>Ga0209640_10000068_pt1 | contig 61192 bp, 73 predicted proteins | sample RifCSP10_1_FD_184018 | JGI IMG/M metagenome (GOLD analysis project Ga0209640, IMG submission 184018) | Soil microbial communities from Rifle, Colorado - Rifle CSP2_sed 10_1 (SPAdes) (version 2) | ecosystem: Environmental > Terrestrial > Deep subsurface > Rock core/Sediment | place: Rifle...
GGTAACGAGCGATCCCCTCGAAACGCGCCAAGCGCGGTTCCAGAAGTTCGGGGTGAGATCGGTGGGTGCGCCGATAGTCGGGTCATCGCTCGCCGCGAAACGGGCGGCCTCCCGGGCCGCATCGATGATGTCCAGGTAGGTGTTGAGCAGGAAGCCAAACTCGATCAGCCCGGACAGCATCATCAGCAGCACCGGCAGCAGGATGGTGAACTCGACCAGGCTCTGGCCACGACGTTGCCGGATCAGGTGCGATCGAAAGTGATTCATGACTGGCAGTTCCATTGTAGAGAGCCGCTTCTTCCCCCAAGTTAGTACCCATAACCCAGCGGGCTAAGTTGCAGCCGAGTCGCGACCGGATTGAGACGAGAACGAAACAAACTATGCCCAAATTCCGAGGCCCAGCTGCCAACGGGAGGGCAACCTTGACCTCGGCGGGCCTGGAGGGCTGCCTTGCGGCGGAATTCCCAATCAAATATGATCTTCCCCTCATGCCATTACACCGGGAGCTCCCGAGTGCTCAGCTTGCCCTTCCAACCCGAGGAACCCAGGCCTGCTTGCCCTCCCCGATCCATGAGCTGCTGCTTGTTTTCCTTTCCATCCAGCTGCTCGGTCGGTTCCTCAGCACGGCCTTTGTTGCCCTCGACCCCTACCATGAGCACCTGTTCATTGGCAGAGGCCGGCAGGATGGGCTAAACGCGCCGGGCTGGCACCAGCACACCCTGCGGGAACCGCACTCGCATTCGATTACAGGGAGTGTGCTTGAGCCGCCGGGCCGGCAAGGACCCCAGGTGATCTCGTACGTAAGCAATACTGCGACCCAAATCTCCTCCTATTTTGGAGCCCTGGCCAACGAGATCATGGCGCCCGGCGGGAGTATCCCAGCGATCCTTCCGAGCTTGCTCCTCTCGCTTGGCCTGGTATCAATGGCATTCACACTCAGGCCCAGTCTGCCGCCGCCCGCACCACCCCCCAAACCTTCAGCGAGATAACGAACGGGCCGCGGTCGGCCCGGCAGCCCGTGGCTTACCGTCGTCGGCACGGACGACCCGCGGTTTGGCTCCGGGTTGGCCGTCAGCAGTGGACCGTCTTTCGCCTCAGGAGGTTGGCATGAACCGGAAAGCGTTGTTGGTTGTCGCCCTCACGACTGTACTGTTTAGCGCAGGTTGTGCCGCCGATCAGCAGCTGGTCACTCAGGTTGCCAATCAGGGCGATCGGCTGGTCGCTCTTGAAGATCAATTCACCGAAGTGAATACGTCGGTTGCCGGACTCAGTGCCACCATCGAGCAGTTGGTCGAGTCCGAGGAATCGCACGTCCCTCGCTTCGACATCGCGATGGCTCAGTTCGTCATGGATACGGCCGGATTCCACGGGATCGCCGAATCGCTGGCTGCCGGGGATCCAATCGACCCGAGCGCGCTCACCGCGGCAACCCGGGTGCGTAAGATCCTCTCGAGCACCGAGTGGCCGGCCGAGTTGGGCGAAGCCGTGGACCACTTCCTTGCCACGCTAGGAGAGCTGCAGGCCGCCCTGGAGGCCGACGACGCCGCCGCGGCAACAGCAATCGCCGAGACCGTCCACGACGAGCAGCATGAGCTGTCGGAAATGATCGATGGCTGGCTGGGCACGCAGAGCGCAGGACACAGCGACGATGGCTAGCCGCCGCTCGGCCCGTGCTCATCCGGTCGCCTAGGATGGTGAGTAACGCCATTCGCTGGCGCGCTAACCTTGGCAAGGCTGGGGTCCGGGCCGGCTTCGCCGCGGCATTGGGCCTCGGCCTTGCCCTTCTCCATCCCGTCCTCGGGGAGGCTCACGCCCGCTACCTTCGATCCGAGCCGGGTCACGGGGCGATCGTGTCGGTAGCTCCAAGCCGGGTGGACATCTGGTTCGGGCAGGAGCTTTTCCGCCGGCAGGGAGAGAACCGTATCGAAGTCAGTGGACCGGATGGGCAGCCGGTGACGGTCGGCGACCCGATGGTGGATGACGATGACCGCACCCACCTGTCTGTGCAGCTCAAGTCGGGGCTCCTCCCGGGTGCCTACCAGGTGACCTGGCGCAACCTCTCCGCAGAGGACGGCGACAGCGACGAGGGAGAGTTCGGATTCGACTTCGACCCGGCGGCCGCGGTGACCAGCACGCCGATGGCCGCGACCCATCCGACCGCTCCCCCAGCCACGATCACGACTGCACCGGTGTCTTCACCGACCCAGACTCCGACGCCGGCGCCTGCGCCAAACGACGGCTGCCCGCTCGGGCTGCTCCCGGCCCTCGGGCTGGCGGGACTCGGATGGCCGCGAAGGCGAGGCCGATGCGCCGGGCGCTGATCCTGGCTCTCGCCGGGGCCGGAGTAGGGCTGGCGGCCCTGATCCTGGCCGGCCCGGCCAGCGCGCACGCCTTGCTGGTCAGATCGCAGCCGGTCGCCGACGGTGTGTTGGCCAATGCCCCGACCACGATCGAATTGTGGTTCAGCGAACCGCTGGAGCCGGCCTTCAGTTCGGCCCGGCTGATTGACTCGAACGGGGCCCCCGTGCCAACCGGAGCGCCCCTGGTTGACCCGGCTGATCCCCTGCACCTCACCGTGCCACTGGGAGGCCTCGAGCCGGGAATCTACACGGTAGCCTGGCAGACCTTATCCAAGGTGGATGGGCACGAGTGGTTCGGGTCATTCCCATTTACTCTCTTGAATCCGGATGGATCCCAACCCTCCGGGTCGGCCGCTTCATTCGAAGGCAGTCAACGCGGGGAATTGCCCTCTCCGTTGGAGGCAGCCGTCCGCTGGCTGCTGCTCTTGGGTGGGATGCTGCTGTTCGGGAGCTTGCTCTTCCAAACTCTCTTGATCGATCCAATGCGCTTTCCCCAGTTGGGGACGGCGTTCCTGCGCTTGCTTTCGGTGATCGTGGTTGGGGGCTCGGCAGCCATCCTGCTGGGGAACCTCGCCCAACTCTGGCTCCAGGCCCAACGGCTCGGCGGCCTGGACCAATTGGTGGAGTTGATCACCTCGACTCGCACCGGAGCCTTCCTGCTCGGCCGAGTCTTGCTGGTCGGCGGTCTCGTGTTTGTCATCCGCCGACCGGATCTCCAACGGCGAACTGCGGCCGGCGGCCGGGTGCCGATGCTGTTGGCGGCAACCATTCTATTGAGCTTTTCTGCCAGCAGCCATGCCAGCGCGGCCCCGGGGAGCCTGTTCGTCATCCTGAGCGACTACTTACATCTGCTATCTGCCTCCGCCTGGGTGGCCGGCCTCGTGCTGTTGCCAATCCTTGGCCTGACGGCCCGGCAGGCCGGCGCCCGGGAGGAGTTCCTGCCCCTGGTGCGGCGGTTCTCCCTGCTCGCCGGGGCTGCAGTGTATGTCCTGGCCATCACCGGCGTCTTCGCCGCGTTGGTCGAATTGCCCAACCTGCAATCGTTGTGGACGTCGCCCTATGGCCGGGTGCTCTCGCTGAAGCTCGCCTTATTCGCGGTGGCGCTGGGATTCGCTTATCTCAACAACCGTTCGCTCCAGGCTGCAGAGGCTTCTCCCCGGCTGCCGCGCCGGATTGCCTGGGAAGGTACTGTCAGCCTCCTGCTGGTGGTCAGCGTGTCTTTCTTGGTGCAGACCCCGACTCCCCGCAGCCTGGGAGCTTCCAGCCAGCCGGCCGGAGCCACGCTGCCTTTTAGCTCGATCTTGCCGGCGGATGATCTCACCATCCACCTGCAAGTTGACCCCAATCAGGCCGGCGGCAACCGATTCTGGCTTCACCTGTTTAGAATTGATGGCTCATCCATTGGGGAAGTTCAACTCGTACGGCTGTTCTTCGACTACCAGGATCAGGCGCTCGGAAAATCCCTCGCCGATTTGGACCCGCTCGGCCAAGACACCTTCGGGACCGAGGGCGCCTACCTGAGCCAAGCCGGGCGCTGGAAGCTTCAAGTGTACGTGAGGAGGCGCGGCGTGGACGATGTACTTACCAGCCTCGATCTGAATGTGGGTCCCGGGGCTGCCTCCTCGACCGCGCTGGCCCCGCTGGGTCATCCCGTTCCCGGCATGCCGCTCCTGGTGCTGGTCGGTGGGTTGGTCCTGTGCATCGGGCTGGTTCCGCTGCTCTGGCGTAAGGAACTGAGGAATGGATTCCCCGAGGTTTTTCAAAAGGCGATCCGGGTGGGAGGGGCCCTCACCGGGGTCGGGTTCGTCGCCCTGGTCTTTGGGATCGCCGATCTGGTATCGGCTCAGTCTCCGCTCCTACAGCGTACCAACCCGATTCCGGCAAGCGCCGAATCGATCGCCCGCGGCCAGGAGATCTTTTCCGAATCCTGCATGATTTGCCACGGACCGACCGGGATGGGTGACGGTCCGGTTGGCGTCACCCTCAATCCCCGCCCTCCCGATTTGCGGCTGCACATGCTCCCCGGAGTTCACACCGACGGTCAGCTGTTTGATTGGGTCACCAACGGATTCCCTAACACCGCCATGCCGGCTTTTGGTAACGACTACCCCGAGGAGGATCGTTGGAACGTGATCAACTTCATTCGGACTTTCGCAGACCGAGCCGCGCCGTGAGGCTACACACTTTCCTGCTGGTCTGGGCGGTGGCACTCGCCGGCTGTTCGTCTTCGGGTGGGAGCATTGCCGCCCTCGGCCTCTCCGGCAGGCTGGTCTACAGCCAGGGGCTTGAGGGCCTGTGGCAGATCGACTTGGCCTCGGGCGAGATCGAGCAGCTCTGGAAGCTGCCGGAGGGTGGGCAGCTCACCGGCGTGGCGGTATCGCCGGATGGGCTGGATCTGGCGCTGGCCTACGCCCCGCCCCGCGGCGATTCGCCCTTCATCCGCTCGGATCTTTATCTGGCGAGCGGCGATGGATCGAACCCGGCTGCCCTGCTCGAGCATCGCGGGCTGTACGAGACTTTCGATTACCCAACCTGGTCGCCGGACGGATTGTGGATCTACCTTTCGCGTAATGACGTTTTGATCGACGAACAGCAGTCGGTATCCGCGATCGTGGTGGACATTGTTCGGATTCCACTCGGTGGCGGGACCCCTGAGCGAGTGATCGAGAATGCGGAGCAGCCTTCGTTCTCGGCGGACGGCAGCCGGCTAGTCTTCCTCCGGTTCAACCTGGAGACATACACCCGGGGACTTTGGATAGCGAATGCCGACGGCTCCGAGGCGCGGGAGCTCGTATCGGAGACTACCTTTCTCGATCTGACCAGCCCACGGCTGTCGCCGGACGGAGCATCGGTTGCCTTTGCCGCATCCGGCCCTCCCATCGGCGAAGCTCCGATCGGCCGCTCACTCTGGGATTGGAGCTTCGGAGTGCAGGTGGCCTACGCCCATGGGCTGCCGTGGGATTTCTGGACGGTTCCCGCCTCAGGGGGTACGCCCGCCCTGATTTCTCAATGGTCGACCGATGGCACCGCCTTGGACTGGTCGCCAGATGGCGATCGGCTGGCACTGATGCACCTGGGCGGGTTGTTTGTCACGACTGGGGGTGAGCCGGCATTCCTGACCGAGACGCCCAATCACGGGGGGATTGACTGGAGCGAGGATTAAACGTCGCTAGGGGACTTCCACCGCCAGCCTGGTCCCGTCCGGCCGCATGTTCTCGACCTGCAGGGTCGGGAACTCGGTGAGCAGGTGCGGCCGGCACATCTCCCAAACTTGCAAGCTCATGAACGCCGTAAATGGGGCGGCAAACTCGGTATCCATGCACTCTTCGCCAATTGCCACTCGCAGGACCTGGCCCTTCTGAGCAAACGTGCCGGCCCATTCTCTCCACTGCTCAGGCCCTCCCCAGGAGTAGTAGGGAAGAGTTTCATCCGCGAAGAGATAGAAGTGATGGTTTTCATCGGTCGACCGGCGGGCGACGAGCCTTCCCGAGGCGCCAACCACGTTCCCCTGTTTGAAGCCGAATTCCAGATAATCTGAATAGATCACCACGTTCCACGCCGCAATCACCAACACCCCGACCGCAAACCACTCGTAGCCCCGGATCCAGCCAAGCGATTCGGGGAGGGCGATCCTGGGTAACAGCGGAATCGCGGCCACTCGCCGCAGCCCCTCCGCGGCCAGATAGGCGACGAACGGCAGCACCACGAGCATCCGGGTGTAGTTCGGGGTCTGAATCGTCACGAAGGTATACGTCAACCACAAGGTCCCAAAGCCGGTGAGGGCCAGCACGTGACCGTCCTGCGCACGATCCTTGCGAAGCAGCTCGCGGACCGCGTAGAAGACCCCGACCCATAGGACCACTCCGGTTAGCGGGTCAAGAAATCCGTGCCCGCGATTTTCGTAGATGAACCCGCGGTCGTGCTCCTGATTATTGAATACCGTGAGTCCGTGAGTCACATTGATCCAGATTCCCTCCGCAATGGTCTCGGCCCGAAACCACTCCTTCTGGTAGACCCGCCCTGCAGGGAAGATCAAGAGCTGCTTCTGGTAGTAGTCGTGTCCCGGTCGAGTGTCCTTGAGCTGTCCGACCGTGATCGGGGTCGCGACCATCAGAAAGCTGATCACGCTCGCGACGCCCACTCTCAGGATCAGCCGCTTGCCCGGCGCGCCGCGGCGCAGCAGCCAGCACACAGCCAGATACAGCAGCCAGATGACGATCGTGATTCGGCCCGGCAGGTACACGTAGAAGGAGAGCCCGGCCACAAACCCACCCAGCACTGCGATGAAGAGCGAGCCGCGGCGCAGAGCAGCGACCAACACGATCAGCGCGGCCAATTCCGCCAGGAGGCTGAGGTTGTCCCACTGGGCCAGCCGGCTGATCCCTAGCAGCGCGTGGTTCGCCCCAAGCACGACCGCCGCACCGAGCGCCTGGCCGCGAGCCATGTGCAGCCGAAAGAGCGCATATCCGAGGACGATGATCAGCAGACCAAATCCCGCATGCACCAGCCGCATGTTGGTCAGATTGATTCCCCCAAGCAGCAGCCCCAGGCGGCTGAAAAGAATGAACGGAAGCGAGGGGAAGCTGAAGTATGAGCTGACCCCCAAAAGGTTGATCGGCCGAGTGAGATTCAATCGCTCGAAAATCATGAGCGAAATCTCGTCGGTATTCACTTGCTGGGGCAGGTGATACAAGAAGAGCAGATAGAGCGGGGCAAATATCGCCAACAGCACAACCAGCGGGACCAATTCCTGGGTTAGATCGGCGACCTTGGCTCGGAGGTCTCCGTCCGCAAGCCTGGCGAATTGGGCGACTCCGACGAGGGCTCCGAGCCAGAGGACGAAGGTGTGCCAGCTGAAGCCATAGGCTCCAAACCGGCCAACCGCGACCAGCCACAAGACGACCGCCAGCCCGAGCAGCAGCCCATGCCGCGTGAGGGCGGGCCGCAAGCCATCCTGCTTCAATCTCAGGCGGGGAAAACTAGCGATCTGCATGGACCGGGCAGTGCGGAGTCGTAGGCTCAACTTGCGATGATCTCACAGTTGGCCAACCAACCCGCTAGGATTTTGCTACTGCCTCCAGGCAGGCCTCCTGGTAGCTGGGTTCGGCCTTACCGCAGAATGCTTGTAGCTCTTCTGTTCCGGCCAGCACCGACGGCGCTCGGTTGAAGATGGTTTCATAGCACCCGGCTTTCTCCGCCTCGACCTCCAAAAGGGCGCAGAAATCAAGCGCTTGATCTTGGCCGGTCGGATCCCAGAACGTGTTCTGGACTGCGCCGTTCAGGCACCAGATCCTTGGATCGCCCGCAGGCGCCGATCCGCAATCCACGATCGCTCCCGGATTGTCGGTGAAGTGGACTCCCCCGACGTCACGTCCCATGCTCTCGAAACAGTTTTGCTGCAGGCTCGGGTCGATCTCGCCGCACGCCCCGGCGACCATAGCGAAGTCGTAGTTGAAAAGTTGAACCATCCGAGAGGTCTGGTAGAAGTAGCAGGACGGTTTGTACTTCTCGTCCACGACGTTACAGGGGAAATGAGGGTCCTCGCTCAGGTAGTCCGTGAAGTGGCCCACCGTTGGCGCCAGTCCGCCGACGACGTTCTCCATGTAGACCCCGGTATAGCAGGATTCTTGCCCCGCAGGCAGCAGGTCGCAGTTGGCCAGGGCCTCGAACAATTCGTAGTCGGCAAAGGCCATCAGGCCGTGGCCGACTCCGTGGTAGCACTGGTGGCTCAAGAATGGATTCTGTTCCGAGCCGCAGATGACGGCCAGGTCTTCGGCGAGGTTGGCCGTTCCGTGGACCCGGAAGTAGGATTCAGTGGCTCCGTGGTAGCAACCCGAGTGGCACTCCGCGCTGCAGGTTTGAAAGGCCTTCTCCCCAAAGATCTCATAGGCGAATCGGCCGGCCGAGTGGGCGGCCTGGTGACAATCACCAAACTGGGCCTGAAGCTCATATAGATACTTGATCGTTTCGCCCGGTCCGTATTTTCGGACATAGGAATACAAGGCAACCTCGTCCTGAAAGATCACCGGCGAGTCCTCCGGGATTGATTCGTCGTAGGCCCGCTCGGGGACGGCGGTAGGTCCGGTCTGAATCTCAGGCGCCTCGGCCCCGGCAACCGCTAGCACACTGACCTTCCCGCTGAACTGAGGGTTCAGGTGATCATGAAAACGCCACAGACCGGGGTAGTCGAAGGTGAACGAGTAGGTGTCACCCGGCATCAGGGCAGTGCAGGCATCGAAGCTGGTGGCCTGCTGGTCGGTCCCGCAAAACTCGGCGCCGGAGCCGGGATACAGGCGATGGGTCGGATGGATGTTGGAGGCCACCCAGTGCGGCTCGTTACCGGTGTTCTCGAACACGACCGTATCGCCCTGCCCGATCTCGAAGGATTTCGGGTCGAAGCCGGAGGCATCGACCTGAACCCGAATCTCGCGGCCGGACCCGTTAGCCGACCCGCCGCGGGCCAAAGCCCAGGCCGTGATCGCCAGGCCGGCCAGTGCGGCGGCTACCACCCCGATGCCAATCCACCTGCGACTGACCCTAACCGATCGCGGCGTTACCCCGCTCTGCTCATCCGTCATTCTGTCCCTCCGAACCCTGCGGCTCCAATTCGGCCCCGGCCAGACAGGCCGGCTCAAATTCTGCAACCAAACTCGCGCAGGCTTTTCTTACTTCCTCAAGGGCTGTCGCGTTGTTTTTCAAGTTAAGGCCCATTCTGCGGTAGCACAGCTCCTGGTATTGCGGATCCACGATGTTACAGAAGCTGATCGCGCGTGAAAGTTCGAATTCATCGAAGTTGTGAATGTTGTCGATCGCACCGAGCACGCACTGATCGCGGCGGGAAGCCGGGAACTGCATGCAGAGCTCCCAGGCGATCTCAACGAAGTCTTTGCCGGCCACCTCTTCGAGCAGATCGGGTTGCCAAACCGGATTGGTCACCATGAGTCCGATGCTCTGCAGACACGACCCGATGTAGTCCTCCAGCGCCTGCAGACAGGCGGTGGTCGCCAACCCAACATCGTTGTCGAAATAGGTCATCAAATAGCCGGCGTGATTCACGTAACACTCGTGCTGGTACTTTTCGGCGACTCCATTGCAGGGCGCCAGCGGATCCGAGATCGAGAACACGCCTTCGCGTGCATCGCCCCGCATTCCGGCGTTCACGTTCTCCATGAAAACGCCCTGCCAACAGCCATCCTGGGCCGTTAGGCCTAAGAATGTGTCGCACATTGACAACGCGCGGTCAAGGTCGTACGCCGCGGCCATCATCACGCCGTGGCCAACCCCATGGTAGCAGTAGAAGCGGAACTTGGCCGAGTACTGCTCGTCAAGCGAGGAACAGATCAGATTCGCCGCTTCCGCGCTGGTCGTCGTCTTTCCCAGAACATACTCGAAGAATCCGTGTTGGCATCCGCCATTGAGAGCGGCCATCGGGCAGAGTAGGAATGCGTTTTCATTCACTCCGAATGACTCGGCCGTCTGGCGGCCGATATGGTGTCCAAGCGCGTGCTCGTCTACAATCGAGCTTACCTGGCCGTCCTCCCGCAGCTTGAGCAGCAGATCGATAGCAAGGGTCGGCCCATACGCGCTGGTTTCATCCCGGAAGAATCCGGCGAGGCAGTCGAAGTCTTCTGACCCGCATCCCAGGTCAAGTTCGGCGTAGAGGTCCTCAAGATCCGCGGCGATCGGCTGGCGGAATTCAGTCTCTACCTGTGCCGCCGCGACTTCGGTCGGACTGGCCAGGCCGACGGTCTGCCGGGGAGGGAATGCCTCTGCGAGGAAGAGCTTACCAGCCTCAAAGACCCGCTCGTAGAACCGCCTCACCGCGGCAAAGAAGCGGGCCACAGCCCCCGGCTGCGAATCTGTCCCGCCCGAGTCGGACGAAACCGGGTGGGTATCCGGGAGCACAACGACCTGACCTGTGAATTGGGGATTCAGATGATCGTGGAATCTCCATGCACCAGGCCGAAAGAGGGCGAAGCTCCAGCTATCACCCGGAGCGATCGGCCGCTGGGCATCCAGGTCGGGATAGAGCTCATGGGTGGGATGCACATCGGAGGCCGGCCAGTGGTCGGACTGATCCGAGTTTTGAAAGCGCAAAGTGTCGCCGGCCAGCACGTCGAGCCGGCTCGGGACGAAGCCATTGGCGGTCATCTCCACCGTGTACGTATCGCCGGTGTGTCCACGGGCCACCTGAAACTGCCCGGCCGCCACCAACCCGGAAATCAACGCCGCCAGCCCGAGGCGATGCATGGTTCGGGCACGGTTCGATGGGCTAGATTCCGGCAGGGTAGATGGCATGCGTTTATGCCCGGCCCACGACCGGGTCGACCGCGAGCTGGCCGACCGATCGGGCCCGGCAATGGGAGGACCCTCGACGATGTTAGCACTCGGGCCTCATTGGGGCCAGTAGGCTGGTACATAATTACCAGCCAGGCCGAGGACAATCTGTCCGCAAGATCGTCCATTGCCGATTATGCGGATGGGATTGGGCGAGTTTGACACCAGAGTTCAAGCAAGTAGGATACGTTCTGCTGTGATTCCGGTCAGCGAGCCCGTGCTGGGCGACCTTGAATATGAGTACGTCAAAGAGTGTCTCGAGACCGGTTGGGTCTCTTCCTCCGGCCGATTCATCCACGACTTTGAGAATGGATGGGCCGAATACTGCCGAATGAAATACGGGGTAGCGGTCAGCAACGGGACGGTAGCCCTGCAGCTCGCCCTTCGGGCGATCGAGCTGAAACCCGGGGCCGAAGTCATTATCCCGTCCTTCACGATCATCTCGTGCGCCCTGGCCTGTATCTACAATGAGGCCGTTCCGGTGCTGGTGGATTGCGACCCCCAAACCTGGGGTATGGATGTTGACCAGGTGCGGCGGCGCATTACTTCCCGCACCCAGGCTGTGATGCCGGTCCATCTCTATGGGCATCCGGTTGACATGGATCCTTTGATGCAGCTCGCCGAAGAGCACGGGCTGATGGTGATCGAAGACGCAGCCGAGGCGCACGGGGCGCGGGTGCTCGACCGCGGCCGAGCGGGAGACTGGCGGCCTTGCGGCGGGCTGGGGCACATCAGCGCGTTCAGTTTCTACGCCAACAAACCCATCACCACCGGCGAGGGGGGGATGGTGCTGACCAACGACCCCGAACTTGCCGATCGGCTCCGCTCGCTGCGCAATCTATCCCACCGGAGCGAGCGGCGCTTCTACCACACCGAGCTCGGTTTCAATTTCCGAATGACGAATTTGCAGGCCGCCCTTGGGCTGGCCCAGCTGACCCGGATTGAGCAGATCATCGAGCGCAAACGCTGGATCGGGAAACGCTATACGGAGGCCCTCACCGGGGTCCGGGGGCTGCAGCTTCCGGTGGAGCGGGAATGGGCAAGGCAGAATTACTGGATGTACGGGGTCGTACTCGAGGAGGCTACCGGCCAGGACGCCGAGTCGCTCGCCAACCGGCTGGCCGCCCGGGAGATCGACACCCGGCCTTTCTTTTTGGGAATGCATGAGCAGCCCGCCTTGACGGACCTAGGACTCTTCGCCGGTGAGCACTATCCGGTGACCGAGCGCCTGTCTCGTCAGGGGTTATACCTGCCCTCCGGGCTCTCCCTGACTGAGAGCCAGATCGACTTTGTGGCCCGATCGGTGAGGGTGGCCCTGCAGTGAGAGCCAAGGTCGCGGCGCTTTCCCTCAATCCCCTATCCACCCCCTCCCTGCTTGTCGCAAGCCTGGTGGTTGGTGCGCTATCGGCCCTGCACTACTTCCGCGCAGGGTATGGTGTCTCGGTCGTTCTGATCTGGCTGCTCACCATCGCGGTCGCTGGCTACGCGGCCCACCGGGCCGATGGTGACCGACCCGCCCCAGATCTCATCGAGCGCTCCGAGTGGACCAGGGCGATTCTGTTGATCGTTGCTCTTTCCCCGTTGTATCTGGGGCTCCTCCGATCCATCCCATATCAGATCAGCACCGACGAAGTCACGATCATGTTGAACGAGGCCGAAGCCTCGGCGCGGCTCGGTTGGGACATCTTCTCAGTGAGCGGCTACTTCAGCTTTCCCTCCTTCATCTTTGTAGTTTATGGCTGGCTCGGCCGGCTGCTTGGCGGGATCAACCTTGGGAGCATGCGAACCATCGATGCGCTCGTGGGGCTGGCCAGCATCGCGCTTTTCTACCTGCTGGCGCGTCCGCTCCTGACCAAGCGGACTGCCCTGGTGGCCGCCCTGCTGCTCGGGACCAACCATGCACTGCTGGCAATCAGTCGGATGGCGATGAGAAACAATTCGGCCCTGCTGGCTGAGCTCTGCGGCCTACTTTTCCTGCTCAATGGGCTGAAACAGCGGCGAGTGAGTTGGACGTACGTCGGCGGAGCAATTGCCGGATTGGCGTTCTACATCTACGAGCCGGCCCGGCTTATGCTGGTCCTTTGGCTGGCCTGGCTGCTGGTGATGGCAATCGGGAACCGGACCCGGGAGACGAGCATGCTTTATTTGCGCCAAGCCATATTCGGCCTGGTCGGATTTGGGCTGGTCGTCGCTCCCTTAGTGGCCGGCGCCATCCGGGCGATGGAAGACCCAGGGGCGTTCGACTACCAGCGGGAGCAGCTGCTGTTTTTCCGGGAGTCCCAATTGCAGGAGCAGGAATGGGTGGGGGCAGCCACCCTAATCGAGGGAGTCCAAATCAACATCCTTCAGGGTCTGACCGCCTACAACAGCGCAATGCACGACAACGGGTACGTCTACTACAACCCGGGTCATGGTTTTGTCGACCCGCTGACCGGGATCCTGCTCTGGGTAGGGGTTTTGTGGACCGCCTCCAAGTTGAGCGAGAAGAAACCCGAAGATTACCTGATGCTGGTCGGTTTCGTGGCGCCGTGGTTGATCTTCAGTTTCATCACCAACAAGGCCCCCAGCTACACCCGGATGTTGGTTACGCTTCCATTCGTGGCGTATCTGACCGTGCGTGGAATCGAGTTCGTGGCCGGCAGATATGATCGGCTGGTCTCCAAGCGGTGGCCGGCGATCGGCAGCCTGGTCTCAGGCGAGGCGCTCGCCGGAGGACTGGTGGCGATCATTGCCATCTGGAACCTCGGCCTCTATGCGGACTATGTGGTCACCGGTCTGGTCGAACGGGAAAATGTTGGCGCGATCAGCCGGTATATCGAGACCAGGATCTCGGACGAGAGCCATGCCTACTACATCGCCGCCAACCACGAGCACGATTACTTCGGCGGTGGAGAGCCCTGGCATTGGGAGCAGTTGGTCCGATTCTTCACCGGAGAGGATGTGCTGGTGGAAGTGGTCCCGCCCGAGATGAAGAATGAGGAACTGGGAGGGGGTCCCTTCACGGTATTCATGACCTGGGAGGTCTGGGAGATGAATGCCGGCTGTCTGACGAGCCGCTATCCGCAGCGGCAGGTGCATTCGCTCACTGCCGATGGCTGGTACCTTGCGATTGAAGTGCTCCCAACTAGCGATCCCCTCTCGCTGCCGGTCGAACTCTGCACATGAATCGCAAGCCCTTCGGCGAGGGCTATGCTCCCCAGTACGATCGGCTCTATGCCGACAAGGACTATGCGGCCGAGTGCGACTTGATCGAGGATGTCTTTCAGCGCTACGGGCGGAAACCGATCGATTCGATCCTGGACCTGGGGTGCGGCACGGGCGGGCATGCCTTCCCGTTGGCGGCGCGGGGCTACCAGGTCACCGGGGTCGATGTCTCCCCGGCAATGCTGAGGGAGGCCGAGCGCAAGTTGGCGGATCCCACGCGGGATTCAGTGCCCGAGTTCGTATTAGGAGACATCCGGGACCTCAAGCTTGACCTGCAGTTTGACGCAGCCTTGATGATGTTCGCGGTGCTCGGCTACCAGGCCGGTGAGGCCGACCTGCAACGGGCCCTGCGATCCGTGCGGCGACACCTTCGACCGGGCGGTCTGTTCGTGGGAGATTTTTGGTACGGCCCGACCGTGCTGAGGCTCGCACCCTCCGATCGGGTCAAGCAGGTCGATCTCGACGGGCAGCAGCTAGTCCGTTCGGCCACCACCCGCCTCGACCTTGGCAGGCACCTGGCCGCGGTCCACTACCGGCTCGCCCGGACAGACCACGGTGGTCAAACCCACATCGACGAAGAGACCCACACGATGCGGTTTTTCTTCCCGTTGGAGCTCGAGCGGGCCTTCCGGGCAGCCGGCTTCGAGCTCGTCGGCCTGCACCCTTTCCCCCAACTCGCGGACCCGCTTAATTCAACCGTCTGGAATGCCCTCTTCTGTGGCCGCGCCAACTGATCCTCCGGCCCACGGCCTGGTGTCGATCATCCTGCCCACGTACAACGAACGCGAGAACATCCTCCCAACCGTTGGTGCGGTTCTCAAGGCGGTGGGCGACCCGGTTGAAGTCCTGGTCGTCGACGATGACTCCCCTGATCAGACCTGGAATCTGGTCGAGCAGCTCGGCGACGCCCGAGTTCGTGTGATTCGGCGCCGAGGTGTCCGGGGGCTCGCTTCCGCCGTCAACCGGGGAGTCATCGAAGCGAGGGGCGATTTGATCGGCTGGATGGATGTCGACCACAGCATGCCGGCCGAGCTGCTCACAGAGATGGTTCGGCGCACCCGCCAGGTTCCAGTGGTTGTCGGATCCCGCTACGTCGCCGGTGGAGGCGACGCCCGTCCGCGTTTGCGAGTCCTGACCAGTCGCTGGGTAAACGGGTTGGCCTCTTTTGTGCTGGGCGGTGGGGTGAAGGACTACGACAGCGGGTTCATCGTAGTTCGACGGGAGGTCTTCGATCGGGTGACCCTGCTGCCGGTCGGGTACGGGGCATACTTCATCGATTTCATCTACCACTGCCGGAAACGTGGGCTTGAGGTGCTTGAGCTCCCCTACACTCTGGTTGACCGGACCCAGGGCACCTCCAAGTCGATGCCCAGCCTGTGGCGGTTCTTGCTGCAGGGGCTGGGGTATATCCTGACCATCTTCCAGGCCCGGCTGAGACCTTAGGTCCCATGGATCGAGGCACCGAATCTGAAGCGCCGCTCCCCCGGCCCGATCGCGATCGGGCCGGCGCGTTGGTGGCGCTCATCTTGATCGCTTACGGCCTGGTCCGGCTCATCGAACTTCCGCTGCAGGCCATCCAATTCGAGCTGTTCGGCGTGCTGATCCGAGTCGACTTCGACGCTCGCTTTGTGATGCTGACCCTGGCCTCTGCTCTGGCCGCCAGCGGCGTCGATTGGGTGCTGGCCTCCCACCCGCTTCGCCGTCCGGTCGGGCTCGAGCCACGGGTCCTCCCGGGAATGGCGGCGCTGGGGGTGGGTGCGATTCTGACCGGGCTGCCCGGGTGGCCCGCCTGGCCGATCGGATTGGCGCTGGGCGGCCTGCTGATCTATGCCGTGCTCTACGCGGAGTTCGTGGTGTGGGATCCGGACGACCCTCGGACCGCCACTGCCAGCCTCGGGCTGCGCTGGCTGGGGATCCTGCTGACGGTAGGGATCGCCTTCGCGGTCCGGGCCGGCGGCCTGCGGGCGGTCTTCAGCGTTCCACTCTTATTCGCTGGGACCGGATTGGTGTGTTGGAGGGTGCTCGAGCTCGAACGAATCCGCAGAGCGATTTGGCCCTATGCGGTAACCGCCGGATGGATCACGGCTCAACTCGCCTGGGGCCTGCATTACTGGCCGCTCCAACCGATCGCGGCGGCCTTGCTGCTCGGACTGGCCGGATATGTTTCGATCGGCCTGGGGAGAGCCCATCTGCTTGGGCGTGCCGGGCGCCGGACGGTTTACGAGTTTGGGGGGCTGGCGCTGGCGGTGCTGGCCGCGGTCCTGCTGCTGGCACGCTGAGCTGGCCTGAACCACCGCGGCTCAGGCCACGATTCCGCCTTCAGTCAGCCGCCTCAAATCGCTCAGGGCAGCCTCCAGCTCAGCTTCGGTAACCAACCGACTGCCGTCTCTATGACGCAGCTCGCCTTTCTCCACCCGCCGGCGAGCCACCTCGAACACTGTCTGGCCGCCGGCCAGCGCCTCTTTGACCAGCTCGGCTCCCGCAGCATAGCCGATCAACGGGTTGAGGGCCGTCACAACAATCGCGTTCCGTTCTAGCCAACCCTGAGCCTTCTCTCGGTTGGCCAGCACGCCCCGGACGCAGAGATCCGTGAAAGCCCGGACCGCACCAATCGTGACCTGCATCATCTCGAACAGGTTATGGGCCAACACCGGCATCATCACATTCAACTCCAGCTGCCCGGCCTGGGCAGCCAGAGCGACGGTCGTGTCACAGCCGATGACGTGATACATCGCCATGTTGAGCATCTCCGGCAGCACCGGATTCACCTTACCCGGCATGATGCTGGAGCCCGGCTGAACAGCCGGCAGCCGGATCTCATCCAGCCCGGTGGCCGGGCCGGAAGACAACAGGCGAAAGTCATTCGCGATTCGCGTCAGCGTGATGGCGAGGGTCCGAATCGAGGCCGAGAAATCGGCCATGTCGGCCATGGACTGCATGCTCTCGAAGAAATCGGTTGAAGTACTGAGCTGCAGGCCGGTGAGTTCCGTCAGGCGTCCGACCATTCCCCGGGAGTACTCCGGGTGAGCGTTGAGACCGGTTCCGGTGGCAGTGCCTCCAATCCCGAGCCTGCGCAGGCCGTCCCCCGATCGCCGGATCCGTTCTGCGTCCCGGTCCACGGCAGTCGCATAGCCCCCAAACTCCTGTCCCAGCCGGACCGGCACCGCGTCCTGCAGGTGAGTCCGGCCGGACTTCACGACATCGTCGAACTCGGCGGACTTCTCCCTCAGCGCCTCGGCCAGGTCTTCCACCCCCTGCGTGAGTTCGTCCAATCGCCAGAGACAGCCAAGCCGGATGGCGGTCGGAATCGTGTCGTTGGTCGATTGAGCCATGTTGACATGATCGTTCGGATGCACCCGGTATTCGCCCAACCCGCCGCCCAGCAGCTGGGTGGCCCGGTTGGCGATCACTTCGTTGGCATTCATGTTGTGGCTGGTTCCGGCCCCGGCCTGAAAGGGGTCGACGACGAACTCCTGATCCCAATTGCCTTCGCTCACTTCTTGGGCGGCCCGGGCAATCGCGCCAGCCAGCTCGCGGTCCAACAAACCGAGCTCTGCGTTGACTTCGGCCGCGGCTCGCTTGATGGTTGCGATCGACCAGATGAAGGCTCTCCACGGCCGCATTCCGGATATCCGGAAGTTCTGGACTGCCCGCATGGTCTGCCCACCATACAGGGCCTGGCTGGGAACTTCGATTTTGCCCATGGAATCCGTTTCCGTCCGCGTTTCGCTCACTGGCCTCCTCGAATTGTGCGCCCGATGGAATTATAAGAAAAAAGGAGCCCGAAGGCTCCTTGGGAATACCGGGGCAGCAGGCGGCTACTTGTCAAGGGCCTTGTACCCCAGCCCTTTGGTGAAGTAATCATAGTTGGGCTGGATGTCGGGGGTGAGGTCCACAACCTCGCCGGCCGGGATCACCCGGGTAGCAAACACGTGCACCGGCTGTTGATGTTCGTCCTTCCCATCCCAGGGTTGATCGAAGCCCGGGGTACCCACGGGCATGCTCTGGACTTCTCCGCCCTTCGCAGCGTAGTCCGACGGGCACTCTTCCTCAGTGAAAATCGCCAGGTACGGACACTCCGGGATGCAGGCGCCGCAGTCAATGCAGGTGTCCGGGTCGATGTAGAACCACGGCCACTGCTCGATTGGCTTACCGGGGATGATGCACTCTACCGGACAGACATCCACGCACGAGCCGTCTCGCAAGCACAGGCTGGTGATGACGTGTGTCATTCAGCTCCTCCAAGCATCTGACTGATTGATTTCAAGCCGTCGCCGCTCCGTAGCGCTTCTCGACTTCCGCCCAGTTGATCACATTCCACCAGGCAGCCACATAGTCCGGACGCCGGTTTTGATATTTCAAATAATAGGCGTGCTCCCACACGTCCACCCCCAGCACGGGGGTCATTCCCTGGGAGATGGGCGAATCCTGGTTCGGCGTGGCGAGCACTTTCAACTTCCCATCCCCGTCGACCGCCAACCACCCCCACCCACTCCCGAATCGACCGACTGCTGCTTTGGTCAGCTCGTCCTTGAATTTGCCGAAATCCCCGAACGCGCTGCCAATTGCTTTGCCGAGGGCGCCTCCCGGCTCTCCCCCGCCTTTCGGCCCCATAATAGTCCAGAACAGATTGTGGTTGGCAAACCCACCGCCGTTGTTGCGGACCGCCATCCGGATCCCGTCCGGCACCCCATCCAGGTCGGCCAGAATCTGCTCGACCGATTTTTCCCCAAGCTCTTTGGCGGAGTCCAGGGCGTTGTTCAAATTATTGGTGTAGGCCGCGTGGTGTTTGCCGTGATGGATTTCCATGGTCCGAGCGTCGATGTGCGGCTCGAGGGCATCATAGGCGTAGGGAAGCTGAGGTAATTCAAAGCGCATTGGTCAGTTCCTCCGGATAGTCTTCCCGAAGCGGACTTGTCTTTTTCCGGACGAGTCCGCGATTGTGTGCGGCTTCACTATTTTAGACCTCTGCGACATATAATGTCAAGTTTGCTATGAAAAAACCCGGTCCGCGGATCCCGCCCGCCCTCGCGCTGGGGGCTGCGATCGCGGCGGCTTCGAGTGCCTCGATCCTCATCCGCTACGCTCAGGTGGAGGCCACCTCCCTGGTGATCGCCACCTACCGGTTAGCGATCGCTACCCTGATCCTGGCTCCGGTGGTCGGGCTGCGCGAGCGGCCCGCCCTGCGGGCGCTTTCGGCGCGCAACCTTCGCCTCACGCTGCTGGCCGGCGGCTTTCTTGCCTTGCACTTCGCCACCTGGATTCGGTCGCTGGAGTACACCAGTGTGGCCAGCTCGATCGTCCTCGTGCAGACGACCCCGCTGATGGTCGCCGCCCTCTCGCCGCTGCTGATTCAGGAGCCGGTCTTGCGCCGGCTGGTGTTCGGGCTGCTGGTAGCGACCGCGGGCAGCCTGCTGGTCGGGTTCAGTGACCTGTGCTCCGGAGCGAGCTGCGCCGCGGCGGCTGAGATTCTGAGCGGACCGGCGCTCAAAGGCGATCTGCTTGCCCTGGGCGGGGCCGCGGCCGGAGCCGGGTACGTCTTGACCGGCAGGGTCGTGCGGCAGCAAGTTCCCCTCCTTCCCTACATCGGGATCGCCTACCCGACGGCCGCCGTCTTGCTCGGGCTGGCTGCCTGGGGTGCAGGCGACCCTGCGGTTGGTTTCAGCCCATCGACCTATCTCTGGTTGGTCTTGCTGGCCGTGCTGCCCCAGCTGGTTGCCCACTCGACCTATAATTGGGCGTTGGGTTTCTTGCCGGCCGCGGTGGTTTCGCTCGCTCAGCTTGGAGAAGCGGTGGGATCGACCCTGTTGGCGATCCCACTGCTGCACGAGGTGCCGTCGGGCCTGCGGATCGCGGGTGGCGGCTTGATCCTGGCCGGCATCGTTCTGGGAGCCGGCTCGGCCCGGCGGGCCAATTCGACCACCTAACGGAGGGTTGATATGCAGCTGCGCTGTTACCGCTGTGGTTGGAGTTTTGCCATCAACAAGGACGAGATCGCGTTTGCGCTGGCAGCCCTGGAGGGCAGCCAGGGCAACCACTACGACGTCCGTTGCCCGCGCTGCCGGCACTCTAACCGGGTCGCACTGGAGCAGCTGCGGCGGGCCGTCCCCCGACCCGCGGAGCCGGCCTCCGCTCCGGTAGAGGAACAAAGCCCGAACGAAGGATCCAAGGAGGACCCGCCAGCTTCGAAGCCGTAGCGGCCAGTGCCGCCACGCCCCCGCGGTCGGCCGCCCGGTTCAGAGGTACAGCCGATGCTCGCGGATGTAGTCTGCGACCGGCGCCGAGACCAGATAACGGAACGGCTGACCGGCTTGAACTCGCCGGCGAATGTCCCTGGCGGAGACATCAACCAGCGGCACCTCGAGTAGCCGGACTTTGGCCGCCAGTCCGGGAATCTGGCGCTCCAATTGGTCCAGATCGGCCTGGACCTGGGTCCGGCGTAAGACAACGATCGAGCGACAGAGCGCCACGAAACGATCGGGCCGATGCCAGTTGGGCAAATCGGCCAGCGAATCCTCGCCCATCACGTAAGCCCACTCCTGATTGGGGTTTCCTGCCGCGAGCAGTTCTAGTGTCTCGGCCGCGAAATGGGGCCCCGGGCGATCGAGCTCAATCCGGGAAATCTCGAATCCTGGATTGTCCGCGATACTCTGTTCGACCATCCAGATCCGATGGTTTACCGGCGTCACCGGCTGGCTGGGCTTGTGCGGCGGAATTCCAGTGACCACCCACAGCACGCGGCTGAGCGAATGCACGCCGCGGGCCTCATCTGCCAGGATCAGATGCCCGATATGAGGCGGGTCGAAGGTCCCCCCGAATACCCCAATCACTCGCGCCACTCCAATTCGTGGTCACCGATATGGACCGTGTCGCCATCCTTAGCGCCGGCCGCTCGAAGGGATTCGGTGACACCGATCCGGGTCAGCATTCGCTGAAACCGCCGCACCGCCTCGTCATACTGCCAATAGGTCATCTCGGCTGCCCGCTCAATCCCCGTCCCCTCGATCCGCCAACTCCCATCCGGCCCGCGCGAGATCCGATACTGCTCACCGTCTGGCTCCGGCCGATAGATTGGAAACTCTTCCTCCGGCTCGACCTCCGTGGTCTGAGCTAAACGGTAGGCCTCCAGAATCAGTTCACGCAGCCCCTGGCGGGCGAGGGCCGACACCGGCCGGACCTGCACGCCGCGAGTCTTGAAATTGGCCTCCAGCTGCGGCCAGCGCGCTTTGACCTCCGGGAGGTCGATCTTGTTGAGCGCGACGACCTGGGGCTTGCGGGCGAGCTGCGGGTCGAAGAGCTCCAGTTCGGCATTGACCTGGGAAAAGTCGATCAGCGGATCCGCCGCCGACCCGTCGAGCAGATGGATGAGGGCCCGGGTGCGGGAGGTGTGTTTGAGGAAACCGGTGCCCAGACCGGCGCCGGCATGGGCTCCCTCGATCAGGCCGGGGATGTCGGCCAGGACAATCGCCGTTTCATCATCCAGTTCGGCCACGCCCAGTTGAGGCTCGAGGGTAGTGAACGGATAATCGGCGATCTTCGGTCGGGCGTTGGTGACTGCGGCCAAGAGAGTTGACTTTCCGGCATTGGGGGCACCGACAATCCCAACATCCGCGATCAGGCGCAGCTCCAGCCGCAGTCGGCGCCGTTCGCCCGGCTCGCCCTTCTCGGCCATCCGGGGCGCCTGGTTGCGTGAGTTGGCATAACGGGCGTTTCCCCGCCCACCCCGCCAACCCCGGCCCACCACCAACCGATCCCCGACCTCGATCAACTCGCCCAACCGCCGACTCAGCTCGTCGTCGTGGACGACGGTCCCGGCCGGCACAGGGATCAGCTGGTCGGCGCCGCTGCGCCCAGTCCGATTATTCCCCCCGCCGCGCCGGCCGTCTTCGGCCGCGAAGCGAGGCTTGTGGCGAAATGAGGACAGGGTACTGTGAGTTCTGGCACAAACCAGCACCGCATCGCCCCCTTTGCCTCCGTCTCCGCCGTCCGGGCCGCCGCGCGGGATGTACTTCTCACGGCGGAAGTGCACCACGCCGTCCCCGCCCTTTCCAGCCGCCACGGAGATGGTGACCTCATCGAGAAACATCTGAAATGGAGTATGCCTGGTCGGAGAGAAGCTGGATTATACCTGTGCGGTTTGGAGGCGCTCATTTGCGCCAGTTTGCACTTATGGTGGGGCTATGATAGATTTGCCGGACGTCAATTCCGACGGGCCCACATGGGGACCTCCGCAGTGCCTGATATCGTTGTCGGTCGGCTACCGCTCTACCTGCGGGCGCTCTCTCAGATGGAGTCGGACGGAAAAGAGATCACCTCCTCCCAGGAGTTAGGCGAGAAGCTGGGGATTTCGTCGGCCCAGATCCGGAAAGACCTCTCCCAGTTCGGCGAGTTCGGCAAGCAGGGTACCGGTTACAGCATCGGCTACCTGACCGAGCAGCTCAAGCGGATCCTCAAAGTTCACCAGACCTGGGATGTGGCCTTGATTGGCGTCGGCGACTTGGGCCGGGCGGTGGCGAATTACGGCGGCTTTATCGATCGGGGCTTCCGAGTGGTGGCGGTCTACGACAACGATCCGCGCAAGATCGGGCTGAAGGCTGGCCCTTTTGTCATCCGGGACGCGGCAAAGCTCGTCCAGGACTTGCGCGAACAAAAGATCCAGGTCGCCATGCTGGCCGTGCCAGTGGAGGAAGCCCAGCCGGTGACGGACCGGCTGGTCGAGGGCGGCGTGCGGGCGATCCTGTGCTACGCCCCGACTTCCATCAACGTCCCCCGCTCGGTGCGGGTACAGTACATCGACCCGGTGCTGCACCTGCAGCGGATGACGTACTACATCCCCTGAGCCAACTCAATTAAGGAGCGGACCAGCCTGGCTACGGCTGCCGCCGCGGCCGATCCTGGCACCGCGCAGGCTAGGATCCCATTTGCGGACGGCGCTCCGAAGCCAAAGCGTGGCTATGCGCAGCGCGCCCGCCTCTTGCCGCGATTCGACTGTGCGGGCCTACACCGACGGAAGGGTCCGTCGCAGCCGTTCCAGCATGCTGAGCCCGCGGTAGGCACCTTTGGCGATGCACTCGACCGGGTCCTCGGCCAGGTAGGCCGGCACCCCGGTCTCGCGGGTCAACCAGCGGTCGACTCCCCGCAGCAGCGATCCTCCCCCACAGACCACCATGCCGCGGTCAATGATGTCGGAGGCCAGCTCGGGGGGCGTCCGCTCGAGGACGTTCTTCACTGCCACCAGCTGCAAGGTCAGGGTCTCCTGCAGCGCTTCGACGACCTCGTTGGTCGTCAGGGTAATCGGGCGCGGCAGGCCCGTGACCTGGTCCTGGCCCTGGACCTCGAGGGTCCGTTCTTCCTCTTCGGGGAGGGCGGCGCCGATTCGGACCTTGGCCTCCTCGGCGGTCCGCTGGCTGATCAGCAGCCCGTATTTGCGGCGAATGTAGCTGGCGATGGCCTCGTCCACTTTGCTTCCGCCGACCCGGACGGCGTCGGCCACTACGATTCCGCTCATCGCCATCACCGCCGCCTGGGTCACACCGCCGCCCAGCACCACCACCAGGTTCCCCGACGGAGTGGCGATCGGCAGACCGACTCCGATGGCGGCCGCCAGGGGCTCCTGGATCAGATGGACCTCCCGGCTGCCGGCTTGCAGCGCCGCTTCATGGACCGCCCGCGACTCGACGCTGGTCACGCCAAAGGGCACGGTGATCATCACCCGGGGCTTGAATAAGCGGGCCGGACCACACACCTTTTCCACAAAGATCCGCAGCATCCGCATCGTAACTTCGAACTCGGCAATCACCCCATCCCGCACCGGGCGCATCACTTCGATCACTTCCGGCACGCGGCCGTCCATCTCGCGGGCCGCCTGGCCGACCTCGACGATCTTCATCTGTTCGACATCCACTGCCACCATGGTCGGCTCGTGCAGCACGATTTCCCCCCCATCGCAGATGAGGGTGTTGACCGATCCCAGATCGATGCCGAGCTGCTTGCCGAACAATGCCACGTCGGCTAGTTCCTACCTTCCGGAGCCCTTCCCGGCGGCGGCCCGTGGCCACGCTGCCTGCGGGCTACCTTCAACCGCAGGGTGGAGCGGCGCAGGGCAGCCTGGATGGCCAGGTACTCGTCCGTGTCCGGTGGCGGTCCCTTGGCGAGCAATTCCTCTGCCCGCCGGCGGGCGCTTTCCGCCCGCTGCTCATCGATTTCGGCCACGTGTTCGCCCGAATCGGCTAGCACGGTCACCGCATCCGGCAGCACTTCGATCACTCCGCCCGCGATGGTGAAAAGCTCCTCCTCACCCTGGTAGCGCACCGTCAACACCCCGAAGTCGAGGGTCGAGAGCAGCGGGGCGTGGTTGGGAAGAATTCCCATCAAACCTTCCGTCCCGGGCGCTACGACCATGTCGGCCGGACCGTCGTACAGTTTGCGATCCTGGGTGACGATCTCGCAATGGAACGGCATGCTCGGCCTCAGCCCTCGCTGGCCAACCTTTCAGATTTGGCGACGGCATCTTCGATCGTCCCTACCATGTAGAAGGCTTGCTCAGGCAGGGCATCGTGCCTGCCGTCCAGGATCTCCCTGAACCCGCTGACGGTCTCCCGCAGTCGAACATAGCGGCCCTTTTGGCCGGTGAATTGCTCGGCAACGAACATCGGCTGGGAGAAGAAGCGCTCGATCTTGCGGGCTCGGGCGACGATCAACTTGTCTTCCTCGCTGAGCTCCTCGATCCCCAGGATGGCGATGATGTCCTGTAAGTCTTTGTAGCGCTGCAAGACCCGCTGGACCTCCCGCGCCACCCCGTAGTGCTCCTCCCCCACCACCTGGGGATCGAGGATCCGCGAAGTAGAGGCGAGCGGGTCCACTGCCGGATAGAGGCCCTTGTCCACGATGGCCCGCTCGAGGGCGATCGTCGCATCGAGGTGAGTAAAGGTCGCGACCGGCGCCGGATCGGAATAGTCGTCCGCCGGAACGTAGACCGCCTGCATCGAGGTAATCGAGCCGGTTCGGGTGGAGGTGATCCGTTCCTGCAGCTCGCCCATCTCGGTCGCCAGCGTCGGCTGATAGCCGACCGCCGAGGGCATCCGCCCCAGCAGGGCCGATACCTCCGAGCCGGACATGCTGAATCGAAAGATGTTGTCAATGAACAGCAGCACGTCGCGGCCCTGATCCCGGAAGTACTCGGCCATCGTCAGCGCGGTCAGGCCCACTCGGAGGCGGACCCCCGGAGGCTCGTTCATTTGGCCGTACACCAAAACGGTGTCCTTCAGCACCCCTGACTCGATCATCTCACGGTACATCTGAGTGCCTTCTCGAGTCCGCTCGCCGATGCCGGCAAAGACTGAGTTTCCCTGGTGAACCGTTGCAATCGATCGGATGAGTTCCTGGATGATGATCGTCTTTCCCACTCCTGCTCCGCCAAAGATCCCGGTCTTGCCGCCCTTGGTGAACGGTGCGATCAGGTCGATCACTTTCAGGCCGGTCTCGAACACTTCCACATTGCGCGATTGCTCCTCAAAGGAAGGCGCCGGCCGGTGGATCGGGTAGAGCAGGTCGCCTTGAACGGTACCTTTCCCGTCGACTGGCCGACCGAGCACGTTGAAAACCCGCCCCAGGGTCCCCTCCCCTACCGGGACCATGATCGGTCCCCCGGTCGCCAATGCCTGCGAGCCGCGCTTCAGTCCGTCGGTGGCATCCATCGCCACCGTACGCACGACGTGATCCCCGAGATGGCGCTGCACTTCCAAGACCAGTGGCTCCAATTCGCCGCGGTCCACTTCGACCGCGTCGTAGACCTCCGGCAGCTGGCCAGCCGGAAAGGCGCAGTCCACGACCGCGCCCTGGATCTCGACTACCGAACCCACATACTTCTCCATCTCGCCTCCTAGGTTGCCTTGGTCAATGCTTCCGCCCCGCCCGCGATATCGAGCATATCGTTGGTGATAGCCAGTTGGCGGGCCTTGTTGTATTCCAGCGTGAGGGCTGCCGACAGATCGAGCGCATTCTCGGTCGCACTCTGCATCGCCACCATCCGGGCGGCATGTTCGCTGGCCTGCGACTCGAGCACCGCTTGATAAAGCTGCAGCTGGGTGAATCGAACCATGATGTGGTCAATCAGCGCTTCCTGAGCCGGTTCGTAGATAAAGCTGGCCGGAGGACTGCCGGGAAGGTCTTCGAATGCCTGTACCCTGGCTTCAGCGAGTCCCATTTCGAGGGGCAGCAACTGCTTGCTGGTCGGCTGCTGTCGTAACAGGTTGATGAAGTCGGTGTAGACCAGATGGACCTGGTCGACTGCCCGGGAGCGAAACTCATCGATCGCGATGACGCCGATGGAGCTGACGTCGGCGTAATCAGGCTCGGCCGGCAGCCGGGTGAATTCGGCCCGCAGGTCTTTGCCGAGTCGGTGCAAGACGTCGCGCCCCTTGCGTCCGACTGCGACGTAACTGATCGGCTGGGGCCAATCACGGAACTTCTCGAGGGTGAAGCGGATTACGTTGCTGTTGTAGGCGCCCGCCAGCCCCCGGTCGCTGGTGATCAGCACCACCAGCACCCGCTCCACCGAGGCTCGGGCCGCCAGCAACGGATGCAGGTGCTCGCCTTCTGGGACGTAGGAGAGATGCTGCAGGATTTCCCAGGCCTTACGGGCGTACGGGCGGGTCCGCAGCACTGCCTCCTGGGCCTTGCGCACCCGGCTTGCGCTGATGGTCTGCAGGGCCCGGGTGACCTGGGCGATGTTCCTGACGCTGCGGATCCGCAGCCGAACTTCGCGGGCCGAAGCCATGCGCTCGGCTTAGCCTCGCCAGGCCTTGTTGAAGCTCTCGAGCAGCTCTCTCAGGCTCGATTCCAGTTCAGGCGTGAGCTGCCGTTTGGCGGCCAGCTCCTGGAGCAGGGCTGGATGGGCGGACTCGACGTGCCGCACAAGGGCCGTCTCCCAGGCCCGGACCTGATCGAGCGGTATCTTGTCCCCATAGCCCTTCGTACCGGCGAAGATCACAACGATCTGTTGGGCGAGCTCCAGCGGCGCGTACTGCGGCTGCTTCAGGATCTCCTGCAGGCGCTGGCCGCGAGCCAACTGGGACTGGGTGGCCTTGTCGAGATCGGACCCGAATTGAGCGAAAGCGGCGACCTCCCGGTAGGCCGCCATGTCCAGCCGCAATCCTCCGGCCACCTGTTTCATGGCCTTGGTCTGGGCATCTCCCCCGACCCGCGACACAGAGAGACCGACGTTGATCGCGGGACGGATCCCGGCATTGAACAGATCGCTCTCCAAATAGATTTGTCCATCCGTGATGGAAATCACGTTGGTGGGGATGTAGGCGGAGACGTCGCCGAGCAGGGTTTCAATGATCGGTAGAGCGGTGAGCGAGCCTCCGGATCCTTTTTCCTTGGCGGCTTTGAGGTCTTTCCCATCCGGCCTGGCTTTGAGGGCGGTCTCGGCCTCGTGAAGCGCTAGCGGCCCGCCGTAGAATTTTCCGTCGGCCGCGTCTTTGGCGCTGGCCTCGCCCTCGAAGCTCGAAGGAACCAGCACATACCGATTGGCCAGCCGCATCGCCCGTTCCAACAGCCGGCTATGGAGATAGAAGACATCGCCCGGATAGGCCTCCCTTCCCGGCGGGCGGCGCAGCAGCAGCGAGACTTGGCGATAGGCCCAGGCGTGCTTGGAGAGATCATCGTAGACGATGAGCGCGTCCCGGCCGCGCTCGGCGAAGTACTCGCCCATGGCGCAGCCTCCGTAGGGCGCGATGTACTGAAGGGCGGCCGGCTCGTCGGCGGCCGCGACGACCACCACCGTGTGCTCCATCGCCCCGAACCGGGCGAGAGTCGCCACCGTACGGGCAATGGCAGCCCGCTTCTGTCCGATCGCCACGTAGATGCAGATGAGGTCTTTGCCGCGCTGGTTGATGATCGTATCGATGGCCAGCGCAGTCTTGCCGGTCTGACGATCCCCGATGATCAGCTCGCGCTGGCCGCGCCCAATCGGGATCATCGAATCGATCGCCTTGATTCCGGTCTGCACCGGGGTGTCCACGTCTTTGCGCTGGACCACTCCGGGAGCGATGCGCTCGATCGGCTGATAGCTGTCAAACTGGACCGGACCCTTCCCATCGACCGGCACGCCCAGGGCGTTCACCACCCGCCCGATCACTCCCTCCCCCACCGGGACCGAGGCGATTCGGCCGGTGCTATAGACCGTCATCCCTTCCTCAACCCCGGCGTAGTCGCCCATGATGATCACGCCCACCGCGTCGGTCTCCAGATTAAAGGCGATCCCGTCTACACCGTTCTCAAACTGGACCAGCTCCTGGGCGCTGACCGCGGTCAGCCCACTGACCCGGGCAATCCCGTCGCCGGCCTCCATGGTGGTACCGACATCATGCAGCTCTATTCCGGGAGAGAACTCGGCGATCTGCTTGCGAAGTTCTGAGGAAAGATTGTTAACGAAGTCGGACATTCCGCCTCTCCGATCTTGGGACAGTGTACTGTGTTCGGCCGTCATTTGTCCACAGTTTCACAAACGCGCCGCCGTTGGTCGAATGTGCTGGCGTCGGGTGGATCGCGGCCAGCGGGCGCCGCTCGGCGAGGGTCGAATGTGCTGGCGTCGGGTGGATCGCGGCCAGCGGGCGCCGCTCGGCGAGGGTCGAGTGTGATTGGATCGGGTGGTTCGCGGCCACCGGACGCCGCTCGCCGCTGGTCACTCCGCCTCGCGGCGGGATCCGCGCTTGCCGCCCTTCCCCAGCTCGACCGACCGTTCGTAGGCCGCCCAGATGGCGCGGGCGAGCGCGGTGCGAAAGCCGGCCTTTTCGAGGTAATAGAGGGCCTCGGCCGAGGTGCCGCCTGGCGAGGTCACCTGATTGCGGAGGCGGGCCGGGTGACTCGGGGAGGCCTCGTAGTACAAGAGCGAGCCGCGGATTGTCTCGCGTACCAGTTGCTCGGCGATTCGGCGCGGGAATCCCATGTGCACCCCCGCGTCGATCATCGCCTCCATGAAGAGGTACACGTACGCGGGGCCGGTCCCGGACAAGGCGGTCGCCATGTCTAGGTAGTCTTCCTCGTCCACTTCGATTTCATCCCCCAGCGCGCTCAACACCGATCGGGCCAGCTCCCGTTGAGCCGGTGAGACCTCGGAGGTCGCGGTCCAGACCGTGATGCCAGCTCCCACCTGGGCCGGGGTGTTTGGCATGGCTCGGATGACCGAGCGATGCTGCAGCGCCGCAATTAGGGAGGACAGCGACGCACCGGCGACGATCGAGAGCACCAGCGCCTGATCCGGGATCTCAGCCTTGAGACCTTGCAGCACCTCCGGCAAGGTCTGCGGCTTCACGGTGAGGGCCACCAGATCGGCACCCTGGACGGCCTCCCGATTCTCTGTCGTCGTCTGGATCTGGTACCTCTCCCGAAGCTGTTCGAGCCGTTCCGCCCGCGGACCGGCCATCCGCACCGAGCCCGGATTCAATCCGCCCCGTTCGAGCAGCCTGGCCAGGATAGCCTCGGCCATCACTCCCGGTCCGATGAAAGCGATCGAAGGTTGGGTGCTCATTACGGTCGGGCGAAGTACTGCAGCGCCTGCTTGATCCGCTGCTCGACATCCTCGGTCGATTCGCCTTCCAATGACCGGATGGCCGATTGGGCCTCCATCAGACTGTAGCCCAAGGCGGTCAGTACCGACATCACCTCGTTATCCGGCTGGCTGGGCGCGGTCTCGGACAGCGGGAACGGGGCGATCCGGTCTTTCAATTGAAAGATGATCTTTTCGGCGGTCTTCTTCCCGACCCCGGGAACCCGAACCAAAGCCTCCACCTGATTAGCGGCCACGGCCAGCCGCAGGCTGTCGATCGACATCGTCGAGAGGATTGCCAGCGCGGTGCGCGGGCCGAGCCCCGAGACCTGCAGCAGCTCAATAAAAATCGCCCGCTCCTCCAGACTGCTGAACCCGAAGAGGCGCAGGGCATCCTCCCTCACGATCAGATGGGTGTGCAGGAAGAGCGACTTTCCGATCCCGGCCACCCGCTCGAGGACCGTATTCGGGGCGGCCACATGTAGACCGACTCCCCCAACCTCGAGCACCAGCGAGCCCTCTGCAATGGATTGAACGATTCCGCGCAGCGAGGAGATCATTGGAGGGTCACTGCTCGGCTTCCAGCCGGCCGCTGATCGGCGCCGAATGAAGGTGGCAGATCGCGACCGCCAGAGCGTCCGCCGCATCATCCGGCCGCGGCCGCTCAGCCAACCCAAGGAGCGCCTTCACCATCTCCTGCACCTGGCCCTTCTCCGCCCGGCCGTATCCGCAAATCGCTTGTTTGACCTCGAGAGGCGAGTACTCTTGCATGGGAACCCCGGCCGCGGCCAGGGCCAGCATGGCGACCCCAGATGCCTGGCCCACGCTCAAGGCAGTATTTACATGCTCACGCAGGAAGAGCCGCTCCACAGCACCCCCATCCGGGCGATGGTGGGCCAAGAGGGTACCGAGTCGATTCGAGATTTCAAGCAGCCGTTTGGGGAGAGAGAGTTCGGGGCCGGTGTCGATCACCCCGAAGTCAACTGCGACAAGCGATCCGTTCTCGACCTGCCGTACGATCCCATAACCCGTGCGGGCCGTCCCTGGGTCGATGCCGATGACCAGCATGCCTGCGGCAGGTCTCGCAGCTCAGGCGGGTTCGATCAACGCGACGGCCTCTTCGGTCACATCCAGGTTCGAGTAGACCGCCTGAACGTCGTCAACCTCTTCCAAGGCCTCGACCATCCGCATGACCTGTAGGGTATCTCCAGGCGGCAGGGTCACGAGCGAGTTCGGCATCATGCGCAGACTGGCTTCGGTCGGCTTAATTCCCATCGCCTTGAGCCGATCGCTGATCGCCTTGAAGGCGGCCACCGGGGCCTGAATCTCGATGTCTTCCGGGCCGATGATCACATCCTCCGCTCCGGCTTCCACCGCGGCTTCGAAGAGTTTGTCCTGGTCCAGGCCGGTGGGCGGGACTGCGAAGTAGGCCATCCGCTTGAACTGCCACGATACCGCGCCGGCCTCTGCCAGGTTTCCGCCAAACTTGGTGACGTGATGGCGCAGCTCGGCGACACTCCTATTCCGATTGTCGGTGACCACATCGATTAACAGGGCAACTCCGTGCGGAGCGAAAGCTTCATAGGTAACTTGCTCGAAGGTAGTTCCCTCTTTGTCCTCACCGGTCCCGCGGCGGATCGCCCGCTCGATGTTGTCCTTTGGCATGTTGGCCATCCGAGCCCGATCCATCGCCAGCCGCAAGGCAAAATTGCTCTCGGAATCTCCGCCGCCCTCGCGGGCCGCGATGGAAAGCTCACGGGCCAGGCGGGTAAACAGACTGCCTCGCCGGGCGTCGTTGGCTTCCTTCTTGCGTTTGATCGTGGACCATTTTGAGTGTCCGGACATGATCTTGCCTTCTAACTGGAAGAGGATTCCGCTGGCAACTTGATTATACCAACCGGGCTCAACCCCTCCAAATCAAGCGGAATTCGATCAGCGGGCTGCGCCAAGCAGTTCCCGCAGTTTTCGAATGGTGTCCAGGCTCTGGCCCCGGTAATGGTTGTTGGCATACACCAATACGGCCTCGCTCTCGGTTTCCAAGCCGCGGATCTTCGGTACCCACTCGCGCAGCTCGTCTGCGGAATAGCTGTAGTCGTACCGTTCCCAGGCCTGTTCGTGTTCCCACCACTTTTCGGCATTGCGGCCGTGGAACCGCACGTAGGCCAGCGGGCCGGTCGCCTTGGCTACCGCCGGCATCAGACCCTGCAAGTTAGGTTCATCCACCGAGCAATAACCCAGGCTCAATTCCGACAATTGCGCGAAGGTCTCGTCCGTAACCCAGGCCCGGTCCCGGAATTCCACCACCACCGGAAGCTCCCCCAGCCCTTCCCGGAGCCGCCCCAGATAGAGGCGATTCTCGGCGTTGGGGTGAAATGAATACGGGAATTGGGCCAGAATGCAGGCTAGCTTCCCCGAATCGATGAGCGGGCCGATTCCGTTGCGAAATCCTGCCCAGTCCGGAGCCCCACGCTCGTGGGTCAGCTCCCGGTTGGCCTTTACCGAGAAGGTGAAATCCGGCGGAGTGCGCTCGACCCAACCCGACACGGTCTTCTGCCCCGGCACTCGATAGAACGTGACATTCAGTTCAACGCTGTCAAACTCCTTGGCGTAGTAGGCGAGCCACTCCCGGCGCGGCAGATCGGCCGGGTAGACCGGGCCGACCCAGTCGTCATAGGAGAACCCGGAAGTTCCAATCCGGATCACGGGATCAAGACTCCGGCGCCTTCGATTCTGGCAGCCTTCAGATCCTGCAGCGCCAGGTTGGCCTGCTCGAGGGCGAAGAGCTTGATCCGAGCCCGAACCGGGATGGCCGCCGCAAGTTCCAGGAATTCCACTCCGTCCTGGTAGGTGGCATTGGCCACGCTACGGAGAGTACGCTCCCGATAGATCAGCCGGTAAGCGAACTCGGGAATCGGACTCATGTGGATCGCATTCGTAGCCAGGGTGCCCCCGCTGCGGAGCTTGGCCAGGATAGCCGGAACGAGCGACCCCACCGGGGCGAAGATCACCGCCCGGTCGAGCAGGTGCGGCGGCTCGTCATCGACCCCACCCACCCAGACCGCTCCGAGCTCGCTCGCCAGCTGCCGGTGCCCGGCGCCGCGGGTGAAGACGTAGACCTCGCAGCCCCAGTATCGCGCCACCTGGAGAGCCAGATGCCCGCTGGCCCCGAAACCGACCAGCCCGATCCGCTCGCCGGGCTGCAGGTCGGCCTTAAGCAGCGAACGGTATCCCACGATACCGGCACACAACAGGGGAGCCGCCTCCTGATCCTGAATACCCGCCGGGATGTGCAACGCGTAGTCGGCAATCGCCAGCAGTGCGTCGGCGTACCCACCGTCGACGTCGAAGCCGGTGAAGCGGGCCTGCTCGCAGAGGTTTTCCTCCCCCCGCTTACAGAACTCGCACAGTCTGCAGGCGCTGTGCAGCCAGGGGATCCCGGCGCGCTCGCCCACCGTCCAACCCTGCACCCCTTCTCCGAGTCCGGCCACCACGCCGACCACTTGATGCCCTGGTGTGACCGGGAACCGCGGCGGCTGGATGTCACCCTCGGCCAGATGAAGATCCGTGTGACAGACCCCACAGGCCTTCACCTTCAGCAGCAGTTGGCCCGGGCCCGGCCGGGGATCCGGTCGGTCCTCCAACCGGAGCGGCGAGTCACCGATTGGCAGGGGACGATCCAGGCGTTGGGCTCTCATCGCGGGTTCTTTTGCAGACCCTCTTCCTAGAGGGTCTGCAACATGGCTATGCTAGAATCGTCGTAGCGATGGCTCACGGACCGGCGGCCCTTCGCGAAGCCCAGCAACTCGAGCGCCTGCTCGAAATCGGAAGGAACCTCAGCTCCAATCTGGATCTACCCTCTCTGCTGGGTTCGATCGTCGCGGTGGCCGCTGAGATCACAGGCAGCGAGGGAGCCTCGATCCTGCTCTATGACCCGGCGACCCGCCTGCTGCGCTTTGAAGCCATCCCCCCAGGCCAGAACCCGGCGCTCAAGAAGCTAAGCGTCCCAGTCGACTCCAGCGTTGCCGGCTGGGTCTTCAGTTCCGCCTCCCCGCTGATCATCAACGACGCTCTGTCGGATGCCCGGATCTACCGGGAGGTCGACCGTCAGATTCGGTTTGAGACCCGCTCGATTCTGGGCGTGCCGCTGATCGTCAAACAGGAACCCATCGGAGTCCTCGAGGCGGTCAACAAGTTGGGCGACCAAGATTATACCGAGCCCGATCAGACTGCCCTGGAAACCCTGGCGGCCCAAGCCGCGATTGCCATCGAGAATGCGAGGCTCTTGGCCAAGCTGCATGAGGCCAATCAGGAGCTGATGCGGTTGGACCGAATGAAGTCGGATTTCATCGCCATCGCCTCCCATGAGCTGCGAACTCCGCTGGGACTGATCCTGGGCCACGCGACCTTCCTGACCGAATTGGTCGATGAACAGCACCGCGACCAGATCGACGTGATCGTCCGCAGCGCGGAGCGGTTGAAGGCGATCGTTGAAGACATGGCCCGAATCTCCCACCAAGAAGAGGGTCAATCCCGGGTGCGCCACCGCCCCTTCTCGATGCGGCTGCTGATCGAGACCCTTGTCGCCCGGTTTCGCCAACTGGCGAAAGAGAAGAAGATCGAGCTGGATTTCGACGTCCCGGCCGGGGAACCGCTCAACCTGGAAGGCGATCGGGAAAAGATCGAGATCGCCTTGACCAATCTGATCCGCAACGCGCTCGCCTTCACCGACCAGGGCGGTCAGGTGGGGGTGATGGCGGAGGCCTCGGAGGACTACATCAAGGTCTTCGTGGCCGACTCCGGAATCGGGATTCCGGCTGCCGATATCGACCGGGTCTTTCAACGCTTCTATCAGGTCGAATCCCATCTAACCCGCAAGCATGGAGGAATGGGGCTGGGCCTCTCCATCGCCAAGGCGATGGTTGAAATGCATCACGGCCAGATTTGGTGCGAAAGCAAGGAGGGGGTGGGCAGTCTGTTCTGCATCATGCTCCCGGTGACCGCCGCCAAAGGCGAGGCCGCTTCCAAGGTGTTCACCTCGATCTAGCCTCTTCGGTTGATTCGGTCTGACCGCGGGGTATAATCCGGCCGTCGGGGCGTGGCTCAGCCCGGTAGAGCGCACGGTTCGGGTCCGTGAGGTCGAGAGTTCAAATCTCTCCGCCCCGACCAGCAAGGTACCGGATCCGAGACTGCCGAAACCATCCTGGTTTCGGTGGTTGTTTTTTACGTGAAGGCAGGCCATGCCAGCGGCACTCCCGAGGTACCCTTGGTTGATGCGCAATTTCGCGATCATCCTCCTGCTCGTCTGTCTGATCGCCGCCTGCAGTCCCGGCGGGCCAAGTCTGGAGGCGCGGGGCAAGCTGGTCTTTACCGAGCACTGCGCGAGTTGTCACTCGCTCGACCCGGGGGTGGTCATCGTCGGCCCAGCGCTTGCGGGGGTTGTCAGCAGGGCAAACGCTCAGGGAACCGCGCCGATGGAGTACCTCGAGCGGGCCGTCCTCACTCCAGCCGCTGACCTGGTGCCTGGTTTTCAGAATCTAATGCCGGTTGACTTCGAACGCAGGCTGAGCCCTGCGGATCGGGAGGCGCTCTTCGCCTTCCTGCTCACCCTCGAGTAGCCGCCGATCGATCAAAACCACGGTTGGAGGCTGGCCTGATACCCGGTCAGTTCGACATATCCACGCCCGCTGACGGTACCCAACACGTCCACCGCACCCTCCCAATAGACGATCGACAGCCGGTTCTCCTGGTCCGCCAACAGCGGCCGCAGTTCAAGCTCCAGGTCTTCGTTGGGCAGCACGATCCGCCAACCAGCCGGGTACTCGGAATCTGATAAGCGACTGCCCCAGGTCCCGAGCGTCTCGATCTCAAAGTCGGCTGCCGATAACCAGACGGTCCGTCCGTCCTGCTCCACCAAGGTTCCTCCGCCGATCAGGAGGTCCTGGCCGGCACGCACCTGATAGAGCATCAGTTCACGACCATCGTCAAACTGCAGCCCAAACCAATCCCACCCAGCGGCGCCGGAGGGCAAGACGCTGCTTCCCCACTCGTGATCGAACCAGCTCGAGCCTTGAACCTCGAGCTGCTCACCGCGTACCGTCAGGGTGCCCTCGGTCTGCAAGGCGGTGAAGCTGAAGTAGTAGGTGGCGTCGGTTGAATCGACTCCCTTCGAGCTGAGGCCCCCTGGTCCGTGAGCGACCAAGGGCTGCTCGGCTTGCAGGCGAAGATCGAGTGCAATGTCCTGCTCGTGGGCCTGGAGCCGGATGGATGACCCATCTGAATCGAGCGCCACGACCGACCAATCTTCCAGGTAAACCTGGAATGGATCGCCGCTCGCCCCAGCCAACCCGTCAACCCCTCGGCTGAAGCGCTCGAAGGCCCGATGTTCGCCCAGGGAGGCGTCGGTCAGCGCCAGGTGGGCAAAGTAGATCTGATTCGAGCCAAACCAGGAGGAGCGCCGAGCCAGGCCCGGAGACATCCCGCGGCGAAAGAGGGTGAGTTGATAGCCGTACCTGTCGCCCGCCTCAGACTCCAAGTTGCCGGTGTAGTACCACCATTCGGTCTGAAACTCGAAATGGGGCCCATGATCGCGCCGGGACTTGAACTCCAGCGGCTCGATCGCGTCCGCGAAGTCCGGGCCCCGGAGGACGGAGGCCAGGCTGATTGACGGGCGCCGCTCGGCTTGGGGCGCGCAGCCGCTCAGCAGCCAGGCCCATCCGAGGAAGGTTGAGGCCAGCGCAAGCAGGATTTTGGGACTCTTCAAGGCTGCTTACTCTTGAGTCAGGGCCTGGGCCAGTTGCAGGCGCCGAAGCCGGGCGATGGGATAGAGTGCGGCGGCTACCGATGCCCCCACCCCAACCACGACCGCCTGGACAAAAGGCAACCACTGCCATTCGAGCCGGATCGTCCAGCCGAAGGATCGCGCATCGATGACCTCGATCAAGAGCACGGCCAACAGCAATCCGGTCGGCATTGCCAGCAGGGAGGCGGTCAGCCCCATGAGGCCGCTCTCAATGAACATCAACCGTCCAAGCCCGCCGGGGGTCAGCCCAAGCGCGCTCAAGGTCGCGAATTCGCGCGACCGCTCGAGCAAGAGCGCCAGGAGCGCCCCCAGCACCCCGAAGAAGGCTACGACCACCGCCAGCAGCCGGAGGGCCGCAGTGATCGCGAAGCTCCGATCAAAGATTGCCAAGGCCTGCTGGCGGACCTGACCGTTGACTTGGACCTCGAGCCCGGTTCCCTCCAATGAAGCCCGTACCCGCTCCGCGAGTTCGACCGGATCAACCCCATGGGCGGCAGTCAGTCCGAGCGACGAAATCGCCGGGTCGTCCCAGTTGGCTAGATAGATTGCTCGACTCATCAAGACCGTCCCACGATCGGTCGAATAGTCGTAGAAAACGCCCGCGACGGGAAATGACTTTGCCCCGTGATCGGTGGTCAAACGGATGGAGCTGCTGACCGAATTCCGTCCGGCCAAACTCTCGCTGATAAGCACCGCCCCGGTTCGCACTTGCTCCCATACGTCCGCGGGGCTGCTCTGCGCGAGGCGGTACAGACCGGCATCCCGAACTCGACCCGGATCGACCGCCGAAAGGTGGACCTCCCCGAACTCACTCTCGACCAGAACCGCCCGCAATGCTTCCGCCTGCTCCACCCCGGGAATCGCCTCCAACCGCGATTCCAGATCCGGAGAGAGCGAGGCCATCGGTCGAGTTCCGCTGGTAGCCGGAGAGCCGACATACAGATCGGAGCGCAAGGTCAGGCTGAGCCAGTTCTCCACCGTCGATCGGAAACTGGTGATCATCAACGTCACCCCGACCGCGACTGCAAGTGCGACGGTGAGCGCGGCCAGCGCCGGACCGGTCCGACTGATGTGGCGGGGCAGGCTGCCCACGGCCATCCGAACGATCAGGCCGCTTCGGGCAACCCGCGAGAAAAACACCAGGACCTGCGTCGCAAGCGGCGCGAGCAGGGCGATCCCGACCAGGATCGCCAGCATCGCCACGAAACTCCAGGTCAGAGAGGCTCCGCTAAGCCGAAAGCCAATTGCGCCGATCGTCGCAAGCCCGACCCCGCCGGCCGTCAATAGCAGCAATCGCCTTGCGGACCGCCCTTCGGTCACGCTCCGGCGCAGGACCTCCACCGGCCGCACTCTGGAGGCCTCGATCGCCGGAGCGAGGGCGGCCAACAATCCGGCGCCCAGTCCCAACCCTGCCCCCTTGGCGGCCAGGGCCGGGGTGAGCGCGACCCGCTGCACCCTGGCGAGAAAGTAGAAGTCGCTGATCGTTTGTGAGACCAGATTGACCGCTCCTCGGGCCATCAGCAGTCCGAGACCGATTCCAATCGCCGAGCCCAGCAACGCGATGATGCCCGCCTCAATAAGCACCATTCTAAGAATCTGGTCCCCGGTGCATCCTATCGCCCGCAGCGTGCCGAGCACCGGCCGCCGACGCAGGACGGAAAACGTGATGGTGTTGTAGATCAGGAAAGACCCCACGACCAACGCCAGCAGACTGAGGGCGGTCAGGTTGGTGCGAAATGCAGCGGTGAGTTGGTTCGCCGCCTCGACCTGATCTCCAGCGGATTCCAGCCGAACGCCAGGTGGCAGCCCGGAAGCCAGCTCGGCCGCCGAAGCGGCATCGAGGATCAAGTCGATCCGGCTTAACCTGCCAATCATCCCCAGCAGCTCCTGCGCACCGGCGATATCCATGAGCAGCAGGTCGGTGGATCCGAGGGCGGTCTCGCCGGTCAGCACCCCCAGGACGGTGACCGTTGCCAGCCGATCACCAGTCTGAACCTCCAGTCGATCTCCCGGTTGCAGGCCATGCGCTTCCGCGAATTGTTCGGTGATCACCACCGTACCTGATTCAGTGAAGAAGGGGGCGAACCCAGGCTCAAGTGCCGAAAGCCGTTCGAAGTCCGTCCGGAACGGACCCTCCGCGAAGAGATCCACCCCGAGGATGCGGACCGGCCGCTGGTTCAAGGCAGGGAGGGCCGCGATTCCCTCCACGATCGGGGCGACACCCCGCAAGCCGAGGCCGACCCTCAGCTTTGGGTAGAGCTGCTCCGCTACACCGGCCGGGCCGCCGACGAGCCGATGAGTGGCCGCGCCGGCGACGGTCTGGGCACTGAGTTCGAACCCGTGCTGCGCACTCGCATTGGCCAGATCGATGGCTATTACGACCGCCACACCCAGCGCAAGGCTGAGTACCACCAGGGTGGACTGCAGTGGCCTGCGGGTCAGGTCTCGCAGGCCTGCCCGGATTAGAGCTCGCACAGCGGGAAGGCGAATTCGGCGCGGGGCACGGCCCTCAAGCGAGCACCCGGCTACTCGAGCGGACCCTCATCCGGCACGAGCTGCCCATCGACCAGGAGCAGGCGAGTATCGGCCGAGGCCGCGATCCGATGGCTGTGGGTTGCCAGCAACACGGTCACCCCACGCTCGCGCATGAGGCTGCGCATCAGCGAGAGCACTGCTTCCCCGGCCGGACGGTCGAGGTTACCGGTGGGCTCGTCAGCCAGCACAAGCGCAGGAGCCCCGATCAGTGCTCGAGCGATGGCCACCCGCTGTTGCTCGCCACCGGAGAGGCGGTCGGGGAAATCCGAATGTCGGTCATCTAACCCGACCTCCCGGAGCAACTGACGAGCGGATTCGCTGGCTGCCGTCTCGGGGCGTCCTGCCAGCTCCGCCGGCAGCCGGACGTTTTCGAGCACGGTTAAGGTCGGAATTAGATTGAAGAACTGGAACACGAACCCAATATGCCGTCTGCGAAAGATGGCCCGCTGGCGCGGACTCATTCGGCTTACAACTTCGCCGGCGATTCGGATCTCGCCGGAGTTCGGGTCATCGAGCCCGGCGATCAGGTTGAGCAGGGTCGACTTTCCGCTCCCGCTGCGTCCGCGAATCACAGTGATCCGACCGGTGTCGATCTCTGCGTTGAGGTCGCTGAGCACGACCCGGGTCTGGCCGGCTTCCTGGTAGGTTTTGGTCAGGTGCTCAAGCCTGACAAGCGGCGCCATCCTACGGCTGGGGACCGGCCGCCAAAACCTCTGCCGAAACAAGCCCGGCGAAACGGGTGAAGCGCTCTCTGAACAGGCTCGCCAGTTTCCTCGCCTGCAGCTCGTAGGCCTGCGGGTCTTCCCAGGTTGCTTGGGGGTTCAGCACGTTGTCCGGAACCTGCGGACAGCGGACCGGGATCTTGAGCCCGAAAAACGGCTCGGTCCGGATTGGGACTTGCTCCAATTCCCCTTCGATCGCAGCGGCCACCATCGCCCGAGTGTACGGGAGTTCCATGCGATGGCCGGTCCCGAATGGACCCCCGGTCCAGCCGGTATTGACCAGCCATACCGCGGCTTGGTGCCGGCTGACTTTCTCCGACAACAGGTCGGCATAGCGGGTCGGATGGAGCGCCAGGAATGGCTCACCGAAACAGGCCGAAAAAGTCGCCTGGGGCTCTTCCCCCAGGCCCTTCTCAGTGCCGGCGAGCTTCGAGGTATACCCGGCCAGAAAGTAATACTTGGCCTGGTCTGGAGTCAGGCGAGAGATCGGCGGAAGCACTCCCGAAGCGTCGGCGGTCAGGAAGAACACCGTGCGGGGGTGATTTCCGCTGCCCTCCGCGACATAGTTGTCTACCGACTCAATGGAGTAGCCGGCCCGAGTATTCTCGGTGAGGCTATCGTCATCCAGGTCGACCTGTCGGCTCGACTCGTCGATGACGACGTTCTCCAGCACGGTCCCAAAGTCGTGGACGGCCTCCCAAATCACCGGCTCGTATTTCGCGCTCAGCCGAATCGTCTTCGCATAGCAGCCGCCTTCGAAATTGAAGACTCCCTGGTCGCTCCATCCGTGCTCGTCATCTCCGATCAGACGACGGACCGGATCGGAGGAGAGGGTGGTCTTGCCGGTTCCCGACAACCCGAAGAAAAGGGCCGTATCCCCGGCGGGCCCCTGGTTGGCGGAACAGTGCATGGAGAGCACGCCTTGCAGCGGCAGCCGATAATTCATCACCGTGAAAAGCGATTTCTTGATTTCTCCGGCGTAACTTGTCCCTCCGATCAGACCGAGCCCGCGTTCAAAGTTTAGAACGATGAATACTTCGGAGTGGGTCCCGTCACGTTTCGGATCCGCCATGAAGCCGGGCGCGTGCAGCACCGTGAACTCGGGAACGTGGTTCGACAGGCTTTCGGCCTCCGGCCGCAGAAACAGGTTGCGGGCGAACAAAGTGTGCCAGGCGCTCTCGCTCACCACTCGGATGGGAATCCTGAATTCCGGGAAGGCGCCCACCGCAAGGTCCTGGACATAGAGCGGCTTCGAATCGAGGTAGCTGGCCACTCGGGCATGCAGCGCCTCAAATCGACCGGGGTCGAAGGGTTGGTTGACGCTCCCCCACCAGACCTGCTCGGCGCTCGCGCCCTGCCGGACGACGAACTTATCCTTGGGTGCTCGACCGGTGTGGCTCCCGGTTCGAACGACGATTGCCCCGGAGTCCGAAATCAGACCTTCGGCTCGGCGCGCGACGTGCTCTACCAGCGCCGGGGCGGGCAAGCTCCAATAGACTTCATTCGCATGGTTCAACCCGTGGTGTTCGAGTCCGTACTTGGCAAGCGACTCGCTCATGAGCGACCGATCTTATCACGGACGGCTCGCGCTCCATGAGTCTGGCGGCTGACCCGGCCGACGGCCGCAGCTGCCCTCGCGGCTAGTTGCTGGACTCGAGCTCGATCGTGGCCCGATCAAGGACTTCGTCCGCCAGGTTGATCGCCACGACTGAAATCCGATCGCCACTGATTTCGAGCAATACGAAATGAGTTTGCATGGCGAAGGCCTGACTGCCGGGAACAAATCCCGAATCCGGGTAGAGGGTCCGCGAGCCACCGCCACTGACAACGTAGGTTATGCCGTTGTACAGGATTCGCTCGAAGTTGTGGTCGTGACCGGAGAGAACCAGCGGAACCCCGGCCGCTTCGAATCGAGGCAGCCATTCGGCGGCAAGCGCCTTGCCATCATTGCGATGGCGGCCGCTGGTGAACGGAGGGGTGTGGAAAACCGGAATCGAAAAGCGGAAGCTCGGGTCGGTCAGCCGTTCCGCCAGCCAGGCGGTCTGCGACGCGCGGCCTGCCACGCCGTGAAAGACCTGCGAATCGAGCATCAAGAACTGGATGCCGGCCTGCGAGAACGAATACCAGGACTCGTTTGCGGCACCCTGGATCCCAACTCCAGCAAAGGCGTAGAAGTAGAAAGGCCGATCCAGCCAGTAGGTTTCAAGGTCGTACTCGTGATTGCCGGGAACCGGGTAGACAGGCAGGCTAGTCAGCAGGGGCGCCAGATTCAAGAAGTATTTCTTGGCATACCCCTCGACTGGGTCGGTTTCTTCGTTGACCCGGTAGGCCAGGTCGCCGGTGTGCAGGACGAAGTCCAACCGGTAGCTCGCCATGAGTTGGGCGAGATCGAAGGTCGATCGTTGGCCAAATCCGCTGTCTCCGATGACCCCAATCCGTAATTCCGGAGAGCCCAGCTCGGTGGTTTCAAAGGTCACGTCGCCCCAGCGTTCGCCAAACAGCCAGGGGGCCCGCAGATCGGAAAGGCTTTTCCCCAGCCCGACCCGCGCTTGGTACTCGGCCCCGGCGGAAAGCCCCACCAGCTCAATCTGATGTCGGGCCGCTCCCGGGTCGAGCGGGTGAAGGAACCATCCAACAGACCCGGGCTTGGTGGGGCGAAAGAGCAAGTAGCCAGCCGCCGGGGCTTCCAGCTCAAGGAACAAGACCGCGGTCTCGGAAGTGACATGGCGCACCGTCAAAGGAATTCGGTAGCTTACCGAGGCGGCCGCCGTGGAATAGCCGACCTCAGTGGCGGGAGTCGGCGTCGGGGTCGTATTTGGAGTGGCCGACGGACTGGGGGAAGGAGTTAGTTCGGGGGTCGAAGTGGCGGTCAGGCTCGGGACCACCGAAGGCAGCAGGCTGGGTATTGGAGCGGAAGTGGGAGTGACGCTCGAAGGGGCCAGCGTTCGGGCAGGGTTGAACGGCAGGTCAGATCGGGCGCATGCCAGAACGGTCAGAGCCCCGACCACTGCCAACCGGGAAAGTCGCTTGAGCCCGGCTCCGATCAAGGCTCTTCCCTCTTTGCCGTTTCCCACAAGCGATCCATCTCATCCGGGGGCAGGTCCTCAAACCTGGACCCCGCTTCGCGGGACAGAGCCGTCATCCGGTCAAATCGAGTCCGAAACCGTTGATTGGCCCGGCGGAGCTCGGATTCTGGATCCGCTTCAAGCCAGCGGGCATAGTTGACCACGGCAAAAAGCAGATCTCCGAATTCGGCCGCCTTGGCCTCGGCCTCGGGGGCTGCCTCGATCTCCTTGAGCTCTTCGTGGATCTTTTTCAAAACTCCCTCAGGGCTGGGCCAGTCGAAGCCGAGCCGGCTGGCTCGGCCTTGCAGTTCGGCGGCCTGGGCCAGAGCCGGCAGTGAGGCTGGCACACCCGCTAGCGGTCCCGAACCGGACTCCTGCTCCTTGAAGTGCTCCCAATTCCGCAACACCTCGTCGACACCGCTGACCTGCAGACCCCCGAAGACGTGCGGGTGACGACGGATCAATTTGGCCTGGATCCCGCCGATCACATCCGCCATCTGGAAGCCGGATTCTTCGGTGGCAATCTGAACCTGCAGCGCAATTTGGAGCAGCAGATCTCCGAGCTCTTCCTGCAGGCCGCCCTGGTCCTCTTCATCCAGCGCAGTGAGCACCTCGTAGGCTTCTTCCAGCAGGTGCTTGCGCAGCGACTGATGGGTTTGCTCGCGATCCCATGGGCATCCGTCAGGCGCCCGCAGTCGGGCCACAGTATTCTGAAGCGCCTCAAAGGACGAATCGAGCGGCGTGGCCGGGACAAACAGGGTGGTTAAGTCCCCGATCGACTCGCTGCGATCGATCTCGTGAAGCGCCAGCCGTTCCACCCGTTCATCGGCCAAGCTGGCCCGGTGAATCAACGCAACCGGATGATCCTCCGGATACTGGTTCATCAACGACAGCTTGACCTCGCCGGCCAGGAATGGCGAGTGAAGCTGGGACACCAGCGCCACCAGGTCCGGCGGGAACGGTGGATGGTGGCCGGCGGCGAGGCTGATTGCGTCGGCGACGATCAACCCGTCCAGCGCATCCAGGCCGAGGGCCGCCAGGCAGGGTTCGATGAAGCTGATCCCCTGCACCAAGCGAAACAGGATCCCGGATTGGCGCAGGCCCTGAACCGTCGCCTCTCCGACGCTCGGATCGCCAGGCACCGCGTAGACCGAGCCGAGGGGAAGTTCGCTGAGCCGATCGACGATGGCACGGTAGACATCCCCGAAGTCCGGGTACTGCTCGTAGTAGTCGTCGAACGAAATCAGTTCCAGGTCGGGTGGCAGTCCGGCGACCGCCGGATGGCTCGCGGTGCGCAGGTAGACCGTCCCCGCGCCCGCCAGGACGCTCCAGCCTTCTCGGCTGAGCAGCCCCGGGTTGCCCGGCCCGAGGCCGACGACCGTCAGTCGTTGGTCATTCAAGCCAACCTCCTCAAAACGATCAAGGCCGAGGCGATCGTCCCGCCTCGGCCTTTGTTGGATCCATCCTTCCGGAGCCGACCGGTGCCCGAAGTTCAGCGCTTGGTGTAAGTAGGAGCCTTGCGCGCCCGTTTGAGACCAGGCTTCTTGCGTTCCTTGACCCGAGCATCGCGAGTCAGCATACCGGCTTGGCGCAAGATCGGACGCAGGTTGGCATCCATCTTGACCAAGGCTCGGGCAACCCCGTGCTGGACGGCGGTGGTCTGGCCGGATACTCCGCCGCCCGATACCGCGGCTGAGATGTCCAGCTTCCCCTCGAACTGCACCGCCCGCAACGGAGCCAGCACCCGATCCAAGTCCCCCAGCCGCGGGAAGTACTCTGCGCCAGGTTTTTCGTTAATCACGATCGCCCCGCCTCCGGAAACGATCCGGACCCGGGCGGTGCTGTTCTTTCTGCGTCCGATTCCTTCAAAGAATCGATCTGTCATCATTGGGCAACCTTCTTGTTCGCAAGTTGGACCGCGACCGGCTGTTGTGGCCCATGCGGGTGGTCAGCGCCTCGGTAGATCTTCAGTTTTCCCAACAACTTCCGGCCGTAGCGATTGTGCGGAAGCATTCCCCAGACCGCCGCCCGGACGGCCCGCTCTGGGGTGTGCAGCAGCTGGTCCCGGAGGGAGACCTTCTTGATCCCGCTCGGGTATCCGCTGTGCCGATAGTAAAACTTCTGGTCCAGCCGCTTCCCCGACACCTGGATCTGGGAGGCGTTGATCACCACCACATGGTCACCGACCTCGACCCCAGGGGTGAAAAGTGGCTTGTCCTTTCCAAGCAGTCGGCGGGCCACCTGAGTGGCAAGCCGGCCCAGATTCTGGCCGGCCGCGTCCACCAGCAGCCAACCTTGCCGGAGCTCACTTCGTTTCGGATGAATTGTTTTCTGCAATGATGCCTCACGTCTCCGGGTAAATCACTTCTTCCAAGCAGAGCCCCCGAGCCGGCGCCGGCCGGCCTGGCCACGCCTGTCCAGGATTCCGAATCCTGCTCTCGATCGCTTCGGGTCCGGAAATCCCCCGCTCGACTGCCAGGATGGCACCGACCATCCGCCGGACCATACGGTTCAGGAAGGCGTCGGCTTCGAGCAACAGGCGGAGCTGATCGCCTTCTCGGCTCCACTCCGCGGTCCACAGTCTGCGGACAGTATTCCCGCCCGGCCTGGTCGGGCGGCCGAAATTTCCAAAATCGTGCTCACCGACAAACAAGCGACTCGCCGCAGCAAGCCGTTCGAGATCCGGCTGGGGCCAGACTCGCCAGGCGAACCGTTCCGCCATCGGATCGGCCCGATCGCTTACCAACAGGCGGTAGCTGTACCTTCGGCGCTGGGCGGAGAAGCGGGGGTGAAACCCACTCGGCGCCAACTCACTCGAGCGGACCGCCAGATCGGAGGGCAGATGCGAATTGAGGGCGTCCGTTAGGCGCTCAAGCTCGCGGCCCCAGGCCAACTGATAGGCGATCACCTGGCCCAGGGCATGCACTCCTGCGTCGGTTCGCCCGGCGGCGCTGATCGAACCGCCTTGCCAGCCCAGGTTGCGGAGCGCCTGCTCCAGCACGCTTTGAACGGTGCGGGAGCCTTTCCGCTGACGCTGGAAGCCCAGGAAATCCGTGCCGTCGTAGGCGACGATCGATTTGTAAAGAGCGGTGTCGGCTCGAGTCCCCAGCCGGCTATTCTTCCACGAGCTCTAACAGCACGACCTCGGCCCCATCACTGACTCGGGGACCTACCTTCAACATCCGGGTGTATCCCCCCGGCCGATCCTTAAACCTTGGAGCAAGGTCGTCAAAGAGTTTCTTGACCACTTTCGGGTCGTTGAGGCGGGCTGCCGCCAGTCGGCGGGCGTGGACCTGATTCTCCTGACCGGCTCGCTTGGCGAGTGTAATCAATCGCTCCGAAGCGCCGCGAATTGCGGCGGCCTTGGCCTTGGTCGTCCGGATTCGTTCCCGCCGAAACAGCTCGGTGATCAAGTTCCGCCGCAGGGCAGTCCGAACTCCGCCGGCCCGGTTGAGTCTGCGGCCTCCGACTCGATGCCTCATCCTTCGGCCACCACACTTTCGGGCTCAAGTTCCGGCGACCCCTCGTCGCTCAAATAGCCCTTCTCCCGCAGCCGCTCCTTCAGCTCATCCAGACTCTTCTCGCCGAAATTGCGAATCGAGAGCATGGCGTCCTGCCCCTTCTCGAGCATGTCCAGGACTTCACCTACGCTGGTGATCCCGGTCCGCTTCAAGGAATTGAACACCCGTACCGAGAGGTCCAGGTTCTCGATCGGGATCTCGTAGACCTCGCTGGCCATCTTGGGTTCTTCTTCCCGGGTCGCGGCCGCCACCAGGCTCTCCTCGGTCACACCCGCCAGGTCGCGCAAGTGTGCAATCAAGATCGTCGCGCTGCGGCTCAACGCCTGTTCGGGTCGGATGGTCCCATCGGTCCAGATCTCCATAGTCAGCCGGTCGAAGCTGGTATCCTGGGCTACCCTGGCCTGGCCGACCTCGAAGTTCACCTTGCGGACCGGGCTGAAGATCGCATCCGTCGGCAATTCGCCGATGGGCAGCCTGGCCCGGTCGTCGGAAGGTGAGTAACCTCGGCCGCGCTCGACGTTTAATTCAATCTCCAAATTGGTCTTGTCATCGTCAACGGTAAAGAGATAGAGCTCCGGGTTGACGATCTCCACTTCCGCCGGGACGATGACGTCGGCTGCGGTCACGACCCCCTCCCCGCGGACTTCAAGCCGCAGGCGGGCGGTCTCCCCTTCATGCATAACCAGCCGAAGCTGTTTGAAGTTCAACATGGTCCGGACCACGTCTTCCCGGACACCGGGAATCTCGGAAAACTCGTGCTGCACGTCGGCGATCCGGACCGAAGTCACCGCGGCCCCCTCGAGCGAAGAAAGCAGGACCCGCCGCAGGGCGTTGCCAAGCGTGATCCCGTAGCCGCTCTCCAGCGGGCTGATAATGAATCGGCCGTAGTTTCGAGCGACAGCATCCCGCTCGATCTTCGGCATGACCATGTTCATGCTAAGTGGCACTGCCCCCCTCCCCGAGACCCGAGTCTCACTGCGCAATGGGTGTGGTTTGTCATCTAGAGTAGAACTCCACGATGAGCTGCTCGTTCAGATTGGCGTCGATATCTCCTCGTTCCGGCTCCTGGATCACCCGGGCACTCAGATTGGCCGTGTCGCGCTGCAGCCATTTCGGGGCGGCCCGGCTCTCCGCAGTCTGAACCAGCGCTTGGAAGTAGGTGCGCTTGCGCGAACCTTCCCGGACTTCGATCACGTCTCCCGGCTTGATCAACATGGAAGGAATATCGGTCCGCCGGCCGTTTACTGAGAAGTGCCCGTGGGTGACGAGCAGCCGCCCTTGGGCCCGGCTTTCGGCGAAATTCAGGCGGTACACGACGTTGTCCAATCGGCGCTCGAGCATCCCCAGCAGGTTCACCCCGGTCATTCCCCGGGTCTGGAGCGCCTCCGCGTAGTAACGGCGGAATTGGCGTTCGGTCACGTTGTAAACCCGGCGGGTCTTCTGCTTTTCTCGCAGCTGTCGCCAATACTCCGAAACCCGGCGGCGCCGCCATTGGGCCTGTCGACCATGATCCCCCGGCGGGTACTCCCGGCGCTCAAATGCGCACTTGGGGGTGTAACAGCGCTGACCCTTGAGGAAGAGCTTCTCCCCCTCCCGCCGACACAGCTTGCACACAGAACCGGTATATTTCGCCATGATTCCTTTCTGCTCGCCTTTTCGCCGCAGTCCGTCTGCCAGAGCGAACCGGCTCAGACTCTCCTCTTCTTTGGTGGCCGGCATCCGTTATGCGGGATGGGCGTGACGTCGCTGATCGAGCGGACCTTCACCCCGGACGCCTGGATTGCCCGAATAGCCGACTCGCGTCCCGGCCCCGGGCCGTTGACGTACACATCCACCTCTTGAAGCCCCAAGTCTCGGGCGGAGCGGATGGTGACCTCCGCGGCGGTCCTGGCCGCAAACGGGGTGCTCTTGCGGGAGCCCTTAAAACCCCGAGACCCGGCGCTCCCCCAGACTACGGCATTCCCCTGCGGGTCGGTGATCGTAATGATCGTGTTATTGAAGGTAGCGTGAACGTAAGCCCTTCCATGCGAAAGGGTGCGTCTCACCTTGCCTGGCTTGGCTTCTCGGCGTGCCATCCAACTCTCTCCTATTACTTCTTCTTCGTCCCGCGGCGCCGGCCCTTGCCGGCCACGGTCTTCTTAGGACCCTTGCGGGTGCGGGCGTTGGTGCGGGTTCGCTGGCCGCGGACCGGCAGCGAGCGTCGGTGGCGCTGACCCCGATAGGCGCCGATATCCACCAGGCGTTTGATATTCATCTGGACTTCCCGCCGCAGGTTCCCTTCCACCTTAAAGTTCTGGGAAATGTGGTCCCGCAGGGAACTGATTTCGGCTTCGGTCAGATCGCGCACCCGGGTGTTCGGGTCGATACTGGTTGCGGCCAGAGTCTTCAACGAGGTCGTGCGGCCAATTCCATGGATGTAGGTCAATCCAATTTCGACCCGCTTGTCTCTAGGGAGGTCAATCCCTTCAATTCGCGCCATGGGCTAACCCTGCCTCTGTTTGTGCCGGGGATTCTCGCAAATCACATACACTTTTCCGCGGCGCCGCACGACCTTGCACTTGGGGCAGCGCCTGCGCACCGATGCCGAAACTTTCACAACGCCTATCCTCTCGCGGCTGCCGGTTGGCCAGCAAAATATTGATTATACCCAATTCCGTCCAATGAGTCATCCAAAACGGTGAGGATCTGTGGTCCCTCCGCGGTCACCGCCACTGTGTGTTCGAAGTGAGCGGTCAGGCTCCCGTCCGCCGAGGCAACTGCCCAGCCGTCGGGCAGGACCCGGGTCTCGGGCGATCCAACCTGGACCATCGGCTCCAGGGCGATCGTCATCCCGGCTTTCAGCAGAATTCCCTTCCCGCGGGTCCCATAGTTCGGTACCTGAGGATCTTCATGCATATGCCGGCCCACGCCGTGCCCGGTGTATTCCCGGACCACATTGAATCCATTCGCTTCGACGTGATTCTGAATCGCGGCAGAGATATCTCCGGTTCGATTGCCTACCCACATTTGATCGATCCCGAGAAACAGGGCCTCACAGGTTACGTCCAATAGCCGGCGGGCCTCACTTGAAATCTCGCCAACCCCCACGGTGAGCGCCGAGTCACCCACGAACCCGTCCACGATCGACCCGCAATCGATGCTGACGATGTCCCCTTCTCGCAGGTGGCGCTTGCCAGGTATGGCGTGGACCAGCTCGTCATTCACCGAGACGGTCGTAGTGGCCGGATAGGGGAACACCCCCGGGACACCCAGGAAGGCCGGGCTCGCCCCGTGAGCCCGCAGCACCCCGGCTGCCACTTCATCGATCTCGCGGGTCGTCACCCCGGGGGCCACAATCTCGACCGCCGCGGCCAAGGCCAACGCGTTCACTCTTCCGGCCGCCCGCATCGATTCGAGTTCCGCCGGGCTCTTCAAGACCACCCCCCGACGCCAGCTCATCGGGCAGCCTCCTGTCCGAGGATCGCCAGAATCTCGGCCGTGACGGTGGCCATCGGCTGATCGCCGTTGACTTCTTCCAGGACTCCCCGGCCGCGGTAGAACTCGATCAGAGGCGCGGTCAGCTTTTCGTACACCTGCACTCGCCTGCGAACCGTTTCCGGTTGATCATCCTCGCGCTGCACCAATTCGGATCCGTCGAAATCGCACACCCCTGCCTGCTTCGGCGGATTGTGCGCCAGGTGATACACGTGGCCCGACTCGCGACATACCCGCCGTCCGGCCATCCGATCAATCAATCGCTCGAGCGGGACCCGGATGTGGATAGCCGGGCCGACGGTCGTCGCATCCAGTTCCTGGGCGAAGGCTTCAAATGCATCGGCCTGGGGGATGGTACGCGGGAATCCATCCAGGATGGCCCCCGAGGAGGCATCAGGCTGGCCAAGCCGGTCGCGAACCATCCCGATGGTCACCAGGTCAGGCACCAGCTCGCCTCGATCGATGTAACGCTTTGCCTCAATGCCGAGCGCAGTTCCCTGCTGTATGTTTTCGCGGAACAAGTCTCCGCTGGACACGTGAGGCAGACCGAGGGCGGCGCTTAACCGCTTGGCCTGGGTCCCCTTCCCGGCCCCCGGTACCCCGAACACAACGACGTACAGCATTGACCTAGTGGACCAGCAACGCCGAGTCGTAGCCGCGTAGCTTCAACTCAGCTTCGATGTTTCGATAGGTGTCCCGGATGACACCAACCACGATCAGCAGCCCGGCGGAGGTTACCAATTGAAGGCCCTGCTGAGAGCCTCCAAGCGGGTATACCACCCCAACCAGGAAGGGCATGATGGCAACCACACCCAGGAAGAGAGCTCCGGGGAGGGTGATCCTGCGCATGACCCGGGTCAGGTAGCGCTGGGTCGCGGTCCCTTTGGTGACGCCGGGGACCTGGGCTCCGGACCGCTTCAGGTTCTCCCCGTAGTTTTGCTGCTGGAACAGGACGTCGGTGTAAAAGAAGGTGAAGCCGACCACCATGAAGAAGTACAAGATCCAGTACGTGCTGTTCAAACCGCCAAAGTTGTTCTGCAGCCACTCCCCAACCCGAGCGATGAATTCAGAGCTTGACCCGATGAAGAACTGGGCCAGGACGGAGGGGAAGGTCAGGATCGATTGAGCGAAGATCAACGGGATCATGCCGGCCATATTCACCATCAGCGGCAGGGTGCCTTTGACCGGCATCGACATCCGATTACCCACCCGGCGGCCCGGGTACATCACCGGAACGTGCCGCCGTCCTTCCTGGACGAACACAATCACGAAGATGGTGAGCACCGTGATAAAGATAAAGAAACCCAGAATTGCGAAGCGTTGCTGCTGGTTCTGCAGCAGCTGACTCAGGTTGGCCGGGATCCGCGAGACGATCCCGGCAAAAATGATCAACGACAGGCCCTGGTTCCGGATCCCGTGTTCCGAGATCAGTTCCCCCAGCCAAATGGCAAACATGGTGCCGGCGGTCATGGTGGAAATGATGGTGAGGGTCGGCAGGTTGAAGCCCAAATTGAAATTCAGGATATTTTGCCCGGCAAACTGCTGGAACAGCCGGATCTGTCCGATCGCCTGAAGGGCTGCCATCGGGATGGCCAGGTAGTAGGTCCACTTCTCCATCCATTTGCGGCCTTCGCGTGGGTCTTCCTCCATGCGGGCCTGCAGCGGGGGGATAATCGGGACCAGGATCTGCAAAATGATCTGGCCTGTGATGTATGGATATACCCCCATCGCCAGCACCGAAAAGGTCGAGACCGTTCCGCCGGACAGCAGATCCAGCAGCCCGAAGAGGGTCTGACCGCCTCCGGCCTGGGCAAACATCTGGGCGATCGCCAGACGGTTTACGTCGGGGACCGGAACGTGGGCCGCCAGCCGGTAGATGGCCAGCAGGCCGAGCGAGATGAGGAGCCGGTTGCGGATGTCCGGCGAAATCCACAAGAACTTCAAGCGTCTCATGGTAGCGAGCCTCCCGAGCGCGGATCACTGACAATCGCAGCCAGCCCGTGGAGAATCATGACGTTTCTATGAGTTCGACCCGGCCGCCCGCCCGCTCGATTTCGGCCCGGGCGGAGGAGGTGACCCGGTGAGCCCGGATGGTCAGGGCGACCTTCAGCTTGCCGCCTCCCAGGATGACCACCGGCTGGCGAGTGTCCCGGATCAGGCCGGCCGAATGGAGCACGGTCGGGTTAATTTCCGCCCCGGCCGCGAAGTTGGCCAGCCGATTTAGATTGACCTCATGCCAGCCGACCCGCTGCAGATGGGTGAAGCCACGCTTAAATGGGAGGCGGCGGTAGAACGGCAGGTTGCCGCCCTGGCGGTAGAGGTGGCCCCCTTCCCCGGCCCGAGCTCCCTGCCCTTTGGTCCCTCTCCCGGCGGTTTTCCCCTGGCCGGCGGCAATGCCGCGGCCCACCCGTTTGATGCGGCGGCGGGATCCAGGGCGGGCCTTCAGCGCGTGCAACTTCATCCTAGTTCCACCTTGAGCAGGTGCGGAATCTTGGCGATCATCCCTCGAATGGCGGGTGAATCCGCCAATTCGACTGTCTGGTGAACCTTGCGCAGTCCCAATGCGCGGACGGTCCGCTTCTGGCGCAGCTGGTAGCCGATCGGGCTTTTGACCAGAGTGAGCTTAATGCTTGCTTTCGACATCCTTGCCCCGCAGCCAGAAAGGCGTGACTGTCTTTACATCTTTGCCCAGGAACGCCGCCTGTTCCTTGGCCCGCCTAAGCTCCCGGAGACCCTTCAGGGTCGCCGCGGCGACATTGAGCACGTTCGCGCTGCCCAGCGACTTGGTCAATACATCCCGGACTCCGGCCGCTGAAAGCACGGCCCGGACTGCCCCGCCGGCGATCACGCCGGTCCCAGGTGAGGCCGGCTTGAGCAGAACTCTCGCCCCGCCGTGCTCGGCCAGGACCTCATGCGGGATGGTCGTGCCCTCCAGCGAGAAGGGCTGCATGTCTTTGCGGGCCCGCTCGGAGGCTTTACGTATCGCCTCGGGGACCCCGCGGGCCTTGCCGATCCCCAGCCCGACCCGCCCCCGATTGTCACCGACCGCCACCACGACTCGAAAGTGAAATTGGCGGCCGCCCTTGACTACCTTCGCCACCCGGGCGATATCAATAACCCGCTCGTCGAACTCTGCTCGTTCCTCCTGCTGCTCGCGGAATCCTCGCCTCACAATCCCTCCCTTAGAACTTCAACCCAGCCTGGCGGGCTGCCTCGGCGACTGCCCTCACCCGGCCGTGGTACCGGTTCCCGCCTCGGTCGAACACCACCCGATCCATGCCGAGCGCTTTGGCCCGCTGGGCCAACAGTTCCCCCACCAGCTTGGCCTGCTCGAGTTTGCGCAGTCCGGCGGTCTTGGGTCGAAGCTCCGGATCGACGGTCGAGGCCGACACCAGGGTGTGGCCGCGGCTGTCGTCAATCAACTGGGCATAGATCTGATCCAGGCTGCGGAACACGTTGAGCCGCGGGACCTGGGGGTTCCCGCTCAGCTTGTGCCGAGCCCGGCGCTGTCTACGTTGGCGGGCTACTGCCCGATTCGTGCTGGCCATCCCTACGCCGTCACCTTCCCAGCTTTGCCCGCCTTGCGGCGAACGTGCTCGCCTTGATAGCGAATTCCCTTGCCCTTGTAGGGCTCGGGTGGACGGACCTTCCGGATGTCCGCCGCCACCTGCCCCACCAGTTGCTTATCGTGGCCCGAGATCGTGACAATGTCGCCCTTGGTCTCGACCTCGAACCGAATCCCGGCCGGCGGCACGATCTCGACCGGGTGGGAGAACCCGACGTAAAGCATCAGCGTCTGTCCCTTGAGCTCGGCCCGGTATCCCACCCCTTGGATCTCGAGGGTCTTGTTGAAACCCTTCGTAGTTCCCAAGATCATATTGTTCAACAGCGCCCGGGTCATCCCGTGCAGGGCTCTGACCTTCGGCTCATCGGAGTCGCGAGCCACGTGCAGGACGCCGTCTTCTACGGTAATCGCCAACTCCGATCGAAACTCCTGCTCGAGTTCGCCCTTGGGGCCCTTCACCCGGACCCGCTGACCCTCAATCACGACCTCAACCCCTTCCGGGATCGGTACCGGCGATCGACCAATGCGCGACATGGCTCAGCGGCTCCGGCTCACCATACTTCGCAGAGCAGCTCGCCGCCGACGCCGAGCTGGCGGGCCCGAATACCGGTCATCACTCCCTTGGGAGTGGTCAGAATCGCGATCCCCATACCCGATCGGACCCAGGGAATCTTATGCCGGCTGACGTAGGTCCGACTACCCGGCCGGCTCACTCTCCGCAGGCCGGTGATCACCGGCCGGCGCGCCCGGCGGTCGCCGACGTACTTCAATCGAATCCGCAGGATGGGGCGATCGTTCTCCTGAGCGCTCTCAAAACTCTCAATGTAGCCCTCTTCCTGCAGGATGCGCGAAATCTCCATCTTGAGTTTGGAGCTCGGCATCGACACGAGCTGTTGGCCGGCCAGCATGCCGTTGCGCACCCGGGTCAGCATGTCGGAAATCGGATCGCTAATCGTCATTGCACATGCTCCGGGTAGCGCTTCTCCTGCTGCAGTGTAATCCGGCCTACCACGATGCCTTCACTACGCCTGGGATATTCCCCCGCAGCGCCTGCTCGCGGAAACATATCCGGCACAAGTCGAATCGGCGATAGTAGCCGCGAGGGCGTCCGCAGATATGGCAACGGTTGCGAACCCGCACCTTGTACTTGCGGCGTAGTTCACGGTATGGCATGCACTTCTTAGACATTGGTCTCTGTCCTTCGAAACGGCATCCCCAGCAGGGTCAGCAAATAGCGTCCCTGCTCGTCGTTCGGGGCACTGGTCACCACGGTCACCTCGAATCCACGCAGCTTGTCAATCTTGTCGTACTCAATCTCCGGGAATACGAGCTGCTCCCGCATCCCCAGGGTGTAATTGCCTCGGCCGTCAAAGCTATTTGGCGAGAGGCCCCGAAAATCCCGAGTGCGCGGCAAGGCCACATTCACCAAACGATCAAAGAACGACCACATCCGTTCGCCGCGCAGGGTGACCTTTGCCCCGATCGAGCGCCCCTCGCGCAGCTTGAAGTTGGCGATACTCTTCTTGGCTCGAGTGACAATCGGATGCTGGCCGGTGATCGCCGCGAGGTCCGCTACCGCAGCATCCATCGCCTTGGCATCGTCCATCGCCTCTCCTGCCCCGACGTTGACCACGATCTTGCGCAAGCGAGGGACCTCCATCTGATTGTCAAGCCCCAAGTCTTGCATCAGTCTTGGGACGATCTCCTCCCGGTAGCGTTTCTTCAAGTAGTGCTCCATCGGACTAACCATCAATGTGGGTCTCGCATTTCTTACAATAGCGCTGGGCCTGGCCGTCCTGGCGGTGAATTTCCAGCCGGGTCAGCTTGCCGCACTTCGGACAGACCAGCATCACGTTCGACACGTTGACCGGTGCCTCAAACTGGATGATTCCGGGCGACATGGAGCGGCCGGCGGCCTGAATCTGGCGCTGGTGCTTTTTGCGAAGGTTGACCCCCCGCACGACAATGCCGCCGTCATCCGGGAGCACTCGAATCACCTCGCCCCGGGTGCCTTTCGCCCGGCCGCTGATGACTTCCACCGTATCGCCGCGTTTCAACCTGACTTTCACCCTCGGGCTCCCTAGATCACTTCCGGGGCGAGCGAGATAATCTTCATGAAACCCCGCTCGCGCAATTCCCTGGCCACCGGGCCGAAAATTCGGGTCCCTTTCGGATTCACCTTGTCGGCGTCCAACACGACGGCCGCATTATCGTCGAAGCGGATGTAGGACCCGTCTTCTCGCCGGTATTCTTTGGCCGTGCGGACGATCACCGCCTTCACGATCTCCGCCTTCCGCACCGCACTGTTCGGAACGGCGGATTTGATGGTGCCGACCACCAGGTCTCCCACCCTGCCGTAGCGACGCTTGGAGCCGCCCAATACCCGGATCACTTCCAGCTCGCGTCCGCCGGTATTGTCGGCGATCTTTATCCGGCTCTCTTGCTGGATCACTCGACCATCTCCAACTGCGTGCCGCGGCGCAAGATTTCTTCCACCATCCAGCGTTTACGCCGCGAAATCGGCCGGGTCTCCACGATCTTGACCTGATCGCCGGGTTGACAGCCTAGCTCGTCGTGAACCAGATACTGAGTGCTGCGGCGCAGCACCTTCTGGTACAGCGGATGCCGAAAGGTGCGGTCCACCCGCACCGTAATCGTCTTCTGCATCGCGGCCCGCACAACCTCACCGGTCAGTCGCCGCCTTAGATTGCTCATTCGCTTGCGCGCTCCATTTCCTGCAAAACGGTGGTAATTCGGGCCACTTCCCGGCGGGCAAACTTCAATTGGGCGGTGTTGGGGAGCTGGCCGGTCGAGAATTGAAAGCGCAGCTTGAAGTAGGCTTCCCGCGCCGCTTCAAGTTTCTCGGCCACCTGCGCGACGGGCAACTCTCTCAACTCTTTCAACTCTTTCGCCTTCATCCGCTCATGCTCCCACGACCCGGAACCGTCTACTCCGCCGACCCGGATTCGATCCGAGCCGCGAACTTGGTCTTTACCGAAAGCTTGTGCGAGGCGAGTCGCATCGCCTCTTGGGCCGAGGCCCGATCCAAACCGGACACCTCGAACATGATCCGGCCGGGCTGTACAACCGCCACCCAGTGATCGACCGCGCCCTTACCCTTCCCCATCCGGGTCTCGGCCGCCCGCTGGGTAACCGGCTTGTCGGGAAAGATTCGGATCCAGACTTTGCCTCTGCGCTTCATGAACCGCACCAGCGCACGGCGGGCCGCTTCGATTTGGCGGGCCGAGATCCATCCGGGTTCCATCGCCTGGAGCCCGTACTCTCCGAATTCGATCTGGGTGCCGCGGCTGGCGGTCCCTTTCATCCGGCCGCGCATCTGCTTCCGCCATTTAAGGCGTTTCGGCATTAACATCCGGTCGGCCTCACTCGCTTACGTACACATCCATCGATTCGGGCTGGCCCTCGGTCTCGGGCAAGATCTCGCCCCGATAGATCCACACCTTGACCCCAATCCGACCGTAGGTCGTCAGCGCCTCGGCCCGGGCGAAATCGATATCAGCCCGCAAGGTCTGAGCCGGGACCCGGCCCTCACGGACCCAATCGCGGCGAGCCATCTCGCTGCCGGCCAGCCGGCCGGCACACATGACTTTGATTCCCTTGCCTCCAGCCCGCATCGCGCTGTCTACCGCCCGCTGCATTGCCCGGCGGTGGCTGATCCGGCGCTCGAGTTGGTTGGCCACATTCTCTGCGACCAGCTGGGCATCCAGGTCAGGTTCCTTGATCTCGGCGATGTCCAGCTTGATCGTGGTCCCGGTGGCTTCCTGCAGCCTGGTCCGCAATTCCTTGACGTTGGCCCCCTTGCGGCCGATGACGATTCCAGGCTTGGAGGTATGAACCGTAACATGCACCGCATTGGGAAACCGCTCGATCTCGACCTGCGAGATACCGGCCCGGGGAGTGGTCTTGTGGACCACCTCTCGGATCTGCCGGTCTTCGTTGAGCTGAGCGGTATAGGCCCGCGGCTTTGCGATCCAGCGCGAATCCCAACTCCGATTTACGCCCAATCTGAACCCGATGGGATGGACTTTACGCCCCATACTCGCTCCTCAACTCTGCCCCAACAATATTCTACGTAACCTTCGGCTGCTCGGATTCCCCGCCGCCGCGGTCGCGCAGCACCAGGGTCACATGCGACTGCCGCTTTCGGATCGGTTTGAAGCGCACTCTGGCGCCAAATCGGCGCCAGCGTCGAATCGGTCCTTCGTTGGCGAACGCCTGATGGACATACAGATTGTCACGGTTCAACCCGAAATTCTGCTCCGCATTGGCGATCGCCGATCTCAGCAGCTTCGAGAGCGGGTCGGCGGCCGCCTTGTTGGTGAACTTGAGCACCTGCATCGCCTCGACCGCCCCCTGCCCGCGAATTTGATCGAGGACCAGCCGCACTTTGGTGGGCGACATCCTCAAGTATCGGTGAGTTGCCCGGACATCGAGCCCGTCGGTCATTCGACGACCTCCTCGGTCGTGGTCGTCTTTTCCCGTCCAGAGTGGGCCCGGAAAGTGCGAGTCGGGGCGAACTCTCCCAGTTTGTGCCCGACCATGTTCTCGGTGATGTAGATGGGAATGTGCCTCCGCCCATCATGGACTGCGATCGTGTGGCCGACCATCTGGGGAAAGATCGTGCTGGCCCGACTCCAGGTGCGAATAACCTTCTTCTCGCCCCGCTGGTTCATTTCTTCAACCCGCTTGAGCAGCTTCGGCTCGATGAATGGACCCTTCTTCAATGATCTGGACATCTGAATCCCTCTGCCTAACGGCCCTTCTTGGCCCGCCGGCGAATGATCTCCCTATCGCTGCGCTTATTGCGGCGAGTCTTCTTACCCAGGGTCGGTTTACCCCAGGGACTCTTCGGTCCCGGCATGCCAATCGGAGAGCGGCCTTCGCCGCCTCCATGGGGGTGGTCGCGGGGGCTCATCGCGGTACCGCGAACCGCCGGCCGGAAACCCAGATGCCGCTTTCGACCAGCCTTGCCCAACTTGATATTGCTGTGATCCGGATTGCCGACCTCCCCGATCGTGGCGTAGCAGTCTTGCCTGACTCGCCGAACTTCGCCGGAGGGCAGCCGAATCGCAGCAAACTCGCCTTCCTTGCCGAGCAGCTGAGCGGCCGCGCCGGCCGAACGGGCCATCTGACCGCCCCGACCTTCCCGCAACTCGATGTTGTGGATCAACGTGCCCAACGGAATACTGCCCAGCGGCAAGCTGTTTCCGGGTCGAATGTCGGCGGTCGGCCCGGCCATCACCGTGTCACCCACCCCCAGGCCGAAGGGGGCCAGGATGTACCGCTTCTCACCATCCGAATAGTGCAGCAGCGCCAGGCGGGCCGATCGGTTGGGGTCGTATTCAATTGCCGCGACCCGCGCCGGTACTCCCCGCTTCTCGCGCCGAAAGTCGACTTTGCGCAGGAAGCGCATATGGCCCCCGCCCCGATGCCGGACGGTGAGCCGTCCTTGCCGATTGCGGCCGCCGCGCCCTTTGCGGCGTTGGATCAACGCCCGTTCCGGGGTGCTCTTGGTGACCTCCTCAAAGAGGTCTCCCATCATGCCCCGCCGCCCAGGCGAGGTCGGCTTGTACTTGCGGACGGCCATCAGGCCACCCCCTCGAACAGATCGATCCGCTGACCGGAGGCCAGGGTCACGACCGCCTTCTTGTAGCTTGACCGCCGGACCAGCAGCCGACGGTTTCGGAGCCGGCGGGTGCGTTTGGCCGGGCTGTTCAGAACGTTGACCTTGACCACGTTCACGTCAAAGAGCGTCTCAACCGCCTCCTTGATCTCCGCCTTGGTGGCCTCCGTCGTAACTTCGAACACGTATTGACCAAGCTTTGAGCTCAGGTAATTCGACTTCTCGGTGACGATCGGCCGATGAAGCACCTCATATACGCCGGTCATTCCGACTTCACTCCCGGGTCCAGGAATGCCTGCAGCATGCCGACCGCCTGCAGCGGCAGGATCAGCCTTTCGAACTGGAGCAGGTCCCGTACGTTGACATACTGGGCACGCACGGTCTTGAAATCCCTTAGATTTCGCACCGACTTTTCGACGCCCTCAAGCTTCTCGGGCAGCAGGATGAGGGCACTCTGGCCGCCGCTCAGGTTGCGCAGCATCCCCGCGATTTCTTTGGTCTTTGGCCCGCTCATCTTCAACTCGTCCAGGACCGTGATCTGCTGGTTGCCTGCCTTTAGTGAGAGGGCAGACCGCAGCGCGGCTCGCCGCATCTTGCGCGGCATTCGCTGTTCATAATCCCGGGGGCGAGGCGTGTGGGCCTTGCCTCCGCCGACCCAGATCGGTGAGCGGATCGAACCGTGACGAGCCCGGCCAGTGCCTTTCTGCCGCCAGGGTTTTATCCCGCCGCCCGCGACTTCCGAGCGGGTCTTGGTCTTGTGGGTTCCCAAGCGGGCATTTGCCTGCTGCCTCACCAACGCCTGATGCATTAGATCCGGCTTGACCTGTGCTTTGAATACCGCCTCCGGCAATTCGGCGGTGTCCACCTTCTCCCCCTGCATGTTGAGCACGTCTATCTTCATTTAAGCTCTTCCGGCCAAACGGCTAGGCACGCCCTCAAAGCGAGCTGCTCCTACTGTTTGCGCCGCTCGCTGATCACGACGACATCACCCGTCGCACCGGGCACGCTGCCGCGCACCCCCAACAGATTACGCTCCGGGTCGACCAGATCCACCCGCAGGTTTTGCGAGCTGACCCGGACCGAGCCCATATGGCCCGGCCCGCGCTTGCCTTTGAAAACCCGACCAGGCGTGGTAGTCGAGCTGCTCGACCCGGGCGCCCGTTCTCTATCGGATGCGCCGTGGGTCTTCGGTTGCCGGCTGAAATGGTGGCGCTTGATCACGCCTGCGAAGCCACGCCCCTTGCTGATCCCGACCACGTCCACCCGGTCTCCAACTTCGAACACGTCCACCTTAACTTCGGCCCCCTCTTTCAGTTCCTCCGGGTTCTTGACCCGGAATTCGCGCAGGTAGCGCAGCGGCGGGGAACCGCCCCGTTTCAGATGTCCCAACTGACCACCACTGAGCCGCTTCGGTTTGGCGACCCCGAAGCCGAGCTGGACTGCACCGTACCCTTCGGTATCCGGCCGGCGGATCTGGGTCACGACACACGGGCCGGCCTCGATCAGCGTGACGGGAATGGCCGCCCCGGTCGCATCAAAAATCTGGGTCATCCCCAGTTTCTTACCGATAAGTCCTTTCATGGCTAGATCTTGATCTCGATGTCAACCCCGGCCGGCAGATTCAGGCGCATCAGGGTGTCGATCGTCTTGCTGTCCGGCTCCAGCACATCGATCAGTCGCTTGTGAGTCCGGATCTCGAAATGCTCTTGCGAATCCTTGTCAATGAAAGCGGCCCGCCTCACGGTAAATCGCTCGATCCGGGTTGGCAGCGGCACCGGTCCAACCACTTTGGCCCCGGTTCGCTCGGCGGTCTCCACGATTCGTTGGGCGGATTGGTCCAGGACCCGATGGTCGTAGGCCGTCAGCCGTATGCGGATCTTCTGCTTCGCCATGGCGCTTGTCCTATTCCAGGATGTTGGTGATCACTCCGGCCCCTACCGTCAGGCCGCCTTCCCGGATGGCGAACTTCGACCCCTTCTCCAGCGCCACCGGCGTGATCAGCTCCACCGTCAGGTTCACGTTGTCTCCCGGCATCACCATCTCCACCCCTTCCGGCAGGGTGATGTTCCCGGTCACGTCCATCGTCCGGATGTAGAACTGCGGCCGATACCCCGAGAAGAAGGCCTTGTGCCGCCCCCCTTCTTCCTTGGTCAGCACGTACACTTCGCTCAGGAACTTGGTGTGGGGGGTGATCGACTTCTCGGCCGCTACCACCATCCCCCGTTCCACCGCCTCCCGTTCGATCCCCCGCAAGAGCAGCCCCACGTTGTCCCCCGCCTGCCCCTCGTCCAGGGTCTTGTGGAACATCTCCACTCCGGTCACCACCGTCGAGACGCTCTTCTCCCGCAGCCCCACGATCTCCACCGTCTCCCCGCTCTTCACCATCCCCCGCTCGATCCGCCCGGTCACCACC
>Ga0209640_10000069_pt1 | contig 60212 bp, 57 predicted proteins | sample RifCSP10_1_FD_184018 | JGI IMG/M metagenome (GOLD analysis project Ga0209640, IMG submission 184018) | Soil microbial communities from Rifle, Colorado - Rifle CSP2_sed 10_1 (SPAdes) (version 2) | ecosystem: Environmental > Terrestrial > Deep subsurface > Rock core/Sediment | place: Rifle...
GAAACACCAAACGGCAGCAAGCGGGTCCGCCTGCCGGCTCCTGACCGCCCGGACCACGCGACCCACCCGACCCGGGGCGGCCAGCCGAGCGTGGCCGGCCTCCGGTCCCGACTCGGGCGGGCCCGAGCAGCGTCCACCCTGTGCTCCGACGGCGCCCCGCAGCGCCGTTTGGTGTTCGGTGCGCAACACCCCGTCGCCGGGCGAACGCCTCGCCGCCAGGCGAGCGCCCGGCGACGTCCCCGGGTCGGGACCGGGTGCCAGCGCGAGGTTCGCCGCCGCTCACCCCCGGCTTGGCGGACAATCATCCAGTGACCCCGCAGCTGAAGGCGACGCTCGCCAAGCTCCCCGACGCGCCCGGCGTCTACCTCATGCGCGATGCGCGCGGCACGGTGCTCTACGTGGGCAAGGCGCAGAGCCTGCGGCAGCGCGTGCGGAGCTACTGGCAGAAGCACGGGGCAGGCGAGCAGCCGCTGCGCATCGAATCGGCCCTGGACCGCGTGGCGGACGTCGAGTACACGCTGACCGATACCGTCAGCGAGGCACTGCTGCTCGAGGCGAACCTCATCAAGCGCACACAGCCGCGCTTCAATGTCCGGCTCAAGGACGACAAGAGCTACCCCTTCATCAAGGTCACCCTGGCCGACCACTTCCCGCGTATCGAGCGGACGCGGAAGCTGCCTCAGGACGGGAGCCGCTACTTCGGGCCGTACGCCTCGGCGAGCAGCGTGGACGAGGCGATGAACCTCATCCGCCGGCTCTTTCCCTTCCGGACCTGCACGATCGAGATCCGCGAGGGCAGGCGGGCCCTCCAGCGACCATGCCTGCTCTACCACATCAAGCGCTGCCAGGGACCGTGCATCGAGGCCATCGGGAAGGATGACTACCGGCGCGACATCGAACAGGTGATGCTCTTCCTCGAGGGCCGCCAGGAGACGGTGGCTCGTGCGCTGCGGGCCGAGATGGAGGCCGCCTCGGAGAGCCTCGACTACGAGCGGGCGGCGGCCCTGCGCGACAAGGTCCGGGCCATCGAGCGCACCATGGAGAGCCAGAAGATGGCCGCCCATGCGCGCACCGAGCAGGACGTCCTCGGCTTCGCCCGGGCCGGCGCGGAGGCCGCCGTGCAGCTCTTCGCCGTCCGCGCCGGCAAGCTCGTGGCGCGCGACGTGTTCCTGCTCGAGAACGTCGCGGGCGTCGATGACGGCGAGGCGCTGGCGGCCTTCGTCGAGCAGTACTACGCGGCGGCCGGCTCGGTCCCGCCGCGCGTGCTGGTCCCGGTGGCGCTGCCCGGCGCGGGAGAGCTGGTGGCCCTGCTCGAGACGCGCCGAGGTCGAGGGGTCGAGATCGTCACACCGCAGCGTGGGCGGAACCGCTCACTGCTCGTCCTCGCCTCGCGCAACGCGGCCGAGACGCTGGCCAGGGAGCAGGCGCGCTGGCTGGCCGACCAGGGCAAGACGCTCGAGGCGCTGACGGAGCTGGCCGATGCGCTCGGCCTCCCCGCGCCCCCCACGCGCATCGAGTGCTACGACATCAGCACCATCCAGGGCGCCAGCACCGTGGGCAGCATGGTCGTCTTCGAGGAGGGCCGGCCGCGGACCGGCGAGTACCGCCGCTTCCGTGTGCGGAGCGTCCAGGGCCCGAACGACTTCGCCAGCCACCAGGAGGTGCTCCGGCGCCGTTTCGGGCACGTCCTGCGAGCGGAGGAGGGGAGCGTGGAGGAGCTACGCTGGCGGCTGCCGGACCTCGTGGTCGTCGACGGCGGCAAGGGGCAGGTGAGCGCCGCGCGCGCGGTCCTCGACGAGCTGGGCCTGCACGACGTCCCGCTGGCAGGCCTGGCCAAGGAGCGGGAGGAGCTGTTCCTCCCGGACCGCAGCGATCCCATCGTGTTGCCGGCCACGAGCCCGGCCCTGTACCTCGTGCAGCGCCTGCGCGACGAGGCGCATCGCTTCGCGATCACGTACCACCGCCAGGTGCGGGCGAAGGCCCAGGTGCGCTCCGCGCTCGACGACCTGCCCGGCGTGGGGCCGGCCCGCAAGCGCGCGCTGCTGCGAGTCTTCGGTTCGGCCCGGCAGATCCGTCAGGCCAGCGTCGAGCAGGTCGCCGCCGTGCCCGGCATCGGGCCGGCGCTCGCCGCCCGGATCAAGGCGTCGCTCGAGGGCTGACCCGCATCGGGCGGCCCGCTGCCGCGACTGCTATAGTCCCGGCCGATGCGTCGCCTCATCCCCTTCCTCATCGTGGCCGTGGGCCTGCTCGCGCTCGCCGTGGACGTCCTGCCCGAGTTCCCGCGTCCCGGCGCGGATCCGCCGGCGTTCGCCGAAACGCGCCTCGGGCTGGACCTGCAGGGCGGCCTGGGCGGCGAGTACCAGGCGTTCACCGCGGACGGCTCTACGCCCGCGAAGGGCGACATGGAGACGATCCGCACGATCATCGAGAACCGCGTCAACGCCAGCGGCGTCGCGGAACCGGTCGTGCAGACGCTGGGCAGCGACCGCATCGTGGTGGAGCTTCCGGGCGCCACCGACCAGCAGGAGATCCGGCGGCTCATCGGCTCGACCGGCCGCCTCGACTTCGTGCCCATCCCCACCGGGACGACCCCGCCGGGGCAGGACCAGCCCATCGATCCGACGCTCCCGGCGCTCTTCGCGGGCAGCGAGATCGACCCCGGCGGCGTGAGCCCCGGCTTCGACCAGCAGACGGGCCAGCGGACGGTCAACTTCAAGCTGAAGTCGGACGGCGCCAAGGCGTTTGCGGACTACAGCCGCGCGAACGTGGGACAGTACTTCGCCATCGTCCTCGACGGGACCGTCGTCTCCGCGCCGGTCATCCGCGAGCCGATCCTCGACGGCAATGGCCAGATCAGCGGGGACTTCACGACGGCGGAACAGCGGACTCTCGTGACGACGCTGAAGTACGGCGCCCTGCCGCTCGCGCTCAGGGAGCTGACCTTCAAGTCCATCAACGCCACGCTCGGCGCGGAGTTCCTCGCCGCGAGCATCCTGGCCGGCCTCATCGGCATCGGGCTGGTCTTCCTCTTCATGCTCCTGCACTACCGGCTGCCCGGCGTGGTGGCCTGTTTCGCGCTCGTCTACTACGCGGTCGTCGTCTACGCCGTCTTCCGCTTCGTGCCGGTCACGCTGACGCTGGCCGGCGTGGCCGGCTTCGTCCTCTCGGTGGGCATGGCCGTGGACGCCAACATCCTCATCTTCGAGCGGACGAAGGAGGAGTTGCGCGCGGGCAAGACGATCACGACGGCCATCGAGGCCGGCTTCAACCGCGCCTGGAACTCCATCCTCGACTCCAACGTGTCAAGCCTCATCACGGCCGGCATCCTGTACTACTTCGGGTCATCGACGATCCGCGGCTTCGCCCTCGTCCTGATCATCGGCGTGCTGGTCTCGATGTTCACGGCCATCACCGTCAGCCGCAGCATCCTGCGCTGGGTCGTGCGCCGCCCCTGGGCGCGCCGTGCAGGCCTCTACGGCATGCGCGAGGAGGAGTTCACGGCCACGGCGCCGCGGAGCCGCGCGCGGGAGGCGGGGGCGCGTGTTTGACCTGATCGGCAAGCGCCGCTGGTTCTTCCTCTTCAGCGGCCTGATCACGATCCCCGGCCTCATCTTCATCATCCTGACGCCCTTCTCGGGCGGTAAGGCCGGGCTCTCCTTCTCCATCGACTACACAGGGGGCACCATCTGGGAGGTCCACTTCCGTGATGGGACGCCAGACCCGACAGCCGTCCTGGCGGTGCTCGCCGACCAGGACCTGAAAGAGTCCGCCGTCGTCCTCACCGAGGGTCCCAAGGGGGAGTACGTGCGGCTGACCATGCCGCCGATCGGGCTCATCGAGGCCCAGGCGACACCGACGCCCGGCCCGACCCTGTCGCCCGGAGCCAGCGTCTCTGCGAGCCCGTCCGTCGACGCCTCGGGCTCACCGAGCGCCTCGGCCTCGCCGGCCACGAGTCCCGGCGCCGCACCGAGCGCGAGCCCCAGCCCCAGCCCGACACCGGCCAGCGCCGGCATCGAGCTGCCCACGACCGGCAAGCCGGGCGAGGTGGCGGCGGCGCTCGAGGCCGCCTTCGGGCCCATCGACGACGTGTCCCAGGCGACCGCGGTCGGGCCCGTCGTCAGTCGGGATCTCATCAACCAGGCGCTGCTGCTCATCCTGGCCGGCTCGGCCGGCATCCTGGCCTGGATCACGGTGCGCTTCCACGACCTGCGCATGGGCGTCGCCGCACTCGTGGCGCTACTTCACGACATCATCGTCGTGGTCGGCGTGTTCGCCATCCTGGGCACGTTCTTCGGCGTCCAGATCGACGCGCTCTTCGTGACCGCCATGCTGACGATCATCGGCTTCAGCGTGCACGACACGATCGTCGTCTTCGACCGGGTTCGCGAGAACCGCTTCCGGCACGCGGGCGAGCCGTTCTCGGCGATCGTCAACCACAGCCTGCTGCAGACGCTGGGCCGCTCGATCAACACCTCGATGACGGTGGTGCTGACGCTGACTGCGCTGCTGCTCTTCGGCGGGGAGGCCATCCGCGTCTTCGTCCTTGCCCTGCTCATCGGCATCGTCTCCGGGACCTACTCGTCGATCTTCAACGCGAGCCCGCTCCTCGTCGTGTGGCACGAGCGCGACGAGCGGCGGCGCCAGGCGCAGCTGACGGCCGCCCGCGCCGTCCGGTAAGCCGGGGTCGAGCGGCGCGTGGCATCCTCGGCCGCGATGACGACGTCCCACCCCACCCATCGCTGGCGGTTCCCCGAGACCCCGCGACTCGAGCCCGGATTCCTCGCCGATGGCGCCCGGCGTGGCCTGTCCGAGCGGACGCTGCACATCCTGGCCGCCCGTGGCCACGCCGCCCCCGGCGACCTGGCCGCCTTCTTCGACCCGCCTGGTGCGACCTTGCACGACCCCGGGCTGCTGCCCGACGCGGCGGCCGTGCGGGCGCGCATCGCGCGAGCGCTCGACGCAGCCGAGCGGGTGCTCGTCTTCGGCGACTTCGACGCCGACGGCCTGACCGGCCTGGCCATCATGGTCATCGCGCTCCGCGCGCTCGGCCTGGATACGGCCCCGTACGTGCCCGATCGCCGCGCCGAGGGTCACGGCCTGTCGCTGGCGGCCGTGCAGCGCGCCCGGGCCGAGGGACGCACGCTCATCGTCACGGTCGACACCGGCACGACGAACGTGGCCGAGATCGCGGCCGCCGGCGTGGCCGGCATCGATGTCATCGTCACCGACCATCACCACGTGCCCGCGCGGCTCCCCGATGCGGTCGCGGTCGTCAACCCCCACCGACCGGGGAGCCTCTACCCCGATCCCCGCCTGGCCGGCACGGGCGTGGCCTTCAAGGTGGCCCAGCTCCTGCTCGCCGACCGGCCCGGCGGCGCCGCGGCGGCACTCGCGCTGGCCGACCTGGCGACGATCGGCACGGTCGCCGATGTGGCGCCCATGGTCGGCGAGAACCGGGCCATCGCGCGCCTGGGGTTGGAACTGCTGCGCAGTGCCCCCCGGCCCGGGCTGGCCGCGCTGCTGGCCGCGGCGAAGGTGGCGCCGGAGAGTGTCGACCTGGACACGATCGGCTACGCCATCGCCCCGCGGTTGAACGCCGGTGGCCGGGTCGGTGACGCGGAGACGGCCGCGCACCTGCTGCTGGCAGCCACCGTGGCCGAGGCCGAGCCGCTCGCGGCGGAGCTCGAGACGGCCAATCGGACGCGCCGCGAGATGACCGCGACGGCACTCGCCGAGGCGCGCACGATCGCCGACCGGGACCCGGCCGCGGCCGCCGTGGTCATCGCCGGCGACTGGCCTGTGGGCATCATCGGCCTCGTCGCCGGGCGCCTCGCGGAGGAGCGCGGCCGGCCGGCCGTGGTCGTCTCCAGCGGCGTGGACCCCTGGCGCGGCTCGGCGCGCTCGGCGGGCGGGTTCGACCTCGCGGCCGCCTTTGACGCCTGCGCCGACGACTTCGAGCGACACGGCGGCCATCCGCAGGCCGCCGGCTGCAATCTGCTCGACGGGCGCTTCGACGCCTTTCGCGGACGCTTCCTGCGCCTGGCCGCCGAGGCGGCCCCGGCCGATCCCCGGCCCCAGCTCCGTCTCGATCTCGCCGTCCTCGCCGGGGACGTGGACTACCGGCTGCACGGCGACCTCCAGGCGCTGGAGCCGACCGGACCGGGCAACCCCCGGCCGCTGGTGGGCGTCGCGGGGATGACCGTCGCCCGCGCCCGAGCGGCGAACGGCGGGCACGCCCAGCTGACGCTGCGGAAGGGCCGGGAGGTCATCGACGGGATCGCCTTCGATCGCGGCGACCTGGTCGGGCTCCTGGCCGAGGGCGATGTCATCGATCTCGTCGCCCACCTGGTGAGCCGGACGTTCGGTGGCTACGAGACGCTCCAGCTGGAGATCGTCGACACGGCGCCGGAGGGGACGCTGGAACGCGCTCGGGCGGCCGGAGCCACGGTGCCCGCGTGAGGGAGGCGCCGCGACTGCCAGATCGGCGCAACGGGCGCCCTCCCTTCGTGCTCGACCGCAGTGCCGCCGCGCCGCTCCTGTCGCTGGCCGGCCTGGCCGTCGCCGCGGCCTTCAGCCTTGGCCTCCTCTTCGGGCGCTTCGACCTCGGCATCGGCGGCGGTCCGGGCGGTGAGGGCGGCTCGCGCACGCCCAACCCCAGCGTCGTCTTCACACCGGCGCCCTCGCCCGACGCGACGCCCGCGTTCGCCGGCACGATCCTCTTCGCCCAGGAGGGGAGCATCTGGTCGATCAGCGGCCACGAGGTCCGCCGGATCTCATCGGGGAGCCGGGACTCGATGCCGGCCTGGACATCCGACGGTCAGGCCATCGTCTTCATCGAGACGCGCACCCGCAACGCGCGCGTACCCACGGACGGTCGCTACCAGACGTACATCCTCGACTACCCCTCGGTCATGCGCATGACCGCCGCGGGCACCGATCGCACCGTCATCAAGGACGGGCTCATCAAGCTCGAGGGCGGCTCGGAGCGCTACTACTTCACCTGGCTCCTGCAGCCCGACGTCAGCCCGGACGGGAAGACGATCGCCCTCGTGAGCGATGCGCCCAAGCCGTTCGACCAGGACGTCACCCTCAGCCTGCTGCCGATGACGGGCGGCAAGGTGGACAACCTGGGCGTGCGCCAGGAGCGGCCGCTGGGTCACAACGACCCCGACTGGAGTCCGGACGGCACGCGTCTCGCGTTCACCTACAACGCCCGCGACGCGTCGCTGGGGACGCCGAAGGTCGGCATCCTGACCCTGAAGGGCGCCAAGTTGCGCTTCCTCGTCAGCGGCGGGTACGCGCAGCCGTCCTGGTCGCCCGACGGTCGTTTCCTGGCCGCGGTGCGCACGACCGGCGACGGTCGCGACATCGTCATCGTGCGCGTCAAGGACGGGGCGGTCCTGGACCGCTTCACGGCCGACGGTCGGAGCTTCGCCCCCGCCTGGTCGCCGGACGGGACCGGGATTGCCTATCTGAACATCACCAGGGAAGAGGTCGATCTGCGGCTGCTGCTGCTCGGGCCGCCCGCCGCGGCTGGAGGGGCGCCGACACTGCGGGACGACATCGCCCTCACCGCCGACAGCCGGCTCGATCCCGGGTCGCGCCCGTCGTGGTTCATCCCGCCCGAGCTGCTGCCCACGCCGTCGCCGTCGGCGGCCCCGTCGGGCTCGGGATCCCCGGCCGGCTCGGCCGCGCCGAGCGTCGCGCCCTAGCCGGGAGCCGCATGTGACCCCCTACCTGGCACGGCTCGACCGGCGCATCCGGGAGACCGGTACGTGCCTCTGTCTCGGCCTGGACCCCGATCCCGGCGCGCTGCCGCGGGGCTTCGCGCCGGACGTGACGGGCGTCGAACGGTTCGCGGCGCTCGTGCTCGAGGCCGCCCTCCCGTACGTCGCGGCCGTCAAGCCGAACCTCGCCTTCTTCGAGGCGTTCGGCGGCGCCGGCCTGGCCGCCCTGGAGCGGCTGCGCGCGCGCATCCCGGCCGGCGTGCCGGTCATCGCCGACGCGAAGCGCGGCGACATCGGGAGCACGGCCGCGCGCCAGGCGACCGCGCTCTACGACGTACTCGGCGCCGACGCCGTGACCGCCAGCCCGTACCTCGGCGCCGAGGCCATCGAGCCGCTGCTCGAGCGCCCCGACCGGTTCGTGTACGTCCTGTGCCGGACGTCCAACCCCGGCGCGGCCGAGTTCCAGGCCCTCGAGGTGGGTGCCGATGCGGCCACCGGTCGCCCGGCCGAGCCGCTCTACCGGCGCGTGGCCGCCCACGCCGCCCGGTGGCACGAGCGGTTCGGCACCGTGGGCCTCGTCGTCGGGGCCACGGCGCCGTCGGAGCTCGCGGCGGTCAGGGCCGTCGCACCGGCGCTCGCCTTCCTCGTGCCCGGCGTCGGGGCGCAGGGGGGCGACCTGCCGATGGTGCTCGACCACGGGCCCGCCGTCGCGGGTCAGGCCAGGGCGGCCGCCGGCGGCGCGCTGCTGGTCAACGTGTCGCGCGCCATCGCCGCCGCGGCACTGGGCCGCGACGACGCGGAAACGGCCGTGGCGACCGCCGCCCAGGAGTGGTCGGAGCGGCTGGCGGTGCTACGATAACCTTCGCGCTGCGCGGCCCGACCGCGCCGCCAGACAGGAGTCCACACCGACGATGCCCTTCAACATCGGTCCCGGCGAGCTGCTGCTGATCCTGGCCATCGCGCTGCTCGTCATCGGCCCCGGCCGCCTGCCGGACGTCGGCGCCGCCCTGGGCAAGTCGCTGCGCGAGTTCCGCAAGGCGACATCGGAGGTCCAGGAGGCGGTGAGCGTCCAGCCGCGGCCGAATGAACTGCGCCAGCCGGCGCAGCCGAATGTGCCTGCCCCGGCCTCGCCGCCCGCTGCCGAGGCCGCCACGGAGGAGTCAGCCGCGGCCAGCGACGAGCCGACCGCGCAGGCCTGATCGGGTCCGGCCCGGTCGAGATGGCTGAGATCGAGGTCGAGCGGCAGGCCGAGTCGGGACTGCCCGTCGTCGTGAACCCACCGCCCTCGGTTGTGGAGGACAAGCCCGAGAGCGGCGTCATGACGCTCGTGGACCACCTCGTCGAGCTGCGCCGGCGCATCTTCATCGGCGTCCTGGCGCTGGTCATCGGCTCGGTCATCGGCTTCGTCATCTCGGACCGCGTGCTGGAGATCCTTCGGGCGCCGATCGGCGACCAGAAGCTCATCTACCTCGAGCTCGGCGGCGCGTTCGCGATCCGGCTCAAGCTCGGCGTCCTGGTGGGCGTCGCGCTGGCCTTCCCGGTCATCGCCTGGCAGCTCTGGTCATTCGTCGCGCCCGGCCTGACGGCCCACGAACGACGCGTCGCCCGACCCTGGGTGCCGCTGATGGTCGTCTTCTTCCTGCTCGGCGTCGGCGTCGCCTATGCCGTCCTGCCCGCCGCGGCGTCGTTCCTGCGCAGCTTCGAGATCCCGGGGGTGCTCGAGTCGACGCTCACGGCGGAGGCCTACTTCGGCTTCGTGACCATGCTCTTCCTGGCCTTCGGCGCGGTCATGCAGTTCCCCATCGTCATCGTCGTGCTCAACCGCATCGGCCTGCTGTCGGTGGAGCGCCTCAAGGGCAGCCGACGCTACGTCATCCTGGGCATCGTCATCTTCGCCGTGGTCGTGACGCCGGGCGGCGACCCGGTCAGTCCGCTCGTCATGTCGGCCGTCATGTACGGCCTGTACGAGCTGACGATCCTCGTGCTGGGCCGGACGGCGCGGCGCGCCCCTGCCGCCGATGCCTGATCGCCCGCAGCACGTCGCGGTCATCAGTGGCCTTTCCGGCGCGGGGAAGACGGCCACGAGCAAGCTCTTCGAGGACCTCGGCTACACCGTCGTGGACAACCTGCCTGCCGAGCTCGTGCCCGGCCTGGCCGAGCTCGTCGCGTCGGAGCCCGGACGATTCGAGCGGGTGGCCATCGTCCTCGACGTCCGATCGGGAGATCCTCGCGTTGCGCTCGGCGCGGTCCTCGGTGCACTGGAGGGGCGGGGCATCGCGCCGCAGGTCTTCTTCCTCGAGGCTCGCGACGATGTGCTCATCCGGCGCTTCAGCGAGACGCGCCACCGCCATCCGCTCGAGGGCCGCGCCGGCATCGCCGCCTCGATCGTCGAGGAGCGGCGCATCCTCGAGGAGGTGCGCGAGCAGGCCGACGTCATCATCGACACCTCCGACCTCTCCGGGCGCCAGCTGCGCGAGCGGATCTTCGCCGCCCTGGGCGCCTCCGAGGCGGCCGGACGCATCGCCCTGCAGCTCATCAGCTTCGGCTTCAAGTACGGCGTCCCCCTCGAGTCCGACCTCGTCTTCGACGTGCGCTTCATGGAGAACCCGTTCTACGACCCGGACCTGCGGCCCCTCTCGGGCCTGACCGAGCCGGTGCGCGCCTTCGTCCTCGCCCAGCCCCCAGCGCAGCGGTTCCTCGCCTTCGCCCACGACTTCTTCGGCTTCGCCATCCCCGCCTACGTCGCCGAAGGGCGCAACAGGCTCACCGTGGCCATCGGCTGCACCGGCGGTTACCACCGCTCGATCACCGTCGCCGAGGAGCTGGCCGCCGACTGGCGGACGCGCGACTTCGGGCCGGTCAGCGTCTGGCACCGGGACCTGGAACGGGCCTGACGTGGCGCGGCCCCGTCTCGAAGGCTCCCAGCCAGCCGCCGGCGGCCTGGCGAGGCTGCGCTCCCTGCTGCGGCCGGGCATGGGCTTCAAGCGCTGGTTGGTGGTCATCTTCGTGGGCGAGCTGCTGCTCGCGAGCGCAGGCGCGCTCGTACTGCGCCAGCTCTACCGCGAGGCGGCGCCCGAAGGCCCCGGCAGTTCGCCGATCCTCTGGCTCCTGACGCTGCAGTTCCTGCCCCTCGGGCTGCGGCCGGTCGTCCTCGTGGCCGCCGGCGCGGCGGTCTTCCTGTTTGGCCTGCGCCGGCTGATGGACGCGCTCATGGAGCCGCTCGGCGGCTCGCGCGGCGCTCCGTTGGTAGAAATGCTCGTGCGCGATCGGACGCTGGCGCGGGGCGCGCGGATCGTGGCCATCGGCGGCGGCACCGGCCTCTCCACCCTGTTGCGCGGGCTGAAGGCCCACACGAGCAACCTGACCGCCATCGTGACCGTGGCCGACGACGGCGGCTCGTCGGGCAAGCTGCGCACGGAGTTGGGCATGCCGCCCATGGGCGACATCCGCAACTGCATCGCCGCCCTCGCCGACACGGAGGCGACCATGACCCGCCTGCTGCAATACCGCTTCCCCGAGGATGGCGAAGCGTCGGGCGGACTGGGTGGCCACGCCGTGGGCAACGTGCTCATCGCCGCGCTCAGCGAGATCGAGGGCGACTTCGAGGAGGGCGTGCGCAAGATGAACGCGGTGCTCGCCGTGCGCGGCCGCGTGGTGCCCGCGGCGCCGGTGCCGCTCACCCTGCATGCCGAGCTCGATGACGGGGCGACACGCATCGGCCAGTCGCGCATCGCCCGCGCGCGTGGCATCCGGCGCGTCTGGGTGACGCCGCTCGACGCCCGTGCCTCGGGCGACGCCCTGGAGGCCATCGCCGCCGCCGACCTCGTCGTGGTCGGGCCCGGCAGCCTCTTCACGAGCCTGCTGCCGTGCCTCCTCGTCGGGGAGATCGCCACCGCCCTGCGCGCCGCGGCCGCGCCGTGCGTCTACGTGGCCAACGTCGCCACGCAGCTCGGCGAGACGGAGGACTTCGCGCTCATCGACCACCTCGACGCACTGCAGCGACACCTCGGGGATGGGGTCTTCGACATCGTGCTGGCCAATGGCAACCTGGGTGCGCGGGCGCCGGCCGACTGGCCGGACCGGCCCGTCGCCCCCGAGCTTCCGGAGTCGTGGCGCCGACGGGTGCGCTTCGTGATCGCGGACGTGGTGGACGCCGGCAATGCCCACCACCACGATCCCGAGAAGCTCGCGCTGGCGCTGCTCGCGCTCCCGGCGCTCGGCCTCATGCGGCGCGCTCGACCGGACGCGCTACGCAGCGCGTGAGTCCGCGGCCTGCGCCCGGCTCCGCGACGACCTTCGCGGACCTCCCGGCGCGCGAGATCGTCGAGGCGCTGCGCGCCGAGTTGGCCGCGGTGGATCCGGGCCGGCCGTGTTGCCGCGTGGCGGAGCGCGCGGGCCTCGGTGCCGCGGCGACCGGACGGGCCCCCAGCGCGGTCGTGGCGCGCCTCGCCGTGCGATTGGAGCGCATCCCGGACGGCGGCGCGCGCGCGTTCTCGTGGGACGGCGCGCCGGATCACTGCCGCATCGCCTGGGCCCGCGGGCGCTTCCTCGCCCGCGGCTCGCTGAGCCTGGCCGCGGGCCGGACGCACCTGGAGTTCGTGGTCGACGCCGATGAGGCGCCGGTCCTCGTGGCCCGCCTGGCGGAGCTGGGGCTGCCCGCGCGACAGCGGCTCCGGCGGGGAGCCGGCGTGATCACCTGGAAGGGTACCGCCACGGTCCTGCGCTTCCTCCAGCTGGCCGGGGCGGGGGCGGCCCTGCTCGAGCTGGAAGCACGCATGGTCGCGCGCGAACTGCGCGCCGAGCTCAACCGGCAACTCAACGCCGAGACGGCCAACCTGCACCGGGGCATCGCGGCCGCCGCGCGGCAGCTGGCCGCCGTCGCCGAACTCGAGGCCGCGGGGCGCCTGGCCGAGATGTCGAGCACCGCCCGCGGAGTGGCGCGCGCGCGGGTCGAGACCCCGGAGGCGACGCTCACCGAGCTCGCGCAGCGGCTCGGCCTGGGACGCTCGGCGGTGCAGCGCGCCCTCGAGATGCTGGAGCGCGAGGCGCTCCGCCTCGAGGTGCGATGATGCGGGCCGTGCGCCCGATCATCGTCGCCGGGAACTGGAAGATGAACTCGTCGCCCGCCGATGCGGGCACGCTCGCGGCGGCCATCGCGGCCGCGACGGCTGGTACCGCGGTACTCCGCATCATCTGCCCCCCCTACGTCGCGCTCCAGGCGGTGGGAGCGGCCCTGGCCGGGACGGGCGTCGAGGTCGGGGCGCAGAACGTCCATGCCGAACCCGCCGGCGCGTACACCGGCGAGATCTCGGCGGCCATGCTCAGCGGGCTCGTCACGTGGTGCATCGTGGGCCACTCGGAGCGCCGCCGCGACCAGGGTGAGACCGACGCACTCGTCGGACGCAAGCTGGTGCGCTGCCGGGAGCACGATCTTCGGCCCATCCTTTGCGTCGGCGAGACGCTCACCGAGCGGGAGGCCGGGCGCGCCGAGACCGTCGTGCGCAGCCAGCTCGACGGTGCCCTGGCCATCCTCGACCCGGCCAGGCGAGAGACGAGTGCGGGCTGGCTGGTCGTGGCCTACGAGCCCGTCTGGGCGATCGGCACCGGCCGCACGGCCTCGGGCGCCGACGCCGCGACCATGGCCGGCGTCATCCGTGAAGCGCTCGAGCGGAACGGGCTGGGCACCGCTGCGGAAGCCGTCCCGATCCTCTACGGGGGGAGCGTTACGAGCGCGACCATCGGCGAGTTCCTCGCCGAGCCGTCGCTCGACGGCGCGCTGGTCGGCGGTGCCAGCCTCAGGGCCGACGAGATGGCCGGCATCGTCGCCCGGGCCGCGCTGACCGCGCGGGCCCGGGCCGCGGCGGAGGCGGGGCCCTGAGCGCGCGACGGCCGCGTCCCATCGTCATCGTCGTGCTCGACGGGTTCGGCATCGGACGCGACCCGGCCGCGGACGCCATCGCCGCGGCGCGCATGCCCCGCTGGCGGGCCCTCCTCGACGCGTGGCCGCATGCCCGTCTCGAGGCGTCGGGGGAGGCGGTGGGCTTGCCGCCGGGCCAGATGGGCAACAGCGAGGTCGGCCACCTCAACCTGGGCGCGGGGCGGCCGGTGCCGCAGGACCTGCCGCGCATCGACGCCGCCATCGCCGACGGCTCCTTCGCGGCCAACCCGGTCCTCCTCGACGCCTGCGCGCGGGCCGCACGGCCCGGCCGGCGCCTGCACCTCGTGAGCCTTGTCGGTCCGGGCGGGGTCCACGCCGTCGATCGCCATCTCGTCGCGCTGGCCGAGCTGGCCGCACGCACGGGAGCGGGCGCCGTCGCCATCCACGCACTGCTCGACGGCCGCGACACGCCGCCGCGCTCGGCGGGCGCCTTCCTGCCCGACTTCGCGGAGCGGCTGACGGCGGTCCACCCCGGCGCCCGCCTCGCCACAGTCGGTGGTCGCTACTACGCCATGGACCGTGACCGACGCTGGGAGCGCACGAAGGCCGGCTACGACGCCATCGTCCACGGGCAGGGCCTGCGCGCACCGACCGCGGCCGCGGCCGTGGCGGAGGCGTATGCGCGGGGTGAGGGCGACGAGTTCGTGCAACCCACCGTCATCGACGGGCTGGACGGCACGATGCGCTCTGGCGACGTCGTCGTGCACTGCAACTTCCGGGCCGACCGCGCGCGGCAGCTGATCCACGCGCTCGTCGACGGAGACGGGTTCACGGAGTTCGAGCGGGGCGATCGCCCGCGCGACCTGTTCGTGGTGACGATGACCGAATACGAGCGCGGCCTGCCCGTGTCGGTGGCGTTCCCGCCGCTCACGGTGCCCGGCCTCGCGCGGCGCGCCTCCGAGCTCGGCTGGCGGCAGCTCCACGTGGCGGAGACCGAGAAGTACGCCCACGTCACGTACTTCTTCAACGGCGGCGTGGAAGCGGCCTGGCCGGGCGAGGAGCGCATCCTGGTGCCCAGCCCCAAGGTGGCCACGTACGACCTGCAGCCGGAGATGAGCGCGGCCGGCGTGACCGACACCCTCGTCGCGGCCATCGAGGGGGGCCGCGAGGACCTCATCGTGGCCAACTACGCCAACCCTGACATGGTGGGGCACACGGGCGTCTGGGAGGCGACGGTGGCCGCGCTCGAGTTCCTCGACGGCTGCCTGGGACGGGTCGCGGACGCGCTGCTGGCGGTCGATGCCGCCTCGGTCGCGAGTGGCGGGCCGGGCGCGCTGCTCTGTCTCACCGCCGACCACGGCAACGCCGACGAGCTGCGCGACGCCGATGGACGGCCCGTCACCGCTCACTCCCTGAACCCGGTGCCGCTGCTGCTCGTGGGTAGCCCCGTCGGCGGCGCCCGCCTGCGCGACGGCGTCCTGGCCGATGTCGCGCCGACCCTCCTCGAGCTGGCGGGAGAGCCACCCATGGCGGGCATGACGGGGCGGTCGCTCGTGGTCGAGGGGGAGCGGGACTCGTAGGACGGCGGCGACCGTGGCCGAGACCCCGTGCTATCCTTCCGCCGCGTCGCCATCACCCGAGGAGCCCCACACTGTGAACCCGTTCCTGGCCTTCGGCCAGATCGTCGTCAGCATCGGCCTCATGTTCTCGATCCTGCTCCAGGCGCGCGGGGCTGGGCTCTCATCGGCCTTCGGCGGCGATTCGTCCGTCTACCGCAGCCGCCGTGGCCTCGAGAAGACCCTCTACCGCTTCACGGTCGTCCTGACGGCACTGTTCGTCGTCTTCTCGATCGCCGCGTTCCTCATGACGAACCAGACCGCCTGATCGCCGCGGTGCCGGTGCCGCGAGGGAGCGCCGCCGGCCCGGAGTGAGGTGCGCTCCCCATGACCGTCCGCGAACGCGGCCTCCTCGCTGCCGGCCTCCTGCTCCTGGCCGTGATCGGCCTCGGCCTCGTGTCCCGCGCCCCTGTCCCGTCGGTCGTCGTCGGCAGCGCGGAGCCGACGCCGTCCATCCCGGACACGGCGCTTCGGGAGGGCGTCGTCGGCCGCATCGAGACGCTCGACCCGCTATACGCCACCGATCCTGCCGAGCGGGACGTGATCGCCCTGCTCTTCCGGGGCCTGACGCGCCTCGGCGCCGGCGCCGCCATCGAGCCCGACCTGGCCGCGGGCTGGGAGATCGCCGACGGCGGCCGTACCTGGACCTTCACGCTGCGCGAGGACGTGCGCTGGCATGACGGCCGTCCCGTCACCGCCGACGACGTGGCTTTCACCGTGCTCAGCCTGCAGCATCCCGACTACGACGGACCCTTCGCCGGTCCGTGGCGCGACGTCATCGTGGAGCGCCTCGGACCCTTCGCGGTGCGCTTCCGCCTGCGCGAGCCGCTGGCCTCGTTCCTGGCGGCCACGACGCAGCCGATCGTGCCGGCCCACCTGCTGGCGGCGATCCCCGTGGCCGAACGGCGTTTCACCGCCTTCGGTCGGGAGCCGGTGGGCAGTGGCCCCTTCCGGCTGGCCTCACTCGACGACGCCGCGGCGCGCCTCGTGCGCTTCGGTCCGCCTCTCGGCGGTCCCCGGGACCTCCCGCCCGACGATCCGCTGGCGACGCTCCCGCCGCCCACCCCGGCCTCTCCGCCGGCCGGTCCGCCGCGCCCGCTGCTCGATGCGCTCGAGCTGCGCGTCTTCGCGACACCCGATGAAGCCGCGGCGGCCTTCCGGGCCGGCGAGCTGGACGCCCTGGGCGGTCTCCCCACCGTGCTGACCGCGGAGCTGGCCGCGCTGCCCGGCGTGCGGCGCGTGGTCTACCCCGCGACCGTGGTGACGGCGGTGGTATTCAACCTGCGCTCGGCGGCGTCGCCGTTCCGCGATCCCCGCGCGCGACGGGCGCTGCTCATGTCGATCGACCGGGACGCGATCGTCAGCGCGGTCCTCGATGGGGCGGGCATCGTGGCCGAGACGCCGATCTCGCCGGTCTCGCCGTTCCACGACCCCTCGGCGGCGCCGGCCGTCGCCCACGACACGGCGGCCGCAGCCAGGCTCCTCAAGGCCGCCGGCTGGACGCGGGGGACCGCCGGATGGCGCCAGCCGAAGGGCACGGCAGTGGTCGCCTTCACCGTGGACACGCTGGACACGGCCACGAACCCCACGCTCAACGCGGTGGCTGCGCGCGTCGTGGCCGACTGGACCGCGTTCGGCCTGCAACCGACGCTGCAGGGATACGGCGCGGCGCAGCTCGTGGAGGGGCGTCTCCTGGTCGACGAGTTCGAGGTGGCCGTGGTCGAGATCAACCTCGGTCTCGACCCCGATCTCTTCCCGCTGCTGGCCTCTAGCCAGGCCGTGCAGGGGGGCACGAACGTGGCCGGGTACCAGTCCACGAAGCTCGACGCGCTGCTCGCCGCGGCCCGCGACCAGGCCGATCCGGAAACGCGTCGAACGCGTTTCGCGGCCCTCGAGGCGCGGCTGGCCGAGGAGCTGCCCTTCCTGACCCTCCACTTCGGCGAGCGCGTCGAGCTGCTCCGCGAGCGGGTCGAGGGACCCTCCACGCGGGAGATCTCGGCCTCGTCGGAGCGATTCTGGGATGTGCTAGCATGGCACCTCGCCGGAACGCCCGATCCCTGATCGCACGTCCCGGTGCCGTCGATGCCGAGGTGGCGGAATAGGCAGACGCGCTAGCTTCAGGAGCTAGTGACCGCAAGGTCGTGTGGGTTCAAGTCCCTCCCTCGGTACCAGTCGACACCCTCACGGCGTCCGACGGCGAAGCGAACGGGCGGCCTCGGCCGCAGGCCTCCTGCCCAGGTGGCGGAATTGGTATACGCGTACGTTTGAGGGGCGTATGACGCAAGTCATCCGGGTTCAAGTCCCGGCCTGGGCACCACCCTCTCGCCTGCCTCATACCCGCAGCCGACGGTGTCCGCGCGCTGGTAGCATCGCCGCGGGCGGTTAGCTCAGCCGGTCAGAGCGCCTCGCTTACACCGAGGAGGTCACAGGTTCGAGCCCTGTACCGCCCACCAGCCCGCTCGACCGCCGTGTGACGAACCGACCGTGCCTATACTGGCCCTGCGACTACCCTCGCCATAGGAGATCCTCGGATGTCCACCGCGCTCATCATCGTCCTCATCGTCATCGCCGTGGTCGTCGTCGCGATCATCGGCATCTACAACGGCCTGGTGCAGCGCAGGCTGCGCGTCGATGAGGCCTTCGCCCAGATCGAGGTGCAGCTCAAGCGCCGCTGGGACCTCATCCCCAACCTCGTGAATGCCGTCAAGGGCTACATGGGCTTCGAGCAGAGCGTGCTCGAGAACGTCACCAGGGCGCGCGCCAACGCCGTCGCCGCGGGCGCCCAGGGTCCGGCCCAGCTGGCGGCTGCCGAGAACGCGCTCACCGCCTCCCTGCGCTCGCTGTTCGCCGTGGTCGAGAACTACCCGGAGCTGAAGGCGAACCAGAACGTGCTGGAGCTGCAGGAGCAGCTGACCACGACCGAGAATCAGGTCGGCTTCTCGCGCCAGAACTACAACGCCTCGGTCCTCGGCTACAACACGGCCCTCCAGGTCTTCCCGAACGTGCTCATCGCGGGCCCCTTCGGCTTCACGAAGCGGGACTTCTTCGATGCCGAGCCGGAGGCCAGCCAGGTGCCGCAGGTCGACCTGACGGTCCCGCCGAGGGCTTGAGTCGCGCCTCGGCCCCGGCCCGCCGGGTGAGGACCGCCGCATGACCGGCACCGCCCGCCAGACCTTCTACGCGCAGATCGCCGCCAACAAGCGGCAGTCGGTGCTGCTCGCGCTCATCGTGGCGGCGCTGCTGGGCCTGCTCGCCTTCGCCATCGGCTACGGCGTGACCGGCTCGTCGGCCGCCAGCGTGCCGATCTTCGCGGGTGTCGTGATCCTCAGCCTCCTCGTCGCCGTTGGCACGCTCTATGCGGGAGACAGTCTGGTGCTGGCGGCGTCCCAGGCGCGCGAGGTCGGGGAGGGGGACGCGCCGCAGCTCATCAACGTCGTGCGCGAGCTGGCCATCGCGGCCGACGTGCCCATGCCCCGCGTCTACGTCATCGATGACAGCGCGCCGAACGCCTTCGCCACCGGTCGCGACCCGCAGCATGCTTCGGTGGCGATCACGACGGGCCTGCTCGACAAGCTCGACCGCGAGGAGCTGCAGGGCGTCATCGGCCACGAGCTCTCGCACGTCCGAAACTACGACATCCGCTTCACCCTGCTCGTCGGCGTCCTGGTGGGCAGCGTGGCCCTCCTCGCCGACATGTTCCTGCGCTTCACCTTCTGGGGCGGCGGCCGCTCGCGTAGCCGCTCAGGCGGCGGGGGAGGGGTGCAGGCCCTCATCTTCGTGCTCGCGCTCGCGCTGGCCATCCTGGCGCCCATCGCGGCGCGTCTGGTCCAGCTCGCCGTGAGCCGCCAGCGGGAGTACCTCGCGGACGCCTCGAGCGTCGAGGTGACGCGCAATCCGCGCGGTCTCGAGCGCGCCCTGCTGAAGATCGCCGGCGACAAGGAGGTGCTCGAGGTGGCCAATCGGGCCACGCAGCACCTCTACATCGTCAATCCCATCAAGAAGTTCGAGCAGCGCGCCTCGGGCCTCTTCTCGACCCATCCGCCGATCATCGACCGCGTCAACCGCCTGCGCGCCCTGACCGGCGAGGCGCCCCTCGACTCGGCCGATCCAGCCCTCGTCGCCCTCGACTGAAGCCCGGGGCCTGTGCTATCCTCCGGCCGCTGACGGGCCGTCGACGACGGTCATGTGCTCGGGCCGAGATAGCTCAGTTGGTAGAGCACGCGACTGAAAATCGCGGTGTCGCCAGTTCGATCCTGGCTCTCGGCACCACCCCTTGGGTGGGACGGGCGAGCGTCGTCGAGCGGAAGTGGCTCAGTTGGTAGAGCATCACCTTGCCAAGGTGAGGGTCGCGGGTTCGAGTCCCGTCTTCCGCTCCACTCTCTTCCCCCGGGCACATACACTGGTCTCGCGCACGCCATCCCCGCTGGCCCTTCGTCTAGTGGTAGGACAGCGGACTTTGGATCCGTGAACCGAGGTTCGAATCCTCGAGGGCCAGCCAACAGCTTCAGCGCCGGAACCCTTGCCGGCACGTCGGGGCGACGTACCCAAGTGGTTAAGGGGGAGGTCTGCAAAACCTCTATTCACCGGTTCGAATCCGGTCGTCGCCTCCACTTTCACGCATGAACCGGCCTCCAGGCAGGCCCTCTCGGTACTCTCAAGTGGATGGCCGATCTCGAGAGGGGCGCCGGCGACAACCCCCGGGGTCCCTTCTCCGCCCCCGCCCGGCCCAGTCAATCCCGGTCGGCGATGTCTCCAGCGTAGGCGTCGAGAGGGCCGACACGGGAGTCGGTCAGGAGCAGGGATTCCGGGGCGAGGCTGCCGATGAGGCCCACGATCTCCCGGGTCGGGTCGTCCAACGAAAACTCCCGTGAGTCGCTCACGATCGCGCGCTCGTGGATCGCCGGGGTCGTCCGATGGCACCACGGACAGATGATCGAGCCGACGCGAAGCTCGGGCGGGTCGGCCAGCCAGGAGAAGACGGCCCACTTGACCTGGCAGACCCGGCACCGATAGACGTGGACGAAGACGCCCTCCCGCCGGTCGAGCTGGACCGGGTGCCGAGACTCGTCGATCGACTCGACGTCAGCTACCCCGGTCAGGACCACTGGATCGTCGGGGCGCTCGGGCCTCCTCATTGCGTGTCTCCAGTTCGTCAGGACGGCTCGTTCCCAAGCGTAGTCTCTCGACGGTCGCGCGTGTGCAGTATTCGTCATGTCCGGTCCAAGGCCCGGGCCTCGCCTCAGGTCGTCCCTCGGGACCGGTCGGTTGCGTTACGATCTCTGCCCAAGGGAGGCGGAGATGTCGAGGCGGACGCCAAGGCGCGGCGCGGTGACATGGACCGAGGCCGGCGGCCTCCGGCAGCGACGCGCTGCGCTCTGGGATCGATCGTACGATCCGCATGATGACGCACCGATCCGCCCCCGGCAGATCCCGCTGACGTGACCCGCCCGCCCGGTGCGGCGCCGTCGCGACACGTCCTCGTCGAGCTCGACCAGATCGAGGCGCTTGCGCCGGCCTGGCGCAGCCTGGCCCGGACGTCAGCACGCACCCCGTTCGAGTCGCCGGATTGGCTCTTGCCCTGGTGGCGGCACTATGGGACCGGCGCCGAGCCGGTGGTCGTGACCTGGTGGGCCGACGATGACCTGGTGGGCGTGGCGCCGCTGCGCCGGTCGCACGCTCGGGCCAGCGGCCTGCCGGTCTGCGAGCTGTCGTTCTGGGGAGCGCCGGTCCGGCCCGCGATCCCGCTCCGGGGGTGGGTCGACGTGCTCGCACTGGAGCCGCACCGCAGCGCGGTGATGGCGGACTTCGCCCGCTGGCTCGCCCGGGACGCTCGGCCGTGGGATCTCCTTCACTATCTCCGCCTGCCGGCCGGCTCCACGATGACGGCGGTCTTCGCCGGCGCACGCGCGTGGGCGCACGTGTCGCTCACAGGCGTCGTGGATTCGGTGGAGTACGTGTTGCCCCTGCCGAGCGACACGACCGGCTGGCACGGTGCCCTTGGTTCGAAGGCGCAGCACAACGTCCGGACCGCGATCCGGGGCTTCGAGCGCCGCCACGGCGGAACGTTCGATCTGACCGCCGATCCACGGACGGCCAGCGAGCTCGTCGGGGCTTTGCATGGGCTCATGACCGTCCGCTGGGGCCCGACCGAAGCGTACTTCCGCCGCGACCCGGCCTTCGGGTCGTTCGCCGCCGACGCGGTCCGGGCGATGTTCGAGGCGGGTGCGGGCTACGCGGTCGTGGCGCGCGACCATGGCGGCATCCGAGCCTGCCTGATCACGCTCGTGCTGAACGGGACCGCCGTCGCCATCCTGATCGGAGTCACGAACACCCCGGAGTACCGATCCCTCTCTCTCGGCAAGAGCCTCTTCTACCTCGCGATCGACGAGGCCGTGGCGCGCGGCGCGCACGAGTTCAACTTCCTCGCCGCGGGCGAGTACAAGGAGGCGTTCTGGAAGGCAGAGCCGCGAACGCTCGCCAGCGGTCTGTTCGGCCGCGGGCCGGTTGGCCGGGCGGTGGCCGCATCGGACACCCTCCGGCGGCGCGGCTGGCGGGCCCTCCTGCCGGCCCGCCGATGAACGAACGCCGAGCGCGCCGTGGTCGTGGCGAGCCCCGCCCTGACTGCGGGCCCGTCGCCTCGACGTATTCGCCGCGCTAAGAGCCACCCGCCGGAGCCTGTGGCCGAAGATCTTCGAGAGCTTGCGAGAACTCCCGGCGAAGGACACGTCGATCGACGTCGTCGAGCCAGCACGCCTCGATGCCGTCGAGGGCGACCGCTGCGAGGTCATCGAAGCCGAGTCCTTGAGCCTCGGCCACGCTGCGGTACTCCTTGCCGAGATCGAGGTCGGTCATCGCCGGGTCATCGGTATTGAGCGTGGCGAACAGTCCCGCCTCGCGCATCGCCCGGAAGGGATGCTCGCGGAGGCTCGGGAACCGATTGGCGATGACCACGTTGCTGTTGGGGCAGACCGTCAACGGGACGCGGTCGGCCACCATGCGTCGGACCAGCGCCGGGTCCTCCACGACCGCGACCCCGTGGTCGATGCGCTCCAGGCCGAGTACGTCGAGGCCGATCAGGATGTTCTGGGGTCCGACGCCGACCGCCTCGCCGGCGTGGCCGGTGCAGCGGAACCCGTGCCGTCGCGCGAGTTCGAACGGCTCCGCGAAGGACGCCAGGTCCACTCCCAGCTCCGTCGAGTCCATGCCCATGCCGATGACCCGCTCGGCGCGGCTCTCGTGCCGTAGCTCGGCCAGCTGCTCGACGAGCTCCCGTCCCGCGGCGGGTCCGTAGGCTCGATCCATATCGGCGATCAGCATGCAGCGCACCCTGGTGGCCGCCTCGGCCGCCTCGATCCCGGCGGTCAAGCCGTCGACGATCCCGGCCAGCGTCTGGCCGGCTGCGAGGTGGCGCGCGGGCGTGAAGAACATCTCGCGGTAGCGCAGGCCGTGTGCCGCCGCGTCGATGAGCGACTCGTAGGCGATGCGCTCCCAGTCCGCGGGCTTGACGAGGGTGCCCTGGACCAGCCAGAAGATCGCGAGGAACGAATCGAGCGAGGTGTAGCGGTAGAGCTCCGTCGGATCCTCGACGGCCAGAGGCCGGCCGGCCTTCTGCGCCAGCTCCAGCACCGTCTGCGGGCGCACGGAACCCTCGACGTGACAGTGCAGCTCGACCTTCGGGACCGCGTCGTACAGGTCCGCGACGAGCGTCTCGTCACCCACGGTGCTGCACTCCAGTGTCTCGGCGCCGATACCGGGACCGCGCCGGTCTGAAGGCTGAGGATAGCGCCCGAAGGAAAGGCTCGGGCCGATCCCGCTCACATCCGTTAGCTCGAGCCATCCGCGCAGGCTCGAGCCGGCGCCACGGGCTCGCTCGGCGTGGTCGTGAGGATCGCTCCGGTCCGCAGCAGCAGCGGATCCTCTCCGGCTGGCGGCTAGCTCGACCACAGTCCGGCCAGCCGGAGCGACCGCGTCGAGCCACTGGCGAGACCGACCGCGCCCGGGTGGAGGATGCGTCATGAGCAACTTCGGTCTGTTCGTGGGGTTCGGCGACCCGGTCGAGGGTCGCGAGACCCAGGCCGCACGCGTGTTCGGCGAAGCCATGGAGTACTACGCTCGCCTCCAACAGCAGGGCGACATCGAGAGCTTCGAGGGCGCGCTGCTGGAGGCCCACGGCGGGGACCTGAGCGGCTTCATGTTGCTACGTGGCGACCCGGTCAAGCTGGGTATGGTGCGGGCCTCGGAGGAATGGGCCCGCCTCATCGCTCGGGCGGAATTCGTCGCGCACGGCGTCGGGGTCGTGTCGGCGGTCCTCGACGAGGAGGCGCAGCGCTTGGTTTCCGCCAACGAGGCCATGACGGCCGACCTGCGCTGAGCAAGCGGCAGCAGAGCGGCGACGGGGGCCGCTCGGAAGCAAGCGGCGCACGAGCCCGGTCAGCGACCCCGAACGGGCACGACACCGGGGCCCCCGCCCGATCGACCGCGCTAGACTCGGCGGGGCCGAAGTGGCGGAAGTGGCAGACGCGGCGGACTTAAACTCCGCTGCCCGCAAGGGCGTCAGGGTTCGAATCCCTGCTTCGGCACTACAGGTCGCCTGGCCTGGCGTCGGGACTCCCGCTCGGCGTCCGGGGCGGTAGCGCCGCTATCCCCGGCGGCTGGATCCGATGACGTGGTGGGCGCGGCAGCGGGCCTCGTACTTCTCGTCGTCCAGGCCTCCCACCACGATGAGCGGGTCGTCGCGCCCGGCCGGCCGGCCGCCGACGAGGCGCTGCGTGCGCGTCGCCTCCGCGCCGCAGACGGTGCAGATGGCGGTCAGCTTGGTGACCTCGTCGGCCAGGGCCAGCAGCTGGGGCAGCGGCCCGAAGGGACGTCCGAGGAAATCCTGGTCGAGGCCGGAGAGGATGACCATGCGACCCTCCGCTGCGAGCAGCTCGGCGATCTCCACGATGCCCTGGTCGAAGAACTGCGCCTCGTCGATGGCCACCACGGACGAGCGCTCTCGCGAGACGAGGGCGGGGATGTCGGCCGAGCTGGCCACGGCCCGCGCTCGGAAGGCGACGCCTGAGCGCGACTCGACGACCTCCGGCGACGTGCGGTCGTCGATCGTGGGACGCACCAGGATCACTCGCCGGCCGGCGATCTCGGCGCGCCGCAGGAGGCGCAGCAGCTCGTCCGTCTTGCCGCTGAACATGCAGCCGGCGATGACATGGATCCAGCCGCTCGGCATCGGCGTCATGCGCCCAGCCGCGCCATCGCCGCGGCAACGGTCACCCGCGTTTGAGGATTCCGCCCAGCCGGCCGCGACCGTGCGCGGCGTCCCCGGCGGCGGACTCGACGGCCGGCTCGCCGCCGACGATGGTCGCCAGCCGGTGCAGACGCTCGGCAGGTCCACTGCGCGGCGCGCCGCGAACGACCGGGATGCCCTCGTTGACCGCCTTGAGGTAGACGACCGGGTCGTACGGGATCTCCAGCGAGATGCGCGCCGCAAGGGTGTTCTCGATGTCGCGCACCTTGAGCATCTCGCGGGCGAAGAGGTGGTTGACCACGAAGCTCGTCTTCGAGCCGGTCGCGACGGAATCGCTGAGGGTCTCGAGCAGCGAATGGAGCGCCTTCAGGGCGCCGATCTCGGGGTAGACCGTGAAGATGACCGCGTCGGCGAGCTCGAAGAGGGTCAGGCTGCGCTCGTCGAGCGTCGAGCCGCCGTCCACGACGACGATCTCGAAGGCGCGCCGCGCACTCTCGATCATGGCGGCCACCTGGGTCGCCCCCACCAGCTGGGCCTGGTCGGGTCGCTGGGGGGCGCAGAGGACCGCGAGACCCGCCTCGTGCCGCTGCATGTACGTGCGCATGAGTTCCGGCTCGCTGAACGCCTGCTCGTCACGCGCCAGGTCGCCGATCGTCTGGCTCGGGCGCAGATTCAGGTGTGTGGCGACCTGGCCCCACTGGAGATCGAGGTCGATCAAGGCGACCCGGTCAGGCCGGCGCTCGGCCAGCGCGACGGCGGTGTTGACCGCCAGCGTCGTCGTGCCGACGCCGCCCTTCGGGCTGAAGAAGACGACCACGCGCCGTGACGTCGGGCCGGCGGCACCGGGCACGACCGCAGGTGCGAGGTCCCTCGAGCGGTGGAAGCGCAGGAGCAGAGCTTCGACCCTGGCCTCGAGCTCTCGCGCGTCGAAGGGCTTGACCATGACGTCGTCGGCGCCCGCCTCGAGGAAACGCACCCGCTCCTCGACGTCCTCGGTCTGGGCGACGCACAGCACGGGCACCGCGGCGAGCGCGGGCGTGCCGCGGATCTCCCCGCAGATCTCGACCGGCGTGCGTCCCCCGCGCACGGCGTCGATGATCACCAGGACGTGGTCGCCGGCGCGCCGGAAGACCTCCTCGGGATCCTCCGTGAGGTTCACTTGATAGCCGACGCGGCCGAGCACGGAGCGGACGATCTCGGCTGTCGCGGGGTCCTGTTCGAGCAGCAGGATGGCGCTCGAGGGCACGTTCTACCTCGCCTGTGGCAGTCGGGATCGGGTGCGCGCCAGTCTAGCAGAGGGCCCGTGCTACACTGCGCGCCAGTTCCTTTCAGCCCCGCCGGCCTCGGAGCACGTCGTGTTCCGCCACCGAGCCGGGCATACCCATGGGAAGGAGGGCCACGGCCCCGATGCGCCGCTATGAACTCATGCTCGTCCTGAAGCCGGACCTCGCAGATGACCGCATCCAGGCCACCGTCGACCGGGCGACGCGGTCGATCAGCGGATCCGGCGGCCAGATCGTCAAGGTCAGCCCCTGGGGACGCCGGCGCCTCGCCTACGCCATCGGCCAGTTCCGCGAGGGTTCCTATCACATCGTCGTGTTCGACGCGCCTCCGGAGGCCATCGTCGAGCTCGAGCGCGGGCTCCACATCACCGAGGAGGTCATGCGCCATCTCGTCGTCCACGTCGAGCGTCCCACCTCGTCGCGCCGTGCCGCGGCGACGACGACGGACCTCGAGGATGCCGAGGTCGCGCCACCCCCCGAGGACGAGGAGCTCGAGGAGGCCGTCGAGATGATCGACGAGTCCGAGACCGAAGCCGCACCCGCCGCCATCGACTAGGGTCGCCAGCGGCGACCAGGAGACACGGCCATGTCGCTCAACAAGTGCATGATCATCGGCAATCTCGGGCGCGACCCGGAGATGCGCTACACGCCGTCGGGTACGGCGGTCACCCAGTTCAGCGTGGCCGTCAACCGCAACACGCGCGATGAAGCCGGCGAGTGGAAGAAGGAGACGGAGTGGTTCCGTGTCGTCCTCTTCCGGGAGCAGGCCGAGCGCGCCGCGGAGTGGCTGCGCAAGGGCGCCAAGGTCTACGTCGAAGGGCGCATCCAGACGCGGCAGTACGAGAAGGACGGCCAAACGCACTATATGACCGAACTGGTCGCCGAGCGTTTCGCCAACCTCGATCCGCGCCAGCGTGACGAGGAAGGCGGGGACGAGGCTCGCGCGGCGCGTCCCGTGGCCGCAGCACCCGCCGCACCCGCCGCCTCCGGCGCTGCCACGCGCCCAGCCGCCCCAGCCCCCGGCGGCGACGAATTCGACGACCCCATCCCCTTCTGATCCGAGACGAGGACGACCCGTATGCCGCCCGTTACCCGAGCCAAGAAGCGCGACGAGTACTACCGCGACCGGCGCCGCCGGAAGGTGTGCTCGTTCTGCGCCGACAAGACGGACCAGATCGATTACAAGGAGGTCAACCGCCTCCGCCGCTACCTGTCCGAGCGCGCGAAGATCGAGCCGCGCCGCAAGACGGGCACCTGCGCCCAGCACCAGCGCCAACTGTCGGTGGCGCTCAAGCGCGCCCGCATCGTCGCTCTGCTGCCGTACGCGCCGCAGCACCTGCGCCCCTGACGGGACGGCGGTCGGCGACGACCACGGGTTGACGGTCGCGCCGTGGCGGTGACCCTGCTGCTCGCCGCCGGCGGCCTGGGCGCGGGCGTCTTCGGGGCGCTGCTCGGCCTCGGGGGCGGCATCCTCATCGTGCCCCTCCTGACCCTCGCCTTCGGGCTGCCCTTCCGCGAGGCCGTGGCGATCAGCCTGCTGGCGGTCATCACGACCTCGTCGGCCAGCGCCGCCGTCTATCTCGAGCGCGGCGTCGCCAACCTTCGCCTGGGCATGACGCTCGAGCTGCTCACCGCCACCGGGGCGCTGGCCGGGGGCCTCCTCGCCTTCATCCTCGACGAGCGGCTCCTGGCCGGCATCTTCGCGGCCATGCTGGTGTACGTCGCGGTCTCGATGGCCCGGCGGCGGGAGGCCGGCATCGACGAGCGACCCCCGGACCTCGTGGTGGATCCGACGGCGGATGCGTCGCCGCCGGCGAACGGATTCGCGGCCACGCTCGGCGGACCCGGCTACGCCATCCGTCGGCTGCCCCTGGGCCTCGCGCTGAGCGCGTTCGCCGGGCTCCAGTCGGCGCTGCTCGGCGTCGGCGGGGGCATCGTCAAGGTGCCCGCCATGCACCTGGCCATGGGCGTACCGCTGCGCGTCGCGACCGCCACGAGCAACCTGACCATCGGCGTCACGGCGTCGGCCAGCGCGGTGCTCTACCTGCTGCGCGACGCGCTGGATCCGTACGTCGCAGGTCCGGTCGTGGTCGGGGTCTTCGTCGGCGCCACGGCCGCCGCGCGCATCGCCCACCGCGTGCCGCTGCGCGTGCTGCGCCTGCTGTTCGTGGTCGTCCTCGTCTACGTCGCCGTCCAGATGGCCGGCCGCGCGTTCGGCGTGGTGCTGGGCTGATGGGCCGCGTGGTGGGGGTGGTGCGCGATCCCGTGGCCGGCGCCGTGGCCCGTCTCCTGATGGCCGGCGCGATCGCATCGGTCGTGCTCGTGGCGGCGGGCGTCGTGCTGATGCTCGCAGCTGGACTGCGGCCCACGGCGGACTCAGGGCCGGGCCCGGATCCGGCCTCGATCGTGGCCGACGTCGTCGGGCTCCGCCCGGCGGGCCTGCTCTGGGCCGGCCTGCTGCTCACGGTCGCCCTGCCCACGGCCCGCGTCGCGCTTGCCCTGGCGGGTTTCCTCCGCCTGGGCGACCGCCGGGCGTCGGCCGTCGCGGCGGGAGTCCTGGGCGTTCTGGCGCTCGCCTTCGCCGTCGCACTGGCCACGAGCTAGGCGCCATGGAGACCGCCCTCGTCCTCGTCGTCGCTTTCGCGGTCATCCTCCTCGGCGCGGAACTGTTCACCAACGGCATCGAGTGGGTGGGTCACAAGCTCGACCTGGCCGAGGGCGCGGTGGGCAGCGTGCTGGCGGCCGTCGGCACGGCCCTCCCCGAGACGATGATCCCGCTGGTGGCCATCCTCCTCGGCAGCGCCGTCGCGGCCGATGAGGTGGCTCTGGGCGCGATCCTCGGCGCGCCGTTCATGCTGGCCACCCTGGCCATGTTCGTGACCGGCCTGGCCGTGATCGCCTACCGCGACAGGCGCGCCACCGGCACCACCCTTGCCATCGACGCAGGGATCGTGGGCAAGGACGTGCGCTTCTTCGGCGCCGCCTACGCCATCGCCATCGGCGCCGCGTTCGCGCCCCTGGAGCTGTGGTTCGTCCGGCCGGCCGTGGCCGTGCTGCTCGTCGCCCTCTACGCGCTCTACGTCCGCGCCCATTTCGCCGCCGAAACCGCGGCCGGCGAGGCCGATGACCTGGCCCCGCTGCGCTTCCACCGTCTCGACCGGGGTGGCCGCCGCGCCGACCCCGTCGTTCCCCGGCTGCGCATCGTGGGCCTCCAGGTCCTGGCTGCCCTCGCCTGCATCGTCGGCGGCGCGGTCGTCTTCGTGGACGCGGTCACGAGCCTCTCGCTGGGCCTCGGCATCGGGGCCGCCGTGCTCGCCCTGGTCATCGCCCCGGTGGCCACGGAGCTGCCCGAGAAGTTCAACAGCGTGCTCTGGGTGCGCCAGGGCAAGGACACCCTGGCGATGGGCAACATCACCGGGGCGATGGTCTTCCAGGCCTGTCTGCCCACCGTCGTGGCGCTCCTCTTCGCGCCCGAGCAGTGGGTGATCGGGCCCGGCTCGTATCTCGTCTTCTTGTCGGCCGGCATCGCCTTCGCCGCGACCGCGGCCGTGTTCCTGCCCATGACCCGCCGGGCGCGCCTGACCGCGCGCGGCCTGCTCGTCGGCGGCATCTTCTACGCCGCCTACCTCATCGCCGTCCTGGTCGCCGTGGGGGCTGTTGGCTGACGCTATACTCGCGGCCATGTTGACCGAGAAGCCCGCACCCTCCGATGCCAGCGGTGCCCTGCCCCAGCAGCGCCAGGTCCAGTGCTTCTTCCAGGGTGGCTTCGTGCCGCTGCGCGAGGCGAAGATCGGGGTCATGACCCACGCCTTCATGTACGGCACGGCCTGCTTCGAGGGCGTGCGGGCCTACTGGAACGCCGACCAGGGCCAGCTCTTCCTGCTCAAAGGGCTGGAGCACTACCGGCGGCTGCGCAACTCGGCTCGCGTCCTGTTCATGGACCTGCCGCGACCGCCGGAAGAGCTGGTGGACCTCACCGTCGAGCTGTTGCGGCGCAACGATCTCCGTGAGGACACGTACATCCGACCCTCGGTCTACAAGTCCAGCGAGGCCATCGGGGTGCGCCTGCACGACCTGGCGCACGATTTCATGATCGTTTGCCTGCCCTTCGGCGACTACATCGACACGACGGCCGGCATCAGCACGATGACCACCTCGTGGCGGCGCAACGCGGACACGGCCATCCCGGCCCGCTCGAAGATCACCGGCGGCTACGTCAACAGCGCCTTCGCCAAGACCGATGCCAACCTCAACGGCCACGACGAGGCCATCGTGCTGACCGCCGACGGCCACGCCTCCGAGGGCAGCGCGGAGAACCTGTTCATGGTGCGCGACGGCGCCCTCGTCACGCCGCCCGCCACCGACGACATCCTCGAGGGCATCACGCGAGCGGCGATCATGCAACTGGCGCGCCGTGAGCTGGGGCTGGAGACGGTCGTGCGCTCCATCGACCGCAGCGAGCTGTACGTCGCCGAGGAGGTCTTCCTGTGCGGCACGGGCGCCCAGGTGTCGCCGGTCACGAAGATCGACCACCGGCCCGTCGGGGACGGACGCATCGGCCCGGTCGCGGGGCGCATCAAGGACGTCTACTTCGACGCCGTGCGCGGCCGGCTGCCGGCCTACGCCGACTGGCTGACGCCCGTCTACTAGGGGCCACGGCCCGGGGGCTGCGGCGCCGGTTCAGTCGGGAACGGCGAGGATGGGGGTGGCGGCACCGGTGATGACGACGATGTCCGCCTTGACCGCCGGATCGACTTTCAGCGCCACGGTCACGCCCAGGGTCTGCTCCAGGACCCCGATGGTCTCAGGCAGGCGTGCCTCGGCGCCGTTGTAGACCGTCACGAGCGTCTGCGCGTAGGTCAGCCGATCGGCCCGCCCGCCGTTCGCGGTGGGCACGGTCGCCCCGATGCCCAGGTAGCCCAGGTAGTCGGCCGTGGCCGCCGCCTGGCCCGCCTTGCCGGATCCGTTGAGGACCCACACGACGGCTCCTTCCTCGCCGATCTTCGTCCGGCTCGCCTCGAGGGCACGATCGGTCTTGAAGGCGTTGCGCACGGCTCGGCGGATGACGTCCACCTTCGGTGTCAGCGAGTAGCAGGAGAGGCACTCGACCTGGTAGTAGGGGGGCGTGAAGACCAGCGACCGGATGCGCGAGGCGTCCACCGACCGGGCGAGGGTGATGAGCTGCGGGAACAGCTCCGGCGGGACGTCCGTGTGGACGGCCTGCTTCAGCGCCGCCACGAGCGCCTCCAGGCGGCCCGGCTGGAGCAGGCTCGCCGGATCCACCTGCTGGCGCAGCGAGACGATCACGCGCTGCTGGCGCTGCGCCCGATCGAAGTCGGAGCTCTTGTGGCGCGCCCGTGCGTAGGCCAGGGCCTGCTCGCCGTCCATGCGGCTGAAGCCGGGCGGGATGTACAGGTTGTAAGCCCGGGACTCCTCGATCGGGTAGTGGTCGTCCGAGACCGGCATCTGGACGTCGATGGTCAGGCCGCCGAGCGTGTCGACGACCTTCTTGAAGCCGTCGAAGTCCACCTCGACGTAGAACTGCACGTCGAGCTGGTAGAGCTCCCCGAGGGCACCCTTGAGGGCGAGGTAGCCGCGCTGCCGATCGTTGCCCGGGAAGAGGCTCGGCAAGCCCTTCGCCCGCGTCCAGAGGCCGTTGATCTTGTCCGGGTAGACGCCGCCACGGTAGTAGCTGGCGGCGCGCCACGCGCGCGGCAGCGGCACACCGGTCGTGTCGCGCGGCAGGCTCAGCATGGCCACCTGCTTGGTGACCGGGTCGATGCTGGCCACGATCAGCGTGTCCGTGTTGAAGGTGGCCTCTTCCGGCCGTCGGTCGGCGCCGATGAAGAGGATGTTCAGGCGCTCGGTGCCGGTCCAGGGGGTGCCGGTCACGGCCGCCGTGGGCTCGGTGCCGGGGGATGCGTCGGTGGATCCCGTGGGCGCACTGGCGCCGCCGCTCGGTGCGTCGGTCGGCTCGTTCCCACCGCCGTCGCTGATGCCGGTGACGAGGTCGTAGGCGATGAGGTCGTAGCGGGCGGCCGCCACGTGGCCCAGCGAGGTGACCAGCAGGACCGCCACGAGCCCGGCGATGGCGAGCGGGTGGCTGTGCACGCGAGGGCGTCCGAGGCGCGTCGTGCCGGCCTCCGCGAATGACCGCGCCGCGTCCGCGACCCGGAAGGCGTCGACGACGGCGATCACGCGGTAGAGGAGGAGGATGATGTCCAGGCCGAGGACGACGAGGAGGGTCGTCGGGCTCGACAGCGCCGCGATCAGCGAGAGCCGGCTGGCCGGATTGGCCAGCAAGCCGGCCAGCAGTGCCAGCACGAGCACCAGCGGCGCGGCGAAAGCGAGCCCGCGCGCGTAGAGGCCGACGTAGGCCTGGCCGAGGCCCGGGAAGAGGAAGGAGAGGAAGGCGGCCGCGAAGGGCGAGCGGTGCCGGCCCTCGTCGCGGGGGCGCGTCTGCATCGGGCGGCATGATACCCGCACGCGACGCGCGGTGCCGCCGGGGGCACCGCGAACGCCCTCGCCATTCGGGCGCGGTGCTTCGGCTATCCTTGCCCTCCATGCCCTCGGAGAGCCCGTACCGTCCCGTTCCCAGCCTGCCCGACTTCCCCGCCCAGGAACACGACATCCTGGGGCTGTGGCGGGAGCGGCAGACGTTCGCGCGACTGCGCACGCAGAACGCCGACGGGCCGACCTGGTCCTTCCTCGACGGCCCCATCACGGCCAACAATCCGATGGGCGTCCACCACGCCTGGGGCCGCGCCTACAAGGACCTCTACCAGCGCTTCCGGGCCATGCTCGGGCACGATCAGCGCTGGCAGAACGGCTTCGACTGCCAGGGCCTGTGGGTCGAGGTCAACGTCGAGCGTGACCTCGGCTTCACGAGCAAGCGCGACATCGAGGCCTACGGCATCGCCGAGTTCGTCAGCCTCTGCAAGCAGCGGGTCCTGACCTACGCGGCACGCCAGACGGAGCAGTCGATCCGCCTCGGCCTCTGGATGGACTGGAACGACCCGGACGAGCTGCGGCGCCTGCGCGACCTGCTGGCCGCCGACCCCGGTCGGGTCATCACCGTGGAGGGTCCGCAGGGACCCGTCACCGACACCGTCGAGATGATCGTCGGCCGCCTGGGCATGCCCGAGCTGGGCGGCTCGTACTTCACCTTCAGCAACGAGAACAACGACCTCATCTGGGGCTTCCTGGCCGCCTGCCACGAGCGGGGCTGGCTCTACAAGGGCCACGACACGATGCCCTGGTGCGCGCGCTGCGGCACCGGGCTGAGCCAGACGGAGATGAACGAGGGCTACCAGGATCGCGAGGACCCCGGGCTGACCATCCGGCTGCCGCTCGTGGACCGCCCCGGGGAGGCCCTCCTCGTCTGGACCACGACGCCCTGGACACTCACCTCCAACGTCGCCGCCGCCGTGGGCGAGGAGCTCACCTACGTCCGCGTCCGCCAGGGCCGGGACGTCTTCTGGCTGGGCAAGGGGACCCTCAGGCAGGCCCTCGAGGGTCGCTTCGAGGTGCTCGAGGAGCGGCCCGGCCGAGAGCTTGTGGGCTGGCGCTACGCGGGGCCGTTCGACGAGATGCCCGCCGTGCGCCGCGCCTTCGCCGCGTGGCGCGGCGCGGACGGCGAGACGCCCTACGTTCATCGCATCGTGGCCTGGGACGAGGTCGGCGAGGACGAGGGGACGGGCATCGTCCACGTCGCGCCGGGCTGCGGCGCGGAGGACTTCCAGCTCGGCAGGCGGCTGGGGCTGCCGGTCGTCGCGCCGCTCGACGAGTCGGGCATCTTCGTGGAGGGCTTCGACGGCCTCAGCGGGCGCGACGTGCGCGACGTCAACGAGCCGATCGTGGAGCGCCTGCGGCACCACGGCCGCTTCTACCGCCTGGAGACCATCACGCACCGCTACCCGCACTGCTGGCGCTGCGGCACGCCACTCGTCTTCCGCCTCGTGGACGAGTGGTTCATCAGCATGGGCGAGGTCTACGACCAGCCGCGCGAGACGCTCACCGCCGAGCAGGTGGACCGAAGCCTGCGCTACCAGATCATGGAGGTCGTGGATCAGATCCGCTGGATCCCCGGCTTCGGCTACGAGCGCGAGCTGGACTGGCTCCTCAACATGCACGACTGGATGATCAGCAAGAAGCGCTACTGGGGGCTGGCGCTGCCCATCTACGACTGCGGCTCGTGCGGCACGATCTCGGTCATCGGAGGGCGCGAGGAGCTCGGCCGCCGGGCCGTGGAGGGCTGGGGGGCGTTCCAGGGGCACACGCCCCACCGGCCGCACGTCGATGCCGTGCGCATCGCCTGCTCCGGTTGCGGCGCGCCCGTCGAGCGCATCAAGGACGTCGGCAATCCCTGGCTCGACGCGGGCATCGTGCCCTTCAGCACGCTCCACCAGCGCGAAGACCCCGCGTACTGGGCGCGCTGGTTCCCGGCCGACTTCATCACCGAGAGCTTCCCCGGCCAGTTCCGCAACTGGTTCTACTCGATGCTGGCGATGAGCACGGTGCTGCGCCGTGAGGCGCCCTTCCGGACGATCTTCGGGTACGCCCTCGTCTACGGCGAAGACGGCCGGCCGATGCACAAGAGCTGGGGCAACGCCATCGAGTTCGACGAGGCGGCTGACCGGATGGGCGTGGACGTCATGCGCTGGATGTTCGCCCGCGCGCGGCCGGAGGAGAACATCCTCTTCGGCTGGCACGCGGCCGATGAATCGCGGCGCGAGCTGCTGGTGCTGTGGAACGTCTACAGCTTCTTCGTCTCCTACGCCCGACTGGCCGGTTGGTCGCCGCGCACGCCGGCCCCCCCGGTCGACCAGCGTCGGCTCACCGACCGCTGGATCCTCTCCCGGGTGGCCCACGCGGCGGCCGGCGTGGAGGAGCGCCTGCGCGACTACGACGCGGCCGGCGCGACGCGTCTGCTGGGCGCGCTGGTCGACGACCTCTCGACGTGGTACCTGCGCCTGGGCCGCAAGCGGTTCTCGCGCTCGGACGACGTGCGAGATCAGTCCGCGGCCTTCGCCACCCTGCACGCGGCCCTGCTGGCCACGGCCCGGCTGCTGGCGCCCATCCTGCCCTTCCTGACCGAGGCGATGTACGACAACCTCGCGGCAGGGGTCGAGGGCGCGCCGGACAGCGTGCACCTCACGCGCTGGCCCACGGCCGAGCTGGCCGCATATCGGGACGGCCGGCTCGAGGAGTTCATGGCCCTGGCCCGCCGCGCCGTGGACCTGGCCCGCACGCTGCGCGGCGGTGCGGGCCTGCGCGTGCGGCAGCCCATCGCGCGCGCCTGGCTGGCGCTGCCGGGCGGCCGCGACGCCCTCCCCGGGGAGCTGCTCCGGCTCATCGCCGACGAGGTGAACGTCAAGGAGTTGATCCTGCTCGACGACGAGTCCGCGCTCGTCGAGCGCCGCGTGAAGCCGCTGCTGCCTCGCATCGGGCAGCGCCTCGGTCGGGCCATCCCGGCGGTCATGGCGGCGGCGCGAGCAGGTGAGGTCGAGTACCTGTCCGGCGGCCGGGTGCGGCTGGCCGGTGTGGAGCTCTCGCCCGACGAGGTCGAGATCCAGGCCACGCCGCGACCCGGCACAGCGGTGGCGCACGACGAGGGGCTCGTGGTGGTCATCGACACGGAACTCTCCGATGCGCTGCGCGCCGAGGGCGACGCGCGTGAGCTGCAGCGCGCCGTCCAGGGGCTGCGCAAGTCCGCCGAGCTGGCGCTGGACGATCGGATCCGCCTCTGGCTCGACATGTCGGACGGCACAGGGGCCGTGCTCGAACCCCATCTCGAGTCGTTGGCCGCGGAAACCCTGGCGGTGGAGGTGCTGCGCGGACCGGCGCCGGCCGCGGCCGCGTCGGCGGACGTCGAGCTGGCCGGCGGCCGGGTCCGCGTGGCGCTCGTGCCGGCGTCGTGAGCGTCGCAGGTCGGCGCTTCGGGCTCTTCGCCGGGCTGGCCGTGGGGGTGGCCGTGGTCGATCAGTTCACCAAGCTCTGGGTGGATGCCGCGTTCCAGCTGGCCTGGACGAGAGCTCCGGCGCCCGGCCTGGCCGACCCGACGCCCGTGCTGGGCGACGTCGTGCGCATCGCCAAGTCCTACAACGACGGCGGTCTGTTCGGCCTCTTCGACGCGAGCGCGCCCGTCCTCGCCGCGGCCAGCCTGGTCGTGATCGGCCTGCTCGTCTACGCCCAGGCACGCAGCGGGGCATCGGCGCCCCTGGTCACGACCGTCGCCCTCGGGCTCCTGCTCGGCGGGGCGGTGGGCAACCTGGCCGACCGGATCCGGCTGGGCTTCGTGGTCGATTTCGTGGACATGGGCATGGGGGACGTGCGCTGGTTCGCCTTCAATGTCGCCGACGCCGCCCTCAGCGTGGCCATCCTGGCGCTCCTCCTGACGGCTTTCTGGCCGCGTCGCGCGCCAGCCGGCGGAGGCGACCGCTAGATGAGCGGGCGGGTCAGCGTCGCGGTGCCGGAGGGTGCCGGCGGGACCCGCGCCGATCGCTTCGTGGCCGATGCGGCCGGCCTCTCTCGTGCCTACGTCCAGCGGCTCATCTCGGAAGGCCGCCTGACCTGTGCGGGCCGGCTCCTGCGCGCGAACACGATCCTGCACCCGGGCGACGCGCTCGAGCTCGACGTGCCCGAGGTCGTGCCGCTCGAGTTGCAGGCCGAGGCGATCCCGCTCTCGGTCGTGTACGAGGACGAGGACCTGCTCGTGGTGGACAAGCCCGCCGGGCTCGTCACGCACCCGGCGCCGGGCCACCCGGGCGGGACACTGGTCAATGCGCTCCTGGCGCGGGAGGGTAGCTTCGGCGGCATCGCCGGAGTGGCGCGACCGGGCATCGTGCATCGCCTCGATCGCGACACGAGCGGGCTGATCATGGTCGCCAAGCACGATGCGGCCCAGGCCTACCTGATGGCCCAGCTCAAGGCACGTCGGGTGAAGAAGACGTACCTCGCGCTGGTCGGCGGCTCGGTCGCCGCTGTGGTCGGGCGGATCGAAGCGCCCATCGGTCGGGACCCGAAGCACCGCACGAAGATGGCCGTCGTGGCCGACGGCCGGCCGGCCACGACCGGCTACCGCGTCCGCGAGCGTTTCGCCGCCTGGACGCTCCTCGAACTCGACCTCGTCACCGGCCGGACCCACCAGATCCGCGTCCACCTGGCCTCGATCGGTCATCCCGTGGCGGGCGACCCCGTCTATGCCACGGGCCTCGTGCGGCGCGGTCCGGAAGGGCTGGGGCGGCTGTTCCTCCATGCCTGGCGGCTGGAGCTGGCGGCGCGGTCGGGCGAGCGCCTCATCCGCGTCAGCGCGCCGCTGCCGCCGGAGCTGGAGGGCGTCCTCGACGGGCTGCGCACGAGCGACCCGGGGAGGGTGGCATGAGCAGCGAGCGCGGGCCGCGGGCGCGCCGCATCGCGCTGGGGGCGCCGGGGGCGATGCTCGTCATCATCAGCGGGCCCTCCGGCGTCGGGAAGGACACGATCATCGCGGCGCTGCGCCGCCGGTCGCGTGATCCCGACTACCACTACGTGGTGACCTGCACGACCCGCGGTCCCCGACCCGGGGAGGTGGACGGCGTGAGCTACCACTTCCTCGAAACCGGCGCGTTCACGGCGCTGCGCGACGGTGGCGAGCTCCTCGAGTGGGCGGAGGTGCACGGCAACTGGTACGGCACGCCGCGGCGCCAGGTCGTGGACGCGCTGCGGGCGGGCCGCGACGTCATCCTGAAGATCGACGTGCAGGGTGCCCAGGCGGTGAAGTCGCGCGTGCCCGACGCCCTGCTCGTCTTCCTGGTGCCGCCATCGATGGAGGCGCTCTTCTCACGTCTCCGCTCGCGAGCGACCGAGACCGCGGACGAGCTCGAGGTGCGGCAGCGGAACGCGGCCATCGAGCTGGCCCGCCAGGAGGACTACGACCATGTCGTGGTCAACGAGACCGGCCAGGTGGACCGGACGGCGCGGCGCATCGACGAGATCGTGGCGGCCGAGCGGGCCCGACACCCCAGGCGCCGGATCCGGCTCTAGCGACGATGGCCGCCGGACGCCTCGTCGAGCTCGCGGTCGACGTGGCGGGTGCCGCCGGAGGCCGGACCTACACCTACCACGTGCCGGAGCGCCTGGCCGACCTCGTCGTGGGCGAGGCGGTGATGGTGGAGTTCGGTCGACGGCAGGTGCTGGCCATCGTCGTCGGAGAGGTGGAGGCGTCACCGGCGAACGTGGCCACGAAACCGGTCCTCGAGCGCGTGCGCAGCGACGGACCCCTCCTGCCGCCGCTGCAGCTGGCCCTCGCGCGCCACGTCGCGGGACACTACCTCGCTCCCGCCGCGCTCGTCGTCCGCGCCATGCTGCCGCCGGGCATGCTGGAACGGCTGGAGCTGGTGAGCGGGTGGATCGGCGCGACGCCGCCCCCCGCGGACGACACCGTGCTGTCTCGGATCGCCGCGTCCGGTCCGGTCGGCATCGCCGTGCGGGGCCTCGTGGGGGAGGGGAACCGGGCGGCGCTGCTGCGGCGCCTGCACGCCGAGGCGGCCGCCGGACGCATTTCGCTGGAGTGGCAGCTGCGGCCGCCCGACGTGCGCCGGCGTTACGAGCGACGTGCCCGCCTCACCGACCGCGGCCGGGAGGTGGCCGAATTCCTCGCCGCCGGGGAGCGCCCACCCGGACGACCGCTCGGCCACCGGCAGACGGCCCTCCTGACCGAGCTCGCGACGCTCGCGTCGGGGGCCTCGGCAGCCACCGCCGCCCTCGCCACACGGCATGGTGCCGGCGGCCTGGCCGGGCTGGTGCGCCGCGGCGATGTGGAGCTGCACACCGTCGTCGTGGAGCGGCGTCCGCTGGCGGGGCGCGAGCGCGAGGTGCGGGCCATCCCCGAGACGGCGGATCTCGCGCCCGACCAGGTGGCTGCGGCCGAGGCGATCGTGGCGGCCGTGCGCGGAAGGAGCCCAGAGGCGTTCCTGCTCGAGGGCGTGACCGCCTCGGGCAAGACGGCCGTGTACGTGACGGCCATCGCGGCCGCGCTCGGGGCGGGACGCGGTGCGCTCGTGCTCGTGCCCGAGATCGCCCTCGCGGCGCCCCTGCTCGATCGGTTGCGCACGGAGCTGCATACGGACGTGGCCATCCTGCACAGCGGCCTCGGCGACGGCGAGCGCGCCGACGAATGGCAGCGCATCCGGGCCGGTGGAGCAACGGTCGTGGTGGGCACGCGGCTGGCGGTCCTCGCGCCGCTCGCCGACCCGGGCGTCGTGGTCGTCGACGAGGAGCACGACCCCGGCTACAAGTCCGACCGGACGCCGCGCTACCAGGCCCGCGATCTCGCCCTTGTGCTGGGCCGCCTGGCCGCCGCGCCCGTCGTCCTGGGCAGCGCCACGCCCGATGTCGCCAGCGTCGGCCGGGCCGAGGCCGGGGAGTTCCGCCGCCTCGCGCTGCCGGAGCGCGTCGCCGGCCGTGCCGCGGCGGTCGAGGTCGTCGACCTGCGGGCGGAGCTCGCGGCCGGCAATCGATCGCTGCTCTCCCGTCCCTTGGCCGACGCGCTGGGCAGCCTCGACACGGCCGTCGGGGAGCGCGCCATCCTCGTCCTCAACCGTCGGGGCAGCGCCAGCGTCGTCCTCTGCCGCGATTGCGGATACGTCCAGGTCTGCCCCGAGTGCCGTCGGCCCCTCGTCTTCCACGCCGTGGGCATGGCCCTGCGCTGCCATCACTGCGGCGCGACCGCGCCGCCTGCATCGCGCTGCCCGGCCTGCGCCTCCCCCCGCATCCGCTATCTCGGCGGCGGCACCGAGCGCCTCGAGCGCGAGGTCGCCGAGCGCTTCCCCCTTCTGCGGGTGGGCCGGCTCGACCGCGACGTGGTCGAGCGCAAGGGCGCCGCCGAGCTGGTCGTGGACGCCTTCACCGACGGCGCGATCGACGTGCTGGTGGGCACGAGCCTCGTCACCAAGGGCCTCGACGTGCCGGGCGTGACGCTGGTCGGCGTCGTCTCCGCCGACATCGCCCTGAGCCTGCCCGACGAGCGCGCCGCAGAGCGGACGTACCAGCTCCTGCGGCAGGCGATCGGGCGGGCGGGCCGCGGCGACCGCGTCGGACGCGCCATCGTGCAGACGTACCTGCCGGAGCACCCGGTCATCCGCGCCGTGGCCTCGGGCGATGCGTCGGTCTTCTACCGGGAGGAGCTGGCTGCCCGACGTGCCTTCGGCTCTCCGCCCTTCGGTGCGCTGGTGAAGCTCACCGTCGCGCTGGAGGATCGAGCGGCCACCGAGGCCGAGGGCCGGCGCCTGGCGAGCGCACTCCGCGAGCGCGCCGCGGCCGCCGGGAGCGACACCGTGGTCCTCGGGCCCGCACCGGCCTACATCGCCCGCCGGGCAGGGCGCTGGCGGTTCCACCTGGTCCTGCGCGGCCGCGATCCGTTGGCCACGCTGGGCGGCGACCCGGGCCCGCCATGGAGCGTGGACGTCGACCCCGAGAGCCTGCTCTGAGCGCGGTTCGCCCTATACTCCCGGCCATGAGCGTCCGCCCCATCGTCACCCTCGGCGACCCGCGCCTGCGCCTCAAGGGCCAGCCCGTGGACAGCTTCGGCAAGTACCTCCACGAGCTGCTCGATGACCTGACCGAGACGATGCGCAACGCGCCGGGCGTGGGGCTGGCCGCGCCGCAACTGGGCGAGGCGCTGCAGGCGTGCGTCGTCGAGATCGAGGATCGGCTTCACGAGCTGGTCAACCCGCGGATCGTCCGCGCCGACGGCGACGATCGCGACCTGGAGGGCTGCCTCTCGATCCCGGGCTACGTGGCCTACGTGACGCGCCGCGAGAAGGTCTGGGTGGTCGCGCAGAACCGCTTCGGGCGGAAGATCCGGGTGGCCGGCAGCGGCCTCCTCTCGCGGGCCCTGCAGCACGAGCTGGACCATCTCGAGGGCAAGCTCTACATCGACTACCTGGGCTCCCTCGAGGACCTGATCCCGGTGGCGCAGGCGCGGGCCGGCGACGACGTGGCGGCCGAGGAGCCCTCGCCGCTGCTCGCGTGACCGTCCGGCGTCGCGCCGTCTTCCTCGGCAGCGGCGCCTTCGCGGTCCCCGTCATCGACGCGCTCGCCGTGGCTCCTGAGGTCACGCTGGTCGGGGTGGTCACGGCGCCGCCCCGACGAGCCGGCCGCGGGCACCGGCAGACCGAATCGCTCATCAGCGTCGAGGCTGGCCGGCTGGGCCTGCGGACGCTTGCGCCGGAGCGCCTGCGGACGCCCGAGTCCGTCGCGGCGGTGGTCGCCCTTGCGCCCGAGCTGCTCGTGCTGGCCGACTACGGGCAGTTGGTGCCTCCTGCGCTCCTCGACGTGCCTGGGCACGGTGCGCTGAACCTCCATCCCTCGCTTCTGCCGCGGCACCGCGGGGCCGCGCCGATCCCGGCGGCCATCCTCGCCGGCGACATCGAGACCGGCGTCACGCTGATGCGGATGGACGCGGGGCTCGACAGCGGGCCGATCGTCGCCCAGCGACGGATCCCCTTGAACGGCCGCGAGACGGCCCCGCAGCTGGAGGCGGCGCTCGCCGTCATCGCGGCGGAGCTGCTGGCGACCTCGCTGCGCGGCTGGCTCGCCGGGGAGCTGCCAGCGCAGGCGCAGCCCGCCGAGGGAGCCACGCTGACGCGCCCGCTGCGCCGGGAGGACGGGCGCCTGGATCCGCACCTGCCGGGCGCGGAGCTGGAGCGCCGGGTGCGTGCCCTGCAGCCCTGGCCGGGCACCTTCGCCGAGACCGACGCGGGACGGCTCATCGTGTGGGCCGCGCAGCCGGTCCCGGGGCCGGCCGCGGAGCCCGGCGCCATCGTCGCGGACGGCGATAGCCTGGCGCTCGGCGTGGCCGACGGCACGCTGCGCCTGCTGAAGGTCCAGCTCGCCGGTGGCCGGCGCATGAGCGGGGCGGAGCTGCGTCGCGGTCACCCCGACCTTGCCGGAAGCCGCATCCACGTGTCGGCGCTAGGATGAGGCTCCTCATGCCGGCCGACACCCTCTCCTCGATCTCCGCCGGGGCGTTGCTGGCCATGCCGCGAGCGGGCGCCCGCGATACGCGTCCCGGTCTCGCCGGGATGGACCCGGACGCCCTGGCCGCGTGGATGCTCGAGCGAGGCGAGGCCGCCTACCGCGCCCGCCAGGTGGCCGACTTCCTGTGGGACCGGGGTGCCGTCTCCTTCGAGCAGATGCGCACGCTGCCCGCCGTTCTCCGAGACGGGCTCGAGGCAGCGTTCCGCGCGGATACGCTCGTGGAGACCACCGTGCTCCCGGCCGACGCGGGCCTGACCGAGAAGGCCCTCCACCGGCTCGACGACGGCCGCCTGGTGGAGTCCGTGCTGATGCGCTATCCGGCCCGGGACGGGCTGCGCGAGCGGAACACCGTGTGCATCTCCAGCCAGGCGGGCTGTGCGGTGGGTTGTCCCTTCTGCGCCACGGGCGAGCTGGGCTTCCTGCGTGACCTGGAGACGGCCGAGATCGCCGACCAGGTGCGCTTCTGGCGCCGGCGCCTGGCGCCGCTGGGGGACCGCGTCACCAACGTCGTCTTCATGGGCATGGGCGAGCCGCTGCTCAACGTCGAGCGGGTCCTGGCCGCAGCGGCAGCGCTCAGTGACCGGCGCCGCTTCGGCCTGGGCGCCCGTCACATCACCCTCTCCACCAGCGGCGTCGTGCCCGGCATCGAGCGTCTCACAGCGCTGCGGCCGCAGTACACGCTGGCCGTCTCGCTGCACGCCGCGCGACCGGGCCTGCGCGACGTCCTCGTGCCGCTCAACCGACGCTACCCCGTGGGCGAGGTCGTGCGCGCGGCGACAGCCTATGCCGACGCCACCGGCCGGCGGATCAGCTACGAGGTCGTGTTGATCGATGGCATCAACGACACGCCCCGCGACGCTGCCGAGATGGCCCGTCTCCTGCGCGGCCGCCTCGCCCACGTGAACCTGATCCCGATGAACCCGGTGGCGCACACGCCCTGGCGGCCCAGTCCTCCCGAACGGCTGGCCGCGTTCGCGGAGGTCCTGCGCGCGGCCGGCCTGGCCACGACGATTCGGCGCAACCGGGGCCTCGAGATCGGCGCCGCGTGCGGTCAGCTGGCGGCCGAGCAGGCGGAGGCACCGACGCCCGCGGCGGTCGGTCGCCGCCGCGAACGCCTGGAGCGCGAGAGCGCGGCCGCACTCGCCGGAGGCGGCGCCTGATGGCCGCGCCGATCATCGCCGCGAGCATCCTGACGGCAGACTTCGGCAACCTCTACCGGGTGGTCCGCAAGCTCGAGCGGGCGGGCGTGGATCGCATCCACCTCGACGTCATGGACGGGCACTTCGTGCCCAACCTCACCTTCGGACCGGACGTGACGGCCGCCATCCGGCGTCTGACGGACCTGCCGCTGGATCTGCACCTGATGATCGCCCAGCCCTCGCTCTTCGTGGACAGCTTCCTGCGCGCCGGCGCGGATTCGATCACCTTCCACGTCGAGGCGCCGGAGCCGGAGCCGGCGAAGCGCGAGGCGCTCGAAGCGATCCGTGCTGAGCGGCGCAGGGCCGGCCTGGCCATCAGCCCCGGCACTCCGCTGGCGGCAGTCGAGCCCTATCGCGAGCTGCTCGACATCGTCATGGTCATGACCGTGGTCCCGGGAGCAGGCGGCCAGCGCTTCCTGCGCAACGAGGCCGTGAAGATCGCCGAGGCCCGCTCACTTCTGGCCCGCGGCACGGGCCGCGGCGAGGTCCACGTGGACGGCGGTGTGAACCGCGAGACCGCGCTGGCGGCAGGCGGCTTCGGCGCGGACGTCCTCGTCGTCGGCTCGGCGCTCTTCCAGCGCGGCCACGACACGGCGCGCGAAGTGCAGCTCGTCCGCAGCCTGGTGGAGGAAGGGCGTCGGCGCGCCGACGACGGCCTCGACGCCGGGACGTCGGGGGAGTGGCGCGTGGTGGCCCAGCTCGGCCGGTCCGAGGCGGAGGAGCTGACGCGGCGGATGGAGGCGGCCGGCGTGGAGGCGATCCTGGTCCCCTCGTTCGGCAACGGCGAGGTCGGTGGCGGGGAGCGCATGGTGCTGGTGCCGGCGGCCGCCGAGTCTCGCGCGCGCCGGGCGATGGGCCTCGACGCAAGGGAGGACGAGCCTTGAGCCCGTCGGCCGGCTCCTGTCAGGCGGCGGTCTGAGCCGTGCGCCTGCTGCTGCAACGGGTCGGGCGCGCAGCGGTCCTCGTCGACGGGGCCACCGTCGGTGAGATCGGCCCTGGCCTCGTCGTCTTCGTGGGCGTGGGGCACGACGACGGGCCGGCCACGGCCGACGCGTTCGCCGACAAGGTGGCCGACCTGCGCATCTTCCGGGACGCGGACGGCAAGACGAACCGGAGCCTCATCGACGTGGGCGGCGAGGCCCTCGTCATCAGCCAGTTCACGCTCTACGCCGACACGCGCAAGGGACGCCGGCCGTCGTTCCTCGACGCGGCGCCGCCCGACCTGGGGACCGCACTCTACGAACGCTTCGCCGACGCCCTGGCCGGCCGTGGCGTGCGCGTGGCCCGGGGCGTCTTCGGCGCGGAGATGATCGTCGAGCTGGCCAATGACGGACCGATGACCATCTGGCTCGACTCGGCGGCCACCTGAGGGACACGGAACGACCCGGGCGGCGCGCCCGGGTCGCTGGCGGGGAGGCCGGCCTTGCTGGCCGGCGCCCGGTCAGGCGGTCTTGCGGGCCGTGCGCCGGCAGCGCGTGCAGACGAGCGCGACGACCTGCGTGCCGCCGCGCTCCAGGCGCAGGGGCTGGAGGTTCGGCTGGTAGCGGCGGTGTGCGCGGACGCGGTTCATGCCGACCGATTGGGCGTTGAAGCCGCCCATCGAGACCTTGCCGCAGAGGGCGCAGGAGCGGGCCATGGGACCTCGTTCGTTGGCGGATCGGGGGTGTGGCCCACGCTCGGGCCGGACGGCTGGGTACTATAGCATGCGCCGCACGCCCGGCCGGGCGGAGGGCCAGGAAGGAGTCGCAGCAGGTGGCCGATGAGCCGGTGCCCGGGCGCGGGCTCGTGACGCGTCGGGCCGTGGGCGAGATCGCACGACGGGCGGCCATCGGGTCGTACGGCGTGGTCGCCGTGAGTGGCCCGCGTCCGTGGCACACCGCCCTGGCGTGGATCGGCCGCGCGACGCCCGGCGTGCGCGTCAGGCTGGGTCCGCCTCTGCGGATCGACCTGTATCTGGGCATCGCCCGCGGCGTGCCCGTCGCGGAGGTGGCGCGCAACGTCGACACGGCGGTGCGCTACGCCGTCCGCCAGGCGGTCGGGCGGGATGTGGACGAGCTGGCCATCCACGTCGACCGGTTAGGCCTGGCCTCCACGCGGCGTCCGGCGGCGGACGAGCCTCCGGTGGCGGCGATGGACGAGACGACGGCCGAGACGACGGAGACGGTGGAGACGGCGAGGCAGTGAGCCGGCGGTCCTGTGACGGGGGCGCCCTCCTCGACGGCTTTCGTGCCGCGGTCGCCCACTTCGCGTTGCACGAGGACGAGATCAACGCCCTCAACGTCTTCCCCGTGCCCGACGGCGACACCGGCTCGAACATGCTGGCCACCCTGCGGGCCGCGGTCGAGGAGGCGGGCGCGCTCTCGGGCGAGGAGCGACATGTGGCGCGCGTGGCCGAGGCCATCTCCTTCGGTGCCCTGATGGGCGCCCGGGGGAACTCGGGCGTCATCCTCTCGCAGATCTTCCGCGGCATGGCGGCCAGCCTGGAGGGCAAGCGCCGCTTCAACGGCCTCGACCTCGCACACGCCCTCGACCGCGGGCGCGAAACCGCCTACAAGGCTGTGGCGAAGCCGGTCGAGGGCACGATCCTCACCGTCATCCGCGAGTCCTCGGCGGCCGCGGTGATGGCCGCCGAGCGCCAGCCCGACATCGAGTCGGTGCTCACCGAGACGGTCGAGAGCGCGGAGCGCTCGGTCGCCCGGACGCCCTCGCTGTTGCCCATCCTGCGCGAGGCGGGCGTGGTGGACTCCGGCGGCGAGGGGCTGTACCGGCTCTTCCAGGGCGCTCTGCTGCACCTCGTCGGAGCCACCGCGGGGGTCCCCGCGGAGGCCGCCGCCGCCCCCCGGCGATCGACGCTCGTGGCGCATGCCGATCAAGGCTTCGGCTACGAGACGATGTTCCTCCTGTCCGCCGCCGGCCGATCACTCGACCTCGACACCATCCGCGACCACCTCGAGGGGATCGGCGAATCGGTGCTCGTGGCCGGCGACGGCCGGGCCCTCAAGGTCCACGTGCACAACGAGCGGCCGGACCTGGTCATCGCCTATGGCCTGTCCCTGGGGACGCTCTCGCGCATCAGCGTGGAGAACCTCGACGACCAGGCCCGTGACCTGCGAGAGGCACGGGCCGGCGACTTCGCCGGCGCGAAGGTCGAGGTCGTAGGTCCGGTCGAGCCGCTGGCCGCCGTGGCCGCGGCGGCCGGCACGTCGGCACCGGATGCCCACGCTCCCGCCCTCTCGGTCGTCGCGGTCGCCGCCGGCGAGGGGATCGTGCGGGTGTTGGCGTCGTTCGGCGTGCAGGGTATCGTGCACGGCGGCCAGGCCGCCAACCCGTCCACCGGGGAGATGCTGCGGGCGATCCGCGAAGCGCCCGGCCGGGAAGTCATCGTGCTGCCCAACAACCCGAACGTGAAGCTCGCCGCCCAGCAGGCTGCCGCGCTGGCCCCGGAGAAGCGCGTCGTCGTGGTGCCCACGCGCAACGGCGCCGAGGGTGTCGCGGCCCTGCTGGCCATGGATCCCACGAAGGACGCCGCGGACAACGCCGGCCCGATGCTCGAGGCTGCGCGCGCGGTGCAGACGCTCCAGGTGACCGAGGCCGTGCGCAACGCGCGCGTCAGCGGGCGCAAGGTGAAGCGTGGGCAGACCATGGCCCTCGACCCCGATGACGGCCTGCTGGCCGTCGGCGGCGACCGGCAGCAGACGGTGCTGGCGGGGGTCGCCGCCCTCCAGCCCGGCTTCGAGCTGGTGACGATCTACTATGGCGAAGGCACCGACCTCGCCGAGGCGGAGGCCCTGAGCCGGGCACTGACGGCGGCCCACGGCGGGATCGAGGTCGAGCTGGTCCACGGCGGCCAGCCGCACTACCCCTATCTCATCGCCGCGGAGTGAGGGCGTGGCCGGCTCGCCGTCGCCCACCCCACGCCCCGTCCTCGCCGCGCTCACGCCCGACACGCCGCTGGGGCGCAGCGGTCTCGTCCCACCGGCGATGGCCCGCCGCCTCGCCCGCATGGGGCTGCTGAGCGTCCGCGACCTGCTCTTCCACCTGCCGCGCCGCTACGACGACTTCACCCGGCCGGTCACGCTGGGCTGGCTGCGGGACCACGAACCCGAGGGCCCCGTGAGCGCGACGGTGACCGTGCTGGACCTCGTCGTCGAGACCACCTGGCGGCGGGGCATCCAGCGCACCGTGGCGCGCCTGCGCGACGCCAGCGGGGAGGGCGAGGCGATCTGGTTCGGGCGGCGCTTCGTCGAGCGCCGCCTGGCGCCGGGCGCCGTCGTGCTGCTGTCGGGCAAGGTGCGCCGGCGCGGCTGGCTGCCGCAGTTCACCTCGCCCGAGTTCGGGCCGGCCGACGCGGAGTCCTTGCATGCGGGCCGGATCGTGCCCGTCTACCGGCTCACCGAGGGTGTCAGCGCGTCGTGGCTGCGCCGCGCGATCCGGCGCGCTCTTGACCTCGTTGGCGCGGATTACCCCGAGTACCTGCCGGCACAGCTGCTCCGCGACGAGGCCGGGCCGCTGCCCTCGATCGGGGCCGCGCTGGAGGCTGCCCACTATCCCGACGACTTCGCCGCCCGCGACCGGGCCCTCGATCGGCTGGTCAGCGACGAGCTGCTCGGCCTGCAGATCGGGATGGTGTCGCGGGATCGACAGCGGCGCCGGGCGGTCGGCGCGCCCGTGCTCACCAGCGACGAGCGCACAGAGGAGGCGATAGCGGTCGTCGAGCGGGTGATCGAGGCCCAGGTGGCCGCCCGGCGGGCGGCCGACGGCGGCGCGGGCGCCGCCGGGATCGAGCCCGTCCGCCTGACGCCGGACCAACGGCGGGCGGTCGAGGCCATCCGCGCCGATCTGGCCGCCGGCCGTCCCATGATGCGGCTGCTGCAGGGCGACGTCGGCTCGGGCAAGACGGCCATCGCGGCGCTCACGCTCGCCTTCATGGCCGACGCGGGTCGCCAGGGTGCCCTGCTCGCGCCCACCGACCTGCTCGCCCGTCAGCATGCCGCCACCCTGGCGCGCTTCCTCGAGCCGCTGGGACACGCGGTGACGCTGCTCACGGGCTCGCTCCGGGCAGCAGAGCGGAAGGCTGCCCTGGCGCGCCTGGGGTCGCCGCTGGGCCACGGCCTCGACGGGCGCAGCGAGGGCCTGGTCGCGGTCGGCACGCACGCCCTCGTGGAGGAGGCCGTCGCCTTCGCCGACCTCGGGCTGGCCGTCGTGGACGAGCAGCACCGCTTCGGGGTCGCCCAGCGCGAGGCCCTCGGGGCGAAGGGCGCCTCGCCCCACGTCCTGCTCATGACCGCCACGCCCATCCCCCAGACGCTGGGTCGGATCCTGCACGCCGACCTCGACGTCTCCGACCTGCGCACGCCGCCGGCCGGGCGGCTGCCGATCAAGACCGGCATCCGGCGCACGGACCAGCTCGTCTGGCGCGAGGAGGGTGTGCCGGGCACGTTTCCGCTTCTCCTGCGGGAGGTCGCAGCCGGACATCGGGGCTTCGTGGTGGTACCGCTCGTCGAGGAGGACGAGGCGTCGACGGCGCGCTCGGCCGACGCCACGGCCGAGCGGCTGGCGGCGGACCTGCCCGGGATCGGGATCGACTTCGGGATCACGGTGGAGGCCCGTATCGGCGTCGTTCACGGCCAGATGCACGCCCGCGAGCGTGACGCGGTGATGGAGAGGTTTCGGGCCGGCGAGGTGAACGTGCTCGTGGGCACCACCGTCATCGAGGTCGGCGTGGACGTGCCCGAGGCGACGGCCATGGTCATCCTCGATGCCGATCGGTTCGGGCTCGCCCAGCTCCATCAGCTGCGTGGGCGCGTGGGGCGTGGCGGCCACGAGTCGTACTGCGTCCTCGTGTCGGACGCCTACGAGACGGACGACATCGCCCGGGCACGCCTTGACGCGATCGTGGCGACGCAGGATGGTTTCGAGCTGGCCGAGAAGGATCTCGAGCTCCGTCGGGAGGGGGAGCTGTTGGGCCTGACGCAGAGCGGCCTGCCGCCGTTGCGCGTGGCCACCCTGTCCGACCCGCGCCACCAGCGGCGCTCGGTCGCGGCGCGCGCGGTTGCGGAGACGCTCGTGGACGAGGACGGCGCGCTGCGTCCCGACCTCGACGGCCTCGCCCGTGAGCTCACCGGGGGCTGGCTCGCGGGCGTCGGAGCCGGAGACGTCCTGCCGGCGCCCGGCACGACCGACGATGCCTGACGCCGGACGGGTCATCGCCGGCAGCGCGCGGGGCCTGCGCCTCCTGGCGCCGGGGGAGGGGACCCGGCCCCTCGCCGATCGCGTGAAGCAGACGCTCTTCGCCGTGCTCGAGGCCGGCTCGCTCGGGCCGTGGCCGGTGGCGTTCTTCGACCTGTTCGCGGGCAGCGGCGCGGGGGGCATCGAGGCGCTCAGCCGGGGTGCGCCGAGGGCCACGTTCGTCGAGCGGGACCGGGACGCCGCGCGGGTGATCGTCGCCAACCTCGAGCGGACCCGGTTGGGCGGCCATGCCACCGTGCTGCGAGCGGACGTGCTGCGGATCCTGGGCGGTGCGCCCGAGGGCACCGGGGCGCCCTTCGGCGCCGTGCTGCTGGATCCGCCCTATGACAGCGCTACACTCGTGGCGGCGCTGCAGCGGCTCGCCGAGCCGGGCGCCGGTTGGCTGGCGAGGAAGGCCGTCGTGGTCGCCAAGCACTTCTGGCGCGAGATCCCGCCGTCCAGCATCGGCCGCCTGAGGCAGGTGCGCCAACGGCGCTTCGGCGAGACGACCCTGACCTTCTATGCCTTGGAGGAACTCCCGGCATGACCACCGCCCTCTACCCCGGCTCCTTCGATCCGGTGACGTACGGCCATCTCGACGTCATCGGCCGGGCGGCGGGCGTTTTCGAGCGGGTCGTGGTGGCGCTCCTGGCCAACCCCAGGAAGGCGCCGCTCCTGGATGCCGGGGAGCGCCTGGCCACGCTGCGCGAGGCGATCGACGAGACCCTCGGAGCGGCCGCCCGGGGCATCGAGGTGGCCACCTTCGAGGGTCTCACGGTGGAGGCTGCCCGGCGCTGCGGGGCGCACTTCATCGTGCGCGGCCTGCGTGCCGTGAGCGACTTCGAATCGGAGATGCAGATAGCGCATACGAACCGCAAGCTGGCGCCCGAAGTGGATACGATCTTCTTCATGACCGCGCTCGAGCATGCCTATCTCAGCTCGACGCTGGTGAAGGAGATCGCCGCCTTCGGCGGCGACGTGCGGGGCATGGTGCCTCCGGCCGTGATGCGGCGCTTGGGGCCGCGCGCGCCGGTGGGCTAGAATGTCGCGTCAGCCCTAAGAGGAGGACCTCCCGATCGACATCATCTTCCTCGTCGAGCAGCTCGAGCGACGGGTCGCCGAGGGGCGCAAGCTGCCCCTCTCGAACAACGTCGTGATCGATCAGGCGACCGCACTCGACCTCATCGACCAGCTGCGCGTTTCCGTGCCCGAGGAGGTCCGTCAGGCGAAGCGGATCAGCCAGGAGGCCGAGCGCATCCTGGAGAAGGCCCAGGAAGAGGCGGACCGCATCGTGGCGCGAGCCCAGGAGCAGGCGGCGTTCCTCATCGAGGAGCGGGAGCTGCTGCGCGCCGCCGAGCAACGCAGCCAGGAGATCGTGAACGAGGCGCACGCCCAGGCGGATGAGATCCGGCGCGGGGCGGACGAATACGCGGCGAGCGTCCTGGTCAAGCTCGAGGGCGAGGTCGTGAAGCTCCTGCAGGGCATCCGCCGCGGGATCGCCATGCTCGACGAGCGGCATCCCGTGGACACCCGCGCAGCCCTCGGGTCGCTCGGGGACGGGGACGAGGCCGGGGCGGCCCCGTCGCATGCTCAGCTATAACGTCGCGGGCTTGCTGCGCTCGACGCCCGGCACCGCTCGACGCTACGAAGTCCACGCCGCGACCCTGGAGATCGCCGACGACCTGCGGCTGGCTGCGCCCATCGAGGGCGAGGTGCGGCTGGCGAGCACGGGCCGCAGCATCCTCGCCACGGCCGAGCTGACGACCGCGCTCGACGAGCGCTGCAGCCGCTGCCTGGCGCCGGTCGCGACGCCCGTCCACGTGTCGCTCCAGGAGGAGGCGCTGCCGTCCATCGATATCGACACGGGGCTGCCGGTCGACACGGCGGCGGAGCCCGATGCGCTGCGACTCGACGACCACCACGAGCTCGACCTGCAGGAATCCGTCCGCGAGGCCATCTCGCTGGCCGAGCCGATCGTCCCGCTCTGCCGACCTGATTGCCGCGGGCTCTGCCCGCGCTGCGGGACCGACCTCAACGACGACCCGGATCACGATCACGGTGACATGCCGCTCGATCCGCGCCTGGCCGGGCTCGCCGCGTGGCGGGCACCGGACGCGGGCCACTGACCACCTCTCACCAAGGACGAAGGAGAACTACCGATGGGTGTCCCCAAGCGGCGCGTGTCGCATGCCCGGCAGGGCGACCGGCGCTCCCACCACGCGCTGGTGATGCCGGACCTCGAGCCGTGTCCCCACTGCCGCGAGATGAAGCAGGTCCACTTCGCCTGCCCCAGCTGCGGCTGGTACGGCGGCAAGGAGACGGTCCGCATCAAGCCGCGCGGCGGCGACACGAGCGCCCCCTAGGCAGCCCCGAGACGTCCCCGTGGACGTCGACACCGTCCGCGTCCGCTTCGAGCCGAGCGCCGCCGCGCGCACGCGCGTTGCCGTCGACGCCATGGGCGGCGACCACGCACCGGAGGAGGTCGTGGCCGGCGCCCTGGGATGGGCGCGCGACCACCCCGACACCGACCTCCTGCTGGTCGGCGACGAGCCACGCCTGCGGCCGTACATCGACGGCAGGCTGCCCGCGAACGTGGAGATCATCCAGGCCTCCGAGTCGGTGGCCATGGACGAGCATCCGGCGGCGGCGGTGCGCCGCAAGCGCGATGCCAGCATCAACGTCTGCATGCGTCTCGTCCGCGAGGGCCGCGCCGATGCCGTCGTCTCGGCCGGGCACACGGGTGCGGGCGTGGCCGCCGCCATCCTCGGGCTCGGCCGCCTGCCGGGCGTCGACCGGCCCGCGCTGGCCGTACAGATGGTCACCGAGAAGGGACCCTTCGTGCTCCTCGACATCGGCGCCACGACCGACTCGAGCGGGCACAACCTGGCCCAGTACGCGCGCATGGGCGCCATCTACGCCGAGCAGGTGCTGGGCGTGGCCGACCCGTCCGTGGCGCTCCTCTCCATCGGCGAGGAGGGCGGCAAGGGTGAGCAGCGGGTCCAGGATGCGACCGAACTGATCGCCGCCAGCGACCTGCGCTTCGTGGGCAACGTGGAGGGCAAAGACCTCACGTCCCACCTCGCCGACGTCGTCGTCTGCGACGCGACGGTGGGCAACGTGACGATCAAGTTCTTCGAGGGCCTGTCGGGCTTCATCTTCGCCCTGCTGCGGGAGGAGTTCCGCCGCCCGCCCTGGGGTCCGCTGGGCTTCGCCTTCATGAAGTCGGGCATCGCGCGCATCCGGGACCGCTTCGACTACGAGCGCCTGGGGGGCGCCCCGCTGCTGGGGGTCCGCGGGACGGTCCTCATCACCCACGGGCACGCCAAGCGCCGGATGATCGGCTATGCCGTGGAGGTCACCGCCGTGGCCGCGCGGGCCCGCATCCCGGAGCGGATCGAGGCCGCGCTCCGCCGCGACGAGGCTGCCCTCGACGCCGCCGGCGCGACGGCCCCCATGGACGAGCCGGGCGGCGGCGCATGAGCGCGTCCCTGCGCGACGGGATCGATGAGCTGACCGTGCGCCGCCGGGTCATCGCCGCCATCGCCGCGGCCGCCGCGGCGGCCGTGCCCGGCGTCGATCGCGTCGGTCGCGGCGGGCCCCGGGCGCTGGCGTGGCTGGCCGGCACGCCGGTCTCCGCTCGCGTGATCGAGGATCGGGTGCACGTCCGGCTGTGGCTCATCGCGCGCCAGGGCGAACCCCTGGCCGAGCTGAGCGCCCGGGCAAGGACGACCATCGGTCGTGCCATGGAGCAGCAGCTGGGACTCCGGCTGGGGGACGTGACCGTCCTCGTCGACGGCGTCGGCGGCTGAGGTCGTGCCGAACGCCCGTTCGAGTCGTCGGGATCACGGCGCGGAGCGCGAGGGGCGCCGGCTGGCCCTGACAGCCATCTTCGAGGCCGACTTCGGGCAGCGCACGGCGGCCACCGCCCTCGAGCGCGAACTGGCCGACGGATCCTTGCCCGATCGCACGGCGGTGCTGGCGCGAGCGATCGTGGACGGCGTCGTGCGGCACCGCGACGCGATCGACGACCGGATCGAGCGCGCGGCGCCCGTCTACCCGGTGGTCGGCCTCGCGCGGATCGACCGCGCACTGTTGCGTTCGGCCCTCGGGGAGCTGCTACACTGCCCGGCGACGCCGGCCCGGGTCGCCATTTCCGAGTGGGTCGAGCTGGCCCGGACGTACAGCGGGGAGCCTGCGCGACGGCTCCTGAACGGGGTCCTCGGCCGGATCGCGACCGAGGTGGCGGAGTCCGGACGGGAGCCTGGATCCAACGAGCATCGAGCGGCCCGGCGCCGCGACAGGAGGGAGTGACCGGTGGCTTCGACCTACGAGCGGCTGAAGAAGATCGTCGTCGAGCAGCTCGGCGTGGACGAGGAGGATGTCAAGCCCGAAGCCTCGTTCGTCGACGACCTGAACGCCGACTCGCTCGACCTCGTGGAGCTCATCATGAGCCTCGAGGAAGAGTTCGGGACCGAGATCTCCGACGAGGATGCGGAGAAGATCCGGACCGTCCAGGACGCGGCCGACTACATCGACGAGCACGGCTCCCAGTAGCGAGCCGGGCGCCGCGCCCCAGGCGGCGGCGCGGCTCGCGGCGCGACTCGCACTCCCGGTTCGGGATCTCGCCCTGCTGGGCGAGGCGCTCGTCCACTCCAGCTACCCCAACGAGCATCCCGAGCTGCCCGCCATCTCGAACGAGCGGCTGGAGTTCCTGGGGGACTCCGTGATCTCCATCGTCGTCAGCGAGGCGCTCTTCCGCCACCATCCGGGCGAGGACGAAGGGCGTCTGACCGCCCGCCGGTCGGCCATCGTCTCCACGGAGGGCCTCGCCGCCCTGGCGCGACGGGTGGAGTTGGGCGACTACCTCCTGCTCGGCCAGGGCGCCGACCGAGCCAACGAACGCGAGAGGCCATCGGTCCTCGCGGCGGCCTTCGAATCCGTCGTCGGCGCCATCTACCTCGACCTTGGTCTCGAGGCCGTCCGGGCCTGGATCTCCGACGTCGCGGCCTCCGAGCTCGAGGCCCGCCAACCCGCGTCCAGCCTCGTGTCGCCCAAGAGCCGCCTCCAGGAGGTGGGCTACGCGCGTGTCGGTGCGGCCCCGACGTACCGGATCGTGAGCGCGGTGGGCCCGGATCACGAGAAGCACTACATCGTCGAGGCGATCATCGAGGGCGAGGTCGTGGGTCGCGGCGAGGGGCGTAACCGGCGCGAGGCCGAGACCGCCGCCGCCGCGGCCGCCCTGCGCTCGCTGGACGGCAGGCGCGCATGATCCGGGGGGCGCGACTCCGCGCACTCCGGGTGGTCGGTTTCAAGTCGTTCGCCGAGAAGACCGTGCTGGAGTTCGGGCCGGGCATCAGCGCGGTGGTCGGGCCCAACGGCAGCGGCAAGAGCAACCTCGCCGACGCCCTGCGCTGGGCGCTGGGGGAGCAGGGTCGATCGCTGCGCACGCGCAAGTCGGAGGATGTCATCTTCGCCGGCTCGGCGAAGCGCCACGCCATCGGCATGGCCGACGTGTCCCTCGTCATCGACAACGGCGACCGCCTGCTGCCCATCGAGTACGCCGAGGTGGACCTCGGCCGGCGGCTCTACCGGTCGGGCGAGAACGAGTACCTCATGAACCGGCAGAAGGTGCGGCTGCGGGACCTCATCGACCTGCTCGATGCCGCGAACCTCGCCGACAACGCGTTCCTCTTCATCGGCCAGGGCATGGTGGACCAGGCGCTCTCATTGCGACCCGAGGAGCGCCGGCCGCTCTTCGAGGAGGCGGCGGGCGTGCGTCGCCACGAGCGCCGGCGGCGGCAGGCGGAAGAGCGGCTGGTGGAGGCGGAGGCGAACCTCGCGCGGGTCCGCGACATCATCGGCGAGCTGCGGCCGCAGGTGCGGCGGCTGGCCGCCCAGGCCGAGCAGCAGGCTGCTCGACGCGACGCTGCCGCCGAACTCGCCGAGGGCCTCGTCGCGGCCGCCCGCGCCCGCTTCACGACGGCGGGACGTGACGCCGCGAACGCCCGTGCCGCCCTCCTTTCGGCGCGACGTGAAGCGGACGAAGGGCTGCGCACCCTGACGGCGGCAGAGGAGGGCGCCGCGAGCATCGCCGGCGCGCTCGCCGAGCGTGACGAGATCGCGCGCTCCGCCCGTGCCGCCCTGGATGCGATCCGACTGCGGGTGACCGAGCTTCGCCTGGCCGCAGCACAGGCGCAAGGAGAGATCGCTGCCGCCGAGCGCGAGCGGGCTCGCCTCGCGGCGGAGGGGGCGGCGCTGGACGCCCGCATCGCCGATGGCCGCCGCACACTGGCCCTGCCCCTGCCCGAGACGGACCGGGAGGCCGAGGCGGCCCTGGCGACGATCGACGGCGAGCTGGCCGCGGCCGGGGCGGAGCTGGCCCGAGCCGAGGAGACGCGCGCCGTCGCGTCGGAGCGCGGGGTGTCCCTGCGGCGGATCCAGGCCGCGCGCAGCGCCGAGGCCGAGGTGCTGCGGCGTCGCGCGACCGAGGCTGCCCACCGTGCCGACGAGACGCGGCGGGCGCGCGATGTGGCCGAGGCGGCGGCTGGCGCGGCTTCGGATCACCTTCGGAATGTGACGGAGGGCCTTGCGGCCGCCCGGGCGGCCGAGGCGGTGGCCGTGCGGGCCGCGGATGACGCGCGGGCCGCCGCCGAGGCCGCCGAGTCGCTGCGCTTCGGCCGGGCTTCCCGCGCCGGAGTGCTCGACGAGCGCCTGGAGGCCGGCCGGGCGCGGCTGGCTACGCTGGCGGCGCTGCTCGCCGAACGCGAGAGGGGCGGCATCGGCGCGGCGGCACGGCGGCGCGGCGGGCGGCGCGTGGCCGAGGGGCTCGACGTCGAGGCGTCCCTGCGCACCGCGGTCGAGGCGGCGCTGGGCGAGACGATCCGGGCGGCGGCCGTGCCCCAGTCGGCAGTCCTCCCGCTGCGCGGGGAACGTGGGCAGCTGGTCCTCGCCGACGCCCAGGGGGCCGTGATCGCTGGTCGTGAGCTGGCGCGAGCCCTGGAGGCTGTGCGGGCGGCGAACGGCGGAACCCTGGTGGATGCCATCCGCCGCGATCCCGAAGGTCACGTCTCGCGGTTGCTGGCGACCGTCCTCTGGGTGCCCGAGCTTGACGACGCGCTCGCGCTGCGGGCCGTGCTGCCGGCCGGCTGGCGGGTCGTGACGGCGGCGGGCGAGGTCGTGAGCGCGGATGGCGTGGTGACGCTGGGCCGGCCCGACCCGATCCTGGAGCGACGCGCGGAGCATGATCGCCTGGCCCGGGAGCTCGACGGCCTGGCTGCCGAAGCCGCGGACGCGGCGACCGCGCTGGCGGCTGCGACGCGTGAGGCCGCCGTCGCACGCCAGGGCGCGGCCGCGGCGAGTGGCGCCCTCGACCACGCTCGCCAGGGACGCCTGCGAGCGGAGGAGGAGGAGCGCGTCGCGTCCCGCACCGCTGAGCAGGCCGGCCGGGAGCTGGCGTGGGAGGCTGCGCAGCTCGAGCGGCTTGCCAGCGAGGCGGAGCGGGCTGCCACGGCCGCCCGGGAGGCGGTCGCACCTGCCGGCGCAGCGCCGGACGGGAGACTCGACGAAGGCGCCGACGATGCCTCGCTGGCCGCGTGGCGGGCGCGGGTGGAGGAGCTCCGGGCGCGTCGGCGGAGCGCCGCGGTCGCGGCCGAGGTGGCCTCCGGGGCGGGTCGGGCGGCGGAGGATCGGCGTCGGCGCGCCGAGGTGGCGCTGGGCATCGACGAGGAGCGCCTGGCGGCCGTCGACGCCGCGACTGTCGGTCTCGCCGAGGCGGCCGATGTCGCCCGTCGGGCGCTCTCCGGCACGTCCGCCGAGCTGGCCGCCGCGCGCGACGCGGACGCGGCCGCAGCGGATGCGCTGGCGGCGCTCGAGGCCGCTGAGACCGACGAGCGGCGGCGCCTCGTGGCGCTCGAAGCGGAGGCGGCCGTCGCCCGCGAGCGGCTGCGTCGGGCGGAGGAGCGCGCCCGCGCCGCCGAGGTGACCGAGATGGAGGCGCGCCTGGGCCTCGATGCCGTGCGCGAATCGTTCCTCGTGGAGCTGGCCGGCCTGGGCAGCGTCGGCCTGGCGGCCCTGCGCAGCGCCGCGGGCGAGGTGGTGGCCGCCGCGGAGCACGTCGACCCCGATGACGACGCCTTCGCAGCCGAGCTCGAGGCCGCGCTCGAGGCGGCCATCCTGGCCTGGACGGCCGCGGGTCCGACGGGTGCGACCGCGACCGCGGTGGAGCCGCCGAGCCCGGGCCGCCAGGCGGCCCTGCGCCGCCGTTACCACGAGCTGGGCGCCAGCAACCCGTTCGCGGCCGAGGAGCATGCGGCGGTGCGCGATCGGCTGGCCGACCTGGAAACGCAGCAGGACGACCTGCTGGCGGCCATCAGCGGCACGCGTCAGCTCATCGCCGAACTCACCCAGCGCATCGCGGAGCAGTTCCAGGCAACGTTCGTGGCCCTCGAGGGCGCCTTCGCGCGGCGCTTCGCGCAGCTCTTCGACGGCGGCGAGGCGAGCCTGCTGCTGACCGAGTCGGAGGCGCTCACGCAGACCGGCGTGGAGATCATGGCGCGGCCGCCGGGCAAGAAGCGCCAGGCCCTGGCGATGCTCTCGGGCGGCGAGCGTGCCTTGACGGCGGTGGCGCTCCTCTTCGCTATCCTCGAGGTGCGGCCGGTGCCCTTCTGCGTCCTCGACGAGGTGGACGCCGCACTCGACGAGGCCAACGTCACCCGCTTCGCGACGGCGCTGCGGGAGCTGGCCGCCGGCACGCAGTTCATCGTCATCACGCACAACCGCGGCACGATCGAGTCGGCCGATGCGCTCTACGGCGTGACCATCGGCGACGACGCGGTGAGTCGCGTCATCTCGCTCCGCCTCGACGAGGCGAACGAGCTCGTCGCCGCCGCGGGCTGAGCGCCATGTCGTCGGAGCCCAGCCTCGCGCAGGGCGTCGAGAAGAGCCGGCGCGGCTTCATCGCGCGCCTGCACGCCGTCCTCGGCGGCGGCCTGGACGGGGCGGCCTGGGAGGCGGTCGAAGAGACGCTCATCGCGGCCGACCTGGGGGCGCGACTCGCGGCGGAGGTCGTGGCAGCGGCGCGTCGGGGGACGCACGCGGCCGACCCGGAGGCCGCCGTGCGCATCGAGCTGCGCGCGTTGCTCGCAGGCCGCCCGGCGGCCGATTGGGCGCCGTCGCGTCCCGACCCGGCCGCTCCCGCCGTGATCCTCGTCGTGGGCGTCAACGGCACCGGCAAGACGACGACCATCGCCAAGCTCGCGGCTCGCTTCGGCGCGCAGGGCCAGCAGGTCCTGCTGGCTGCCGCCGACACGTTCCGAGCCGCCGCCATCGAGCAGCTCAGCGTCTGGGCCGGGCGCCTTGGCGTCCCCGTCGTGGCCCACGCGGCCGGTGCCGACCCTTCGGCGGTCGTCTACGACGCCCTCGACGCCGGCGTGGCCCGCGGCATGGACCTCGTCATCGTCGATACGGCGGGGCGCCTCCACACGAAGAGCAACCTGATGGAGGAGCTGGCCAAGATCCGCCGCACGATCGACAAGCGGCTGCCCGGCGCGGAGCCCGCCGTCCTCTTCGTGCTCGATGCGACGACCGGGCAGAACGGCCTGGCCCAGGCGCGCGCCTTCCACGAGTCGGCCGGCCTGACCGGCATCGTGCTCGCCAAGCTCGATTCGACGTCGCGCGGGGGCATCGTCTTCGCCATCGAGCGTTCACTCGGCGTGCCCGTCCTCTTCGTGGGCGTGGGCGAGCGTGTCGGCGACCTGCTGCCCTTCGATCCGGACGCCTTCGTGGCGGCGCTGTTCGCCTAGCGGCGCTACACTGCTTGGTGGCCGCACTTCGCGGTCTCGACCCCCGGTGTCGCCAGAACCCGCGCGCCGCCCGGTCCCACCCGACCGGCCCATCCGAGCAGGAGCCCACCCGCACCCGATGTTCGACGCCCTCTCCGACCGCCTGCGCGACGTCCTCGGTCGCCTGACCGGCCGCGGCCGCGTGACGGAGGCCGACGTGGACGCCGCGATGCGCGAGGTGCGCCTCGCGCTCCTCGAGGCCGACGTCAACTTCCGCGTCGTCAAGGACTTCGTGGCCCGGGTGCGCGAGCGTGCGGTGGGGGCGGAGGTGCTGCAGACCCTCAACGCCGGCCAGCAGGTGATCAAGATCGTGCACGAGGAGCTGACCGCGCTGCTCGGCGCAGGCGACCGGGCCTTTCGCCTCGCGGGGTCGCCCGCCGTGATCGCCCTGGTCGGCCTCCAGGGCTCGGGCAAGACGACCTCGGCTGCCAAGCTCGCGCGCCACCTCGTGCGCCAGGGACGCCGGCCGCTCCTCGTCGCCGCGGATCCGTACCGGCCGGCGGCCGTGGAGCAGCTCGTCGCTCTCGGCCGGAGCCTGGACCTGCCGGTCCACCGCGCCGGGCCGGACACGACGGTCATCGAGATCGCGCGTGGCGGGCTGGCCGAGGCGCGCCGAGGCGGCCGCGACACGGTCATCCTCGACACAGCCGGCCGCCTCACGCTGGACGAGGCGCTGATGGCCGAGATCCGCGACCTCGCCGCCGTGGTCGAGCCATGCGAGACGCTGCTCGTCGTGGACGCCATGGCCGGGCAGGAATCGGTCGCGGTCGCCGAGGCGTTCCGCCACGCCGTCCCGCTGACCGGCCTCATCCTCACCAAGATCGACGGCGACGCACGCGGCGGTGCGGCCCTCTCGATCAGCGCGGTGACCGGGCTGGCCGTGAAGTTCCTCGGCACCGGCGAGAAGACCGACGCGCTCGAGGTCTTCCACCCTGACCGCCTGGCCGGGCGGATCTTGGGCATGGGCGACGTGCTCTCGCTCGTCGAGCGTGCCCAGGAGAACTTCGACGCCAAGGAGCAGGCGAATCTCGCCGAGAAGCTGCGCAAGAACACCTTCACGCTGGACGACTTCCTCGACCAGATGCAGCAGCTCAAGAAGATGGGTCCGGTCGGCCAGCTGCTGGAGATGATCCCGGGTATGGGCGGTATGGCCCGCGAGGCGCAGGGTGCGGTGGACCGCG
>Ga0209640_10000070_pt1 | contig 60109 bp, 58 predicted proteins | sample RifCSP10_1_FD_184018 | JGI IMG/M metagenome (GOLD analysis project Ga0209640, IMG submission 184018) | Soil microbial communities from Rifle, Colorado - Rifle CSP2_sed 10_1 (SPAdes) (version 2) | ecosystem: Environmental > Terrestrial > Deep subsurface > Rock core/Sediment | place: Rifle...
CCTTTCTTGCAGCACATAATGTTATCGATAACGGAAGCGCAAACATTTATGATTGATGGAGTGAAGACATTACCGAGGGTTAATGATTCGATTGGCGGGGGATTTCATCTTTTTTGCCTGATTTTGTCCCTTAAATATCATTATTTGGACGAATATTCCAGAATAATAGGAGAGTTGGACAAAAAGATTAAAGATACTTGACTCGCCTGAAAAAATATGCTATAAAATTGTTAGCGATAACGTGAACGATAACATTCTGCAAAAAGCATGATCCAAAACCAACGAATCACGATTAAAGATGTTGCGAAAGCCGCGGGGGTGTCAACGCAAACCGTTTCGCGGGTGATCAATAATCGCCCGGACGTTTCGGACGATACGCGCGATCGCGTTCAGCAAATCATCGAAGAGCTGGGATATTCCCCAAATGTCATTGCCCGAAGTCTGAGCCGGGGGCGCAGCAACGCGTTGGCGGTGGTTGGATTTGGCCTCGAATATTTCGGCTCTACAAGTGTGCTGACGGGCATCGAGCAAAAAACGAGCGAGTTGGGCTTTTCTCTTTTACTCAGCCTGCTCGATAAGTTCGAATCCTCCCGCGCAGATCAAATCTTGAGGGATTTATTATCCCGCCAGGTGGACGGCATCATCTGGGCGATTCCGGGAATTGACGAAGTCTTAGCCTGGTTAATGGGCAAATTTGAGAACATATCCGTCCCGGTAGTTTTCCTGAACAAATTCCAGAACGGTAATGACACTGTGGTCGCCATGGATAATTTGTTGGGCGCCCGGTTGGCGACCGGTCACCTTCTTGAACAGGGTTACCGTCGCATCGGCATCATCACCGGTCCGGAGAATTGGTGGGAGGCGCAGCAGCGCGAGTCCGGATGGCGGGAGACGATGAAGCAGGCCGGTATCGAGCACCCAGATGAACTCAAAGTGATAGGAAACTGGGGAGCCGCCAGTGGCGATGTGGGTCTCCACAACCTGATCGCCCGATCTCCGGATCTTGATGCGGTTTTTGCGAGCAATGACCAGATGGCACTAGGAGTGCTGCAGGCTGCAAGACGCCTGGGCTTGCGTGTTCCTGATGATCTGGGAATTGTTGGATTTGATGATATTCCTGAAGCTGCCTACTTTTACCCCTCCCTGACGACGATCCGCCAGAACCTGAGAGATCTGGGTGCTCTGGCGGTTGACCGCATGTGTGACCTGATAAAAGCTCGCCAGGCAGGCGAAGAATTTGCTCCGGATATTTCCTGGGTTAAACCCAGGTTGATTGTTCGCAAAAGTTCGATAAAAAATAACCATTAAGGAGGTAATGATGAATCCAATCACGCTGGGATTGGTTGTCGGCAATCGAGGTTTCTTTCCAAGCCATCTATGTGAAGCCGGGCGATCCACGATCCTGGAAGTATTGGAAGAAGAGGGGATTCAGGTTATCGCCTTATCCTCTGGTGACACGCCTTATGGTTCTGTTGAAAGCCTCTCGGAAGCTCGCAAGTGCGCAAATTTGTTCAGCCAGCATAAGGGCGAAATCGATGGCGTCCTGATAACATTGCCTAATTTTGGCGATGAACGTGCCATTGCCAATGTCTTACGTTGGGCCGATCTAGACGTACCGGTTCTTGTCCAGGCTTTTCCCGATGACGCCGAAAGGATGAGCATTGCTGATCGCCGCGATTCTTTCTGCGGGAAAATGTCAGCCTGTAACAACCTTAAGCAGTATGGCATCAATTATTCTCTAACCAGCCTACATACCGTCGATCCGAAAAGTGAAAGCTTCCGAGGAGATTTGCGCCGTTTTGCCAGCGTCTGCCGGGTTGTCAGTGGGTTGAAAAATGCTCGCATTGGCGCTCTGGGCGCGCGTCCTGCAGCATTTAACACCGTGCGCTACAGTGAAAAATTGCTGGAGAATTCCGGCATCTCTGTTGAGACCCTGGACCTCTCCGAAGCGTTTGGGCGGATTGGCCGTTTGGGCGACAGCGAGCCGCTGGTGGCCACCAAGTTGGATCAGATCAAAAATTATGTTTCAACCAATGGGATTCCGGCTGAGTCTCTGACCAAGATGGCCAAGTTTGGAGTGGTTGTCGATGACTGGATGGCAGAAAACGAACTGGTCGCCAGCGCAATTCAATGTTGGACTGCCATGGAGGAATTCTTCGGAGTAGTTCCGTGCACCTTGATGAGCATGATGAGCAATAACCTGATGCCGTCCGCCTGCGAGACTGATATTGCTGGTGTGGTTGGCATGTATGCTCTGGCGCTGGCCTCCCAGAAGCCAAGCGCCATTGTCGACTGGAATAACAACTATGGCAGCGATCCGGACAAAGGCGTGATCTTCCACTGTTCTAACTTGCCGATGGACATCTTTGTTGATAAGACGATCTATTCAGATGACATCCCGGTGATGGATTATCAGGAGATCATTGCTGGGACCGTAGGAAAAGAGAATACCTTCGGCACGGTCGTCGGTCGTGTTCGCAGAGGACCATTTACCTTCTGCCGGGTTTCGACGGACGATCTCCAGGGTAAGATCGTTGCCTACGTTGGAGAGGGGGAGTTGACCGATGACCCATTGAAGACGTTTGGTGGTTATGGCGTCGTGCAGGTGCCCAACCTGCAAGGTCTGCTCCACTATATCTGCGAACACGGATTTGAGCATCATGTGGCCGTCAACTTATCTCAGACAGCCGACGCGGTTAACGAAGCCATGCAAAAGTACTTGGGATGGGATGTCTACTTCCACCGCTAAAGTTAAGGAGTGATTATGGGCGATACAAAATATGCCATCGGTGTGGACTTTGGCACTGAGTCCGGTCGTGCCGTTCTGGTCGACGTTGCGGATGGCCGTGAAATCGCTACTGCGGTATATGCCTATGTCAACGGCGTTATTGACGAAAAGCTTCCGGGTACAGAAATTGAACTGGAACCTGACTGGGCGCTTCAGGATCCCCAGGACTATATTGATGTTTTTAGAATCACGGTCCCCGCTATTCTGGAAGAGAGCGGAGTGAATCCGAGCGATGTGATCGGAGTGGGGATTGATTTTACTGCCTGTACAATGTTGCCAACAAAGTCAGATGGGACACCGCTTTGCTTCCTGCCTGAATTGCGCTCCGAACCACATGCCTGGGTCAAGCTGTGGAAACATCATGCTGCCCAACCCGAGGCCAATAAACTTAACCAGATCGCGGATGAGTTGGGATATCGTTTCCTGTCTCGTTATGGCGGAAAGATCAGCTCCGAATGGCTGGTTCCCAAGATCTGGCAAATTCTAGACGAGGCTCCGGAAATTTATGCAGCGGCTGATCGTTTCATTGAAGCTGCTGATTGGGTGGTCTGGCAATTGACTGGTGTTGAAACTCGGAACAACTGCACTGCCGGTTATAAGGCCATCTGGTCCAAGCGGGAGGGATTCCCGCCCAACGGGTTCTATAAAGCGCTTGATCCACGCCTGGAGAATTTGGTGGTCGATAAATTGTCGCCCGAGATCGCTTTTCTTGGTGAGCGGGCGGGCGTTCTGAGCGCACGGGCAGCGGACTGGACCGGTCTAAACGAAGGCACCGCGGTCGCCGTCGCCAATGTCGACGCCCACGTATCCGTACCGGCGGCCGCGGTGGTGGAACCGGGCCGCATGGTTATCATAATGGGTACTTCCAACTGTCACATGGTGTTAGGCGAGGAGGAGCACCTGGTTCCCGGTATGTGCGGATATGTAGAAGATGGCATTATCCCCGGCTTCTTTGGCTACGAGGCAGGCCAATCGTGCGTTGGCGATCACTTCGCCTGGTTTGTCGAAAACTGCGTTCCGGATTCCTATTTGCAGGACGCCAAGGACCGGGGCGTCGATATCCATGCCCTGTTGGAGGAACAAGCCGCCGCCCTGCTGCCTGGCGAGAGTGGTCTGATCGCGCTAGATTGGTGGAACGGCAACCGCAGCATTCTGGTCGATGTCGACCTGACGGGTTTGTTGATTGGGCAAACGCTGGCTACAAAGCCGGAAGAGATCTATCGGGCCCTCATCGAGGCCACCGCTTTCGGTACCCGAGTCATCATTGAGACCTTTGAGCAGAATGGTGTTCCCGTTAAGGAGATTGTAGCTACCGGTGGTCTTCCGGATCGCAACCGGCTCTTAATGCAGATCTATGCGGATATAACCGGCAAGCAGATCAAGGTCGCCGACGCCAAACAAACGCCCGCCCTGGGCTCTGCCATGTTTGGCGCAGTTGCAGCTGGTAAGTCGGTGGGCGGCCACGAGGACATTTATGCGGCAAGCCGGGCGATGGCTCATATAAAAGACGATTTTTATACACCGGATCTTGCCTACAAAGACGTATACGATCGGCTTTATGCCGAGTACAAATTGCTGCATGACTATTTTGGACGGGGTCAAAATGACGTTATGAAGCGTTTGAAGAAGATTAAGGCGACCGTCCGGAAATCGAGGCTGTGAAAGCGAGGAGTTCCACCGTGCTTTTGAAAACGATACGCGAGGAGCTGGTCAGGCTCAACCAGGCGCTGCCCGAAAACGGTCTGGTAACCTGGACCAGCGGCAATGTCAGCATTCGCGATCCGGAAACCGGCTATGTCGCCATTAAGCCTTCGGGAGTCAAATTTGTGGACCTGACTGCGGAGAGCATGGTCGTTCTGGACCTGGATGGCAATTTGATCGAAGGGAAATTCAAGCCTTCTTCAGATACAGCCAGTCACCTGTTCATCTACCGGCAACGCTCTGATGTCAATGGCGTCGTGCACACCCATTCCAGCTACGCAACTGCCTTTGCCGCTCTCGGCAAACCTATCCCGGTCTGTCTTACTGCCCACGCCGACGAATTTGGCGGTCCGATCCCTTGCGGAGAATTTGCCTTGATTGGTGGAGAGGAGATCGGAAAGATTGTCGTTGAAAGTATAGGCGCTTCGGCGGCAGTTTTGCTGAAGAACCATGGTGTTTTCACGGTGGGTGCTGGCGGAGAGGCTGCTCTTAAAGCTGCGGTGATGGTGGAGGACATCGCCCGCACCATGTGGTTGGCCATGCAGATCGGCGAGCCTCACGAGATTCCTATGGAAATGATCGCCAAATTGCACCATCGTTATGCTTCCAGTTACGGGCAATCATGATGTTGACAGGAGGCCGGATGAAGCCCCGTGAACGCGTTGCGACCGCCCTTAATCATGAAGCGCCGGACCGCTGCCCCATGCAGGCCAGCTTCACCCCGGAATTTGCTGCCCGCTTGCGCGAAGATCTGAAAATTCAGGGTAAAAGCGTGCATAATCCTCACGGCGGCGGCAACACTTATCAGTTGGAACGCGCCGTGGGAGAGGATATGCTTTTGACCTCCGTCGGCTGGGCAAACTCGTACTACCTGGATGATAAAGCCTACACTGACGAATGGGGGGTCGGCTGGGAGATCCAACCTTATGAAACACGCTTTGGCGCCGGGTGTTACACAGAGATCGTTGGTCACCCTCTGGCCAGCGAGGAGGCCATCAGCGGTTACCGGCCGCCGGATGCAAACCGTCCCGAATTGTATGCTGATGCTGAACAGGTGATCCGAGATTTCAAGGATGAATACTGGATCGTTGGTGTTACAGTGACAACGATCTTCGAAACCGCCTGGGCTCTCAGGGGCCTGGAGCAATTGATGGCGGACATGGTGCTCGACGCGGATCTGGCAGATCAAGTCCTGGATTTCCCTTACCGATATCACCTGACCGCTGCTAAAAAACTGGCCGCGATGGGCGTGGACATGATTTGGACCGGCGATGACGTCGGATCTCAAAACAGCATGCTGATTTCGCCGGCAATGTGGCGGCGGTACTTCAAGCCCCGCATGGCAGATTTCGTCGCGGAAGTTAAAGCCATTAACCCAGATGTAAAGATTGCCTACCACACGGACGGCAATGTTTTCCCGATCATCCCAGAATTGATTGAGATTGGAATTGACGTTCTCAATCCAATTCAACCCGCCAGTATGAATCCAGCGGAAGTCAAAAAGAGATTTGGCGATGATCTGTGCTTTTGGGGGACGGTCGATGAACAGCGCACGCTTCCTTTTGGTTCTCCAGCGAGCGTTCGGACAGAAGTGATCGAGCGTCTGGAAACAATTGGCAGGAATGGCGGCTTGATATTGGCTCCAACGCATCACGTTCAACTGGACACGCCGCTGGAAAATTTCTGGGCAATGGTGGATACCATTTTGAATACCTCCTATGCATCAATCGGAAGTAATTTCTAAAAAATTGGGTGGGCTGATTGCAGGCGGTGCTAAAAGCTTGCGAGCCCTGACCTTCCCTATACAAGCGGAGCAATGAATGGAAGAAAAACTAAGAGCCGTCAAAAAAGCTGTTATCGAAGGTGACATGGCCGCTGCCAGAGATGGGGTGCAGCTTGCCCTGGATACTGGCGTTGAGGCTGAGGTGATCCTGCAGCAAGGTTTAATCCCGGCAATGGCAGAAGTTGGTCGTTTATTTGAAGCAGGCGAGTATTATGTGCCCGAAATGCTGGTTGCCGCCCGAGCGATGCAGAGCGGGTTGGCCCTGCTCAAGCCGTTTTTAGTTCGGTCCAACGCCAAACCGGCTGGAAAAGTGGTCATCGGTACGGTCAAAGGTGATTTGCATGACATCGGAAAGAATCTGGTCGCCATGATGTTAGAGGGCGCAGGCTTTCAGATTAAGGATTTGGGGTCGAATGTCAGCCCGGAGAGGTTCATTGAGGCCCTCCAGGAAGATCAAGTTGACATCCTCGGTCTTTCCGCTCTGCTTACAACGACGATGACGATGATGAGGTCGACAATAACGGCTATTGAGGAAGCGGGACTGCGTGATCGCGTCAAAATCATCGTTGGTGGCGCTCCAGTAACCAGGACCTATGCGGAAGAAATCGGCGCTGACGGCTACGCGCCGGATGCCAGCAGAGCGGTATCCCTCGCTAAACAGCTGATCGGCCAGGGCCATATATAAATGCGATTTGGAATATTTTTCTGATATGAAAGGCTCCACTCGGGTTCAAGATTGGTGGTCGGTTGAAATTGAGGGGTTGCCGCAGTTCGAAATGGCGATGAAGCGGGTCTATGCCTGGTTTGAAAACGAGATCATCGACCGGCCCCCAATCCGGTTCCAGGCTCATAACGCTTTCCTGGAGGCGGCGAAAGAGGATATCTCCGGCCTCTCAAAAGAAGAGAAAAAAGCCTGGTGGTTTGATGCAGAAACCCAGGTGGAACTCTTCGCAAAATCTATTGAAGGTCGTCGCTTTCATGGCGAGACGTTCCCGGTTTACTGGCCGAATTTGGGACCGGATGTGTTTGCGGCTTTCTATGGAGCCGAGCTGGAATTTGGAGAGGTCACTTCCTGGTCCATTCCACTGGTGCCGGATTGGGGTGAAGTAGCCAATCTCCGATTGAACATGGATCGCGAGTACTTTAAAAAGCTCGAAGAACTTACCCAATGTGCGCTGGAGAGGTGTGAAGGAAAATTCCTGGTTGGATATACAGATTTGCATCCCGGATTGGATTGCGTCGCCGCATGGCGAGATCCACAGCAACTCTGTCTCGACATGATCGACAGCCCGGAACGGGTTGAGCAAATGGTTGCCCTGGCTATCGCCGATTTCGAAACAATCTACGATCATTTTGATGCCATGTTGAAAGCCAAGAACCAGCTCTCGGTCAGCTGGATGGGGATTCCATCCTTCGGGCGCATGCACATCCCCAGCTGTGATTTTTCGACCTTGATTTCCAAGGATTTCTTCGAAAAGTTTGCTCTTCCGATCCTCCAACAGGAAGTAAAAAGCATGACCCACAATGTTTTTCACGTAGACGGCAGAGGCGTGGCGCGGCACCTGGATGCGATTCTATCTGTGCCCGAAGTCCACGCGGTGCAATGGGTGCAAGGTGTTGGCGACGACTATCCCATCATGCAGTGGACGCCGTTTATCAAGGATTTGCAGAACAGGAGGATACCCGTAGTCGTTGATCTTGCTAAAGAAGACCTCAACGAATTTATCGAGGTGATGGATCCTCGAGGATTGTTTTTATGGATCGCGACGAGCAGTGAAGAGGAAGAAATTGAGATCTTGAAACGCATCTCGAAGTGGTCGGGAAGCCGTTGAAGCTTTTTCAAGGTTTGGATGATGAATTTACTCAAGCTAAATTGTGAGGAGGTGTTGATGGAGTGATCAAAGAGAACGTAGCGATCCCGTCTGTTCAGACTAAAATCCTGAAAAACATTTTCAATGAGGAGATGTACAAATGAAGAGACTCAAATTAAACTGGATGATGGTTGTTTTCGTGGTCGTGGCTTTGATTCTGGCGGCGTGCCAGCCGACGGCTGCTCCAACAGTGGCGCAGGCTCCTGTTGGTGAAGCCGAGACGGCTCCGCCCTCCGAATCAGAAGGACCCGCGCCGGCACAAGAGGGTAAGTGGTGTTCCGAGACAGACATCGTGTTCTTCCCCGGCGGCGCGCCAGGTGGTCCTTTTGAAACCGTGGTCTACAATGGCGCGGTGGCTGCTGCCGCCGACCTGGGCGCCAACGTAGAATACGTTTGGTCCGATTGGAACCCTGAGCAAATGGTTACCCAGCTGTCTGAAGCCATCGCCACCAAACCCGATGGCATTGCAGTCATGGGGCACCCTGGGGACGAAGCTTATGCTCCCCTGGTTGAGGAAGCTGAAGCCCAGGGCATTGTCGTGACGAGCATGAACACGCAACTGCCAGCCTTGCAAGGGCAATTCGGTTCCAACGGTTTCGGTTACGTGGGCGCAATCCTCTATGACGCGGGCTATTCCCTTGGCTCCGAATCGGTCAGCCGCTTTGGTCTGCAGGCCGGGGACAAGGCCTTCGTTTGGGGTTTGCTGGCTCAGGCCGGCCGCGGCGAGCGCACCCAGGGTGTGGTTGACGCGCTGGAAGATGCGGGCCTGGAGGTGATCTACCAGGAGATCGATGACGCCACCAATGCTGAAGCTACTGCTGGCGTACCCGTCTTCGTAGGCATCATGTCTTCCAATCCGGATATCAAGCTGGTCGTAACCGATCATGGAAATCTGACGGGAACGTTGGAGACTTTCCTGAGCAGCGCTGGCCTTAGCCCGGACGACGTCTTTGCGGCTGGCTTCGACCTCTCCTCTGCCACCGTGGAAGCAATTCGGGGAGGCTGGACCGACCTGGTGATCGACCAACAGCAGTGGCTGCAGGGCTATCTGGCTGTCTTGCAAATCTGCATCACAGACAACTATGCCTTCACCGGCCTGCACATTGACACAGGCGCTGGCTTCGCACACGCCGATAATGTCGACCTGCTGGCCGATCTGGTGGAGCGACAGATTCGCTGAGGTAGCCTGATTCGGATTTCTACCGCAACCGCTTATCCGTAAGTCGCTAGAAACAGGCGGCGAGGGCCCGGTGGTACGTTTTGTACCAAAATGGAACAAGAAACCATCAGGCCCTCGCCCTGGAGAAATAGGTATGAATTATTGCCTGGAACTCAAAAATGTATGCAAGTTTTTTGGAGAAGTGAGAGCCCTAGAGGACGTCAATTTTCGCCTGGGACGAAACGAAGTCGTGGGGTTATTAGGCGACAATGGCGCTGGAAAATCCACCTTAATTAAGATCATCACCGGCTACCATCAGCCGACCTCCGGTGAAATCTACTTCGATGGCCAACCAGTTGAACATCTCACGGTCCCCAAGGCTCGCCAATTAGGCCTGGAAACTGTTTATCAGGAACGCGCCCTGGCCGAGCTACAAACCCTTTGGCGAAATATATTCCTTGGCCGAGAGCTGAGCAACTCGTGGGGCTTTCTCGACGTAAACAAGATGAAAGAAGAAACCCACCGCTTGATGACCCGATCGATGGGGTTCACCTCGTCAGCTGTAAGCCCAGAATCAAAGGTCGGCAAATTCTCTGGCGGCGAAAAACAAGGTGTTGCCATCGTGCGCGCCCTATACTTCGATGCCGAGATAATTGTCCTGGATGAGCCAACGATGGGCCTGTCCTTAAAGGAGACGGAGAAATTGCTCAATTTCGTGCGCGGCATTCGGGCGGCAGGCAAATCGGCAATATTCATTGATCATAATATCTTCCATGTTTACAATGTAGCCGATCGAGTTGTTGTCATAGATCGCGGTCGAGTGGCCGGCGAGTTCCAAACCAAGGATATTTCTTTGGATGATTTAATGGCCAAAATGATCAAAGTTGCTGAAACCGGCAGCCTGGAATAGTCAAATCTAGAATTAAGGATAGGTGCGATGAGTTCACAAGTCAAACCAGTTACTGCTGAAGCCTACGAGCCATACAAAGAAACTTTCAGTCTCGGAAAATTCGCCCGGACGTATGGAAGCCAGCTCGGTATTGCGGGCGTTTTTATTGCCCTTTGGATTTTCTTCATCGTCGGGGAGCCGCGAACATTTTTGTCGTCACAGATTTATTTTGCTTTCATGTCCACGATCCCGTTCTTCGCCATCATGGCCCTGCCGCTGACGATGGTCGTGATCGCTGGCGAGATTGATTTGTCTTTCCCGTCCATCATGGCCATGGGCATGATTACGTTTATGACAATGCACGGCCTTACCGGCAGTGTCGGCCTGGCGTTTTTAGGTGCGCTGATCACGGGTCTTTTTATCGGCTGGCTTAACGGTATCATCGTCGTGAAATTTGGCATTCCTTCGTTAGTCGCGACGATCGGCACGCAATTCTTTTGGCGCGGCGCAGTGCTGGTGCTGGGGCAGGGCAAGAGCGGTTCTTTGGTTTATACGAAAGCTTCCCTCGTGCATCCTGTCCTGGTTGGCAAACTGTTCGGAATTGTTCCCATGCAAATGATCTGGTTAATCGTTATAGCTGCCGCAACATGGGTGCTGCTCAACCGCCACAAATTTGGCGCCCACATCTATTTGATCGGCGATAATGTCAATAGCGCCGAACTCATGGGGATCAACACCGGGCGGACCCGCATCCTGGCCTTCATGCTCGTCGGTATTGTTTCTGCATTTGCAGGGGTGGTTGCCAGCCTGCACGTGACCTACTTCTGGCCCAGCCTGGGTGACGGCCAGTTGCTGCGCACGCTGGCCTCCGTGTTCCTGGGCGGTACATCAGTTTTTGGTGGGGTCGGCACCATCTTTGGCACATTTATTGGCGCTTTTATCATTGGCTCCATCGAGGCCGGTACCGTGGCTATCGGGTTGACTGGCTTCTGGACTCAATTGATCTATGGATTTATTATCGTTCTCTCGGTCATCATGCATACTTATGTGCGGCGAAGAATGGAATGAAACTGGCTCGCCTGGAACGATTCTCTAAGGCAGCAGCGGTGTAATCTTCCAATCGAAGTTTTCAACCATTATCTGAGTGCTATTTCCGGGCCAGTAGATATGGCTGAAATAGCTGGACCCTCGTAAGGTAGATGGGTGCCGTCCCTGTGTGACGATGATGTGATCCGGCGTTATCTTGGCAAAATAATCTTGCCGTTTCACAGAAGATCTTCCCAATGTAGGATCCATGGGTGTCCAACCGATCCCTGGCAGATATACCACCAGCCATGCGTGTTCGATTTGAGCCAGACCGGCTGTATCTTTGCTCATGTAGAGTACGCCTTCAAAATATTGCGCCGGGATGCCCATTGCCCTGGCTAGAGCAATCATTAAATCTGAATATTCTGTACAGTCTGCTCCCATTTCACCCAGAGCGGCCTGTGCGCCCCAATCTGCGCCGTTGTAGCTGTAAACGAGGTTATTTCCAATATAGTTGTAAATTGCTTCAACTTTTTCGCAGGCAGATTGCTCCCCCGCGGATAGCTTCTGGGCGAGGTCTACGATTTGCAGGTTATCGGATTCAATGTGGAGTTCAGGTTGCGTGAAAAGATCAGGAAGCTCACCTTCGCAGTTATTGAGATCATAGTTCAACTGGTTAACGAGGATTTTGTAATTGATTTCGATCTGGATGACAGATTCCGGTGCCATACCGGAAAAATCAAATTCAGCGTATTCGTTCCCGTACTCGTCCCTGGAGATCTGATAACTTTCGGGAGTTATCTCTCTGGAATTTACCAGCTGGAAAGGAAAAACGTCGCCAACCAGCGCGATCCAGATATTTTGTTTATCCGGCGTTCCGGATCCCTTATTTGCCAGCGTTAGACGTTGCCGAACGTCATATTCGACGCTCTCGACAATTGCAGGCGGGTTAATGCCGGCAGAAAGGTAGCCGTCGCTGGCCGAGAATGGCGTTGTCTGGCTTGGTAGGATAGGGTCCGCAGTTTGAGGTTGGGGGAAGGGTACAAGAGGTTGTGATTCAGAGGCAGTTTTTTGTTGGCATGCTGCCACAAGCAAGCTGAGAGCTATCAACGGAATCGGGAATCTGCTCGAACACCTTCCTACAAAGACTTTGAATTGCAGGCTTTGCATCGTCTATGAGGTCGAACAGAGCACTCCAGCCATTCTGTTTCACCCGGCTCAATTATTGGCGGGTGATTGATCCTCCTCCTGCACAAGGATTTCGATAAAGATCGGATCCCCAAATGGCTCTCCCCGGGGATCAAATGCCTGCCAGGCGCTGCGGTAAACGCCGGCTTCTTCCGGAGCGACGAACAGAATTCTGACCGGCGCCTGGCTCCCGCTGCGCGCCGGGTACAGGGCCTGCTCGGGCGCAGCTCCCATGTCCGGCCCGGCGATTAATTTCAGCCGGTAGCCCGCATCCCAATTGCACGTTCCGCTGTTTTCCACCTGCCAGCGCTTGTCCAGCTCCATCTCCGGGCCGACCAAGGCGCCGTCGGGGATGGTCAGATCGTCCAGGAACGCCAGATCTGGCGTGCAGGCCGGCGTAGGGGTGGCTTCAGGTTCCTCGAACGCGATCGCTTCGGTCGAGAGACTCGACCGCTCCTCGGTCTCTGGTGCAGTCAACGGTGAAGTGGGTGCTAAGGTTGGAGGCACGTACGGCGTTGGCGTCGTCCGCCCAGCACAGCCAACAAGAACGAGAAGGGCAAAAAGCTCAACGAAGGTTAAGGTGTTGCGTACGCCGTACTGCGTGGTAGGTAAGATGACATACGCAATACGCTCTACGCAATACGCAACACGCATCACGTCCTACACTTCCTCGTCCTCGAGAGGCTCTTGCCCGTCCTCTGACATTGGGAGCACCAACATACCTTCCAACGACTGCTGGCGGATGGCCAGTTCGATTTCCTCTGCCAGGTCGTGGTTCTCGCGCAGGTATTCCTTGGAATTCTCGCGTCCCTGTCCAAGGCGCAGCTCGCCGTAAGAGTAATACGAACCGCGCTTATCTACGATTCCTAATTCAGCAGCCAGGTCAAGCAGGTCGCCGGCTTTCGAGATCCCCTCATTGTACATGATGTCGAATTCTGCCGTACGGAAGGGCGCCGCCACTTTATTTTTAACTACCCGCACGCGCGTGCGGTTGCCGATAATCTCCGCGCCTAACTTGATCGATTGGATGCGGCGCACGTCCAGGCGCACGGAAGCGTAGAACTTCAACGCCATGCCGCCGGTGGTGGTCTCCGGGTTGCCAAACATTACCCCGATTTTCTGGCGCAGCTGGTTGGTAAAAATAACCGCGGTGTTGGTCTGTTTAATCGCTCCGGACAACTTGCGCAGCGCCTGAGACATCAAGCGCGCCTGCATGCCCATCGGCGAGTCACCCATATCGCCTTCGATCTCAGCCCTCGGCACCAGCGCCGCTACAGAGTCGATCACGATAACATCGATGGCGCCAGAACGGACCAACGTCTCGGTAATCTCCAGTGCTTGCTCGCCCATGTCCGGTTGGGAGATGAGCAGGCTTTCCACGTCCACGCCGCACCTGGACGCATAGGAAGGATCAAGGGCGTGCTCCATGTCGATGAAGGCACAGGTTCCACCCATTCTCTGCGCCTCTGCCACGATGTGCTGGCAAATAGTGGTCTTACCTGAAGACTCTGGGCCGTAAATCTCGGTAATCCGGCCCTTGGGTACGCCTCCGACCCCCAGCGCGATATCCAGGGAGAGCGAGCCGGTGGGGATGACGTCGACGAGCATCTGTTGGGATTCGCCTAAGCGCATAATAGCGCCGTCGCCATATCGCTTGGTGATATCGCCCAACGCTTTCTCCAGAGCGATCAGGCGAGCATCATTATTTTCATCGGAAGACTTTCTGGGACTCATAGTTCTTTACTCCTGCGACGAGTGTCATAAGAATAGGCGCTTTATTATAAACGATCTGGCCGCGCTGCAGGCCTAAGCCCTGCGGCGCGCAGGCACCAGCCCGTTTCCAGTTCTCCCCTAGTGTAGCACAAATGTTCGGAGTGTCAAGGGTTGGGCGGTTGAAAATCCTCTCCCGGTGCAACGGGAGGGTCGAGGCTAAAACCGCGCTGCCCGCGAAAGGTAAAAGTGCTGACCAGACCCGGCTTTACCTCAATTTTCTGAGTGATGTTTTTCCCCCAAAATTTAATCTCAATTTCATATCTACCTTCGGGTAGATCACTGATCACCATGTTTTCCCGGTAATAAGCGTCGCTTTTCACGGCGCCCCCGCCGTAAGTGTAGGCGATCCAGGCCTGGCCAGTATCCACAGACCTTACTGTAACCAGGTGGCTCTCCAGCAGCACGCCGGCATTGTTCATGACCCGCCCCGAGACCACTCCCCAACCTTGCGGAGGGACGAGCCACAGCTCGGGGTTGCGGGTGGAGAAAAATTCATCCCTGGCCAGCCGGACCTCAAAGTGCAGGTGCGGTCCGGTGGCTTTTCCGGTCTGGCCGCTTATCCCGATCACTTCACCCGTTTCGACCTGCTGTCCTTTTACTACGTCCAGGCGGTTGAGGTGGGCATATACGGTGTAGAGCTTCTCGCCCTGGTAGCCAAAGTCATGGCGAATCAACACCGCCAGGCCATAAGGATCGGCTGGATCGTAATAACCGTTATACAGTCCGTAGCCCGCCCAGGTCACTACCCCAGATGCGGCTGCCAGCACGGGCGTGCCGAGAGGTGCCTGGAGGTCTACCCCGCTGTGAACGATATCCTCAAAAAAGACGCCGCCATAGCGGTAGTCTGCGAGCGGCCAGTTGATCTCGTTGGCGGCGATGGGCCGCGAGAAATAGAAGTGATCGTATGGCGACAGCGCCCAGGGGATCGGGTAGAGCGCTGGGCGCAAGGCCGAAACCGGCGCCGGCCCCGGAGTTGGAAAGGTAATCCTGAGCGGTTCTTGTGCCGGCTTTTGCATTTGCATAACGGGCATTACCGGCGCAGCGATCTGCTCCCGGTCGAACGCCACGAGCGCGGTAGGAAGTGGAGAGATGTCGTTTTCTGATCTAAGCTCTCGACCCTGGGATTCTCGCGAAGCGCGCTCGCCGGTCGGGGAGGAAGCATTTGAAGAGGCTGGAAGATAACTCAACCCTACTGCCATCAGGATCAGGATCAGGTCGAGCAATAACAGGGATAACTTCGAGAGGCGGAATGATTTTCTCATGGACTCGGCGTAATAGGTGAGGTCTGCGCGGGGCTGAGCGGGGTCAAAGTAGGTATCGAAGTCGCCGTGAGAGTCGGTGTAGGCGTACGGTACCAGCGTGGCGTGGGCGTAGCTGTCTGCGTGGGCGGCGGGACTATCGTGGGCGTAACCAGAGCTTCTGCGGGATACAGTTCTAACATGGCTGAGCGCCAATCTTGCCTGCCCGAGTGCACGAACTCATTGAAGCGGGTGGCTGGGAACAGAGACTGCCAATTAGGCAGCGCTGGCAGGCGTTCCCAACCATACGCGCTGGCCAGAGCCGTAAAATCAATCCAGTATCCAACCGGCATGTTTTCATGCGGGATGCCGCCCTGTTCATAAGAAACCTGGTCGCCGCTGTATCTGGCGTTTAGATCCCATGGGTAGGCCGGCAATGGTTTACCCTGTGAGCCATCCTGGAAACGCGCCTTCAGATAAACCCGCCAGTAGGTTTCAAATCCGAATTTTTCAGGAACGACGACCATCCAACCGGCGTTAATCGGCAGAGGCGTTATGGTGAATGCCCGGCCGGTATACAACCAGTCGTTGCCCAATCCGGGCGCCAGCGGCGCAGTCAAGGGGACGTAGGCGTTTTCAAGGGTAGCCAACAAATCCCAGCCGGCCTCCTCGGCGACCCGCTCCCGCAGCGCTAGGAACGAATCATCTACCATATCGTGCAGTTGGGGATAGGGCGCGGCGACGTCCACCAGGGGTACCAGGTGGTGGCGGTTCCCGGGAATATCTGGCTCCGGGGTGAGTTCCGGGAACCAGAGCGGCGTGGGGGAAACCCTGGCAGTTTGTTCCAGTCCCTCAGGTAGCACCGCTGACGGCGCCGCTCTCAGCCATGCCAACCCTTGGACATCTCCGGGTAAGATAATGGGTGGCAAGACCAAAAGAGAGTCCTGCGCGGTATAGCCAGACAGAAGGGTTTGGTTTGGTGTTTTGAGGGTGCTGAGCAGCGTGCTGCCATCGGGACTCCAGACCGGCCGGTCGCCACTGCCGGCATAATGCCTTTCTCCATCTTCGCGCTGAATCCAGATACTTCGGATGCCATCCTGTGTGGACGCCCAGCTCAGTGCACTTCCATCCGGTGACCAGGCCGGGTTCGTTTCCATGGAACGCGGGCTTTGGCTCAGGTTGGTGAAGCGTTCTTCATCACCTTTATCCAGATCTGCAATCCAGATTTCGGTTTCGCCGCTGCGGGTCGATACAAAAGCCACCTGCCGGCCTCTTGGAGACCACGCCGGGCGGAAATCGGCTGCCGGATGCTTGCTCAGATTGATTGGCGCCAGTGCTCCTTTGACATCCCGGATGATAATCTCGAGGTTCCCTTCGACATAAGATTCATAGACAACATATTGTCCATCTGGAGAGAGAGACGGCGCTGCGTCATATTCGGCAGTTTGGGTCATACGGGTTGTGTCACCATCGTCGATATCCAGCACGTACAGGTCCCATTGACCGTCTCGGTTAGAGGCAAAGGCAACCTGGCTGCCAGCCACACTGGTTGAGGGTGTAATGTCATCCCAAGGGCCGCTTGTCAGGCGGGTGAGCGGCAAGTTGGAGGGCTGGAAGGCGAACAGGTGGCTGTAACTTCCTTCGCTCAAGGAGAGGATTATCATCCCCTGGTTTATTGGGCTGCCTGAAATTTCTGGTTGGTCGAGCGAAGCAGTCGTGGGGCTGTCTGTCTCAGTAGATTTGGGTGCTGGGAGAGTTCGGGTCTCGGTAGGCGTCGGGGGTATTTCGGTGCGAGCGGCCGGATGCGCGCCCGGATTCGACGATGCCTGGGCAAGGGGCATATTTACCTTCGCCCGCCCGAAAGGAAATGCTATGAAACCGGAAGCAATCAAGATGACGGCAAACACGCTCCCAAGGAGGCCTGGCGCATAGCGCAGTCGCCGAGGATCGCGTCTCTCATGGCGCGGCTCGCCATCATTGTGCTCTGTAATATTGGGAAGTAGACCCATGCTTTGTTAGATGTAGTTGCCTTGTATAAATGATCCGAAAATCATTCTAGCATGGGCAAATTTTGGCGTCAATTAAACCTGACCCACCCCATCAATATTGTTAGCTTTGATCTATTCCTCAATCCTGAACGTGGTCTCTGCCTGGTCTACCACCGTGCTTTTGGTTGGCAGGGGGAGGAGCGGTTGCTCTCTGGATCGATTGGCTGCGCCTTCATCCTTCTCTTCTTCGGCCTCTGCGTAATATACTTTTGAGGATACGGTATATTCCGCGCCCAGCCTTGGCGAACGCAGGTGGATGGTAAATTCCATTTTGGGATCGCCGGTCTCAATAATGGAAATGCTGGCCACCTCCTCACCCTGATCGTCCCGGATGCTGATTTCCCCATTCGGTCGCTTTTGAAAGGGCGTTACCTCCAGGTTAATCCGTACCCGACGCCCGTCGGGCCACGGATCGGCGCGCAGCTCTCGGATGCGCACCTCTTCAGGCGGCAGAGGGATATCATCTGGGTCATGAAAATAAATATTCATAATAATTTACTCAAATGATTATAATCTTAATTATGAGCTGCCATGCTTATTGCTTATCGCTCACTGCTTACTGCTCACTGATTACTTTTTACTGATCACCCTTCCATAAGGAGTCCCCGCCATGCCCTCTCGTTTTGAAACCCTCGCCATCCACGCCGGACAGCCGCCCGACCCTACTACCGGGGCCGTGATGACGCCGATCTACCAGACCTCGACATATGTTCAGCAGGCCGTCGGGCAGCATCAGGGTTACGAATACTCGCGGACCGGCAATCCGACGCGCACCGCCCTGGAATCCTGCGTCGCCGCCCTGGAAGGATCGCAGTATGCCCTGGCTTTTGCCTCCGGCATGGCTGCAACCGACATGGTTTTGCGGCTGCTTTCCCCGGGAGACCACGTCCTGGCTGGCAATGATGTCTACGGCGGGACTTTCCGGTTGTTCGAAAGCGAATTCAAGCGTTATGGGCTGGACTTCACTTATGTCGATAGCACCGACCTGTCTCAAGTGAGAGCAGGCCTGCGTCCGGAGACCCGCCTGGTCTGGTTGGAATCACCTACGAATCCATTTCTCAACGTCACCGATATCCAAGCCGTCGCCGTGATTCTGAAGGATCACCGCACCCGGCATGCCAGATCGGAAGCGGATTTTCCATACCTGACCGTAGATAATACCTTCGCCACGCCCTATTTGCAACGGCCACTTGAGCTGGGCGCCGATATTGTCGTTCATTCCACGACCAAGTATTTGGGAGGGCATTCCGATGTGGTCGGCGGCGTTCTGGCCACCCGCCATGCCAGAGTACACGAGCAGCTGGCTTTCCTTCAGAATGCGGTCGGCGCTGTGCCGGGCCCCATGGACTGCTTCTTAGTACTGCGGGGAATAAAAACCCTTCCCGTTCGCATGGACCGCCATGCAGTTAACGCCGCCGCCCTGGCGGACTTCCTGTCCAATCATCCCAAGGTGGAGCAGGTTTTTTACCCGTTCCTGCATTCTCACCCTCAGGCTGAGATCGCCCAGCGCCAGATGCTCAACGGAGGTGGGATGGTTTCCTTTGTCGTTAAACGAGGCGGTGAAGCGGCTCGCCGGGTGGTCGAGAGCACCCGGGTGTTTGCATTGGCGGAATCCCTGGGTGGCGTGGAATCGCTCATCGAAGTGCCGGCGGTCATGACGCATGCTTCCACGGCCGGCTCTCAGTTAGCGGTGGATCCCGCCCTGATCCGCCTCTCCGTCGGCCTGGAGCATGTAGACGACCTTTTGGAGGATTTGGAGCGGGCATTAAAAAACATTTGATGAGGAGAAACTACTCATTAAATAAGTAGGTTGGCTCCTCGTAATACCGCACGCTCTTAGTTTCCAACTTCTTCTGCAGCCACTCCTGCAACTTGTTATCCTTCTCCTCGAGAGACTTCTCTGCGGCCAACTCCTCCAGGGGATAATTGACATGCAGCGCCCGTGGGGAAATCGTGAAGCGAGTGCTGCCCGCTGGAAGCAACGTGCCTTTCCCCACCAGGTAGAGCACTTCCTCGATTCTAAAATTTGGCATGACAACCAGGCCTGTCAGGTTGGGGTAGAGATCATTGAGCTTCTCCATGTCAACGAGGTTTGTGCGGTCCGTCTTAGCTCTTTCCTTATATTGATCACAAATGGCACGCAGAAGCTTTACCCGAGTTCTCAAATCGGTTGACGGCGGGTGAGCTACGTAGGTTTCACCAGCCGGGAGGCGGATAATCGCCAGAGCTTGCCGGTTGATCAAGTCCTGCTGCGCATGGTCAAGATCCCGGCGAATTAATGCCAGGTGAGGGATCTTCTCGACACGCGCCATCAATGCTTCCGTCTCCCAATCCCACAGCACGTGATTCCAGGGATTAAGCTTCAGCCCGGGATCATCGGGTTCGACGATTTGCGCCAGGATATGAGATATCTCCAGCATTTGCAGCGCCAGTACCCGGTGGGCGCCATCTAGCACCATATAGCGCCCGGTGCGGTCGCGCAGGGGCGTAATGATCGGGGGATTACGCAATACCCCGCTCGTTTTCAGCTTATCAAGAAGTGGCAGCGTGCGCTGACGGTCGTGCTCCTCATGCAGAAGCAGCTTGTCGATTCGCAGGATGGCAAGGAGGGGCAGGTTGCGGATCATCAGCGAGATCAGATTTCCTGCGAAATAAAATCCAGCACGTCGATTTTGGTCAAAATGCCAATGGGGCGATCACCTTCGGTTACGACGATCACGTGTCCGTTGACGATGTCCGGCAACACCTCTTCCAAACTGGTATAGGCCGGATAGGTGGCCTCTGCGGGCTGGATGATCACTTCGATTGTCTCTTCGGGAGTATGCTGGTGATCCGTTTCTAACATATGTTTAAGCAGGTCCACCTCCGTAACCAGGCCGGCCAGCGAGCCGTCCGGGTTCACCACTGGCACCTGGGAGATGTCGTGTTCTTTGAGCAGCGCGATGACATTCGTGATGGAATCGCTAGATGAGGCTGTAATCAATCCTGCGAATGTCTTGGTTGCCAGGATCTCGTTGAGCGAGACCTCCTCCCACTCGGCCTCCAGGAAACCGTTCTCGCGCATCCACTTGTCGTCATAAAACTTTGAGAGATATCGCGAGCCGGTATCCGGAAGGATGACAACCACCATCCTGTCTGCTGAGAGGTTCTGGGCGTAGCGCACCGCCGCGGCCAGCGCTGTCCCTGACGACCCGCCGGCGAATATCCCCTCCTCTCTGACCAGGCGCCGCGCCCAGATGAATGATTCTTTGTCGGTCGCCCGCAGGACTTTGTCGATGACGGTAAGATCCAGGGTTGAGGGTAAGAAGTCCTCTCCAATGCCTTCAACTTTATAGGTGGTCGGTTCGACGTCATCCGGGACGTGGCCTTCCTGCCAGGTATCGAGAAGAATAGAACCGGCCGGGTCTGCGCCGATGATTTGAATGTCGGGATTCTGTTCCTTTAGGTAGCGGCCTGCGCCGCTGATTGTTCCACCCGTTCCCATACCTATCACCACATCCGTCACCAGACCCTGGGTTTGCTCCCAGATTTCTGGCCCGGTGGTCTGGTAATGGCTGCGCGGGTTTTCCGGGTTGTGATACTGGTTCGCAAGGATGGCATTCGGCGTTTCGGAAACAATCCGCCTGGCAACGTTGTAATAGGAGCGCGGGTCTTCTGGCTGCACGGCTGTAGGCGTAATCACCACCCTGGCGCCAAAAGCACGCAGCAGCTGCACCTTCTCGTGGCTCATCTTATCCGGCATGACGAACACAGTTTTATAGCCCCGGATGGCGCTGACGATGGCTAAACCTACGCCGGTGTTGCCGGAAGTGGCTTCCACCACCGTGCCTCCCGGTTTCAATTTCCCCGTCCGCTCGGCTTCCTCAATGATGTTCACCGCAATGCGATCTTTCACGGAAGCCCCGGGGTTGAAGAATTCCAGCTTGGCATATAAGGCACAAGGCAAACCGCGCCCGATGCTGCTGAGGCGCACAAGCGGGGTTTTGCCGATTGTTTCCAGGATGTTATTGTAGACTCTTAACGAATCAGACGTTTGTAGACCAGTTGCATTCACCACTTGCCGCTCCATTTGTTTTCACGGTTAAATTTATTCGGTTTTGAGCAATCACGAGAAATGAGATCTTAACAGAGTATAGTTAAGCGTACCACGAATTACGGGGATCGTCAAAACTGAAACCCGGAACGACAAAGGGAGACCTCTCCCTGCTTCAGGGGAGAGGCTGGCATCTCCATAAGATCTTTTCTTGCGGAGGGGTTACGAAAAAATTACATCCCCGCTATGAAACACAGGCCCACGGTTCCGGGACCGGCGTGCGTTCCTACTACCGGGCTGACTTCAGAGAACACCGTCTCCACCGGCTCCAACCTTGCGCTGGCTTCTTCCAGCAGAAATCTGGCATCTTCTTTGGCGTTAGCATGGAGCGCCGCCAGCCGGACGGGCCGGCGGTTGCCGACCCGTGCTTCGATGAGCTCAACCACACGGTTGAGCGACTTTTTTCGCGTGCGGATGCGCTCGACGGCTTCCACCTTGCCATCTCTCAGTTCCAAAATTGGTTTAATATTCAGGGCAGTCCCCAGGAAGCGCGACCCGCTGCCGATGCGCCCTCCCCTGTGCAGGAATTCCAGGGTATCCACTGCAAAAACAACTCCAGTATGCGGCACAGCTTGCACCGCTAGCGCCTTACACTCTTCCAGCGTGGCGCCCTCATAGGCTGCTCGCGCCGCCAAGAGCACGATGAAGCCCATGGCCATAGCGGTGGTCTCAGAATCGACAATTTCGATCGGTGCGCCTGGAAAGAATTCAACTGCCTGGTTGGCTGAATCGATCGTGCCCGATAGCTTCTCCGAAACCAGAATTGCCAGGATTTTGCGCTCTTCATTCAGCAATTCCTCAAAGATTTCTTTGAATTTCGCGGGAGAGGCCTGGGAGGTCGAGGGATGCACCGGATCCTTTTGCAACCGGTTGTAAAACTCCTCCGGTTGGATGTCCACGCCGTCCAGCAAGGTCTGCTCTCCCCAGATGAGCACCTGGGGCGCCACGCGGATGTCATATTTCTCCACTAATTCCTTGGGGATATAGGCCGTGCTATCCGTGACTATCGCGATTTCTGACATGAATGTTCTCTCCTTTGGTTTCGGTGGCATGATCCCTTCTAGATAACCCCATCCATAATTAGAAGTTGCGTCGCTCCAAGCATGTGCCATTTCCAGCCAATTCTTTTCAAATCTGCTTCAAATCTGCTTCCCTGTCAAATCTGCTTCCCTTGACCATTCAACGTTTCCACGCTAAAATGCAATGCTGCCGCCGTCCCAATTAATGAGAAGACAGCCTGAAAACGTGTTCATTCTGGGCGGTAATAAGTGGATTTAAGCAGATAAGGGCATTGTCGTGTTTGAGAATTTGACCGATCGTTTGAATAATGTCTTCAAGCAGCTCAGCCGGCGCGGGAAGCTATCCGAAAAGGACGTCGATGCTGCCATGCGTGAAGTACGTTTGGCATTGTTGGAAGCGGATGTTAATTACGGCGTAGTCAAGGATTTTGTGGGCAGAGTGCGGGAGCGCTCGGTAGGGCACGAGGTTTCACAGGCGCTGAATCCGGCTCAACAGGTGGTAAAGATCGTCAACGAGGAGTTGATCAAGACACTGGGTGAGCCGGGTCGCCTTGACCTCAGCGGTCCTCGGCCGCACCTCATCATGTTGGTCGGGCTGCAGGGTTCCGGTAAAACCACGGCTGCAGGCAAGATGGCGCGGCATCTGCGCTCCCAAGGGGAACGCGTCATGTTGGTAGCCGCCGACCCTTATCGTCCTGCTGCCGTGCAGCAGCTACAGACGCTGGGAGAGCAGCTTAACGTCCCAGTTTACGTCGAGCCAGGTGTTGCGCCCCCCGAGTTGGCTGGGCGCGCCCGCCAAAAAGCCCAAAACGGGGGCTTTAGTGTCCTCATTTTGGACACCGCCGGTCGTTCCCAGCTGGATGACGAGTTAATGCGCGAGATCCGCGCCATTGACCAGCGGGTCGACCCGTCCGAAATCCTCCTGGTGGTTGACTCGATGATCGGCCAGGAAGCCGTAAACATCGCCGAAGGATTTCGCGATGCCGTTCCTTTAACCGGTTTGATCCTCACCAAGCTGGATGGCGATGCTCGGGGCGGGGCCGCCATTTCCATCCGCTCGGTAACCGGTGTACCGATTAAGTTCCTCGGCACCGGGGAAAACCTGGATGCCTTCGAGATCTACGATCCATCCCGCCTAAGTTCGAGGATTTTGGGTATGGGGGACATGATTGGTCTCATCGAAAAAGCAGAAGCGGCTTTCGATGAACAGACGGCCCGCCAGCAGGCTGAGAAGATGATGTCCGGTGAATTTACCTTGCAGGATTTCGCCGACCAGCTGCGCCAGGTCCGCAAGCTGGGCCCGATCGGCCAGTTGCTGGATATGCTGCCGGGTGGCATGGGCCAGGCAGCGCGGTCAATAAATCCTCACGAGGCTGAAAAGCAGCTGAAAATGACGGAGGCCATCATCGATTCTATGACGCGGGAAGAGCGCCGCAGCCCCAAGCTCTTAAACGCCAGCCGGCGTCGCCGCATTGCCCAGGGATCCGGCACGCGTGTTCAGGATGTCAATGCACTCATCAAACAGTATCGCGAGGCCAATCGCCTATTTAAAACGCTGCGGAAGTCCGGTATGCGCGGCTTACCCCGGATATTCGGTTGAGTACGGTATTTTAGGGACAACAGGTCCCTAACGCGTTGTGATAAAATCGAGTTTAGAAGATACAATAAAGATGACTTCTCAATAAGAAGGAGTGGGGGTTTGTTCGAGCGGGCGAAGCCCGCTCGAACAAACCCCCTTCTCCCCAATTATTGGGGAGTTACAAGAATAGATTATCAAGGAGAAATTTATCCATGGTTCGTATTCGTTTACGCCGGGTAGGAGGCAAAAACCAACCCAGCTACCGCATTGTTGCGGCTGACAAAGAAAGCCCAAGAGATGGGCGCTTCCTGGAGATAGTAGGTTTCTACAATCCTCGCACTGAGCCGGCAACTATCCAGTTGAAAGAAGATCGCATCTACGATTGGCTGAGCAAGGGCGCTCAGCCCAGCGATTCGGTCAAGCAAATTCTCAACAGCGCCGGCTTCTTCGAGCGCTATGAACGCTTTAAGGGTGGGGAATCACTGGAGACTTTGCTGGAAGAAGCCGCGGCCGCTGAGGAGGAACGCACTGGCAGTCCTAAGACCACCCGCCGGGCTGTCGAAGCGAAATCAAAACAAGAGTCTGAACCGGAGGCACAAGCGCAGGGCTAAAATCGGATCACCTAGTACAGGTCGATATTCAGGAGGTAAACAATGCAAGATCTGATTGAATTTATTGCCCGATCACTGGTGGACGATCCCACCCAGGTATTTGTCAGTCAGGGGCGGCGAGGATCGGCCGTTGATGTGCGGCTCCGGGTTGCCAAAGAAGATATGGGTCGTGTAATTGGGAAAGGCGGTCGCGTGGCCAACGCAATGCGCACGCTACTGCGCGTCGCCGCTGCCCGCGATGGTAAGCGAGCGAGCCTTAACGTCGAGGAACCGAACTGATGCCGGACGATCCTTATCCAGCCCGTCGGGACAATGCACCAGGCTCGCCCTCAACTGGCGAGCCTGATTTCTTGGTAGTTGGCAAGCTGCGCCGCCCCCATGGTGTGAATGGTGAGATTTTGATGGATGTCTATACGGATTTCCCAGAACGAATTTGCCCGGGGGCAGTCCTTTACGCCGGGCCGCAGCGCCAATCCTTGGAAGTGAGCACCACGCGCTGGCATCAGTCGGCGATGCTGTTGGCTTTAAAAGGATTTACGGACCGGGAGGCGGCCGCGGAGCTGGGCAATCTGCTTGTCTATGTTCGAACCGCAGAGCGGGACGCTCTGCCGGAAGGTGAGTTCTATCACCACCAGCTGATCGGGATGCGGGTGGTCGAGGAGGACGGCAAATTCCTGGGCATCGTCAAAGAAATCCTGGAAACCGGCGCCAATGATATCCTTGTGGTTAAGACCCCGGAGTCGCGTGAGGCTCTGCTTCCCTTGATCGAAGAAGTCGTCCTCGATATCAGCCTGGGGCGCCATGAAATCCAAGTTCACCTCCTGCCTGGATTGATCGATTAGCCATGCGGGGTTGATCCTTGACTGAGCCAAGGCGACAACCTTTGCACTGCCTGTAGCCTCAATCGCCCATTCTTCTAACTTTCGATCCTACCTTGACATGCAGGAAACTCATATGGTATTCTGTGCCCGTTCGAATTTGGAAGGCAGAACAAATTCTTTCGAGGGGGTGGGTGTTGAATGATCCCCGCCAGTATTGGGTAGGTTTCTCTCTCGTCAAAGGTATTGGGGCGGTCCGTTTTCAAACCTTGTTAGATTTCTTCGGTAGAGCGGATATTGCCTGGCAGGCGCCAGCGGAGGCCTTGCGAGAAGCCGGGCTCAGCGCCAACCTGGTGGAGAATTTTCTCCGGCTGCGCGCTAGCGTCAACCTGGAGAAAATTTGGGACGGCATCCTGGCGCAGGCTATCGCGGTGCTCACCTGGGAGGATCCGGGTTATCCTCGCCGGCTCAAAGAAATCGCCCAGCCGCCTCCCGTTCTGTATTTACGGGGCGAAGTCTGCCCAGAGGATGAGTGGGCGGTTGCCATCGTCGGAACCCGCCGCGTCACTGCTTACGGTCGCCAGGTAGCCGAGGAGGTGGCCACCACCCTTGCTCGCAGCGGTGTGACTATTGTCAGCGGTCTGGCTCGCGGGGTCGATGGTATTGCTCACCAGGCCGCTCTGAATGCGGGTGGGCGGACTCTGGCGATCTTGGGTAGTGGGGTTGACCGCATTTACCCTCCTGAGCACCGCCGCCTCTCCGAGGGGATCATCGATGTAGGCGCGCTGGTCAGCGATTATCCGCCGGGTACAGCGCCCGAGGCAGTGAATTTTCCCCCGCGCAACCGGATTATTTCAGGCCTTTCCCTCGCCGTTGTAGTGATCGAAGCCGGGCTCTCCAGCGGCGCGCTGATCACCGCCTCTTTCGCCGCAGAACAGGGTCGCGATGTATTCGCAGTTCCTGGCAATATTTACGCCCCTCAAAGCCAGGGAACGAACCGGTTGATCCGCGATGGTGCTTTCCCGCTGCTGGATCCCAACGAGATCCTGGAGGCGCTCGAGTTGACCATGGTCAACGAGCATCGGGCTGCTCGCACGGTTTTGCCGGCGGACGCCTTGGAAGCGCGTTTAATCGAACTGCTCAGCAACGAACCACTGCACGTCGATGAAATCCGCTCGAAAACAGAACTTCCGATTGAGAAAGTGACGGCCACATTAGCTATGATGGAATTAAAAGGGATGGTGCGACAGGTTGGTGGGATGAGCTACGTGGCAGTGCGCGAATCGCGGGCTGATTATCATTGAACTGGCTGAGGTAGTTGTTATGGAAGAACATTATTTTGCTGTCATCATGGCGGGAGGCGGCGGCACCCGCCTGTGGCCACTATCCCGCGAAGCTCATCCCAAGCAGATGCTGCGTCTGCTTGGCGATCGCAGCCTGTTTCAGACGTCCGTTCAGCGCCTGGAGGGGGTCTTTCCTCCGGAGCGTATACTTGTGGTGACCGTGGAAGATCAGGCCGGGCAGCTACAGTCTCAGGCGCCGCAGATCCCAAAGGAGAACTATCTGCTCGAACCGCTGCAACGCGGCACGGCTCCGGTGGTCGGTCTGGCGGCAGTTGCCGTACGGCAGCGCGACCCGGAGGCCGTCATAGCAATCTTGACCGCCGATCATTTTATCGGCAATGAAGATCGCTTCCGCGATCTGCTCCACTCGGCCTACGCCGTGGCCCAGGATGGTTACCTGGTTACCCTGGGAATCGAGCCCACTTTTCCGGCCACCGGTTACGGTTATATCCAGCGCGGCGAGTATCTCGGAGAGTACCACAATCTCGACGTTTACCGGGTGCTGCGCTTTCGGGAAAAACCGGACCACAAGCAGGCCGAAGAAATGCTGGCCGCCGGAGAGCATGCCTGGAATTCGGGCATGTTTGTCTGGCGGGTCGACCGGATCATGCGTGAGGTCCAGCGCCAGATGCCTGCTCTTTACCAGGCTCTGTCAAAAATTGAACAGGCCTGGGATACTCCTGAGGATCAGAAAGTGCTCGAAAGCGTCTGGCCGGATATCGAAAAAGAGACCATCGACTACGGGATCATGGAGAGCGCTGACCAAGTTGCCGTTATTCCGGCGGAACGTTTAAATTGGAGCGATGTTGGCAGCTGGGATTCCCTGTTTGAAGTCTTGCCGGGCGACGAATCCGGAAATATTGTCATGGGTGGTCGTCATATCGGCCTGGAGACCAGCGATACCCTGGTCTACGTCGACCGGGAGCGCCGCTTGATCGTTACCATCGGAGTTCAGGACCTGGTTGTCGTCGACACCGACGATGTACTCCTGGTTTGCCGGGTTGACCAGGCGCAAAAAGTGCGCCAGGTCGTACAGAAGCTGAGTCAGGAAGAACCAAAATATTTATAAAGTGAGGTATATCTTTGGAAGCGTATTGTGTTAAGTGTAAAACCAAGCGGGAAATGGAAAACCCGCAGCCAGAATTTACTGCCAATGGTGCTCCCGGAACGCGCGGCATCTGCCCTGTGTGCGGTACAACCCTGTATCGCATGGGCAGGACGCCGGCTCATGAAGGGCTGAATCCGCCGGAAGTCACCAGAAAGAAAAAGAACAAAAACCAGCGCTCGGGCAAGCTGGTCATCGTCGAATCACCGGCCAAAGCGCGCACGGTCGGGCGCTTTTTGGGGAGAGACTTTAAAGTAAAAGCATCGGTCGGTCATGTGCGCGATTTGCTGCGCTCTCAATTATCTGTGGATGTGGAAAACAATTTCCAACCAAAATACCGCGTCCCCAATGAAAAGCGACCAGTTGTTAAAGAAATCCAATCGCTGGTCGATTCCGCCGAGGAAATCTATTTGGCGACCGATCCGGATCGGGAAGGTGAGGCCATCGCCTGGCATCTGATGGAAGCCACCGACATGCAGCCGGAACGCACCCACCGGGTCGTTTTCCACGAGATTACGGAACCGGCAATCGCCGATGCTTTTTCCCATCCGCGTGACATCAACCTGGACCTGGTAGATGCCCAACAGGCCCGCCGCATCCTGGATCGCCTGGTTGGCTACCAAATCAGTCCGCTGTTGTGGCAGAAAGTTCGCGGCCGATTGTCGGCTGGCCGCGTCCAGTCGGTTGCTCTGCGCCTGGTCGTTGAACGGGAACGGGAAATCGATGCCTTCGAACCGGAAGAATACTGGTCTATCGAAGCAGAATTCCAGCCTCAGGGCTCTCAAGAGACTTTTATCGCCAAGCTGGTGCGAGTCGACGGCGAGGAACCGGTCCTGAGCAGCCAGGCTGATGTGGAACCAGTAATTGCGGATATGGAGACCGGGGCGTACCAGGTGACCAAGGTAAAACTTGGCCAGCGGAAACGCAATCCCTCGCCGCCTTACACCACCAGCACCTTGCAGCAAGAGGCCTCGCGCCGCTTAGGTCTCAGCCCGCGGCGCACCATGGCTCTTGCCCAGCAGCTATACGAGGGCGTGGACCTCGAAGATGGTAGCACCATCGGGTTGATCACTTATATGCGGACCGACTCGACCAACGTCTCGCCTCTTGCTCAAAATGAGGCCCGTGAGTTTATCGCCAAAAGATACGGTAAGAAGTTCATTCCCGAGGAAGCCAGGCAGTATCGCACGAAATCCCGCATGGCGCAGGAAGCTCACGAGGCCATCCGTCCAACGTCGGTGAACAGACAGCCAGAGGCGATGAAAAAACATCTCAACCGTGACCAGCTGCGCCTCTACCGCTTGATCTGGCAGCGCTTCATCGCTTCCCAGATGGAGGCTGCCGTATACGATACCATCTCGGTGGAGGTGACCGGCAATACCCAAACTCACGTGTATCTGCTGCGGGCTTCCGGTTCCACCATTCGATTTCAGGGTTTCCTGATCGTGTACGAAGAGGCCAGAGATGAAGATCAGGCTTCTGAAGAGGATGAAGACACCGCCGTTCCCACTAATTTGATCGAGGGACAGGTTCAGGAACTCCTCCGTCTCATCCCGGAACAGCATTTCACCCAACCCCCGCCGCGGTACAGCGAGGCTTCCCTGGTGCGCACTCTCGAGGAGAACGGCATCGGTCGCCCTTCAACCTATGCGCCTATCCTCGGCACCTTGCAGCAGCGCGGCTACGTCACACACGGTAACAAGCGTCTGGTCCCCACCGAGACCGGATTCACCGTGAACGACTTGCTGGTAGAGCATTTCCCCAACATTCTGGAGGTCAGCTTCACTGCTCATATGGAAGAAGATCTCGACCGCGTCGCTTCCGGCGAGGAGCCCTGGGTGCAGATTATCCGGGAGTTTTACGAACCTTTCTCCGAGCAGGTGGAACGCGCCCAGAAGGAAATGCCAGAGCTCAAGTCCGAGCCCGAACCGATCGGGCGGGCCTGCCCCGAGAGCGGTCACGACCTGGTGATCCGCTGGGGACGCTACGGAAAATTCATCAGCTGCAGCAACTTCCCGGTTTGCCGTTATACCGAGCCCTGGTTGGAGAAAATCGGGGTGAAATGCCCCAAGGATGGTGGTGAAATCGTCGAACGCAAAACCCGCAAGGGCCGGATATTCTATGGCTGCGCCAATTATCCGGAATGCGATTTCACATCCTGGAAGAAGCCACTACCCATTCCCTGCCCGAACTGCGGTGGTCTGCTGGTGATCGCCAATAAGACTACCGCCCAGTGCACCGAATGTGAACAACAGTTTCCACTTGACGAAGTGACTCCGGAAGAGGTTCCTGAAACGGCATAGCTCTTGCAACAAGCATATTAAGCATCTTCCCGGAAGCGTCGACGTCCGGGAAGATGGACCGGGCGATTTCTAAGAGCGGTTGCAGTTTTATTTGAAATGGTCTAAAATTAGACAAAATTCAGGGAATCATGATGGAGTGAGTTTTATGGATGCAATGCGTGAGCAACTCAACAAGCCGTTAGTGGTGGGGATTGCCAGCTTTGTCGTCGGGGTCATTATCGGTCTGGTCGTCCTCGGGTGGTGGCTCTGGCCCGTACAGTGGACCGATGCGGGACCAGATGATCTGCGCACCGAATTCAAGGAAATCTACCTGCGGATGGCGATCGATTCGTACACGCTGAACCGGGATCCACTCGAAGCCCAGCAAAGGATCAACGAAGTCGGTTCCGATGCAGATGTAATCCTGGCGGAGATCCAGGCTAACCCAGGAGATCAGAACCCGGAAGCAATTCAAGTTTTCGTTTCTCTCGTCGAGGGCGAAACCGTTGTTGAGGGCACTCCGCAGCCCACAGGAACGCCCGAGGAGGGCGGCGGCCTGGCCCGCACCCTGCTGCCCTTCTTCTGCCTGGTCACCTTCTTGCTGGCCGGTGGTCTGGTTGCCGCTTACTTGCTCCGGGAACGCATTGGCGGCCTGCAGATTCCATCTTTGCGCCGGGGGCGAGAAGTCGCTGAGAGCGATTATGGCGAATTTGTTGAGGCTGGCGCCGAGCCGCCCATCGCCCAATTTATGACAACCTATAATCTCGGCAATGACCTGTACGACGACTCGTTCAGCATCGATTCCCAGGCCGGTGAATTCCTCGGAGAATGCGGCGTTGGCATCTCCGAAACAATCGGTGTCGGTGAACCGAAGCGGGTTGCTGCCTTCGAGGTATGGCTGTTCGACAAAAATGATATTCAAACGGTTACCCAGGTTCTGATGAGCCAGCACGCCTTCTCTGATGAGGCTACCCGGCAGCGCCTGGCTGCCAAGGGTGAACCAATCCCTGCTGAGCCTGGCCGGGAGATGGAATTAGAAACTGCCACGCTGCGCTTACTTGCCCGAGTGGTGGACATCTCCTACGGCTCTGGACCGGTGCCTCCGCAGAGTTTCTTTGACCACATGACACTCGAGCTCACCGTCTGGCTGAAATCTTGATGGTAAAAGCGTGATGCGGTCATTTTTCGACCGCATCGCGCTTTAAAAAATGCTTTTCGAAATACGTATTGCCTGTCACTCAATCTTCAATACCTTTATCCTCACCTGACCGCCCGGCGTCTTCGCCAACACTTCATCACCTTCCTTAGACCCCATCAGCGCCTTGCCAATGGGCGACTCATACGAGATGCGCCCATTGCGTGGGTCTGCCTCCTTGTCTCCGACCAGCAAATAACTTTCCGGAGGGTACTCTTCTTCCTGGATGGTTACCTGCACCCCCAGGTCCACCCTTTCGGGTTTTCCATTGCTCTTTTCGACAATTTGGGCGTTTTTCAGCACGTGTTCCAGCTCTTGAATTCGCCCCTCCAGGAAGGCTTGGGCTTCCTTGGCCGCGTGGTAATCAGCGTTCTCGGATAGATCGCCCATTTCAATCGCAGAACGCAAACGCTTGGCCAGCTCTTGCCGGGCGGGACCTTTCAATTGCTGCAGCTCTTCTTTCATACGCTCCGCACCTTCTTCGGTCAGATAGTACTGATCACTCATGGAAACCATTTCCTCCTAAATTCTGCAGCTTCAGTCCTCAAACTTTCAAATAATAATCTTATTAAACCTTAAACATGCAACATAAAGCTCTTAAGGCAAGGTCATCGGATCGAACAGCTTGGCGTGCTCCTCCAGCGCAAAGCGGTCCGTCATACCGGCGATGTAATCGCAAATCGTCCGCTCCAGCCCGCGTGCGTCGATCCAATCCTGGACATGTCCGGGAAGCATTTCTGGCGCACTCAGGTAACCATCGAACAGATCGGTGATGATGCGCTCCGCCTTAACCGCCATGCGGATTACCCGGTGGTGCCGGTACAGGTGATTGTAAAGGAAATCCTTCAGCTCTCGGTTACGCCGGGTCATATCCTCGCTGTACCCGATCACGTTGTACGGCAGGCGCTGCAACTCTTCCGCCGATTTTACGCCGCTTTCGCGTAGCTTCTGATTGGTTGTTTCTACCAGGTCGGTTACTTCGAGCCCGATTAAGCGCCGGATCAGACGATGACGCACAAGTTCATCAAACCCCTGGCGATCCCAGCCGATGCTCTCCGCGAGGATCTCCCACAGCGTGATACCCTCCAACATTTTCGGTGTCACCATCCCTGAACGCAAACCATCGTCCAGGTCGTGCGCAGTGTAAGCCAACTCATCCGCCGCATTGGCGATCTGGGCTTCCAGATGACCGCGAAGGTCGGCGTTGTAGCCGCCTGCATCGGCAACGTCGTACTCGGATTCGTGCTTTACAATCCCTTCCCGCACCTCCCAGGTGAGGTTTAGACCGGGGAAATTGGGATAGCGTTCTTCGATCTCGGTCACGATGCGCAGGGATTGCTTATTGTGATCGAAGCCGCCGCGATCCTTCATCAAGCGATTGAGTGCTACTTCTCCCGAATGCCCGAACGGAGAGTGCCCCAGGTCATGGGCCAGGCAAATCGCTTCTTCCAGATCCTCGTTGGCGCCCAGCGCCCGGGCGACCGTCCGCCCGATTTGCGCAACCTCCAGCGTATGGGTCAATCGGGTGCGATAATAATCGCCCTCGTGGATGATGAACACCTGCGTCTTATACTCCAGGCGGCGGAATGCCGTGGTGTGCAGGATGCGGTCTCTGTCCCGTTGGAATGCAGTGCGGTAGAGGGGCTCATCCTCGGGATATTCGCGCCCTTTGGTATGCCTACTGCGCAGGCCGTACGGCGCCAGGGTGTCGTCTTCGATCTTTTCTAGTTGTTCACGCGTATAATACATAATTAATCGCTGTTCGCCCGCGTCGTAGTTGTTCGAAAGGTTGGCTGGCGGCTTTGCTGTCCTCACCAGAACAAAAAACCACCTTGCCCTCGACGCAAAGTCGCTGGCCAGCATGTCGGAGGTGGGTCAGTTTAACCAACTAAAAAGGGATGCCAACCGTCGAATATTTCGTATGGCTTGATATTATAACATGGCCGGAAAAGCTTCTCGCTTTCCGGAAAAGGCAGACTTTCTTCCATTTGCGTGACCCCTGGCTCGATGTGTCCGAATGGATTCACCGTTCTCCAGGTCAGGGTATGCTGGGGTTGGCCCAGGAGGGATAGCCGTCTGGCGGCAGATTGGCCAAATAAGAAGGGATGGACCTAAGCCGGGCGTTGCCATAGGCGGCGAACATCTTCATGTTCGTCAGATTGGCCATGGAAGTGGGGATCTCGCCGGAGAAGTCGTTGTTGCTGATGAAAAGACCTCGAAGCTTTGTCATCTTGCCAAGTTGGGGTGGGAGCTCTCCACTCAGGTTGTTGTCGCGCAGTTTCAGGGCCTCGAGGTTGGACAAATTCCCAAATTCGGGTGGAATTGGACCGCCAAGTTCATTGCTGTCCAGGTCGAGAAGCCGTAATTTGGACAATTTACCCAGTTCGGGAGGAAGTCTTCCGCTTATTTTGTTGTTATGTAGAATGAGCGTTTGCAGCTCCGACAATTCACCTAATTCAGGTGGAATGTTCCCCGAGATGTTGTTGTAGTATAGGCTGAGACTTTCCAGATGCTTCAATTGAGCGAGCACCGGAGGGATCTGCCCGGTGATTTCCACGTAATTCATACTGAGACTCTTGACGTGGCCGCCGGCGCAGCTCACGCCGAACCATTCACAAACGTGTGGGGATTCCAGCCAGCCACGCCTGTCCTTCCAGTCAGCGCCACCCGTGGCGTTGTAGAAAATAATTAGGGCTTCGCACTCAGATATGGACACGTCCGTCACCGAATCACAAAATGTAGCTGGCGGGCGGCAAGCCGAAAGCGATAGTTCAAGTATCAAGATGAAGAGGAGAATCCTGCCGGTCATTTTTGCGCCGCTTCCTAACATGATGGAATCGCCTGAGCCATGCTTCCCTCACTCGGGCGTCAACAGTAACGCCACAAGGTTGTGGATCTGTTCTTCGCTCAAATCCTCCTCATTCTTCCCTTCTGTACTTATTATGCCACATGAAAACAGCTCGCGTACCCATCAAAAGTGGGGTATGAGGGTTTGCGGGCGGAAAAGCACGCCTGCAAACCCCAGGTTTCCCCGCGTGACTGACAATTTGGTTAGATAGCGGATAACTTTCTTCTTTATTGGTTCCGAGTAAAAGTTAAGCTGATATATTGGTTCAAATCCTAAATATCAACCTCAGACAGCCGCAGGCACCATGGTTGGTCCATTTCAAGATTTATTCATTTCAGAGTTAAACCCCGCCCAGCAGGAATCTGCTTCAGATCACGTCAACCGAAGCGAGGAATGGTTTCGTACTTCCGTGGAGGCGCTTCTCGATGGTCTGGCTATTTTCTCTTCCATTCGAGACCCGGATGGCCGCATTGTTGATTTTCGCTATGAATACATTAACGAGGCCGGTTGCCGGCTGAACCGGAGAAGCCGGACAGAACAGATCGGTCACACTTTGCTTGAAATGTTGCCCGCACATAAAGAGACAGGTCTTCTAGACGAGTACATCCAGGTCGTCGAAACGGGCAAACCTTATACCAGAGAGAGCGTTCATTACGAGGATGAATATGGCGGTGCCCAACGTCTGGCGCGGGTCTTTGATATTCGTGTTATCAGATTGGGCGACGGATTCGTCGCGCATTGGCGCGATGTAACGGAAAGAAAACGCCTGGAACAAAAGGAGACCGATCAGCGTATTCTGGCTGAGACCTTGGAAGAGACCGCCAGGTTTCTTAACAGCACCTTGTTGTTGGAAGAGGTGCTCGACCGCATCCTGCTGCTGGTCGAACGCGTGGTTCCATATGATGCGGCGCATATCATGCTGGTCGAGGCAGGCGAAGCGCGCATCGTGCGCTCACAAGGATACTCGGATCCCGGGCAGCAAGAGGCGATTTCCACACTTCGCATCCAGATCGAGAAAATCAAGAACCTGAAGATGATGGTGGAGACTGGCGAACCGGTTGCTATTCCCGATACCTGGGCCTCACCGGACTGGGTTATGTTGCCTGTTTCGCGTTGGATCCGCTCGTACGTCGGCGTCCCCATGCAGGTTAAAGGCCAGACTATCGGCTTTATCAACGCTAACAGCACTGAACCGGGTAGGTACGGCAGCGACAGCGCCCGCCGCCTGCAAGCCTTTGCTGACCAGGCTGCCCTGGCAATCGTGAACGCCCGTCTTTTTGAAGACATTCAGCGCTTTGCCCGCCAGTCAGCTCTGTTGAATGATATAACCAATGCCGCGGTCAGCGCTGCCGAAAAAAGTAAAATGCTGCAAAGACTTGCCGATCGTTTGGGGGAGTTAATCCATGCGGATGGCGCCTTTATCATGCTCTGGGATGAAGCCAACCAGAGGACGATCCCCGCCGCCGCCTACGGTGCATTAAGCGAGTCGTTTACATCGATTTCGTTAGAACCGGGCGAAATGACCCTGACGTCTTCAGTGTTGAAGGCCAACCGGGTTCTTGCAGTTGAGGACGTTGCCACATCACCTTATTTGAGCCCGCGTCTCGCCGCACAGCTGCCTGCCAGGGCTGTGCTGGGGCTTCCGTTGATCGCGGATGGCACCAAACTTGGCGCTGCGCTGATCAGTTTCAACCAGCCGCATCGCTTCGCAATCGAGGAAATTGAAATCGCCAAGCAGGCAGCTGCTCAGATTGCCCTGGCAGTCTGGAAGGCCCAACTTTTAGAGACCGAACGCGATCGCACTGCCCAGCTGGCTCGCGCGAATTCCTTCATCCTGGCGCTGGTGGAGGTCGCCGCTCAAATTGATGCGGCTTATGATGCGGATGAGGTCCTCAAGACCCTGGGATCTGAACTCAACAAGCTGGGAGTAACGTGTCTGGTTGCTTCTCATGCTGAAGATACTCGCACCTTGCAGATCCAATACGTTTCCTTGCGCTCGCGCGCGTTTGCCCTGGCAGAAAAGATTGCTGGGATCAGGATGCAAGAGCTCCAACTTTGTGGAGAGCAATTTCTATTCTATGAACGCGTTTTGGAAAACCGGCGGCCAGTTTTCTCGGCTGAGCCATTGAAGGTCCTGGCGGCTGCTGTTCCCGGCCGGAGCAACTCCTTTATGCGACGTTTAAGCAAAATTGCTGGAATCAGCGAAGGATCCAAGATGCTGTTTCTGCCTTTGATCGCGCGCGAGAAGGTGATTGGCACGCTGTGGCTGTGGGGGGAAAATTTGCTGGAGAGCGATCTCGCTTCAGCATCGATTTTCGGCAGCCAGGTCGCCGTTACTCTGGAGAATGCTCGCCTGTACAGCGAAATAAAACGGCTGGCGGTTACGGACGAATTGACCGGTCTATACAATCGCCGTGGCGGGCTAGAACTTGGCCAACGGGAATTCAAGAGTGCCACGCGCCATGCTCGGCCGCTTTCAGCGATCTTGCTGGATATCGATCATTTTAAGGATGTAAACGATACTTTTGGACATATGATTGGCGACCAGGTTTTGCAGAGCATCACCGAAAAATTCCGCAATCACTTGCGTGTGACCGACATCGCCGTTCGATTTGGGGGTGAGGAATTCCTGATAATCTTACCGGAGGCCAATCTTGCTTCAGCTGTGGGAGTAGCTGAGCGACTGCGTGAACTGGTTGCGGAATTAATTGTTCATGTCAAAGGTGGCGCTGTCCAAATTACCATCAGCGCTGGTGTCGCTGAACGTACTCCCCGCATGCAAGATCTTATGGAACTGATCAGTCACGCCGATGAGGCCCTGTATTGTGCCAAGCACTCCGGTCGAAATCAAGTCTTCGCTGCCTAAAATAGTTTCCCTGGTGCGCCTTTAATTACTGTTCCCACCTGTTCCCCGCTCAACGCTCTTCTGAACGCACCGGATTCCGCCCCCGAAAAGATCAGCACGTCCAGCCCGGCAATCGCAGCCACCAATTCCAGGCTTTGGCTCACCTTACTCGCCATGCCTCCCGTTACATCCACCGCGTCCGCCTCCTTTACCGCTGGCAGGACTTCGGCAATGTTAGCTGAGGTGATCTCTGGGATAATGCGCTTGCGCTCGGGGTAGTCGGCCCAAACCCCTGGCTCCAGTCCAGCCAGGAGGATCCGCCGGGGCCGCAGCTGCCGCGCCAGGTAGTCGAAGAGGTCCTCAGTTGAGAGAATCGTCCCACCTCGAGTGCGGTCAAATGCGACGTCTCCGTATACCACCGGCAGCAGCCCGGCTTTCAAGGCGTTCCTGATAGGAGCCAGCGTCCAATCCACCACTTGCCCATCGTCAGCCATTGCCCCAGCGGAAGGCGGGAATATCAGCGCCGGCAGTCCGGCCTCATGCAGGATTTCCATAAATATCAAGTTAAGGGCGCGCGCCTCCCACCATACCTCTTGAAAGCCCTGCCATTCTTCAGTCGTCCTTACCCCCTTGCGTGTGCCGTAACGCTGGCCAACCACGTGTCCGAATGATCCCGAGCCGTGGCCCAAGACCAGCTGAAGAGAAGGCGCTTCCTGCAAAACCACGGAGATTTCCCTTGCCAGGCGGCGCATCACGTCAGGGTGCGCGGTATGCGGTTGCGCTTTGTCGGTGATCAGGGACCCGCCCAGCTTGAGCAGCTGCAAGTTCTCAAATTCATGTTCCCGCAAATTGTGTTCTTGGCCCAAGGTTTAAGCTCATCTCCTCTTGTCCACGGTCGTAATGATCGTACGCGTCGCTCCTGCTTCTTCAAGAGCGCGGGCGACCTCAGCAGCTATCTCTCCATCCGTGATGGCGATCATGTTGCCTCCCCGGCCCCCGCCGGATAGTTTTGCCCCCAGGGCCCCGGCGGCGCGGGCTGCTTCCACCAGCATGTCCAACTTTGCCGACGACACGCCCATTTCTCTCAGCAGTGTCTGGTTTTCATCCATCAACGATCCCAACGCCTCGCTGTGACCGTTTTCAATCGCCTCTCTGCCAGCCCGTACGATCTTCTCGACGGCTTCAAAGATCTGCTTATAAACCATGGGTTCTGCCTGAAGCGCCTTGCGCACGTCGCCCACGGTTACGGCGGTTGGGCTGGGTATTCCGGTATCGCCAATCACAATGGTGAAAGGCTTTGCCACTTCAAGTGTCTCGATTTGAGGATTACCCTCCATTTCGGAGCTGCGCTTGAAGTAGACTGGTCTGGCGTAGGTGACCACGGTATTGTCGATGCCGGATGGCGTGCCGTGATGGATCTTTTCCACGACGTAGGCCAGAGCTGAGACGCGCTCGTCCGGCAATGGCCGGCCCAGAAAGCCAGACAGCGCCCGGACAGCCGCAACCGAAACGGCTGCGCCCGATCCCAAGCCGGCTGCCAGCGGGATTGTCGAGGTGATCCGGATGGTTAGCGCGGGCGGCCGGTCGATCCCGAGTTCGGCCAGCACTCCCCGTATGGCGGCCGCCAGCGGGTCTTTCTGCGGAAGCTCCTCAAGGGTGGCATCCAGGTCAATGTTTGGCGCTTGAACCCGCACTTGCCCGGGTGTTCCACGCGGGTTGGCGGTCACGATCGCTTTCGCCTGCACCTGCGTGACGGGTACAGCGATGGCTGGGTGCCCATAAACCACCGCATGCTCTCCAAATAAAATGATTTTTCCTGGGGCCGAAGCGGAGATGGCTGGCATATAATTTATTGCGATGTCAAAAGGTCGGAATCAGGTAGAAGACTGCCATTACAGCCAGACCCCACAGTACGATGGTGATCTGCAACGGCCGGTCCGAATACAAAACCTCTTCCGGCGCGCCGCCGCTGTGTTTCATTTGAACCAGGTACAGGTAACGGAAGATGCCGTAGATTGCGAAGGGAATGGTAAGCATCATAGCATGATTCTCAGGTAGGTTGGGAGCTGAAAAGGTGTACAGGCTGTAGGCCACGATCGTCGTGGCGGACACGATAGTAATGAACTGGTCCAGGAGCGGGATGGTATAGCCGTCCAGCACACGGCGGTGCTGGTTTGCATCGTTCGCCAACAGGGCCAGCTCCGCCCGGCGCTTTCCAAAGCCGATGTACAGCGCCAGAAGCGTGGTGACGACGTACAGCCAGGGCGAAAAGCGCTCCACGGTGATCAGGGTAACCCCAGCCACCACTCGCAGCACGTAAAAGCTTGCCAAGACGAAAACATCTACGAGCGCCACGTGCTTTAGCCATTTTGAATATGCCAGGTTGAGCACCATGTAGGTAAGCAGGACGATTGCGAAGCTGCTCGAGAGCAAGTAGGCCAGCGGAAAGACCACCAGCAGAAGAACACCAGCCCCGATCCTGGCCACGTTAGGGGATAGATTCCCAGAGGCCAACGGGCGATTGCGCTTCTCGGGGTGCATTCGATCTGCCTGCAGATCCGCCAGATCATTGATGATGTACACGACGCTGGCCAAAAGGCAAAAGAGAATGAATCCAGCGGAGGTGTTCAACAACGCCGGCAAGTTATCCAGCTTGCGATCAAAGATCAGCGGTGTAAAAAGCAACGCGTTCTTCAACCACTGATATGGCCGCATGGTTTTAATCAGCGCTCTCAGACTCTGCAAAAACATGCGTGAATTATACAATGATTGCCGAGCTGAAGTATCTGAAATGCGTCACAACAAATAAAACTGCAAACTGTCTCATCTCAATACGTCGGGGGGATTGGTCCGACTATTCGTCTTCCGTGAAGACGAACTTCTGCCTTATAATGGTTGGATGACCGCAAATCCGGAAGAATCTTCCCCGCGCTTTCTAGTTGCGGGTAAGGTAACCCGAGATTTTGTTCTGCTCCCGGGCGGCGGGGCGCGTCTCGACGTACCAGGCGGCAATGCCCTCTATGCTGCCTCGGGCCTTGCGCTTTGGGAGCCCGAACCACCGCCGGGAGTTGTAGCGCGCGTCGGGGAGGACTATCCGCAGGAGTGGGTCGATGAATTCTTCCGGCGCGGCTTTGACATCCGCGGAATCCGGATCCTCCCGGAGGCTGTAGATGTACGTTCGTTCTACGCGTACATCGACCGAAATACACGTTCTGAGGACGACCCGGTCGCCCATTTTGCCCGGGTGGGTGTACCTTTCCCGCGCGCGCTGCTCGGTTACAACAATAACTCCTCCGCCCTGGATAGCCGCACGCGCCTATCCCAAATCTCCTTGCGCCAGGTAGATTTTGTTCCAGAGTACCTGGATGCCAGCAGCGCCCATATCTGCGCCCTCGATTACCTGACTCACAGCTTGCTTCCCGCGGTTCTTCGCCAGGCAGGCTTCGTAAATGTTACCCTGGAGCCTTCTTATGGTTATATGAACGCAAACTTTTGGGAAGACATCCCCTCACTGGTAACGGGTTTGACCGCTTTTGTCCCTTCTGATGAGGAAGTGCGTAATCTTTTTCTGGGCCGGACAACAGATATCTGGGAGATGGCCGCCGCCCTGTGCGACTTTGGTTGCGAATTTGTCGTAATTAAGTCTGGCCCGCGCGGCCAATTGCTTTATGATTCCGGTGCACGGAATCGCTGGGAGATCCCACCCTACCCGGCTAATGTCGTCGATCCGACCGGGGCTGGAGCTGCTTTTTGCGGTGGCTTCCTGGCCGGATACCGGCGCACCTATGACCCATTGGAGGCTGTCCTGCACGGGAACATCTCCGCCTCCCTGACCGTTGAGGGTCATGGTCCGTTCTATGCATTGGAAGGTTTACCCGGTCTTGCTCAGGCTCGTCTGGAGGCTCTACGCAACTCGGTTAGAAAGGTATAGATGCACACTGAAGTGGATCAAAAAGTCCTTGATTTGGCCATCCGGATCCAGCAAATTCCCTCCCCGACCTTTGAAGAAAACCGCCGGGCAAGTTTTATTCACCGGCGCTTCACAGAAGAAGCGCTGCTGAATGTTTCCATCGATCAGGTTGGCAACGTATATGCTTGCCTGCCCGGTTTGGGAAAGTCACCGCCGGTTGTGGTTTCCGCCCATTCCGATACCGTATTTCCGGAATCGACTGAGCTGAAAGTGAGGCAGTTAGCGGACAAAGTATCGGGTCCGGGCATTGGCGATAATTCGTTGGGAGTAGCTGGTTTGTTTGGACTGCTATGGAGCTTGAACCCGGTGAAAGACAACAAAGACGGTTCCGGCGATCGAGTAGTTGGAGCGGCGTCGATGCCTGGAGACCTGTGGCTGGTAGCAAACGTGGGTGAGGAAGGGCTGGGCGATTTAGCTGGCATGCGTGCAGTTGTCGACCGCTTTGCGGGCGATCCCCTGGCTTATATTGTCGTTGAAGGCATGGCGCTTGGACAGATATACCACCGCGCTTTAGCGGTCCGCCGGTTCCGAATTACTGCCCGGACGAAGGGCGGGCATTCCTGGGTGGATTATGGCAATCCATCTGCCATTCATTCCCTCTCAGCCTTTATCAACCACCTAACAGCATTGGATCTGCCCAAATTTCCTCGCACGACTTTGAACGTGGGAGTGATCTCGGGCGGCACTTCGGTTAATACAATCGCCGCCCAAGCTTGCCTTGAATTGGATCTACGCTCGGAGGAATTGCCCAAATTAGAAGAGTTGGTCAGCCAAGTGGAAGAGCTGGTGCGCGCTTTTAATCGCCCAAAGATGCAGTTTGAGATTGAACTGATCGGTCACCGTCCTTCGGGGCAGATTCCGCCAGGCCACCCCCTCGTCAGGCTGACCCAACGCAGCCTGAAGAGTCTTGGTATTCAACCTTGTCTTAACATCGGATCCACCGATGCCAACATTCCGCTGAGCCTGGGATACCCTGCCGTTTGCCTGGGTCTAACGAGCGGTGGCGGAGCTCACACCGTCGATGAGTATATCAATATCCCGCCGCTGAGACAGGGTTTGCAGCAGCTGGCGCTGGTGGTAGAAGGGGCCTTCCAAGAATTGCCTGGCACTATGTGAATTTTGCTCGAATGCGCACGCCTTGAGGGGAAAAGGGGATAAGGGATAGAGATTTAGAGCATACCTTGTTTGTCGAATTGTTGCAGCATGATCTCGATGTCTGCTATCCGATAAAACGTGACATGAAGCCGAAAGAGATGATCATCCAGGACTGTAAACGCGATTGGCTTGCCGTTTAAGGTCACTTTTCCGGGCTCCGTCGGTAGATAGAGGTCAATGTTTCCTTGGACGGAGCCTGGGCGTTCGATCCCAAAGCGCAGTTCACTAGGCCATTCAGATGAAGAAGATCTTTTCCATTTCCAATCTTTCACCTCCAAGCCCTGGGAAATGTGCAGGTCGCTGCCCAAGAACACGGGCTGGTATGGGCGGTGAGGGCGCACCGCTAGCAGTGCCGTCCCGTGGGCGGGGATGCCAGGCAGGACCATCCGGGGGTTTGAAGTCTCCTTTAGATTGACGAGATAGTTGTCGCCTCTCCAGAATTCTCGGGCACGGTACTCCCCTTGAAGGTCCAGGTAGAAGTCTTTTAGGTTTACATAGATATCCTGGGGAGTATCCTCCCAATTGAGTACGGCCAACAAATGCCACTTGCCGGTTGCTCCGTCTAAATCCAGTTGTAAGAGCCGAGGGGTTTGGTTATCGAACCGATCCAACACGTATGGTCTTTTGCCAATCAAGGGAATCAGAGTTTGTGCGAGGCGCAATCTTTCGGGAGGCAGGCTGGGTAAATGATCGGAGAGAAATAAGGATCCCCCAGTCATGGAGATTACGGTAGCCAGCGTTTGGGTCTCGGCCAGGTTTAATGCTTCTTGATCACCCCTAATTTCTATGGATCCCAGTAGAAGGCAATCGGGATCATTGATCCACCAACGCCTGTGGAGGGCTGAGCGGGTTAAGGTGTTGTGGATGGCGTTTCGGGCGCTCGGTAGATTGGGCTCTCCCTTGAAAAAGCGCTGCATGCCCCAGTACGCCGGTTTCCAGCGATGAGCGACATCGGCGCCAATGCGCATAGCATCGACCAGCCCAATCGCTGGTCCAAGCGGGCAACCACAACCCAACAGGAAAGTCTCTTTCCCAGCCGCGGCGCGGATCACCTCCAAACCATCGCGCAGCACCTCCGCCCGCGTTTGCGTCGGATTTCTACGACGACCGGGGAGGGCAGCTGCATAGAGGAAATCCAGCTTTAGATAGGGAAACCGCCATTCATCCACCGCTGTTTTGACCAGGTCGGTGACATAAGCCAGCGCATCCGGATGGGTTAGATCGAGGGCGGTGTGAAAGGTGTTCCAGAGGTGACCGGCGTTGACCGGCCGCCCGAGCCTGCCCCGAAGAAGCCAATCCGGGTGTCTGCGCGCTAAGTTTGATCGAGGATTTACCAGGAACGGAGCTAACCAGAGTCCGGGCGTAAAACCTGCTTCTCGAATTTCATTCGCCAGCGGCCGCAGTCCTTCCGGGAACCTATCATTGGTTTCAAACCAGTCGCCGACCTGCGCCTCAAAACCATCATCAATTTGGAGGATGTCCAAGGGCAAATCCAATCGCCTGTCCACTGCGGCGCCTAAATTCGTCCGGATGTCGCCCGCCGTGACCTGGCGGAAAAATTGGTACCAGGAACACCATCCCTTGGGAAGTTTGCTTTCTGTGGGGTTCCCGGGATCAAGTCCACATTCTCGTGCGACCATTTCCAAATAAAGACCTAAAGGGTCATAGGTATCAAGATGTAAAAACTGGGCTACGGCCCAATCAGTCTCCATTTGATTACCTGGATTTAACTGGACCCGGTCGCCGCTCGCCCACAAACGCAATGCTGGCTGGCTGGAACCAATCCAGGCTTCCATGGAACCAAAGTGCCGTTTTTGGGAGAGGAAACCGAGCAAGATTCCCCTGCGCTGACCTGTATCGCACAATATTCCGAACATATCACTGCCAAAGAGCCCAGTCCTCCCGGGTCTCGGAGTATCCGGGTTGGAAATGATAGGCGCTCTCAAAGGACCCAGCCTGGTCTTTCTAAATCGATCGTCGCTAGTGTAAACTTGGGTGTTGGACCATGACTGCCAGCCATTTGAAAAGAAAGCGTATTCTCCAGGCAATCCGATCGGCTCAATTTCTCGAAAGTTCCTTTTGCCTGGTTCAAGGAAAATCTTTCGGGATTTTTGAGATTGCCGTGAGTAGTGAAGCCGGCCGTGCGGTCCCAAACGGGATTGGTAGATAAATCCGGCCGAGAGCAGTTCCAATCGATCCAGGGAAACTGGCTGACTGCCCCGGTTGTCAATTGACAATTTCCACAACAGAAGGGCGTGATTTTCGGGGAGAGCATAGGTTAGGGTGAACACCAAACCATTTTTATCCGGTCCGACCTGCAGTGCGAGCTGCTGCAAGGGACCGTGGGGCGAGGAAATAATTTCGGGGTCGGACACGCCTGCCTCTTGCCAAAAATTAAACATCTGTTTCCGGGCGCGTCTTGTTGAGTAACTAACAGCGACCTGAGCTTCTTCAATAAAGGGACTATTCCGGTGGCGGCTGACCAGGCTCCACCGGCTCTTGGCGATATCGATTTTCAATTGAAGCGAGGCGCTTTCAAGATAATGGTTCATGACCTGGAGAATACTTAATTCGTGCAATGTTACACTTTCCTATTCAGTATTTTACTCGAGGAGTACGTCATTACTTGACATGCATTCATCCGCGTGATATATTTTTTATGACGCAGTGCGTCGTAACGGATTAAGCTTATGAGTTAGACACCAGGAGATTAACCATGGCTACAAAAGCAAAACCTGTAGATGAAGAAAGAGAGCGCAGTTTGTTTTTCGAAGGTGCCAGGAAGATTTTGCTGGCCAGTATCGGCGTAATGGCGCTGGCTCAGGAAGAGGCCCAGGACTTCGTTGATCGGCTGGTGGAGCGTGGCGAAATCGCCGAGCAGGAAGGGAAAGAGCTGATGCGCGAGATGGTGGAGAAGCGCAAAGAAAGAAGGCGGGAGATAAAGGCTGGCTTTAACCGGCGCGTCGAAGAGGCTATCGAGCAAATGAATGTTCCTACCAAAGACGATATCGAGGCATTAAGCGCAAAGATCACGGCCCTATCCAAGAAGATCGACGATTTGAAAAAGTCCCAATCCTGAGATACCGCCAGTTTGCCCGGAGCGGTTTCATGCGATTGATTAAGCGTTATACGAACCGAAAGCTTTACGATACGGAGGCTAAATGCTATGTCACGCTTGAGGATCTGGCAGAATTGATTTGTGAGGGACACGATATTCAGGTACATGACAATGGCACCGGTGAAGACTGGACGGCGATAACGTTAACTCAAATCCTCTTTGACATGGAAAAGAAGCAAGGGGGATTCCTTCCAAAAGCAGTCCTGACAGATCTGATCAAGAGCGGCCAAAATAGATGAGCCCTCCCCTCGGTATTGGCTCGAAATTTCGTAATTCACACATATGTTAGAGGGATGGATCATTAATCTGTGTAACTTTTCAAACCAGGATGCATCTAATGAGTAAAGCCCGGCACGAGGAAGATTTTTCTCTGGAAGCGCTCAGGTCTGGAGACCGGGCTGAATTCGCCAGGCTGGTAGACAAATACTCGCCATTTGTTTATCGCTTGGGCCTAAAGATGCTTAATAGTCCTCAGGATGCGGAAGATGTATTGCAGGAGACGTTTATTAAGGCTTATCGGCATCTGCAGGGCTTTGATGGGCGGGCTCTCATTTCAACTTGGCTTTACCGGATCGCGACCAATGAGGCGTTGATGCTCCTGCGAAAAAAGCATCCGGATACAATCTCGGTCAATGAGCCATGGGAAAACGAGCATGAAGATCAGGAGCCCCTGCAGATCGTGGATTGGTGCTGTCTTCCCGAAGGGGAATTGATGTCCGAGGAGGCGCGCGAAAGCCTGGACAGAGCGGTCGATAGCCTTCCGGCTAGTCTGCGAGTAATCTTTTTGTTGAGAGAAATTGAAGGTTTGTCTACGCGGGAGACTGCGGAAGTACTCAATCTCAGCGAAGCTGCGGTCAAGACGCGCCTCTCACGGGCCCGTCTCAAGTTGCGAGAGGACCTGTCCTCCTATTTTGGCGAAAGGCTGGAAGCCTATGAACATGGAACACGGTGAGAACTGCCGCCATTTATTGGCATCTTTATCCGATTATGTGGATGGGGATTTGGGCGATGAGCTCTGCCAGGAGATTGAGCGCCATCTGGATGGCTGCGATAATTGTCGTATTGTAATTGACACTCTGCGCAAGACAATTTATCTCTACCATGTTAGCGCTACGCCGCCATCTGTTCCTGACGATGTCCGCCAGCGTCTCTACCATCGCCTGGAGCTGGAAGCCTTTTTGCGAAAAGGGGGCAGTTGATAAAGGGGCGAACCTGTAACCTTTGCCGCCTGCGTGCATCTAAGGTTAAGGTTTGGTGCAAACCAAGAAAATGACGGCACAACAAGCAGAATACGTTCTGGTCTCGATCGAGGCTGAAGATGAGACGGACACCGAAATTACTGCCGAGCCTCGAGCGGGCGCTCTCTGTCCAAAATGCCGGCAGGGCAATTTGGATTACGATGGCCTCCTCAATCTAAGTTGTCCAAAGTGCGGTCATTCCGTGGCAGGCTGCTTTACGTGATAATCAATTTGTTTGCTCCGGTGGAGCGACAATTGGCGGGTTCGTGGCAGATCTAAAGGAGAACTTTTTCGATGCCAAATTTGTTGATTGAAGATGTGAAAAACCAGGTGCGGGAGGTTTTTGCCCAGCTGAAAGATCCAACTCAGGTGCTTTTTTTCGGCAAGAAGAACGAATGCGAGTTTTGTGATGATACCCGGCAGCTGGTAGAGGAAGTTGTTGAGCTCTCGGAAAAACTTACGCTGGAAGTGTATGATTTGGATGAGGATGCCGAGATCGCCAAAAATTTTAATGTTGATAAGGCACCGGGACTGGTCATCGCCGGCCGGGCGGAGGGTCAAATCCTGGATTTTGGCATCCGCTATGCAGGGATACCCTCTGGCCACGAGTTCAGTTCGTTTATCCACGATCTGGTGTTAGTTTCAGGGCGAGATTCCGGCCTGAGCCGGAAGACCAGGGATTTTCTAAGCAAATTGGATAAACCTGTACATTTGCAGGTATTTGTCACTCCCACCTGACCATACTGCCCGCGAGCCGTGGTGCTCGCTCACCAAATGGCATTGGAAAGCCCCATGGTGGAAGCCGAGATGGTAGAGGCCATGGAGTTCCCAGAACTGGCAAACCGCTTCAGGGTCAACGGAGTGCCTCAAACTACTGTCAATCAGGGCGCAGGCACAGTTGTGGGTGCGGTTCCTGAAGAAAACTTGCTGGCTGAGATCATGCGGGTGGTCGGCAATCACAAGTCCACTTAATAGGGGAAAATAATCGTTGGCTTTGACCGTCCCAACATTGACCGTTTACTTGGCTAAAACAGAACAGGAAAAAATGATAAAAATCGCGGCAGTCACCGAAAATCACCAAAAGCTGAGCAGCCACTTCGGACGCGCCCCTTTCTACCATGTTTACACCGTCGAGAACGGAGCGGTCGTTTCGGAAGCGCAGCGTTCCAAACCTTATCATGGTCAACATGGCGACCACGACCATCACGAGCAGGATCAGTCCCATAGTCATCATGCCGATATGTTCGAGCCAATCCGCGATTGCCAGGTATTATTGTGCGGCGGCATGGGAGAGCCGGCCTATCGAAAAGCCCTGGCAGCGGAGTTGGAAGTGGTATTAACAGGCGGTGAAATCAGGTCTGCGCTCCAGGCTTATCTAAATGGTGAGCTTGCCAGCGATATGCGGCGGGTTCACCAACACAAATAGCCAGGAGCGGAAGGGGATGTCAGAGCGAAAGCGAAAACATCGTCCCATTGCTGGAGGATTGATTATGGAAGCCAAAGTACTTTGGGAAAAACGACTGACCTTCACCGGGACCGCAGACACCGGCTTTGAGGTCCCATTAGGCGCGGACTCATCTGTGGGTGGGGATGAGGATGGCTTCCGGCCGATGGAGCTGATTGCCGTCGGTTTGGCGGGATGCACCGCAATGGATGTAATCTCTATCCTGCAGAAGAAACGCCAAGAGGTGACCGGGTTTGAAGTCCGGGTGCATGCGGATCGTGCCAGGGAACACCCGAAAGTATTTACCCATGCGGTGATCGAATATTTTGTCACGGGTCATGATGTTGACGAGGCCGCCGTGGTTCGCGCCATCGAGCTTTCCACGAACCAGTACTGTCCGGCGCAGGGGATGTTTAAGCAGGTGTTTCCGATAGAGTTGGTATATCACATTTATGAAGATGGGGGTAATGGGCAGCGTAATCTTGTAAAAAGCGGCAAATATCAAACTGCTGGGGAGTTGGATTAATATCCTCTTTTAGGTGTGCTGTTTGCCTAACTCCCTCATCCGTATCGATATTTCCCTTAATGCAAAATCTCTCTGCGGTGAAGCTGGTTCGGTGATCAGGCGCTGGCGAGTTTCTATTAACTCTTGCAGCTGCTTGTGGATGCCATGGACTGATCGCGGGGCGGCATCGTGATCCGGCAAAATTATTTCTGCGTTCCGCACGACCGGAAACAGATATCCTCCCATGCCAACGCACATGGCAACCAGGCCGGTAAATATGAATATCAAAGACATCCCCGCGCCCGGACTTGTCCCGACCAGACCAGCAAAAGTATCGCTGAGTGCGCCGTTCGGCTGCATGGCCGGCTCCATCACAAAGTCGGCTAACGGTCCGGCGATCAACATGGCGGCCGGGTTGACGAACCAGGCGATTAACCGCCGGATAGAGAACACGCGTCCCTGCACATCCGGAGCAACCTTGGCCTGCCAAATTGCCTGGTTTGACCCATTAATAATGGGGACAAAGAAAGCCCCGAAAAAGCTGGCTACCGCCCAGATCGGAAGACTGCGCCCCAATCCCATCAGCACTACGCCGAGCAAACTGGATACGGCCCAACCTGCCAGAACGCCATGGACCCGTCGTTTCGGTCCCCCCCAGGCGCTCATCACCACTCCGCCGAGCACGCCGCCGATTGCTCCCGTGGAACTGACACTCCCAAAAATTAGCTCGTTGTTTCCGGTACTGGCCAGGATCATGGGCGCTAATATCGCAAAGGGGATGCTGACGAAAAAGTTGCCCAGGAGGAAGACGATCTGCAACCCCAGCAGGCTTGGGCGGGCCAGGATATAGCGGAACCCGTAAGCTGCTTCCTTCCAGATGCTTCCTTGTCCCTGGCGTCCCTCTTCCGTAATCCGAGGTTTTGGGATGGCTACGAAGAGAAGCGCTCCAATGGCGAAGACGAAGCTGATGATGTCGATGGTCAGGATACCCGCCAGACCGACCACGCTCAACAGGGCGCCCGCCAGGAGAGGTGAAAATATACCGGAGGCCGACTCTGCCAAAGACATCATGCCATTGGCGCGGCCGTATTGTTCCTTGGACAGCATTGTGGTGATTGCTGCAGAATAGGCCGGCCATTGAAAGGTCTGGAAAAAGCCCTGAAAAGCGCCAGTTATGTATAGATGCCATATCTGCAGATGATCGGTGAGGTACAGAATGAGGATGGCGATGGTGGCCAGCCCGGAGGCCAGGTCGCTGATCATCATCATGAGTTTGCGGTCGTAGCGGTCAACGATGGCGCCGGCCAGCGGGCTGAAAAGCAGCATAGGAGTTACAAAGAAGAAGCCCACGAGCGCCAGCGCGGTGGCAGAGCCGGTGATCTCGTAGGCCCATATCGTCAGAGCAAAACCGGTCATGTTGGTGCCCAATAAGGAAACGATTTGACCGATCCAGATGATGCTAAACGCGAACATACCAGTGGGGCGATTTTCGTTCATACGCGGTTCAATTCCTATTCGACGAAAATTTCGACGTGTTGGCCGTCTTCCTCATCTACAACATCGATGATCTTGCCTTCCACCCCAGAATTGAGCATCTCGTAAATCTGTTCCAGGTTCAGATTGGCAACTTCCGGAGCGAATTGCGCGCCGATTTGGACGCCCCATTCCATCAGTCCCAGAGGGATATTGACACTGGTTTTCATCTTTCCGGTGACTGTATCGGTGACCCGCACACGAAACCAACGCGGACCGCCGGTTGCGCGGCTGCTGAACTTCCTGGGGCCTTTCTGGCTCCCGCTCAACGCAGCCAGCAGCTTCGCGCCTTCATCAGCCGTGATCTTGCCCTCTTTGATCATTTGAAGGATTTTCATCCTTTCCTCGGTGGTTGCCATTCTGACTTAATCCTTTCAGCCTTCGAGGGCGGATAACAGTTGCTCGGCTTCTTCCAGGGTAATTTTTCCCTGTTCCAACATTTGGAGGACCATTAATCGCTCTTCATCTTTAACCGGCTCGGTCTTGGTCTCGGTTTTAGGAGGCATCCAATCGGTTGTCTCAACCCGCTTGCGCCGATCTCGGGCGGCATGAGCGGCGGTGCGGGTGCGGCGTTCGGCGCGGCGCCGGGCTGCTTCCAACTTCCGCTGCAGCTTCTCTTGAGCGCGCTGCAATTTCTCCTGGGCCCGTGCGCCAGCGGTTCGGGCTCGCCCGGCAATGCGTTCCGCCTTTTCTGACGACAACCCGCTCTGGCCGAAAATCGAGGATATACTTTCCAATTGGGACTCGAGCGTGGCTTCCAGCATGTCTATTTGCGCCTGGATTTGCTCATCAACCTGGCGGTTGATCAGCTCGGTCATGCTTTCTAAGTCCTCGCCAGGTTCAAAATCAAAGCGGGTCGCTTTCGACGCGAATTCAAATCCCCAGGCGCGCGGCTGGCTGCCCAGGATGACCTTGCCATTAGCAGAAAGCGTAAGATCAGCATCGCCGTCTCCCAACGACAGGTTGTACGGCGCTTTTACCTGGGAGATCTCGACCCCCGGAAGGCTGACCATGATATGCGTCGCGGCGGGGATATCGATGGTGGCACTGGAATCTCCAGGCAAGCGAGCGACTATATTCCCATCGGATTCGAAGCGGTAGCTCTTTCCACGAGCTGGATCCAGAAGCAGCGTGATGTTCCCCTTGACGCTGGCGGAAGCGTTTCCATCGACGTCATCCAATCCGAGATTTCCGTAAATTGCGTCTTCGACAATGAAGTCTCCCTGCACGTCCTGGATGGTTGCATTGCCATCTAACGTATGAATCTTAAGATCGCCGGCAACGTTTTTCGCCGTCAGGTTACCGTGCAACTGGTCAATTTGTGTCGGCCCGACGCTGCGTAGGGTCAGCTGTCCGGAAGCCTCGGTGATGTTCAGATGGCCGTCCAATGACTTAAGCGCGGCATTTCCATGAACGAAGTTGATTTGCAAAGCCGCATCGTACGGCACGGTGACTTTACAGTCTTTTTGGCAGGATATCACGATTATCTCACCGTGCTCTTCCAGGGCTAGATCCTCAACGCTCGGAGCCCTGGCAACCACTTCGGTTTCTTCCCAACCCTTCAGCTCCAGGTCACCTTGAATTTCGATGATGACTTTGGGATTCTTCCCGGTTCTTAAGGATTTCTTTTCCATGGTCACACCTCGCCTTCCTGGAGCATGCGCATGGCATCCTGGTAAGTAATTTCTCCTTTTTCCAGGCTTTCCAGGATTGTTCGACGCTCTTCATCTGTCATGCCAAAAGGCTCATCGCCGCCGGGCTCGTAACCCAGAGATCGGATGACTTCATGCAGCCTATTGCGAATAGTAGGGTAGGACAGGCCGAGTTCCACCTCCATGCGGGTGATCTTTCCCTCACACCGCACAAAAGTCTCTATAAAACTCAACTGTTCGTGTGTCAGATTTTCAAAGGATCCGGTATGGAAGCGGCCCTCGATGGTAGTATCACACTCTCGGCAGTATAGCCGGGTTATGAGGATGTCTCCACCGCAGATTGGGCATTTGCCGGGTAAGGGTTGCATAATTGCTCCTTCTTTTGCTTGAGAGCCAGTGGACAATTCAGCTAAGTCTGAACAAACTCCAATGCCGCTCAACTAAAAGGTATACTTTCCAGCCATGTAAATATTGTAATAAAAATTTATGATTTGTCAAGCGTTTATTTTTGAAATTATTAACTATAACTTTGATTAATTAGAATTCAAAATTTATTTTTCCCCCTTGACTAATCGACTAATCACTAATTGACTAATGACTAATTGACTGTTTGCCAATGACCTACTTAGCTTGCATCCCCTTCTCAGAGGTGATAAAGCTGGCTCCATTTGAGCACAAGCAGGCAGTGATCGTTTCACCAAAGCGGGTCATCGTTCCAAAATAGGGTGCGCCGCCATTATACGCGACCCAACCTTCCAAATTAAAGGCCAGCGGGCCCTCCGCCAGCATCCACTCGCCGTTGTATTTTCGGGCGATGTGGATATGAGTGCCGGTGCTCTTGCCCCCTTCACAGGAGGGATGCCCGATGGGATCGCCAGCTTCCAGCACAGCACCAAGCGGTGCCCGCCCAGCCGTACCTACATGCAGGTAAAAGGCTATCCAGCCGGTACGTTCATCGCCGTCCATATCCAAATCCAGCACGACGGTTCCCGGTTCAGAACGCACCACCACCCCCGGAGCGACGGCAGTGGCCCACTCATCCGTATAAACACAACCACCTACCAGAGATGGGGGAGCAAAATCCAGGGCAGCCAGGGGCGCACCGGTGCCCCAACCTGTGTGCGGGCCGCCGGTATATGCCCAGGTGGTTCCAGGTTCAAAAGGCAGGCTAAACTCCGGTTGAACCAGGCTGCCGGGTATATGGGGTTGGTCGGCTGCCCAGGGATCTCCAAATAAGTCTGTATAGGTCCGGAAAAACCCATCCGGACCCACCGCTACGGCATATTCGTCTGGAGATAAAAGACGGGAGAAGTAATCCTGCAATGCGACTGTAGCGGCGTTCTGCCAGGGGTCGGGGCGCTCTACTGTGCCGTCTTTATGATGGATGATGGTTAGATCGCCAGTTCGCCAGCTATAATAAGCGTTATTAATCGTGTTTGCTGCCCAAACCAGCTGCATATAGGGTCCCCGATACTTAGGGCCCCTGATTCCGAACAGGTAATCAGGGTCGGAATGCGCCTGGATCGGCTGGCTGAGCGCGTCCCCATGATATTCGAGGAGAGCCAGCAACAAGCGAGGGCTAACGCTGAAATTTTGTGAGATCAGCGCGATGGCCTCGGCGCCGTCACGGTTGGCCTCATCCGCAAAGACGACATAATCCTTGAACCAGCCAGTCGTCCCCTCCAGATAAGAGCGGACATCAAAACCGGCCTGCGCCGGGCCGTTGACAAACTGGCTGTCGGGCAGGACCTGGAATGGGGATCCCCAGAGCGGGGCGTAATAGATAGGGATCTTCATAGGCATACCGGGCGGTAGCGTAGTTACTTGCTCCGGGATGAAGGGGTTTGCCTCCCGGATTTCCTCTACGCGGGTATTGAAGTGCACCGCCAGGGCGGGCAGGGTATCACCAGACTGGACCGTATAGTCGATGAGTTCGCCGGGGGAGTAGGCCGGCCGGGTGGGGAAGGGCGTGACCTGCGGTGCCTGAGCAGCAGGCTCGTCTACTACCGGGGACTCTGCTGGGGGGAATTCGCCGGGCATGGCCAGCGCCACCGGCTCAGATTGCGGCATACAGCCGCTGATGGGCAGGCTAATTATCAGAAGAACGGCCAGGCAGTCTAGAAAGGTTGGCTTCGGAAGCTTCATGCGGGTCACGACCCACTAGTATAACGCCAAAGCCCCCCGATGAGCAAGGTGATTTTTTATCTATTCCAATTACGGGTCATCCGCCCGGCGAATGATGCGGCTGGCGTAGATGCCCAAGGTACTGGCCGGGATGGTCTCGCCATCGCGGGTTAAATAGCCCTCATAAGGTTTCTCTCCGGCGTGCACGCGCCAGCCGCTTAGCACAAAAGGCAAGGGACCATCGGCGACGATCCACTCGCCATTATACTTGCGGGTCAGGTGGATGTGATCACCAGTGGAAAGACCGCCTTCACAAGAAGGGTGACCGATACGATCGCCAGCCTCCACCCAGGTGCCCTCCTTAATCATGTCTTTCGTCGCCACGTGCAGGTAGCCAAGTACCCAACCGGTCTGTTCGAGACCATCGCCATCCAGATCGATCACAACGATTCCTTTTCCAGTGCGAACGACCTGACCAGAGGCGGCAGCAACGGTCCAGACATCAGAGGACAGGTTGCAGCCGGAGATCAGGGCGCCTGGTCCAAAATCTATGGCGGCCCAGGCACCATCGCGTTCCCAGGCGCCGTGCGGTCCACCGGTAAAACCCCAGATCTGGTTAAGCATGAAGGGCAGAATCAGCCGGGGTTGAACCAGATCGGGAGGGTAGAGCGGTTCAACGGCAAGGGCGCGCATCCAAGGATTTCCAAACATACGCGCGTGGAGCGCCGGAAAACCAGCCTCGGAATCCAGCGCCTGGAGCCACTCCTGGCTGTCGTAAAGCTGGGCGAAGAAGTACTGGATTGCGGCGGTACCAGCGTTGAGGTCCGGCGCCATGCGGGCAGTTACTCCGTCCGAAAATCTTATCTCGGTTAAACGCCCTTCCCGCCAGCCGTAGTAGCCGATTGAAAGCTGGTTGACGGCCCAGGCAAGCTGATTGTACAAGCCCTTGTCCCGCGGAGCGATCCGACCGATCGGATAATCCCAGGCCTGAGGAAATTTCGGCTCTCCATATACCATGCCGCCCTGATATTCAAGCAGAGCCAACAGCAGGCGCGGGTTGATGGAGTTTTCGATGGCAACGCGGTAGATTACATCACCGGCTCTTGTCCAACCAGTGGTTCCCAGGTAATCCCTGTAAGCGTGCATACTGCCGCCCGCCTCTTCAATAAAAGCATTGATGTCGAAGTCTGCCGCCGAGGGTGAGAAGACAATTTCGCTATCCGGCATGATGTGCTGGGAGGAGGTAGTGTTCGCCAGGCGGCGGGGGATGACGAGGAGCTGGTTGGGATTGAGTAGAGAGGTTTCTGGAATGGGATCGGGAGAAGTGATCGCGGAGGCGTCAACGCCGAAGCGCACAGCTACCACCGGCAGGGTATCGCCAGCCTGGGTGTAGTAGAGAAAGGGGGCCGTGTTGATGAGTACGTCCTCGGGGGTTGGAGAGGGCGTGGGTTGGGCAGTGGGCGCAACCGGGTCGATCGGATCCTCAGAAGGATTTTCTGGATTCGCAGTCGGCAGCGGATTGATCGAAGCGAAAGCTGGGGGCGGGGTCTCCGTGTAGTTGTAGCCGTTGGGCGGGATGAAAGTCGGGTCGGAGGTGGCAAGAGTGCCAAGGGTGCACGCCAGGCTGGCAAGGCTGAGAATCCAGCCGGCCATGATCAGGCGCTTCACTCGAAGAGAACCAACTCGATTAACGTTGAATTGCATTTTCCGGTTTGCGGCCTTCCCAGGCCTCGACCGACTGTCCGTTGCGCTCAAGATGGCCATCGTACTCGTTGCCCCAACCAACGGAAGCCCACCCATCCAGCATGAAAGGCAGGGATTGGTCTGCGGGAATCCACTCCCCATTATACCGGCGAGCCAGGTGAACGTGGGTGCCAGTTGACACGCCTCCTTCACAGGAAGGGTGACCAACGCGCTCTCCAGCGCGCAGATTTGTTCCCGGTTCAACGCGGCCGCGGGTTTCGATGTGCATATAAAGCACAGTCCAGCCGGTCTGCTCGAGCCCATCGCTGGGGCCAGTATTCTGGTCATCTAGGTCCTGCACCACGGCGCCGCCGCCCGCCCGCACCACTGTGCCATCGGCTACGGCAGCCACCCAGGCATCATTCTGCACGCAGCCCAGCGCTTCTCCGGGAGGCGCGAAATCCAGGGCTGCCCAGCCAGAGCCGCTGCCCCAACCGCCGTGGGGGCCGCCTGTGTAGGCCCAGACTTCACCGGGCTCAAAGGGCAGCTGCATCTCGGGCTGGGCTAAGTCTGGCGGCAGGAGGGGCTCAAGGGCGTAGTCGAAAGGATATCCGAAGAATTGGCCGTAGACAGCAAACAGGCCGTTTTCGCCGACTGCCTTTTTCCACCCTTCAAGATCGTATAGTTGTGAGAAGATGTGCTGCACACCGGCCGTGCCAGCATTAATGGTAGGCTCGATTAGCATAATGGTGCCATCCGCCAGAATCCAGGCGGGCAGCCCCGCCACCCGCCAGAGATAGTAACCCCGGTTGAGGTTATCGGCTGCCCAGGCAAGCTGGCGATAAAGTCCATTGCGCCAGTCGACAAAAACACCCATGGGGAAATCCAGCGTTGATTCCCCCGGATCCGAGCGGGTGACCCATCCGCTCTGATATTCTAGGAGGGCCAGCAGCAGTCGGGGGTTTACCGAGTATTCCTGAGCGACGCGTTCGACGATCTGCGCACCACTGAGATGCTGTTCGCCAACCGGTTCCTCGTAACTGGCCAGGTAACCGCTTTGGGTCTGGACGAATTCTGCAACGTCAAAATAAGCACTCACCGGGCCGTACACCAGCTCTGAATCAGGAATGATTTTGAAAGCCGGTCCAGGACCCTCGGGCGAGGGAGCAGGGATGGTGAGCAGCTGCCCGACTTCCAGGTAATCGATGTTACCGAGGCCGCTTGCCTCGGCGACGGCGTCGATGCTGATGTTGAAACGGGTGGCGATGTTGTTCAAGGTATCGCCAGGCTGCACGACGTATTGCTCAGGGTCGGAGCGCAGGGAAGGCAGGGAATGAGGGAGATCTGGGGTCGGGGTGAGAATGGGGCTGCCCGGCACACGCGTGGCGGGGAGAAAGGGATTTGGAGAGTTGGATGCGGCGCTTTCCGATATTCCTAATGGCAGCTGGTCTGGCGCGGTAGGAGCTCCTGAATTTATTAGTAACGAGCGGGAGCATGCCAGAACCGCCAGGATTAACGAGCAAAATGCCAGCAATATCTTCCAGGGTGTGACGAACGATTGTGGCATGGGTTTTATTTTATCCTGAAAAAGCGTATTATGACAGTGATGTGGGGGTGGGCAATTAGGCGATTAGGCGAACAGGCAATGGCGATTGAAGACAATCGCTTCGGTGATTACGCGAGATGCGTGCAATTTTGATGCCAGGATGGTGGAATTTCCTCCACCGGGATCCGGTGGGGAATATAAAGAGCCTTGCGAAGGCAGGCCGGACCAGATGGGTCTTTTATAGAGGAGGACATGCAGATTTTCCTGTCTCGGCCAAGAACCCTCGCAAGGCTGGTAAAGGGGGAGTGGTTTAGATCTAAAATATAGCACATATGTTCTGATTTGTCAAGCTTTTCTCAGAATTCGCTGGCCGGGAGCATCAACCAGCATAGGGGAATCCCTACCGAAAATTAGGAGGATTCCCCATATACGCCAGGGAAGCGCTTGGATATATTGTTTGAGCATTTGAATTGTGCCGAACTGGACAAGCCCAAGAAAGGAGGGAAACTTGCGAAATAAATGGGAGGCAAGTTATTTTGGGCAGTGGGTCCGGAATTCCCGGAGGAGAAGCGGCATCCGGGCACGGATTGTGGCGGCGCTGCGGGCTGACCCGCGCATAAAATCCGCGGTGATTGACGTGGTTGTTGACGGGAGGGTGTTGATCCTGGTGGGCACGGTCGCCTGCGAGGAAATTCGCCGGGCAGCAGAGGAAATTGTGTTGCAGCTAGAAGAATCAGTTACTCTGAGCAACGAGTTGAAGGTAGGTAAACATGAAGGTGAGAACCGATGAGCTGAAGATGGACCTTGACGAAATTGCCAACCAAATTGCGGATGAAGTCCAGGAGATTGCCAGGTGGGAAGCCTGGATTGTCTACCTGCTGGAGGATTTTGAGTTGCAGGCAGCTAGCCTGGATCCGGAACACCCAAAAGGATATCGGGTGATGCTCGAGCGACTACGTGAGGAAATCGACGGCCGGCTGAGGAGGGGTGCGTGGTGATGGGTTTTCCTGCTCTCCTGCTTGGCGATGCAGGAGATACTTGCAGATAGAGGTGGGACGAATCATGGGAGAGGTGCGAGTACTGTTGGCGGATGATCATGCCGGGGTTCGAAAAGGCATTCGCTCTGTGCTCGAGCGGGCATCTGGAATTCGCGTGATTGGGGAAGCGGTAAATGGCAAGGATCAGGTTCCCCAGCAGCTGGTGGAAGCCATTCGCAGGGTGGCCGATGGCCAGGAAGGGGTGTTCAGCCGGGACGTGGCGAGAGCAGTCGCGGATAGAAGGGCAAGCGGGAGACGTGAAGCGTAAGGCTCCTATACCAGTTTGAGCTGGACGGCGAGGACCGCGGCTTCAACCCGGGAGGATACGTTCATTTTTTTGAAGAGCGAATCGAGGTGCTTCTCGACGGTTTTCTCGCTGATTCCCATTTGTGTGCTGATCTGCAGGTTGGTCATACCCATCACCACTCGCTTAAGGACTTCTAATTCGCGGTTTGTAATCTCGGCGGTTTGCTGCCTCTGAATCTGGTCGCTCATGTTGGCGGCCACGCTGCGGCTGAACCATCCATGCTCACCGCTGGCGATGCCGCGGACGGCCTTAACGATGGAGGAGGGGACTTCTTCTTTAAGCAGATAACCAGCAGCGCCGTTTCGCAGCGCTTCGTAGATGAAGGAAGAATCATCGTAAGCACTCAGAGCTAACACCTGCACCTGGAGATCTTCTTCCCTGATGCGGCGGATGACTTCACCGCCAAGAATGTCCGGAAGACGCATATCGAGGATGGCAATATCTGGATGAAGCTGCCTGATCATCTCGATCGCCCGAACACCATTCTCGGCCTCTCCGATAACGTCAATGTCCGGCTCGGACTCCAAAAAGTTACGAATTCCATTCCTTACGACCGGGTGATCATCGATCAACAGGACCCGAATTGGGTTCATCTTTGATACTCCCTTTCTATGAGGGTTTTTCGTGTTTATAACACTGCCAAACAGCATTAGCCGGCAGCTCAAGCATGATTTTTGATCCTTAGAAGTCGGTGACCCCCATTGGATCAGATCGTCAAAAAATCTCTCTGGCGCGTTCTGGAGTAGGCATCTTTCTGCGAGAGTCAGTTAAATTATGGAAAGCTATTTTAACAGGTTTTTGTCAGGTGTCAACCGGCCGTGACATAATACGAGCTCCGGAAAAAGGATGGGACACTGCTTAGCCCGCAAGGGTCACCTGGGCCTGGTGGGTGCGAAAGAACGGGCTGATTCCGTGGGCGGCAAGCTGGAGGTCGTATCACAACTCGGGAAGGGTACGGTAATCAGGGTGGTGGCACCGGTTAAGAGAAGTAAACGGTAACCAGTGAACGCTGATTCACTTGCCAGGAGGCCAAGCTTGGTTATAATAGCCACGGTTGGCCCCTTCAAGCGATTGTCGTCAATCGCCACTGCCTAATCGCCTGATTGCCCGAGCGATTGTGTTAAATCGCCATTGCCTGATTACCCAATGCCTAGTCCTCTGGTCGAATGTGTCCCTAATTTTTCTGAAGCCCGGCGTCCTGGAGTTGTCCAGGCCATAGTTAACGCCATACAGAGTGTAACAGGTGTAAGGGTGCTGGACCGTCACTCGGACATGGATCATAACCGCACGGTGGTCACTTTTGTTGGAGCGCCAGCTGCGGTGGAGGAGGCGGCTTTCCGAGGCATCGCCAAGGCCGCCGAGCTGATCGATCTGAACGAGCATCGCGGCGAGCACCCGCGCATCGGCGCGACGGATGTGGTGCCATTCGTCCCGGTTGCTAACATCACGCTGGATGAATGCGTCGAGATTGCCAGGCGGGTAGCCCGGCGAGTGGGGGAGGAACTCGGAATCCCCGTTTACCTGTACGAACAAGCCGCAACGCGTCCCGAGCGGCAGAACCTTGAGAACATCCGGCGGGGAGAATATGAGCGGCT
>Ga0209640_10000071_pt1 | contig 59733 bp, 56 predicted proteins | sample RifCSP10_1_FD_184018 | JGI IMG/M metagenome (GOLD analysis project Ga0209640, IMG submission 184018) | Soil microbial communities from Rifle, Colorado - Rifle CSP2_sed 10_1 (SPAdes) (version 2) | ecosystem: Environmental > Terrestrial > Deep subsurface > Rock core/Sediment | place: Rifle...
TTCTTCCGAACGCGGCGGCGAACCCCGCGCCCGTCAGTGCGGCACTGGGGATTCTCGTCGGTCCGCCTGGCATCACGATCGGGAGCGTCGCGGTGATCGTCTCGGTGTATGGCTGGTTGACCGGTTTCGCGTTGATGACGCCTCGGATTCCGTTCGCAATGGCCGCCCATGGCGAGCTTCCCCGAATGGTCGCGCGAGTACACGCCGGCACCCGGGTGCCCGATCTCGCGATTGTTCTCAATTCGCTGATTGCATTGACGCTCGGATTGATCAGCGACTTCAGTCAGCTCGCCACGTTCGCCGCAATCTCGCGACTCGCGATTTTTGCGTCGACTTGCGGGGCGTTGGTTCTCCTGCGAAGGATACGTGGACCGTCAGAGGGATTTCGTGCGCCGGGTGGGCCCATGCTCGCTCTCTCGGGCGTGGCCTTCAGTCTCTGGCTCCTGAGTACGCGAAGTCTGGCCGAAGCATGGTTCCTGCCCGCGATTCTTGCGACAGGCGTGTTGGTCTGGGTCGCGACGCGACGTGCGCGCCATGCCGCCGCGGAGACTGCCGCCCCATCGCCGCTCAGTGCGGGCGCCAAGTAGCCCAGCGCGACCTAGTGGCGTCGCTCACGCCGTCCGCCCACTGAATCACGCCAGCAGTGATGGAAAGGTTGCCGGCGCCGCGTCGGTCGGCTCCGCTTCGTCCAGAAGTCTCAATGACTCCTCGTAGCCGTCCGTCTGCGGGCGTGCGGTATCGGCAAGCGCGTGCGGCGGAATCTGCCGCGCGGCGGGTGCACGCAGGTCGAGCATGGCGCGCAGAATATTCCTGAGCCTCCGTCGTACGTAGTGTCCGGCTTGAGCCGGACTTGGCCGGGCCCGTAGTGGTCCGCCTGAAGGCGGACACTAAGCGCCTCCTATCACCGAGTCACGTTTTGAAAATACGGCGGCAGGTCCTTCTTGGTGTCTCGCAGGATTTCGACGATGGACTGACGATCCGCAAGCGACAGCGCAGAACGGTACCGTGGGTCCTGTTCCTGTCCGGACAACACCTCCCACATCCGCCTGTAGATCGGGTCTTTCGCAAGAGGCGGCAGCGCGTCAAAGGCAGGCGAGTAGATCAAATAGCTGCACGGGTACTTCATCAGGCGCCGATTCAGATCGAGCTCGTACAACGAGCGGCCTTTTCGGTCACGAGGCCCGGTGGTCGAAAACCGCTCCGCGAAGCCCGATCCACCCCGTACCGGATCCATCAACTTCGCTTCATCGACGAACAACAGGTAATCTACGACCTCGCTGGCGACACCGCTCATCATCATCGCAATGCGCCCCTCCATTCCGGGGTCGGGTGCGAACAGCGGATGCAGCGCAGGATCGACAGCTCGCGCTTCCCAGGCGGCGCGCGTCAGAAGGTTTGTCATTCCAGCCTGGTGAGTGAGCACCAGGTGAGCAACGATGTCGCTCGAAAGAGCGCGATAGCCGGCAGCGTCGAACAATCCCTCCACGGAGGCGAGCTCGCGACTGGTCCGCGCGTCGAGCGCGGCCGCCTCATTGCCCATGTGCTGCGCCGAGCCAGTGCTGCCGGTCACGAACCAGCCGCCAAAACGCTGTCTCAAAGGATCGCTGTGATCGATGTGCCGCGGGACGCCGGAAAACTGAGACGGCTCCGGGCGTGTGGTACTGAACATCAGCAGGCCGGGCACGCCGAGCGTGTTACCCGTCAGGTGGCACCCCAGGCACTCGAAGGCGCGCTTGAACTGCGGCGGGCCGTTCGTCGCGTCGGTACGCTGTTCGAGGGTGTAGAACACGACTCCAGCGGACTCGTCGTGAGCGGCCACCTCGAGGACGTCACCACCGCGCACCCAGCCCAGCGCGACACGATCGTTGAAGAACAGCGCGCGAGGATTCTGCTCGCCGATCCGCTTTCCCTGCAGGCTGGTGCGGGAGAACACGAGCAGCTGTGAATCGACGGGAATGCGAAGCGCCTCGAGCACCGACCGCAGGAATCCGCTGCGCTCGTCGAACGCGAGTTGAAGGGTTCCGTCCTGAAGCCTCTTGTTCACGTCGACGACGGCGTTGTTCAGCGCGGTCGTCGTGGAATACCTGATCGCCGGATCGTCGGACGATCCCCTGAACGTCCCGGCACGCTGGGCGTCTATGGGTGCCCAAGCGCTGCCAAGTACGAACAGCCAGAATCCAACGGCAAGGAGGATTCTCCAGTACATCGGTGCGCCATGATTTTGTGTGGCCCGCTCCCTGCCGTCAAGCGACATTCAGATGCTGCTCTTTGGTCACCTCAGCCTCACACGAGGGCGAGCCTGGATTTCTCCCATTTTCCCGCGACTTTTCGCCCAAACCGCGCACACTTCTTCGACGCGCCAGCCAAAGCGTTAGCCGCCGTGCAAGATTCCCAGCCTCCCCCGTTCTAAGCCCAGGAGGACTTATGAACCACCGCTTTGCCTGTCTGATGGTCGCCGTGCTTGCGCTCGCCGCCGGTGCGGGCGGCGTGATGTCCGCTTCTCCCGTCCGTCATCCAAGTGGGGACGTAGAGATTCTCGTTGACGGCGCTCCTCAACGACGGTACGCGCATGACGGGCGCTGGTATGTCGAGGCGCTCAAGGGGCGGGAATATGCCATTCGGCTGCGCAACCCTTACGGCGTCCGCGTGGCCGTAGCGCTATCGGTCGATGGCCTCAACACCATCGATGCGCGCCAGACGACCGCCGCCGACGCGCGCAAGTGGGTGGTCGGGCCGTACGAGACCGTCACCATTCGCGGGTGGCAGACGAGCCGCACCGAGGCCCGCCGCTTCGAATTCACGACCGAGGCTCGCTCGTACGGTCAGGCTCTCGGCAAGACGGCCAACCTGGGGGTGATCACCACTGTCTTCTTCAGAGAGCGCGTGCCCACCATCGTGTCCGAGACGTCGAACGAGGCCGTGGGGGCGCGGGCGCAGCGACCGTCAGCGCCAGCCGAGCGGGAGGAGTCTGCCGCCGCGAGCCGGAGCAACGACGCCGACGAGTACGCCGCCACCGGCATGGGCAGCCGGACCGACCACGCCGTCGCGCAAGTGTGGCTGGACCTCGAAGACGAGCCGGTCCAGACGGTGAACATCCGTTACGAGTTCCGTCCGCAGCTCGTCAGGCTCGGCATCCTGCCGCCCGCTCCCACGGCCGACCGGCTGCAGCGCCGCGAGGGCGCGCGCGGCTTCGAGGCGGGCTTCAGCCCCGAACCGCCGGTCGGGCGATGAGCGCGATGCTTCTGACGACCGGTTCTGATTTGGCGCTCGAGGCGCGACGTCGCGACATTGCGACGTCGGCCGACATGGTCATGAAACCGCCGGCCTACCGCCTCCCGTACAGGAACATCTCCTTGCCGCTGGCCATCACAACCTTCTGCAGTCGGAGAATATTCGAGCCATCTCGGAAGCGATACCCGATCGCGGTCAGCACCTCTCCCGGCTTGAGCGTAGTCCTGTCCCAACCGTTGTTTGCCATACGAGTCGTACTGGGACCCCCGACGTTCCACTTCTCGACCTTACCGTTGTCTGTCGTGACGTCAAGGCCAATCATCACGTGCGGATTGCCCCAGTCGTACCCCGTCACGGTTCCCTTCACTGTGACCTCTTTCCCTTGGTCGACCGGCCATGAGTGATGAGCGAATAGCGGACTGCCAGCCGCGAGCACCCCTACCAGTCCGAGTACAAGGATTTGTAGCCTAGTCATCACGCCACACCTCCAACGCAATTCTAATAGATCGCCCGCCACCTGCGACGGCAAGCCCTGGGGAGAGAGGCCGCCCGACGCGCTCCTTGACATCAGACAGACGTGTCTCTATGTTACAAACCTCTCGCAGTGTCCTGGCAGGGTCCTCGAAGGCCTGCGCAGCAACTGAAAAGGGAGGTTCCCCGGTGAGACGTTGGACCGCTATACGGCTACGGCTCCTTACGAAGATTGTGTACCCGTTGCGTGCCCACACGTCGAGCCCGTATAGCGGTCCTAGGCGCGCAAAGCGCGCCAAAGAGAGGCTGGCTAACCAGCCAAGGGCTTTCAGCGCCGCCCTCAGGGCCGATGGGATATCAAGGGCGAAGCCCTTGGCTGGTTGGTTTGTGGGGTTGACCTTCGGCCTGGCGGCGATTGGCGTGCTCACGCCAGCGCCTCTCGTGGGACAGACATCGGCGACGACACCCTATACGCCGCCGCGCACGCGGGATGGGCAGCCGGATCTGCAAGGGGTCTGGCAGGTGCTCAACACGGCTGCATGGGATCTCGAGGATCACGGTGCGAGGGTCGGCGTGCCCGCCGGGCACGGCGTGGTGGAGGGTGGCGCAATCCCCTACCAGCCGTCAGCGCGCGCGAGGAAGGAGCAGAACTTCGACAAGCGCGCGGCGCTCGATCCGGAAGCCAAGTGCTACCTCCCGGGGATTCCCCGCATCACGTACATGCCGCATCCGTTTCAGATCGTGCAGCAAGCCGACAAGGTCTCCATCCTCTACGAATATCAGCACACCATTCGCTACATCTATATGAACGGGAATCCGCATCCCGAGGGGCCAATTGAGTGGTGGATGGGGGACTCGCGCGGCCGGTGGGAGGGGAATACCCTCGTGGTCGACGTGATTCACTTCAACGACCTCACCTGGTTCGATCGGGCTGGCAATTTCCACAGCAGTGCGTTGCACGTTGTCGAGCGCTACACGCCCACCGGTCCCGATCACATGCTCTATGAGGCCACGATCGAGGACCCGACCGTGTTCACGCAGCCGTGGAAGATCAGCATGCCCCTGTACCGGCGTCAGGAACGAAACATCGAGCTGCTCGAGTACCAGTGCAATGCCTATCTCCTCGAGCAGGAATGGAACAATCCCGCTTCGACGTTCTTCGAGAAGCGCTGAGTTAGCGCATGAGAGCGAGGTGTCACGTGAGCCGTCGAATTCTTGCCACCGTCACGGCGCTGACCGTTGCGCTCTGGATCCTGCTGCTGGCGCCGGGACCCGCGGCTGGACAGGCCTTTTGGGCGAAGGACACGCCGAAGCTCCCGATGGCCAAGACCTGGATCGCGCAGAAGGTGAAGCTCCCGCCCTACACGCCGCCGCGGACACCCGACGGCGTGCCCGACCTGCAAGGGGTGTGGAGCGGCCCTGGTGGTGATGGCACCAGCTTCCTCGAAGACCACGAATACGTCGACGTGACGACACCGGCTCAGGAAACCTTCGTTTCCGATCCACCGGACGGGAAAGTCCCCTACACACCATGGGCGCTCGCGAAACGGAAGGAGATTCTGGCGGGCCTGGCGCGCGGATGGCCCGGCGAGTCGGGCCAACGTCTTCACGTCTCTCCTTCGTCATTTTGTCTCGAGGCAATGCCTGGCATTGCGTTCGACGGGCAAGAGATCGTGCAGAGGCCTGGCTCCGTGATCATGCTGAGCGTTGATACCTATCGAGTCATCCCCACCGACGGACGTCCGGCTGTCAGCCAGAGCGCAAAGTCCTGGTTCGGCACCTCGCGTGGCCGCTGGGAAGGCGATACGCTCGTGGTCGAAGTGACCGGTCTCAACGGAAAGGCGTGGTTGGACAGCACAGGCCAGTTCTACAGCGAGAACACGCGATTGGTCGAGCGCTGGAAGCTGGTCGACGCCAATACGATCGACTACGAGGTGACGTTCGAGGACCCCACGATCTATGCGAGACCGTGGAAGATCAACTTCCCGAAACGGCGTGCCGGCACGGGTCCAACAGGCGGTCCGAGAGGCGTCACCGCGGCCTCACGCTTGCCCCCAGTCAACAACGACCCGTATGCGAAGGAGAATTGGGAGCGGGCGTGTTACGAGGGAAACACCGAAAGCCTGATGGGCATCCGCGCGCTCGGCTACAAGTGGTTCAGTGGGGTGACTCCTCCGAAGTGACGCGAGGGCGCCAGCTCGTGCAGCGGCGGGGGCGGTGCCGCTCTCGGTCCTCGGTGAGTCTAGGCCTAGCGAGGCTCCGCCCCCCAGACTGGCGAGCATGCGGTGTGGCTCCGCCTCGCTTGGGACTCGATGAGAGAGGTCAGCATGAGTCCGACACAAAGGATGCACGCGAGACTGTTTGCGGTCGGCGTCGTCGCGTTCTTGGCGGCTTGGCCGAGCCAGGTTGGTGCCCAACAACTTCGGATTGGCCCCTCCGATATCGGCGGTGTGGTGACCAGCGCCAACGGACCGGAGCCCGGCGTGTGGGTCATTGCGGAAACGACCGGGCTCGGCACCAAGCGGTACGCCAAGATCGTGGTCACCGACGATCAAGGTCGCTACTTGCTGCCCGCCCTTCCGTCGGGTGCGCAGTACAGCGTGTGGGTCCGCGGATTCGGTCTCGTTGATTCCCGGCGCGTTCCCGCGAAGCCGGGCACGACGCTCAACCTCACCGCCGTGATCGCGCCCACCGCGCAGGCGGCGGCCCAATATTATCCGGGCTCGTACTGGTGGTCGATGCTCAAGATTCCGGACAAGACCATGTTCCCGGGTACGGGCCTCAAGGGCAACGGCATGCCAACAGAGATGAGGAGCCAGGCGGACTGGGTCGATGCTATCAAGCAAAATGGCTGCGGCAACTGTCACCAGGCCGGCGGCCCGATCATGCGCTCTATAGATCATGCGGCCCTTGGGGTTAAGGAGACGCAGGCAGCTTGGCTGGCGCGGTTGCGACAGGGACAGGCCGGCGGAGCGATGATCAACGGTGTCAACAGCCTGATGACAAGCGATGGCGGACTCCTGGCCAGACTGGTCGACTGGACCGACCGAATCGCTGCAGGCGAAGTGCCCAAACAGAAGCCGAACCGGCCCGAGGGCGTTGAACGCAATATCGTGGTCACCCTCTGGGACTGGTCTCGTCCCACTGCCTATCTGCACGACCTGATCGGCACCGACAGGAGGAAGCCGACGGTTAACGGCTGGGGTGCGCTCTACGGCGCGATGGAGCTGAGTACGGACTGGGTCCCAATTCTGGATCCAGCGCTCCACATGGCGAGCGAAACGAAGATGCCGGTGAAAGTCGCGAACACACCGAGATCCTCAACCGTCAATGTCGCTCCGGCGCCGTGGCGTTACTGGGGAGATCGAGCAATCTGGGATACTCAGGTCAACGCCCACACCAACATGATGGACGGCGAAGGTCGTGTGTGGTGGGCGGCCACCAACCGACCACAGTGGGAGCAGCCGGCGTTCTGCCAGAAGGGATCGGATCATCCGTCGGCGAGGGCCTTCCCGCTGGAGCGGGCTTCGGGCGCCGCGACGAACACCACCAACTTCGTCCAGAACGCGCGTGGCGTGACGATGTACGACCCGAAGACGAAGCAGTGGGCATTCGTCGATACCTGCTTCGGAACCCATCACCTGAACTTCGGTTATGACGCCGACAACACTCTGTACCTTGCCAACAACGGCGGCCCCCAATTGGGTTGGGTCAACACGCGGGTGTTCCTGGAGACCGGCGACTCGGCTAAAGCGCAGGGATGGACCGCGTTCGTCGTCGACACCAACGGCAACGGCAAGCGCGACGAGTACGTCGAGCCCAACGCCGCGGTCGATCCCGTCAAGGACAAGCGCCTCGACGTCGGCTTTTACGGCATCGCGGTGAACCCGAATGACGGAACCGTCTGGGGGTCGAATACGGGGGGCAGGGGTTGGATCGTGCGGGTGGATCTGGGTCCGAATCCGCCGGTGACCGCTTTGACGGAGGCATACCAGATTCCGGTTGGCGAATTCGGCATTCGGGGGATGGACTTGGACAGCAAGGGCATCGCCTGGGCAGCAGGAGCGGGCGGTAACCTGATCAGCTTCGATCGCAGCAAGTGCCGGATCCGCAACGGACCCAGCGCCACAGGAGATCACTGTCCGGAAGGGTTCCGGTTGTATCCGATGCCTGCACCGAAGTTCGATGGTGTGGAGGGAACGCTCGGGACCGTCGCAAGCCCGTATTACGTATGGGTCGACATGCACGACATCTTCGGCCTGGGCAGAGATACCGTGATCGTTCTCGACAATCAATCCGATGGTGTGCAGGCGTTCGCAAACGGGAAGTGGGTGCATATTGCCGTCCCATATCCGATGGGCTTCTTCACCAAGGGATTTGAGGGGCGCATCGACGATCCCAACGGCGGCTGGAGCGCCAGGGGACTATGGGCGACGTGGGGCGGCCGCGCGCCCTGGCATAGCGAAGGCGGCAAGGGAACCCCTCCGTACGCCGTCCAGTTCCAGCTGCGACCGCATCCGCTCGCGAACGCCAACTAGGCGCGCGGAGCGCGCCAAAGAGAGACTGGATGTCAGCAGCGGAGTCGTTGGCTGGTCATGAGAGAAGCGAGGTGTCACGTGAGCCGTCGAGTTCTTACCTTCGTCATGGCGCTGACGGTTGTGCTTTCGGTCTTGCTGGTGGCGTCGGGTCCCGTGGCTGGGCAAGCCTTTTGGGCGAAGGACACGCCGAAGCTCCCGATGGCCAAGACGTGGGTCGCGGCGAAAACGAAGCTGCCACCCTACACGCCGCCGCGGACACCGGACGGCGTGCCCGACCTCCAGGGAGTCTGGGGCGGCGCCGGCGGTGACAACAACAGCTTCCTCGAAGACCATGAATACGTCGATGTGACGACGCCGTCCCAGGAAAGCTTCGTCTCCGATCCGCCGGACGGGAAAATCCCCTATACGCCATGGGCGCTCGCCAAACGGAAGGAGTTTCTTGCAGGCCTCGGCCGAGGGTGGCCCGGCGAGTCCAGCGAGCGTCTTTACGCGTCTCCGGGGTCCTTTTGTCTCAACGTCGCACCTGTCTTCTCGTTCGACGCGCAGGAGATCGTGCAGAAGCCCGGCTACGTCATCATGCTCAGCGATGACACCTATCGCGTCATCCCGACCGACGGACGTCAGGCCATCAGCCAGAACGTCAAGTTCTGGTTCGGGAACGCACGCGGCCGCTGGGACGGCGATACGCTGGTGGTCGAGATGACCAGTCTCAACGGCAAGGGGTGGTTCGACAGCACCGGGCAGTTCTACAGCGAGAACACGCGCATGGTAGAGCGCTGGACGCTGGTCGAGGCGAACACGATCGATTACGAGGTGACGGTCGAGGACCCGACGATCTATACGAGACCCTGGAAGATGAACTTTCCCAAACGGCGTGCCGGGACCGGCCCAAGCGGTCCCAGAGGCAGCAGCGCCGTTTCACGGCTCCCCCCCGTAAGCGGCAACGACCCGTATGCGAAGGAGCTGTGGGAAACGGCATGTCACGAGGGAAACACCGAAAGCCTGATGGGCATCCGCGCGCTCGGCTACAAGTGGTTCAGTGGGGTGACTCCTCCGAAGTGACGCGAGGGCGCTTCACGAAGGAGATCTATGCGCCCGTCCTCATCCATACTCTGCGGTCTCGCGCTACTCACGGTGGCGTCGGCCGCGTTCAGCGACGATGGCGCGCGCCTTCTTTCCGTGGATCACCACGTTCGTGTGAAGTCCATTGCGCCGGCATTCTCTGGTCAGGATGCGCAGATCATCGTTTCAGGCTGGCTTCGACTTCGGCCAGCGACGCAAGCTCGTCCTCATAGAGACGCCGGATCTCCATGCCCCACGTCGGCCGCTGCGCGAGGTCCGCGGCAACCATTTCTTCCCATCGCCGCTTGTCGTCGTCGCTGAACATCACGGGCATCGGCGGCCGCGGACGAAGCACGTCGCCATGGCGCGCGAGAAACGCGTCGTACTCCGCGCGAAAGTGCCCGATCATCTCGACGAGCGGTCCGGCAGCCGACGCGTCGGCATCTTGCACAGCGGGACGAATGAAAAACGAGAGGTTGCCCAACGTTCGCTACCAGCGCTCGGGGCGATCGCTCAAGTCGAACGCTACCGCGCGATGCCAGGTGGCATCCATCTCCCAGGCCCCCGTTACCGACGCCACGTAGCCTCCGCCGATGCGGCCCTCTGCGTTGTGCAGGAGAGGAACGTACGCCATCTCGATCCACAGCTTCGGATGTGTTTGCAGCGGGAAGGGGAAATGCAGGTGCCAGGCGGCAGGAATCGTCAGGCGGCCGGTGTCGTCGCTGCGGACCACCGTCCGTCGTGTAGCGTTGTAGCTCACGGGATGGGCGGGGTTCAGCCAATATCCCTGGTGGTTATACAGGGCGTACGCAGTCTGTGGCCGGCCCTCCGTGTCGACGATGTCCAGCGTGTAGCAACTGGTGTAGGACACGCTCGCTGCGACGAGCAGTCCGAGCAGCACGAGCGGAATCAGCCGCCGGCGGCGCATCCGCGCGAGGATATCAGATGGCGACAACCACCAAGGCGAAGCAGCCGAGCCGGACGACTCAGGTCAGCGCCAGGTATTCGTGAACGAATCGCACGACCATCGATCCTTCACCCACGGCTGACGCCACCCGGTTCATAGAACCGGCCCGAATGTCGCCAGCCGCGAACACGCCGGGGGCGCTCGTCTCGTGGGGCATCGGCTCGCGCCGCTCTTTCCAGACGCGCGCGTATGCGGGGTCGGCCGGCAGATCCCGCCCGGTGATCACGAACCCCTTCGCGTCGCGCAGCACGACCGGGGGGAGCCAGTCGCTTCGCGGCCTGGTGCCGATGAACACGAACACCGCATCGACTTCTTCCACATCACTCGTGCCGTCGTCCAGCTTGAGCGCGACACGTTCCACGCGGCCGTTTCCTTCGACGCGTTCGAGCTCGGCCCGGGCTCTGAGCCGGATGTTCGGCGTCTTCTCGATTTGGTCGATGAGGTACTGCGACATGGTGTCGCGCAAGGATTCGCGGCGCACCACGATTTGCACGTCCTTCGCGTAGCGTGCCAGATACATCGCTCCTTGTCCCGCCGAATTCCCTCCGCCGACGACAAGCACGCGCCGGTCGCTGAACACCGGGCCTTCCGTCGTCGCCGCGCCGTAATACACCCCGGCGCCGGCATGATCGGCCACGCCCGGCGCGGGATGCTCGCGGTATTCCATGCCGGTGGCGGCCAGCAGCGTCCGCGTGATGATTTCCCGGCCGTCGCTGAGCGTCAGGTGCTTGTATCCCGAGTCGATCGACACGCCGGTCACTTCGAGCGGCACGAGCAGCTCGGCGCCAAGCCGCTGCGCCTGCGTCACGGCGCGCCGTGTCAGCTCGCCGCCGCTGACGCCGGCTGGAAACCCCAGATAGTTTTCAATCTTGGAACTGCTGCCCGCCTGCCCTCCCGGCGCATGCCGATCGAGCAACAACGTTCGCAGTCCCTCTGATGCGCCGTACACCGCCGCCGCAAGCCCGGATGGCCCGGCGCCCACGATGACAAGGTCGTACAGGTTGAGGGAGGCCGACAGCGACCTGCCGAGACGCTCGGCCACCTGGCGCGGCTCGGGGTTGCGCAGCGCGGATCCGTCTTCGAAGAACAGCGCGGGAAGCTCGTTGGCGCCAATGCCCGCCGCGTCGAGCAGGCTTTGCGTATCCGGGTTCCGCTCCACATCGAGCCAGCGATAGGGGATGAGATTGCCCGCGAGAAAATTCTTGATCTCGTGCGAGCGAGGCGACCACTGGTGTCCGACGAGCCTGAGCCCCTTCGCCTCGGGGAGATACTCTGCCTGCCAGGCGTCGAGGAGATCGTCGATTACCGGGAACAAGCCTTCCTCGGGTGGAGCCCATGGCTTCGAGAGGTAGTGATCGAGGTGCGCGACGTTGATGGCCTTGATGGCCGCGTCGATGTCGGAATAGGCCGTGAGCATCACGCGACGCGCCAGCGGGTACAGATCGCGGGATTGCGCGAGAACGTCGGTCCCCTGGATGCCCGGCATCCGCTGGTCGCTGATCACGATGGCCAGCGAGTCGCCGCGCGCCTTCAGCTCGCGGATGGTGACGAGCGCCTCTTCGCCGGAAGACGCGCTGATCACTGAATAGGATTCCCTGTACCGGGAGCGCAGGTCGCGGCGCACCGCCGCGAGCACCTGCGGATCGTCATCGACGACGAGGAGTGCGGGCTTGTTCACAGTTGACCACCAGTGTCACGGGCCTCGGCCAGCGGAAGGAAGACTCGAAACTCCGTTCGCCCGGGCGTTGTCTCGACCTCGATGTCGGCGTCGTTGTGCGTGACGAGACGCCGGACGATATCGAGGCCAAGCCCCGTCCCCTTCCCAACTGGCTTGGTGGTGAAGAACGGCACGAAGAGGTGTGCGCGGACTTCGGGTGGAATGCCTCCTCCGTTGTCGACGATGCGAACGACGACGCGCTGCTGCTCACGGTTGGCGGTCACCTCCACCTGGCCGGAGTCGGGCACGGCGTCGAGCGCGTTGTCGATCAGATTCGCCCAGATCTGGTTGAGCTCGCCGACGAAACCACGAACGCGAGGAAGATCGGGCTCCACCTCGACGGTGATGGCCACCGATTTCGACCGCGCTTTCGCGTTGAGAACCGCGACGGTGTTGCCGAGGCTCGACTTCAGGTCCACAGGCTCGGCCACCGTCGCCTGGTCCATGTGCGTGAAACCCCTGATGGCGACGACCAGGCCGGAGATCCGCGTCGCCGCTTCCTGAATCTCCGAGGCGATCCCGCGAACCGAACATTCGGCGGCCCCCCACCGGAGCGCCGCGCCGAGCGGCGGTCCGCTCACCTCTGCAGCAAGCCGATCGAGCGCCTCGAGGGTCACGGCGGTTTCGGCTAGCGGTCCGGCTATGGCGGAATCAACACCGCGATCCGCGAGCCAGTCCGCGATGGCGTCTTCACGTTCGGCCTGTTGGATCGGAGACAACACGCCGTGCAGACCAGTGGCGAGGCACGACGCGCGCAACGCGTCGATGGCGGCGAGCTGGGCATCGGTCAGCTTCGCGCCGCACAGCGCGCGTGTCGCCTGTTCGGCGTCCTCCAGGCGGTCTCCAAGCAGCGCGGCGCTCCGTTCGATCGCGGAGACAGGGTTGTTGAGCTCGTGCGCCAGGCCGGCGGACAGCTTCCCCAGCGAGACCATCTTCTCGTCCTGCAATCCGCTCGACGTGAACACGCGGCTGCGATCGATCATCTTGTGCACCAGAATCGATGTGATCTCATGACAGGCGTGAATCATGGCGTCGAGATCGTTGCGAGAAATGGCGAGAATCTCCGACGGCTCCTGGGCGACCGTGTCGCCGGGGGGACTGACCAGGCGGGAGTAGGGGAGCATGCCCGTGACGTCCCCCGCCCGCCATTCCAGCACTTTGTGCCGGCCGGCGCCTCGATCGACAAAGATCGCGATATTGCCCGTGAGGACGACGAAGAGGCCCGCCACCGGGACGCCTTTGGCGCTCAGCACCTCTCCTTCGGCGAGGTGTCGAAGCGACCCGTGCGCGACCAGCCACGCGAGCTCCTCGCGGGGCGCCGCGCTGAGCGTCTTGTGTTCAGCGAGCCGATCGACGAGATCAGTCACGTCCTTGCCCCCTGATGGGTTCAGTACCGGAAACCGGAGAATACATCAAGGGGCGGCACGCCAGTTTTGATCTTCTGCCGCGATTTCCTGTAGGGTGTGGGCATGATGCCAATAGCCACGATTGCAGTCATGCTGGGCGTGCTGTGCATCCAGACCACGCGCGTCGGCGCGCAGGCGCAAACCGGGACGCCGCCGGCCGTCGTCGGCGCCGCGCTCGAGATCGCAGGAGTTGTCAGGGCCGGCGCGCCCATCGAACGAATCCTGACGGGATTCAACGGGCTCGACGATCCAATCGGGCTGACCGATGGAACGCTCGTCTTTTCGGAGCCGGGCGCCCGGCGCGTCCACAGGATGAACACCGGCACGAATGCGGTGTCGGTGCTCGTGCCCGAGTCCAATGAATCGCACGGCGTGACGGAGGACGCCAAAGGGCGCCTGATCTCCGCGCAGGCGTGGGACGGATCGACCAGGATCGGTGTCATCCATCCGCCGCAAAGTCAGGCGGTGCTCGCCGACAACTTCGAGGGACAGCCGTTCAGCCGACCCAACGATGTGATCGTCACCAGAAGCGGCGGCGTCTACTTCACGGATCCCGGCCTCACCGCACAGCAGGCGGAGGCACTGGTGAAGCGGCTGGGCAAGCCGCTCGGGCCGCGGCTGCCGCCGGCCGTCTACTACATCCCACCGGGAGGACGGGCCATCAGGATCGAAGACAGGATGATTCGCCCGAACGGCATCCAGTTGAGCCGTGACGAGAAGACGTTGTACATCAGCGACTCGAACGGCGCCGACGTGATCGCCTGGGACATCCAGCCCGATGGCCTCATGCGGAACCGGCGCGCCTTCGGCACGCTGACGGGCCGCAGCACGCGCGACAACGGCCTTGGCGGGATAAGAACGTTCGCCGACGGGATGACCATCGACAACGACGGCCGGCTGTACGTCGCCACCGGCGGGGGCGTCGAGGTGCTGAGCGCCCAGGGGCGGCACCTCGGGACCATCCCGGTGAAGTGCCCGCCAGCCGACTGTCAGAACCTCGCGTTCAGCGGGCCGGAAAAGAGGACCTTGTACGTCGCCGGCGCCGGTTCGCTCTACAAGGTGGAGATGATCGCCCGCGGATTCACCGGCCGCGCGAAGTGACGCAACGAAGAAATTGTCTCAATGCCGGAGCGGGTGTAGGATTCGGCCACAGTCGTATCTGCGGAGGCAACATGACGCGTTTCCAGATCAATGCGCTGCTCACCGTATCGTTGTCCAGCCTGGCACTCGCGGGAGCTGCGTCGGCGCACCATTCGATCCAGGCGCAGTTCGACATCAACAAGCACGTGACCGTCAGCGGCACTGTGGCGAAGGTCGAGTTCATCAATCCACACTCGTATCTGACCGTGAACGTCAAGGACGCCGACGGCAAGGTCACGAGGTGGGCGTTCGAGATGGCAGCGGCGGCCCAGCTTCGCAGAGGCGGGTTGAGCCGGGCCGACCGCGGCGGACTGAAGCCGGGCGACCAGGTCACGGTCGTCGCGCTGGCGGCCAGGGATGGGTCGAACAGCGGCCTTCTTCAGGAACTGAAGATTGCCGATGGCCGCGAGTTCAAGTTCACGCCGGATCCAAACGGCAATTGACGACACAGGAAGGTCCGTATGCGCCTGCCCGCACCTCGATTCATCGCTGTGACGGCCACGCTCTGCCTCCTCTCAGCCGCGATGCTCGCGCAGGAGGCTTCGCAGACCCGGCGCACGACCAACGCTCCGCCGAAGCCGTCCGGCGTTACGCCACGCACGGCCGATGGACATCCGGACCTGACCGGCGTCTGGAACGCGCTGGGCGACAATCTGAACGGAATCCCAAACCAGATCGCCAACAACGGGCTCGCCATCGAAAGCGATTCCTTGACGCTCGACCTGCACAGCGGACAGCTCATAGCCACGTTCCCGCGGAACACCAATCGCCCGCAGAACAACGAGCAGGCTGAACGGGCCGCGGCTCTTCTTCGACGCGTGGGCTCGAACCGGCCGGTCTACAAGCCGGAATACTGGGAAACGGTCAAGAACTTCGACCACAACTCCAATGAAGACGATCCTTCCAACAACTGCATGCCCGCGGGGATTCCGCGCGGCGGTATTCCGTCGTACATCAGTCACCACCCGGCGCATCTCATGTTCGTCTACCCCGGGCAGGGCGGACTGATTGCAACCCAGACGATGTACCGCATGATTCCACTCGACGGCCGCAAGCACACACCGCTGCAGGAGCTGGACGGCAGCTATACCGGAGAAGCCATCGCCCACTGGGATGGGGACACACTCGTCGTGGATACGTGGGGCTTCAACAGCAACACCTGGTTCGATCAGATCGGCGGCTATTTCCACAGCGAGAACATGCACGTGATCGAACGATTCCGGCGGGATGGAAACACCCTCACGTGGACTGCTACCGTGAACGACCCCGATGTGCTGCTCGAGCCGTGGACGACCACGCCACGGGTGGCGCTGCTGAATCCTCGGCCCAACGCCCTTCTGCCCGAGTCGCTGCCGTGCAGCGAGCGCGACCTGAGCCACATCGTCACTAAGGAACATCACTAGACTTTTCACGCGTAATGCAAAATGCAACATTCAAAATGCAAACAGGATTCGTGGGCGAAAACGCGGCATTTGCATTTTGCCTTTTGACTATTGCATTACGAATTCCTGTGTAGTCACATGAAAATCACGCTTCCACAGAGCCTCATCATCGCTGCCGTTGCCATGCTCGCGATCCAACCCGCCGGCGCGCAGGGCACTCCGGAGCGCGTCAAGGTGCTGCGCGCGGCGGCAGACGCGCTGGGCTTGGCGCGGTGGTCCGATATCGGCGCCGGAACCACGCGACTCCCGGCAATCGACGTCGTCAACACCATGGAGTTCGAAGGCAGCGGAACGAGCGAGAGCGCCGGTGGATCAGTCAAAGTCCAGTACCACGTCGCCCTCGGCTACAATCCGCCGGCGATGCGCGTCGAGATGACGCGTCCTGGCTCGACCGGCGGTGCCCCGCAACGCACTATTCAGACCGTGCGCGACAACTACGCCTGGGATGAATCCGAGATGGGGGCCGGTCTGGTGCCAGGAAAGGGCACCGCCACTCCAGCGATGGCCTCGCTTCGGGAACGGCTTCTCCAGCTCTGGACGCTCCCGTACGGTGTCGTGAAAGCTGCGCTCGTCGCCGGCGAGAAGACGACGGTGTCAACTGAGGGAGGGGCCACCGTCATTACCGTTCCTCTGAGTGGACAGCTTGCCGGGATCACGCTGAAAGCAACGCTCGACGCGAACAGCCTCGTCACAAGAGTGGAGACGCGTGCGGACAGCCCGGCTCTCGCCAACCTTGCGACGCAGACGGAGTATTCCAGCTACGCCGATCGTGCCGAAGTGCTGACGGACATCAAATCGCCGGGCCGCATCGTCCGGAGACAAGGCAACCGCACCTTGCTGGACGTCGAAGTCAAGTCGTGGGAGACCAACAATCCCTATCTGGTGTTTCCAGTTCCGCCGAACGTGAAGACGGCCCAGACCGCGAATTCGCGCTGATTTCTCGATCGTTCACCTCGTTTTTCATCAGCGTGTAGCAGCCGGATGGCGGCAGTGCCGACATGCCGGTTTTCGTGTCCCGATGCGGCCGTGGTTCGCGAAGCGCGACTGTCGGCGCCGTGACACGCGGTTGGGGTAAACCAGCCCCGGGGTTGGTTTTCCACGGCGTCCGACCGGAGTGCGGAGTCGAATCACGGTCGCGTCGGGATACGGTCCGGCCTTTAGCCGGACACTACGTACTCATGAAAAGCCGCTGATTTCTCGCGTTCAGAACATCGCAATAGGATTGACCGGCGACCCCGTTGCATTGGTGAGCGCCAACGGCGTGACGGTCAACATGAACTCCCAGCGATTGCGGGATGCCGTTGCTTCGCTCAACGCCTCTAGGTCAGCGCGGTCGAGCACGTGGATACCCAGGATCGCCTGGATGAAATTATGGACTGCGTTTCTCGTCAGATCGCCGGCGGGCTGCGGCGCGTACCCGGCGGTTTCCCAGACAAGCAACGCGATGTCGCGTCGCTTCAGCCACGGTAGAACCGAATTGTCGAGCCCTGCGGCACCGTCGTCCGGACCGAGCTTGGCTCGACGCCCATAGCGGCCCCAGCGAAGCACCAGCGCGTCCCCTGGTGTCACCCTCACACCCGCTTTCTTTTCCCAGGCCTCGAGGTCCTCGGGAAAGATGCGATCCCCAGGCGCGAGATACGGGACACCCTTGAGCCTCGCGATGTCGTACAACACCGCGCGTGTGACGATGCCGCTCTTCATGGTCAGCACGGAATTCTTTGCGGCCCCCTTTTCCTTGGTGACCAGCACCGACGTGTCGTAGCCATTCCACATCTTTCCGCGGAAGAATGTGTGGGCGAGCGAATCAATGTGCGTCGAGGCCGCGCCGTGGATGCAGGGAAATGCCATGCGATCGGTTGCGCCTGTTTGCGAAGCTGAGGTCATGGCCCATTCGGCCGGGCAGGGGACGTCGGCGGCTTTCTCGGTAAATGCATTTGCCGCCAGCGATACCGGCACTCCCTCTTTCACCAGTGCCAGCGCCGCCCGACGCTTGGCGGGCGTAATCAGATTGAGCGTTCCCAGCTCATCATCCTTGCCCCAGCGCCCCCAGTTCGACAACTCCGTTTGCCAGGCTTCGTACTGTGCTTCGGTCACGAGAGGACGGGACGACGATTGCTGCGCGGCCGCGTCTCCGGACAGCACGGCGGCGATGCCGACGAAACACACGAGGATCGAAACTGCGCTGCGGCTTACCAGTGCTCTCATGATGTCACCTTGCTGTGGTCAGACGTGCCCTGCTAAGCAGTTTTCAGATTTCTCTACTCGCCCGCGATCAGTCGAGCAATACATTTTGGCTCCAGTAGATCCACGCGCGGCCTTCTGGTGGACCCAGAGGCGCGTTTTGCCCGGCCGCATTGGCGGGCGCCGGAGGCACCGGCCGTTCATTGAGGTACGCAACCTTGCCACGAAGCGCCATCGCCTGCTGCTGAATTCTTGCATTCAGGCCCAGCGCGTACGCGCGGTCCACCAGATTGTAGATTGACCCCGCGGTCAGCACGAAGCCGTGACCCGACAGGAGCACGCTGGGGCTCTTTCCCAACGCATTCGCGACCGCGCGTCCGAGTGCAGGATTCGCCAGAACGGGTTGCTGGGGGTCCAGGGTGCTCATGTTGAGCACAGGCAGACCATCGGCAAGGAACGCTCCGCCGTTGACCACGGGACGGAGCTTGATGGTCCCTTCGGTGAACGCCACCACTTCCGGCGTGCGGGCGTACAACACTGCCATCACGTCCGGTCTCGCCTTGTACACCTCGTCGTGAATCGAGAGTCCCTGGCTATCGACGTCGGGCGTGGTTGCATTCCGCTGAACGACATCGCGAGCCGTCACCGCGCCTGCTGCCACGCCAGGCGCAATGAAATAGGCATTCGCGTCGCGCGGGTTCCGCACGCTGACGTGGCCGAGCGTATCCAGGATCCTGAGCTCGTCGGAGGCCAGAATACGGTTGGCGAGCACCAGATCGCGCCTCGTCACTTCAATCTGATCGGAGGGCTTTGCGGGATCGGGCGGAGGCGACGTGGGAACACGTCCGCCCGTGTCCTGGGTGACCGCTCGCCTGAGATAGGCCCAGGTCCGATCTCGGCCGACGGGATCGTGCTTCGCCGCCTGGGGCTTCCAGGCGCCACCTATCGAAATCGCGGCCTGCTGCAACCGAGCGCTGTCGCGCAGCTCGATGACGCCGGTTACGGCGTCTTTGACGGAGCTGCCGGTCATCGCGATCCCATGCCCCCACAGGAGGACGCCCTCGGCGCTGCCGAGCGTCGCTGCCATGGCATGGCCGAGCTCAGGTGTATTGACGATTCCTGACCGGCCCTTGTTGAACTCGCGAATGTCCCACACGGGTGCCTTGGTGTCGCCATTCCACAGCGGCACCGAGCTCATTCCGAAGGCCACGAACTCCGGTGTATGGGCGTGCACGATTACCATCACGTCCGGTCTGGCCTTGAAGATCTCGCCGTGGAGATAGATCTCGCGGGCCTGGTCGTTGCGGGGACCGTGGACCGGCTTGCTGTCGAGATCGTTTTCAATGAAGTCGCTCGCCGTGACGCCGCCGGGCGACAGGTACCGCGCGATGTAGTAATGATTCGGATTGACCGCGCTTCGTGCGGTCACGTGGCCCTGGGCGTCCAGGATGTCCGCTTCGCGCGCCAGAATGCGGTTGGCCAGCGCCAGATCCTCGAGCAGGGCCTGCTCCGGAAGGGCCGGCGTTTGCGTCGAGGCGGGTGCTGCCTGCTCCGTTTCGGATGCGCGCGGTTCTGACGCACAACCCCACAGGAACATCGTCCCAAACGCCAACAGCACGGAACCACACTTGCGTGTTGCACGAGTCATGATCGTCACCCTCCAAGGCACGCCGGAAGTATATAGATCCCTGCGCATCCGTGAAATTGGCGCGCGAGTTGGGTGGTGCGTAGACGTCCGCGCGCGGCTATAGTCCGTTATGCGGCTCGAAACGTACTCTTGTACTCGTTGCATCGGAAGCCGCATAACGGACTGGGAGGAGGATTCATGGACTCTGCCCCCGATGGCGCCAAGACGCTCCAGTTCGAGACCGTCGACCCCACTGTCGTGCCGTCGGAGGTGGGAGCCGCCCCGCACGGCGTGACGTGCGCCGCCTGTCAGCGCACCATCGCCGCCGAGTACTTCGACGTCAACGGACAATCGGTGTGCGAATCCTGCCGCGATCAGATCGCGCAACACGCGGAGACGCCGCGGGGATTGGGCGTGCTGGCGCGCACAAGCGTCTTCGGGCTCGGCGCCGCCGTCCTGGGCGCGGTCCTTTACTACGCCGTCATCGCGATTAGCAACTTCGAGATCGGCATCGTTGCCATCGCGATCGGCTACATGGTGGGCTACGCGGTGCGCGCGGGCGCGAAAGGCCGGGGCGGGCGACGGTTCCAGGTGCTCGCACTTGTGCTCACGTACTGGGCCGTCGGACTGGCATACACGCCTTTCGCGTTCAGCGAAATGTCCGAGCAGAACGAACAGACAGCACAGACGACACCGGCGCTCGCCGACGCGGATGCGGCTGGTGCATCCGAGCAGATGAATATCCCGCTCACCGTCGCCATCCTTCTCGGGATCTCGCTGGCGCTGCCTGTGTTGTCCGTCCTTGGGTCGATGCCCGGTGGACTCATCAGCGCCGCCATCATCGCGTTCGGCATGCACCAGGCCTGGCGCATGACCGGCGCACCCCAGCTCCAGATCACGGGGCCGTATCGGATCGCTCCAGGTGCCGCGGCTTCGGCCTGAATGCCGGTATGCTCGACCTGAACCGTGACGCCCCGCCGCGGGCGTGTGCACGCTGCGCCACCGAGTTGCCAGCCCTGGCCCTCGCGTGCCCGGCGTGCTCCGCGCTGGTCCATCGCGATCGATTGGAGCAGCTTGCCGAACGTGCGACGGCTGCTGATGCGGCGGGCGACCGCGCCACCGCGCGCGCTCTCTGGCAGGAAGCGCGCGCCCTCGTCCCCGTCCAGTCGGAGCAGCATCAGATCATCGGCGCGCGCCTGACAGCGCTCGTGGATGACGAGTCGCCGCGCCCGGCGGCGGCGCAAAACGGGAACAAGACGTGGTGGACGCGTGGCCTCGGCGCGGCGGCGGCCATAGGCCTGCTCTTCGCCAGCAAGTTGAAATTCCTGCTGCTCGGCCTGAGCAAGCTCAGCACCTTCGTCTCGATGTTCGGCTTCATCGCTGTGTACTGGTCCATCCACGGCTGGCCGCTCGCCGTCGGCCTGGCGGGCTCGATCTACGTCCATGAGATGGGTCATGTCGCGATGCTCAGGCGTCTGGGTATCCAGGCGGGCGCGCCGCTGTTCATCCCGGGCGTGGGCGCCCTCGTCATGCTGAAGGAACACGTCACCGACCCCGTGATCGATGCGCGAATCGGCCTGGCCGGTCCTGTGTGGGGACTCGGCGCGGCCGTCGCCGCTTGGGTCGCATATCTGGTCACTGGAGCGGCCATCTGGCTCGCCATCGCCGAGCTGACGGGGTTTCTGAATCTGTTCAACCTCATCCCCGTCTGGCAGCTCGACGGCGCGCGTGGGTTCCATGCGCTCTCGCGTCAGGAGCGCTGGATGGTGCTGGGCGTGATTGGTCTGGCGCTCTGGGCCACGGGCGTCCACGTCTTGTGGATCGTGGGTGCAGTCGCCATGTACCGAACCATCCGCGGCGAGGCGGGACCAGGTCACCGGCCGACGCTCGTCACGTTTGCCGGGCTCGTGCTGGCGCTCGCGTGGTTTGCGCGATCGGTGACGTAGTTCGCAACCCACGAGCGTGAGACGTGGCACCTCCTCCGCAAACCGGCTCCGCTCGATCTACCGCATGGCCATACGCGAATGCTCCGTCTCGCTCCGCCATCTTTCGCCTGTCCACGGTTTGCATCCGGAGGTTCCCCACCCCACGCTCGTGAGAGTAACGGCGGCGATGTGGGGCGTGTCCGGAGCAAAACCGTAATCAGCGCAAGCGCGAAGCGAGCCCCGACCTGTCACCGTGGCTTTGTTGGTTTCGCTCACAGCATCCTCTCGTTCAGCGCGACCGGCCGCCTCGGGATTTCCGTCTCTTTGACTTTCTGGCGGCGCGGGTCTTCGACACGGCGGTTGTCGGCTGCTTCTTCTTTGGTCTGGGTTTCGGCTTCGACGTGACACGCCTTCTTTCGACTTTTCCGGCCATCGCGTCAGACAGCTCGTACGCTCGTACGCTTCCCGAAGCCAGTCGGTGATGGGCGGCTCCACCTCGTCCCGGTGTCTGATCTGGATGAGGTGCACCAGTTTCGACTTCGAGGCCTGAACGACGCGCCGCACATGAGGAGCCTTCAGCGCGCGTCCAAGGAACACGCAGACTTCGAGAAAGTTCCTCTTCGGACGCACGAAGAAGTAGCACGACTTCCGCGAGAACATGATGGATTGGTGCGAGGCGTAGATCCGCTGATCTCCGAAGGCGACCGCGGTCTCGCGCAGGCGCTCCCACGCGTCCCGCAGATCGCCCGAGAGATCCTGCGTAAGAGCTGCTTCGGTTGTCGTCCAGTAGTCGTGCGCCTCTCCGTCCTCGATCCACTGCCTGCAGTGGTAGCACTCTCGACCGGCCATGCCCAATTGTAGTGATGGCTGCATCGCGGGAAGCGGCGTCTGTGTTATGAACTGTCGATGCGTCTGCGATCGACGGCTGCTGTATTAGCAGCCGCATTCCTGACGATCTACGTCCCCGATCTCGGCCACGGATTCATCAAGGACGACTTCGCGTGGATCCGCACCAGCGCGACGCACAGCCCCAGCGAGCTGCTGGCTTTGTTCGGACAGAACGTCGGATTCTATCGGCCGCTCGTGTCGGTGACGTTTGCAGCCGATTTTGCGATATGGGGACTCGATCCGTTCGGGTATGGTCTGACAAACCTCCTTCTCTGCATCGCTGCCGCGCTTCTCTTGTTCGCAGTCGTGCGTCGATTTTCGATGCCCGTCCCGGCAGCCGTGCTGGCAACGGCCGCGTGGGCGTTCAATTTTCACGGCATCAACATGGGGCTGCTGTGGCTGAGCGGGCGCACGGCGCTGCTCGTCTCGATTTTTGCTCTCGCCGCCGTGTACGCGTTCCTCGGCGCGCGCTGGCGCACGGCAGGAGTGCTGTGCTTCGCGGCGCTGTTGTGCAAGGAAGAAGCGGTCATGCTGCCGGCCATCTTGACGGGCTTCGTGTTGAGCGAGGATCGCGCCACAGCGTGGCGAACGAGCCTCAGACGCGCTGCCGTTCAAACCTGGCCGCTCTGGGCGTCGCTCGTCGTCTACGCCATTCTTCGCGTTCAGAGTGGCGCCATGGGCCCTCTCGACGCGCCACTTGACTATCGTTTCTCTCTTTCACCCTCGCTGGTGCTTCGCAACGTGCTCGAGTACGCAGACCGCGCCGGGACCGTCTCGGGCGTCGTCGCGCTGATTCTCGCTGTCGCTCTTGGCCGGAGGCCGTCCCCACTCGAGGATCATGAGCGAAGGTCGCTGCGCTTCGCGGCGCTCTGGATTGTCGGAACGTATGCGCTGACCGTGTTCCTCCCTGGGCGCTCGAGCCTGTACGCGCTCCTGCCCTCTTGTGGAAGCGCCATCGCGATGGCGGTGTTCGCTTCGCTGGTGCTTCGCACGAGACCCGATCGTCTTCGGTTGGCGGCAGCCACACTCCTGACGCTGCTGCTCGCGCTGATTCCCGTGTATCGCATCCGGAATGTCCGCTGGGTCGAGCTTGCCGACACTTCGACTCGAGTAATGCAGACGCTTCAGATTGCCGCCTCGACCCGCCCCGCAGGAGGTCGCATCGTCCTCGTGGACGACCCCGGCGAGCGGTTCAATCTGGAGGCGACATTCGGCGGGCTCTTTCCCGACGCCGTCTCGTTATTTGTCGGAAGCGACTGGACGGGCGAGATCGCGAACGCTGCGCCAGCTTCGACAGACTCCGCTCTCGTCTATCGATATCAACGTGGGACGGTCGTGCCGATGTTGGTCCTGCCGCATTGAGAGATAAAGCGAAGTGCGGCAGGATCCGGGTCGTGTGGCAGCTCTACGCATGAACGACTCGTGTCGCCCCCCGCACGCGGAACGCAAGAGCGATGAGCACCGCACCCGACATGATTGCGAAGGCCCCGATCCACAGCACGACCGCCAGTGCGCCCGCGCCCGGGAAGGCCAGGATCAACACGCCGAAGGCGATTGACAGCGCGCCGCTCAGCGCCAGCAGCCACTCTCCCTCGATTGCATGACGAAGACGGACGGCCGCGGCAATCTCGAATGCCCCGCGCACGATCGCCCAGAACGCGATCACCCAGAGCAGTGCAATCGCGGTGACCTGCGGCATGAAGAAGGTGACGAGACCGGCGGCCACGCCGACGATGCCGACAAGCAGCGTCGCCCACCACCGTTCCCGATCGCCGTACTCCTTGATGCCGAGGATGATTGCGGCGATGCCGTCAACCAGCGCGTAGGCGCCGAACAACAGCACCAGGGCGCCCAGCGTCACGCCCGGCCAGAGAAACGCTACCACGCCGAACAGAATGGCGACGATGCCTCGCAGGAGGAGCGTCCACCAGAAGTTGGAGACTACCGACTCGAATGAGCTCATGGGAACCTCACAAGTGATCGCATTAAAGAACCCAACGTCACAGGTCGGCGATATGGCACCCAGGCTCGACTGCGATGAAGAGCGCCGAGTGTGACACCCACCAATAAGCAACATGCCAACGCTGTACCCGGTGACGCGCGACACGAACGGCGCAGTTCGGGCGCGGTCGAGCTGCGGCGTCGCCGCCCCTCGCATGCCTGCGGCCGGGCTCGCCGCGGGCCGAGCTCGGTGATGATTCGGACGGCGCCGGGAGGCGGGTACGCGCGCCGTCAGGTCGGACTGCGAGTGGCCGAACACCATTGACCAATTTCGTGACATGCTGCACCATGCCGCAGTTATCTCGCGGTCCTTCTCGTGGTTGAATGTCGGAGCAAACCAGTCACGGGCGAATGCCCTTGATATCCCGCAGAGCCCATGACTGGTTGGCAGTGTCTCTTGGCGCGCTTCGCGCGCTAGGACCGCTATACGGCGCCCACCAACGCCGCGCAGCGGGCACAAATTCTCGTCAGGGGCCGTATATAGCGGTCCAAGGAGCCCGATCATGCACACCATTCCAATATTGGGCGCGCGAAGCGCGCCACGAAGCGGCTGGCTAGCCGTTATCAGCGTCGCTTTGGCGATTGCGTTATCCGGCTGTGCGCAACAGCCGACAGGGGTCGCGGCGGCGGCCGAAGCCATGGGAGCAACGAACCTGAATTCGATTCAGTTTTCAGGCAGCGGGTCCAACTTCGCCTTCGGCCAGGCGGCGGCTCCTGGCGTGCGCTGGCCGCGTTTCGTGGTGAAGACGTACGACATTGCCATTGACTATCAGGCGCCGGCCATGCGGCTCGACATGCTGCGCGCGCAAGGGGAGAACCCGCCGCGCGGCGGAGGCGCCCAGCCGTTTGCCACCGACGTGCGGACGCGACAGGTGGTCAGCGGCAAGTTCGCCTGGACCGAAGGGGCCGCCCAGCCGACTCCCAACCCCGGCGCCGTCAGCGACCGTCTGCGCCAGCTCTGGCTCACGCCTCACGGCGTGATCAAGGCGGCCCTCGCCGCCAATGCGACCGCCGCCGGCAACGTCGTCACCTTCAAGGTGGAGGATCGCGACGTCAAGGTGACGCTCAACGAACAGAATCTCGTCGACCGCGTCGAATACCTGTCGACGAACTCGGTGGTGGGCGATGTGCCAGTGGAGATTACGTACTCGGAGTATATGGACTTTGGCGGCGTCCAGTTCCCGACGCACATCGTGGAGAAGCAGGACGGCTTCGAGACGTTGGACGTCACGATCAAGGATGTGAAGCCCAACGCGCCGGTTGCGATCGAGGTGCCGGCCAACGTCGCTTCCGCACCGCCGCCCGCGCCGGTGACCGCCGAGGTGCAGAAGGTGAGCGAGGGGTTGTGGTCGATCAACGCCGCCAACACCCGGAGTCTCGCCGTCGAGTTCGCGGATCACATCGTGATGCTCGAAGGTCCCACGAGCGAGGCGCGGTCGCTCGCCGCCAACGATGCGATCAGCAAGATGGTGCCCAACAAACCAATCCGATACGTCGTCAACACGCACGCTCACTACGACCATGCCGGCGGGTTGCGGACCTACGTCGCCCAGGGCATCACGGTGATCACGCAAGAGGTGAACAAGCCGTTCTACGAGCAGGTCTGGGCCCGGCCCTGGACGGTCCAGCAGGACCTGTTGGCGAAGTCGCCCAAGCCGGCGACGATCGAAGCAGTGGCCGACAAGAGAGTCATGTCCGACAGAACGCGAACCCTCGAGCTCTATCACCTCGACACCAGCGCACATCACACGGGGCAGCTCATCGCCTATCTGCCGAAGGAACGGATCCTGATGTACGGCGACGGCTACAATCCGCCCGCGGGTAACGAGATTCGGACGCCCGAGCGCGGGCCCGAGTTCGCGCTGCAGATGTACGACAAGATTCAGCAGTTGAAGCTCAACCCGGAACGCATCGCGCCGGTGCACGGCCGCGTGGTGCCGTTCGAAAACTTCAAGATCGCGTGGGACATCAAGCCTACGACATAACCACGAAGGCCACGAGGATCGCGAAGGGCAAGAACTATAGATGCTCTTCGTGATCTTCGTGGTTCTAACGGGTGCGCGCCTTGCGGTACTGCTCGTACCTGCGATCGCTTTCATTCAGGTACGTGCCCCACGGGCGCGGATCCGCCGCATTCCAATAGAGCGGATCTCCGGAGTCGCCGTTCCAGAAGCCGATCGACTCACCGTGCCACTTTGCGAATTCGGCTTCCTTCGCACTGTGTCCGCTGCCGTCGGTGTAGATCCAACGCGTCGTGTTGGAGCCGTTGCCCGCGCCCAGCGTCCAGACCCGCTCTGGCGTCACGATGAATTCCTCGGCCTCGAGCGAGGCAAAGAACCCGCCCGGAAGGCAAAAGGATCCTGCCGACCACACACGTCCCTCGGCGTACGCCTTCACTTCCTGGACGAAGTATTCCCGGTACTGCGGCGTCAGCATCGCGGCAACGGAGCTCGCCGGGTTTGGTCCGCGGTTCAGACCGACGGGCCCGCCGGCCCACCGGCCGCTCCAATCGGGAATCGTGGCCCTCGTATGCTTGGTGCCGCCACGCGCTTCCTCGAGCCACGCGTCGGCCGCTGCCTTTCCCGCCGCTGTCGAAATCGATCGCCATGCCTCTGAGCTGACCAACCGTGTTGTTCCGGTAGTAAGCCGGGTCGGTCCACAGCTCGCGGTCCTGGCGAAAGTCGGTAGTGTTGAAGATGGTGGTTTGCGCGGCTGCCGGCGCCGACAGCGAAAGCCCGACGAGCAGCGCAGCTATCGAGGTCACATGTGCGCGCATCATGACTCGTCTCGCGAAAGCAGGTTGCTTATTCGTACGTCTTTCCGTCAGCCGTGACGAGGGTCACGTAGCTGCCGCCGGGGCGGCCGTCCTTCAGCGGGTGCAGATTCACGATTCAGCTCGTCGTGCTTCGCCCTCAGCTCGACGATCACCTGGACGTGTTTGCCACATCGAACGGCGTCGAGCAGCGCGTCTCCAATCGGCGAGTGACGATCCGTCTTGTACAGGGTGAGCGCGATCCGCGTGACGTCACGGTCCGCAGCTGCCTGGCGAATCAGATCGATCACCGGATGAAACGAGTCGTACGGATGGTGAAGAAGGATGTCGCGGGCGCGAATGGCGTCGAAGAGGCCATCGGCTGCGCCTGCAGGAAGACTTCGCGGCTGGAACGGTGGATGGTGTAGATCCGGCCGATCGAGCTGGCTGACCATCCAAAGGTGATCGAGACCGGAGGTCGTGAAAGCGACTTCGGCGGGGAGATGAATCCCGTGGGTGACGAGCTCCGGACGCAGGCTCCGCGTCAGGTACGTGTCGGCTTCGCTCCAGAGCCGTCTCGCAGCATCAGCAAGGCCTCCGCGAGAGTCGAGCCGCGACAGGTTCACGCCAAGAATCGCTAGAAATCTCACACGCTCCAGCAGTGGATTTCGTGTGTCGCGTGCCTCCTCGAAGATGCGCCGCTGGAACGCGATCGGGCTTGCGCAATCGAGAAAGAGTCGTGAAGTGTCGTCTGTGTTTCCCCCACCGAAAGCGGCGACGTCAAGGTCAGCCCGTGGCGTACGGACCGCCACCAGCTCCGAGGGATGCAGTTGGGACATCACCTCGGAAAACGCTGCTGGTGGGGAAAGCGAACAGGTCGATCGGAAAAACGGGCGAGGGCTACGTGCGTTTTTCACCTCCACGTACCACCGAGACACTGAGGCACCGAGGCCAGATTAGAAATGAATCCCTCGGTGCCTCGCTGGTACGTGGAAGCACGTTGACAAGGCCGCGCACGCTGAAGCGTGCGCTCTACAAAGGCGGCGGTAACCGGCGGTGGTTGGCCGAGTGCGCTCGTAGTGCGCAGGCTTCAGCCTGCGCAAAGCGGGCCGTAAGGGCCCGCCCTACGCGGCTACAATTCCTGCCAGCGGTGTCCTCCACCCCCGATCGACCTGATGCCGGCGACCTCGTGCCGCTGGTCTACAACGAGCTTCGGCGGCTTGCGGCCGCGTACATGCGCCGCGAACGTCCAGGGCAGACGCTGCAGGCCACAGCGCTCGTCCACGAAGCGTACCTCCGGCTGGCGGGCGCCGGCCGTCCCTGGACGGATCGCAAGCACTTCCTGGCCATCGCGGCGCGCTCGATGCGACAGATTCTCGTCGAGCATGCGCGAGCGCGTGGCGCGCAGAAGCGGTGGGCCGGCCTCGATCGTGTGTCGCTGACGGAGTCGCTCATCCGCGGCGTGCATGAAGACGCGATGCTGCCGGCCCTGGATGACGCGCTCGCCAGGCTCGAGCAGATCGACCCCGAGCAGGCACGCATTGTCGAGCTGCGCTACTTTGCGGGACTTGCGATTGAAGAGGCGGCAGAGGCGCTTGGCCTGTCGCCGGCAACCGTGAAACGGCGCTGGGCGCTCGCGCGTGCCTGGCTGTTCAGAGAGCTCAGCGACCATCGATGACCGACGTCGAGCGCTGGCGGCGCGTTCGCGATCTGTTCGAGCGAGCCTTCGAGGAGGAGCCTGCAGATGTCGGTGCGTGGCTCGACCTCGAAGGGGTGAGCGACCCGCAGCTCCGGGAGGAGGTGCTTTCGCTCTTGCAGCATCACGCGAGCGCGGGAGGCTTTCTCGCCGAAGCCGTTGGCCACCGGCTGTCGGACCTCATGGTCGGCGGTCGCGCGCTCGAGCCGGGGCAGGTTGTCGGCCCGTATACGATCGTTCGCGAGATCGGACGCGGCGGAATGGGCCGGGTCTACCTCGCGAAGGACGCCCGCCTTGGGCGAGTGGTGGCGCTCAAGGCGCTCTCGCCCGATCTCACGGCCGATTCCGCACATCGCGATCGGTTCCGGCGCGAAGCGCAGGCCGCCGCCGCGCTGACACATCCAGGCATCTGCACCATTCATGCGTTCGAGGAGTTCGACGGCGAGCTGTTCATCGCAAGCGAATTCATCGACGGCCACACGCTTCGCGAAGAGATCAACGGCCCTCGCCCGTCGGCCGGCGAGGTACTGCGCCTGGCGCAGGAGCTCGCCTCGGCCCTCGGCCACGCACACGACAACGGCATCACGCACCGTGATTTGAAGCCGGAAAACGTGATGCGGACGCGGGATGGCCGGCTGAAGATCCTGGACTTCGGCCTGGCGCGATCGGAGACGCCTGCGGCCGACGTCACTGGGCACGCGACCCAGCCGGGCGCGCTCATCGGAACACCGGGGTACATGTCGCCCGAACAGCTCAATGGCCAGCGCGGCGATGCACGCTCGGACGTCTGGGCGCTCGGAGTGCTGATCTATGAATACGCGTGCGGCGTGCATCCCTTCGCGGCGGCCACGCTGCCTGCCGTGTGGGGACGCATCCTCGGGGGCGCTGCCGACCCAATCGACAGCCGGCGCTCGGACCTGCCCTCCTCCGTCGTCCTCGTCATCGAGCGCTGCCTCTACAAGGCGCCGCCCGATCGCTTCGCCTCGGCAACCGAGATCGCCCGAGCCCTGCATCGTGTGGATTCAAGACGAGGGCGCCTGACGGCCTGGTGGCAGACACATCAGCTCGTGGTCGTCGCCCTGTACTTCATCGCGTGCGGACTTGGCTGGCAGATCAAGGAGTGGCGGCCCGGCATGACGACCGCCATCTTCATCGCCCTGGGCGTCACCGCAACGGTTGCCGGGGTGCTTCGGGGGCATTTACTCTTCACCGAGCGCGTGAACACCTCTCGGCTCGCCGCGGAGCACCGGCGGGCGGCGCCGATTCTGCTCGCAGCCGACATGTTCCTCGCGGTGGCGCTTGCCGTTGACGGCGTGCTTCTCGCGGCCACCCAGCCGCTGGCGGGCGTCCTCACCATCGCCCTCGGCGTAGGCGTCGCCCTTGCTCAGCTGTTTGTTGAACCCGCCACCACGTCGGCGTCACTGACGTAAGTCTCTGGTCTTTGGTCTCTGGTCTTTAGGCTTTAGGCTTTAGGCTTTGGGCTCTGGCGTGAGCCCTGGGCCCTGAGACTGGGCCCTCTGAGCCCTGAGCCCTGAGCCCTGGGCCCTGTGTTTTTCGCATTAAGGGCTAGGAGGCAATATGTCCCATTCCACAGCCCAGGCGAATGGCGCCCATTCACGTGAGAACCACGGTCTGCTGGCCAGAGCGGAGAAACGCACTCTCATCTGGCTTGCCCACAGGCTACCAGACGCGATCGACTCGGACCATCTCTCCGCGCTCGGGCTGGGAGCGATGCTCGCCGTCGGACTGTCGTTTGCCGCCTTCCGGCTGACACCGTGGGCCGCTGCCGGCGTCGTCATTTCACTGGCCCTCAACTGGTTCGGTGACAGTCTGGACGGGACGGTCGCGCGGGTTCGCGATCGGCAGCGTCCACGGTACGGCTATTACGTCGATCACGTCATCGACCTGGCAGGCACGACGTTCCTGATGACGGGCCTGGCCTGTTCAGGTCTCATGAATCCGCTGCTGGCGATCCTCCTGCTCGCGGCGTACCTCCTGGTGTCGGCGGAAACCTACCTGGCTACTCACGCCCGCGGCGTGTTTCGGATGTCGTTTCTGGGCTTCGGACCCACAGAGCTCAGGATCGTGCTTGCCGTCGGGGCACTGAAGGCCGCTTACGATCCCTGGGTATTTCTCGGCAACGTCGAACCGATGCAGCTGTTCGACGTCGGGGCAGTGATCGCGTCCATCGGTCTCGTGGCGGTCTTCATCGCGTCAGCGGTTCGCAATACTCGCGCGCTGTACGCCGCCGAGCCCCTGCCCACCGGAGCCTTGGCGAAGGTGGGCCTTCCGAAGCGCCTCGGCGCCTCGACAACAGCATGAGCGGCGCCATTAACCGTACTACTCCCCCCCGAGCTCAGTTCGGTTGGTGTTGCCGGCTGCGAGAACAGGTATCTCGACTCCGCCAGCCGCGCGGCACGCCCACCTCGAGGCGTAACGTTTCGGTCGGCATTCGGGCCGGCGGTTCCCCGGCGACCGCGTCGGCCGGCTCCGCGAGACACCTGCTCTCACACCCGGCAATACCCGATACAAGCAAGCTCGGGATTAGGACGTTTCTCGCCCTGCTGCTCGTCGCGGTCACCGTGTCGCCGACCGCAGCGATCGAGCTCTCGGCCCAAACCATCGCAGCCTGGAATCGCTACGTGGCGGCAGCCACTCCGCACCTCCACGAATACCACGCCGCTTGCTGCCAGGCCGAGCCCCACGGCCGGGCCATCGACATCGCGGGCGGCACCATCCACCACTGGAAGGGCTCGACGCTCGTTCATCGAACGACCGTCGACCGGGTAGTCAATGCCCTGATGTATCCGGGCACTCCACCGCCCCAAGAGGACGTGTTGGAGTCACGTGTGCTGGGTCGAAATGGCAACTCGCTTCGTGTGTACTTGAAGCTCTCGCGAAGCGCGATCGTCACGGTCGTATACGACACCGAGCACGACGTGGTGTTCCGGCGGCATTCTGGCAGCCTGGCGTCGAGCCGCAGCGTGTCGACCAGAATCGTGGAACTGGGCGGCGGCGATCGCGGCTTTCTGTGGCGGCTGAATTCGTACTGGCGCTACACGCAGGTGGGCGGCGACGTTCGGGTCGAGCTGGAGTCGATCTCCCTCAGCCGTGACGTGCCTTCTCTCGTCCGGCCGATTGCAGAGCCTATCGTCAATCGCATAGCCCGAGAGTCAGTCGAGCGCACGCTGAGCTCGGTGCGCCGCTTTCTCGAAGAAAAGAACTCCTCCCTTGTCCGATCAGACTGCGACGATTTCAAGCATCTCCGACAAGCCAGCGAAATCGTCCGGATTGCGGGTGTACAAGGGTAGACCCGCCGCCACCGCGGTGGCCGCAATGAACAGGTCTACTGCACGCCGGCCGCGCGCTTTGCGGCCTGTCGTGGCGACGGCTGCGTAGACACGGCCGTACGCACGAGCCACCGAGGTATCCACCGGCAGCGGCTCGAACGTTGCCTCAGCGCGCTGCAACCGGTCCTGGCGGCGGGCGCGTTCTGCCGGATCGGTAGTTGCGTGCGGTCCTGCCGCGTGATCGCAGAGACCGCGACCTCCCCAGGCAAATCCGCCGATTCGATCAGCTCCAAGTCGATGACAACGGAAGTGTCGATGAGCCCGCGGGGATAGCGTGGATCAGCCACGAGGCGTTGGATCCTGTTCGATCAGGGCGTCTACGTCTTTCCGAAAACGTCCGAGCGCTACGCGTGGAGCGCCGGCGAAAGCGGAAAGAGCAGCTTCGGTCGGTACGAACACCCGCTGTCGCAGAGGAATCAGCTCACCGACGGGCACGCCATTGCGTGTGACGATGAATGCCTTTCCCTTGTCCAAGGCCCGCATGATTCGCCCGCTTTCGTTGCGGAGCTCTCGCTGGGTGATACGTCGACTCATCACGTCCATTGTTGCACGCGCGCTACGCGCGGAGTGATTCATGAATGCATGACGACGATGACCGATCTGCCTGTCGATTTCGCGTCTCCTCGTTCGACGTCATAGTGAGAGGGCAAGTCACAAGGAGGCACAAACTCATGCGTTTCATGATGATCGTCAAGGCTGACAAGAACTCGGAGGCCGGCATCCTGCCGGACGAGAAGATCCTCGCCGACATGGCCAAGTTCAACGAAGGGATGGTGAAGGCGGGTGTGATGCTCGCGGCCGAAGGCCTTCAGGCCAGCTCCAAAGGGGCACGAATCCACTTCTCGGGAGGCAAGCCCACTGTCAAGGACGGCCCGTTCACCGAAGCCAAAGAGCTGATCGCCGGCTTCTGGCTGATTCAAGTGAAGTCGAAGGAAGAGGCCATCGAATGGGCGAAGCGCGTTCCGTTCCAGGAAGGCGAGATCGAGATTCGGCAAGTCTTCGAGCTGGACGACTTCGGCCCGAGCGAGGCCGTGGAACGGCACCGCGAGCTCGGCAGGGAGATCGCCAGCCGCCAGTAGACCCCGGAGATCGGTTGTGTTCACCTCCACAGGGCTTCGCCATGACCAACACAACCGATTTCCGGTGTGAGCCGTCGCGCTTGCGTGGTCCAAACGCCTGGTGATGTGATCGGTAGCCGTGACGGCTACCGATACGCACCGCGCCATCGACGCGGTCTGGAGGATCGAGTCGCCCAGACTCATTGCCGGGCTCGCGCGAATCGTCCGCGACGTTGGACTGGCAGAAGATCTCGCTCACGACGCGCTCGTTGCCGCGCTCGAGCGATGGCCCGTGGACGGCATCCCACGCAACCCGGGCGCCTGGCTGATGGCCACGGGAAAACACCGTGCGATCGATCATTTCCGACGCAGCAAGCGCCTCGAGCGCAAGCATGAAGAGCTTGGTTACGAGCTGGCGGTTTCCCAGGGGGAGCACGCGCCGGATCTCGCCGCCGTTCTCAACGATGACGTGGGCGACGATTTGCTGCGGCTGATATTCACGGCGTGTCACCCCGTTCTCTCCACCGACGCCCGTGTAGCGCTCACGCTGCGAATGCTGGGCGGCCTGGCGACCGACGAGATCGCGCGAGCCTTTCTCGTCTCGGAGTCCACAATCGCCCAGCGCATCGTGCGTGCCAAGCGAACCCTGTCGGCAAAGCGGGTGCCCTTCGAAATTCCGCGCGGGCCCGAGCTCAACGCCCGTTTGTCGTCAGTGCTCGAAGTGATCTACCTGATTTTCAACGAGGGCTACTCGGCCACCGCCGGCGACGACTGGATGCGGCCTGCCCTCTGCGAGGACGCATTGCGACTCGGTCGTGTTCTCGCGGAACTCATGCAGCAGGAGTCGGAAGTCCACGGTCTGGTGGCGCTGATGGAAATCCAGGCCTCTCGGACGCGTGCACGCGTGAGCCCATCGGGAGACCCCATTCTGCTCCTGGATCAGAACCGAACAGTCTGGGATCAGTTGCTGATTCGGCGCGGTCTGACGGCGCTCGATCGCGCGGAACGGCTCGGGGGCGAGAACGGGCCGTACACACTGCAGGCCGCGATCGCTGCCTGTCACGCCCGGGCGCGGTCGGCTGAGGAAACCGACTGGACACGAATTGCGGCGCTCTACGAGCGGCTCGCGGGTGTGGCGCCCTCGCCGGTCGTGGAGTTGAATCGCGGCGTCGCAGTGGCGATGGCCTACGGAGCCGACGCCGGCCTCGAGATCGTCGATTCGCTGGTGTCGGAACCGTCCCTCCGAACCTACCATCTGCTGCCGAGCGTTCGCGGCGATCTTCTATTCAAAGTCGGACGGATCGACGAGGCGCGCCGCGAGTTCGAGCGTGCGGCAGCCCTCACCCGCAACGCGCGCGAGCGCGAGCTGCTCCTCGCGCGCGCCCGGACGGGCGCTCCTCACCACACGTGAGCGCCGGGTCGTGTCCAGTCGAGGACGGGTGCTCGCGCAGACAAGCGTTCGGAGCAGGCCGTTCCGATCGCACGAAAAACGCAGCGTAGGCCTGCGACGCGGCGTGGGGTTGGGGCTCCCCGCGTCCGTGCTGAGGACGATAAGCCTCCGTGCTGAGGACGATAAGCCGGAGCGGCGTTTTTCCGGCCTGCGGAGCCGCTTGTCGGAGCGAATGCCCGTCCTCGACTAATTGAGCGGAATTGGCCTCAGTGTCTCGATGTTCCGTGGAGCTGAAAGCGGTCTAAGAGGCGCCCGTCACAACACGCGCGCCTGACGCATCACGCCTTCGGCTTTCTGGCGAATCTCGCGCGCCACCTCGAAGGGATCGCCCTGCTGGAACCTCGGCAGAAAGAGCTCAACGGAAAGCGGACCCGCATACCCTTTGTCCACCAGCTTGCGGATAATCGCGTTCAGCGGAGCGTTCCCGTCGCCCGGGATGAACCTGCTCGTGTTGTCCAGCAGCTCACGAGGGATGTCGGGGACATCCTGAAAGTGCACGTGCCCGACTTCGCCGTTACGAAGCAGATCGAGGTCCTCGAGCTTATTGTTACCCGACCAGAAGTGATAGAAATCCACCAAGGGTGCGAGGTTCGGATGCGCCGCCTCCCGCATCATCCGCAGCAGTGTGGTGAGCGTGGAAATGAACGTTGACGCCCGCACGAATTCGGCCATCATCGTCATCTTGAACTGCCGGGCCACGTCGCCCGCTTTGCGCATGTTCTCCACGCCCGTCTTGTAGTCGGCCTCCGTGAATTTTCCCATCGTCCCCGTCGGGGCATAAATCCGGGTCAACCCCAGGGTGCCGAACATCTCGCAGCGACGCTTGAGGTCGTCGAGCGCGGCGGCGTGGTTGGGATTGGGTTCCCAGAGGCCCCCCACGCCGCACGCGGCGGAGACGGGTGTCAGTCCGTTGTCGGTGAGGACCCGCCTGGCGGCCGGCAGCGAATCGGTCTTCAGGAACTCATCCAGAAGCGCCGCCGTGAGCTCGACGTACCGGATGCCCGCGCGCGACCAGCCTTCCAGCGACCTGCGATAACCCGCCCCAGCGGACGTGTTCTGGTGAATGGCGAGGACCATCTTCCCGGAGGGGACAGATGCACCTTGAGCGCTTTCGGCAACTCGAGCCGCTACCGCCGCCAGTGGGCTCAGGAGCACCGTTCTTCGAGAGAACACGGACCCCGCCTCCATCACGTGCGTCTTATTTTGCGAGCGGATCGGGCCGAACCTGGAAGTGCACGGCCTTGCTCGTCGTCCCCTTCCCGCCCTCGTAATGCCACGGATTGTAGCTGCCATAGTTCGCCCAGAGTCCCCGGCCTTTCCAGCCGCCCTTCGGATCGTCGATGCGCCCTTCCACGCCGCGATGGTAGAACCCCATCGGATACGGCACGCGCATCACGACGAACTTCCCGCCGGAGAGCGCGAGGAGGGCGTCCGAATACGAGCCCGTTGCGATCGGCGTGTTCCTGCCCAATCCGAGCGTGTCGAACTGGTCCACCCAGTTGTAGTAGAGCATGTCGGCATTGGATTCGTCGGTGACGCCCTTGAAGTTCGGCCCCGGCGTCAAGTACAGCGACCAGCCTTCGGGACAATGCTGTCCTGTCGCGGTAGGACCGTTGAGGACTTTGCACTTGCGCCGATCGAAGCTCGCCAGGTGGCTGCTGCCCGCCAGCGCCGTCCAGATGACGCCGTTGCGATCGATGTCGATGCCGCGCGGCAGGTACGCGCTCACCTTTGACCGCGGGTTGTTGAACGGCGGCTCGTAGATTTCCGCCAACGCGGTCTTCGTCGGATCCGGCCCCGGCATCACGCGAATGATGGCCCCGGGCACGCCCGGCGCTGCCGTCCAGATCGATCCGTCGACTGGACTCGGAATCACGCCGTAGCTCCCGCCCTGAATGCGCCTGTCCTTGGTGGGGTCGGCGGGCTGGCCGGGTTCGACATACGCATCCCGCTTGCCGTTGCCGTTGCTATCGACGACGTACGGCGTCCAGCCCTGCGCTCTCACCGCATCGCCCGTCTGGTCGTACAGCTTCGTGTTGAACCAGGCCAGGACCTGCCGCCCACCCGAGTTCCCGCTGCTGAACCAGAGCGTGTTGTTGGCGTCCTCGGAGAACTGCAGGTGGTGCGTGCCGAAGCAGGTGTCGATGAACTTGAATTGCTTCGTCTTCGGGTCGTACACCGACAGATGGCGGCCACTCTCGGCAAGTGGGAACTGCTGCGCGGATGGATGAGTCGATCCTTCTTTGCAGAAAGCGGGGTTCGCGCTTGCGCGGATGGCGTGCGTCAGCCACACGCGCCCTGTGGTGTCCATCATCGGGTTGTGCAAGCTCGGCTTGCTCGACCAGATGATTTCATCGCCCCAGTACGGCGAAGGCTGCACGATCTTCTGTGGCGTCGAAAACGCCGTGTCCTGATCGCGGACCGGCACAGTCACACCAGTCGCGGTGTTGCGCACCGGGTCCAGGATGTTCATCTCGGGAGCGCTGAATCTGGAAATGCTGTAGACGAGACCGTTCGGGTTGATCGTCGGATTGCGCTTGTCGGTCGAGATAGTGTCGTGGACGAATCCCTTATCCGTGTTCCAGTCCCACATGCTGACGACCACGTTGCGCTCGACCCCCTGCGGTCGGGGCGGGGAGACTGGGACTTCCCCGGCGGCGATGCGATCGCTCCAATCCGCATACATGGCCAGCGCGCGGCCTCGGCCAAACCGCGTCAGCGTCGCGCTCATGTTGCCGCCGATCTGTCCCGATTGAAGTCGCCTTTCCCAGGCCGCTGCAGATGAATCGAACGTGCCCAGGCTCTTGGGGAACTCGCGCGTCGCTTTGGTGCCGATTTGATGGCAGGCACCACACCTCATCTCGGACAGCCAGTCGGCCTGGCTCCTCATGTTTTCGGCGATGCCGTTGCCGCGGGCACCGGTGCCGGGAAACTCGCTCTTGGCCGGCGGCTGCGCGAGCGAATACCAATAGCTGGCGGGATAATATTCGGCCGCAGCGCGCGCATTCGGCGCCGTCACGGCTGTGAGGTTCACAAGGCTGCCGGGGCTCGCCTGTGACTTCGCCGAATCGACCAGCCCATAGCCGCGAACCCAGACGCTGTAGCTGGCCTTTGGAAGATCGGGCACCACGTAACGACCGCGGTCGTCAGTGACGACAATCCTGACGAACTTCGTCGGCAAGTCGCGCGTTTCGGCGATGACCCAGACGCCCGCCTCAGGGCCACGCGGGCCGCTGACGACGCCGCCAATGTCGTCGCTGTCGATGCGAACTGCTTCGCCGGTCAGCTGGACGGCGCCGAGCCCGATCGCCGACGCGATCAGAACAACGGCGAGACCAACGCCGATGATTCCAGGTGAAGGCATTCGTTTCCGCATAATCTCGTGACCTCCTGCAGGCTGGCCGACGATACACCGGCGGCAGACCTCGGTCAATCGCGTACCTCTACACTACCTATTTGCAGATTTCAGATTGGTCGAGTGAAGACTGTTGTCGAACGACGATTCTCGATTGGCCACGAATTCCCCTCAAACGCCAATCAGTTCGCCAAATCGTCAATCGCCAATCAGTTCAACAATCGTCATTCAGAAATCGTCAACAATCATCAATCGAGCAATCTGAAATCGACACTAAACAGCGTCTCGTAAGGCAAAGCGCCCGGATCGTCTTTCCAACCCGGGCGCGGCCCAATCGCGTGATCTCAGAATGCGAGGCGGAAGCCGAGCTGCAGCATGCGCGGCTGATACGCGACGTTGCCGTTGAACGACGGATTCCCGTACCCCTGGGCGCTCTCGTTCACGACATAGGAACCGTAGTTCTCGTGGTTGAAGAGGTTGAACACCTCGAAGATCCCGTCGATCGACAGCCGGCCGGCAATCGGTAGCCGCTTCTGCACCCGCATGTCGACGCGGTGAATCGGTTCGCCGACGAGGTTGTTGCGGGGCAAGATCGTGCCGTTGGCGCGAAGCCGCAGGCTGGGGGCGGCCCCACCAACCCCTTCATTACGCCGGTCGACACCGGTGGTCGTGACAAAGCGCATGCCCGATCCGAAGAAGTAGATCCCGCTCACCTGCACGCCGGCGCCCACCTCCCAGAGGCCGTTGACGACGGCCCGGTGCCGTTGGTCGCCGCCCGTGCCGAAGCCGCCCGCAACATAGTGACCGCCATAACCGTATTCACCGCCCAGGTCCGGGGCCAGCGCGAAGCCGATCGGGCGCCGCGCGACCACGCCGTCAGGACCGGTGTACCACTGATCCCGGAGCGGAGCGGCGTCCTTGAACGAGGAGACCGTGTACGTTGCCGTCGCCTGCCAGCGGTTGCTGTACCGCTTGGTGAACGTGAAGTCGGCCGCGTGGTAATTGGACCATCCTTCCAGCAATTCGAGGTTCACCAGCCCCCACTCGGGGAACGGCCGGCGGCTGATGTCGTTGAACGGGTAGTTCGCACCGGTCGCCGGGTTGTACGACAGGTTGGCGTTGACCGAGTTCTCATCGAGCCGGCCGCCCGTGTATACGTAGTTGGCCTCGAACGACATCGCGTCGCCGATCTGGTGCTGGACGCCGGCGGAGGTCTGATGGCTGTACGACGTGCGGCGGCCTGGGTAGTTGATCTCCTGGTTCAGCGTCCGCCGCACGCACCCCGGCACGAAGTTGACGTCGCACGCGCGCTGCAGTGCCTGGGCCATCGTCGGCTTCGGCCCACCGAACTCGCCCTCGGCGCTCGCCCCGGGCCCAAACCAGTTGGGGACGAAATTGGGACGGCCGTCGTTGAGAATCTGGTACTCGAACAGTTGCTGGTACAGTTCCGTTTGCTGCACGCCATCGTTGGGCGCGAACGCGAAAAACAGGCCGTACCCGCCGCGGACGACCGTGCGGTCGCTGACGCGGAGGTTCATGCCGAGGCGCGGGGCCACGTTGTTCGTGTCGTGCGGCTGGTCCCCCGGCAGCCACGGCAGGAACTTCAGCTTCTCGGAGTGGGCGTTGCTGTCGACGTCGTACCGCACGCCGAGATTGAGCGTCAGACTGTCGCCCACCCTCCAGTCGTCCTGCAGCCAGCCTGCGAAGACGTTGCGGGTGACGAAGTGGGTGTAGTTGGAATCCGACAGGCCGTGGAACACCTGCGAGGTGATGGGCGCCAGCGGCGCCAGGTTCCACGTGGACGCATCGTTCCACACCGGGAACAGCGCCTCGATGTTGGCCGGCACAGGGCCGTTGCGCGCGTCGACCTGACCCATGCACCGCAGACACCACCGGAACTCCATGTCGTACCGGAAGTACTCGCCGCCGAGTTTCACGTCGTGCCGGCCGCCCCAGTCGTACGACGTGGTGTAGTCGTCTCGAAGGTACTGGGTGGGCTGCAAGACGTTGATCGCGTTCTGGCCGATGGTCAAGCCACGCAGCTCCACGAGCACGGGACTCCCCTGAAGGACCGGGTGGAACGGGAAAGGCCCGCCCTTCCACTGCGCGATCGGCTGGTCCTTCCGCTCGTACCCGGTGGCGCCGCCGCGGATCTCGTTCACCGCCCGGCTACCGAGCACCTGCGTGAAGGTGGCGGTGTACTGCGGCGCCGTGCGGCCGAGCGTCCGGCCGGTCGACGGGTGCACGGTCGCGCCCCCACCGCCGAAGAACAGGTTGTCGTAATGCGAGACACGCACGGCCAGGCGGGTTTGCGACGTGAACTGATAGTCAAGTCGGCCGAGCACCTTGTGCACGCGGCTCGGAAACTGCTGGTCGACGTTGAAGCTCGGCCACGGCGTCGTGTAGTAGTAGGTCTTTGGCTCCCGCTCATATTCGTAGGCGCCGAAGAAGTGGATCCGGTCCCGCCGGATCGGCCCGCCGAACGTCATGCTCACCTGCTGATTGGAATAATCCAGCACGCGGTTCGTGAGGAAGTCCTTCGCGTTGAACCGGTCGTCGCGGAAGTAGCCGGCGACGCTCCCCGCGAAGGCGTTCGTCCCGGACTTGGTCACCGCATTCACAAGCATCCCGGCGGAGCGCCCCATCGTCGCGTCGAACCGGTTGGCCACGACCTCGAATTCCGCGATCGCATCCCGGCTGAAGCCCACCTGCTCCGCGTCGGTCTGCGAGTGGTAGTTGACCGTGATCTGCTGGCCGTCGACGTTGGTTTGCGAGTAGCCCTGGCGGAACTGCACGAGCCCGCCCCCCTCGTTTCGTCGGGCGCCCGGAGCCAGCATCGTCAGGTCCATCCAGTTGCGACCGTTGAGCGGCAAGTCCTGCATCTGCCGCGGGTCGATATTTGCGCCCACCGTCGAGGTGGTCGTGTCGACCAGTGGCGCTTCGCCGGTGACCGTCACCGTTTCCTGTACCGTCGAGGGCGACATCTGGACGTCCACTTCGGCCGTCTGGCCGATGAGGATCTGGACGCTTCGGTTCACAGTGGTGAACCCGCTCAGTTCGGCTGCGATCCGGTAGACACCGACCCGCACCGGGAGCCGGAAATCGCCACGCTCATCGGTAACCGTCGTAAACGTATTCCCGGATGCCTCGTGCACGGCCGTAATCGTCACGCCAGGCAGGACGCCACCGGTTGAATCGGTGACAGTGCCAGCGAACGTGGCTTCCTGAGCGCGGCCGACCACCGGCAGTGCCAGGATCAGAAGGGTGACCAGAAGAACCCGAATCGGCGCCGATCGCATGACGACCTCCTTAGAAGTAGGTAGTGCCGAGAGGTCCGTATAAAGACCGGGTGCGTCCTGGATGATATGCGAGGGCCGCATTCTAGCGCCGTGGCGGTGGCGCAGCAAGGCGCTCGTTGACAGTACGAGGTACCGGGTATACCCTCCAGCCGGAAATGTGGCCCCGTCCTTGGCACCCGCCGAGGAGGTTCGCCTCACCGCTGCTGGCACACCCATGGCCGCCGCGCCACGTAAGGTCACAAGTGAAAACGCAGACGTCTCGACGACAGTTCATTGCTGATGCGCTGAGTGTGGCGATAGGCGTGGCTGCGAGCCGGTCCCCCGCCTCAGCCGCGCAGACGACGACGGCAGCCCGGGGCGGGCCGCGCCGCGTGGACTTCCACCATCACTTCGTGCCGCCGCGTCACCTCGAAGCGATTCTGGTGCAGCGGGAAAGCGGGCGTACGCCGCCATGGTCGCCGGAGATTTCTCTCAGCGAAATGGACAAGAACGGCATCGCCACCTCCATCTGTTCGCTCGTGCAGCCGGGGGTGTGGTTGGGCGGCGTCGAGAATTCGCGCAGGCTGGCGCGCGACTGCAACGAGTACGGCGCCCGCATGGTGACGGATCACCCCGGCCGATTCGGATTTTTTGCGGCCATTCCACTTCCCGATCCTGAAGGCAGCCTCCGCGAAATCGAATACGCGCTCGACACCTTGAAGGCCGACGGGATCGGCCTGATGACGAGCTTCGAGGACAAGTACCTCGGCGATCCGGCGTTCGCGCCCGTCTACGAGGAGTTGAACCGCAGACAGGCGATCGTGTACGTCCATCCGACGCAGCCACAGTGCTGTACCGGGCTTGTCCCAGGGGTTACGGTGTCGACCATCGAATACGCCACCGATACGAGCCGCACGATTGCCAGCCTGGTGTACAGCGGAACGGCGGCGAAGTTCCCGAATATCCGCTTCGTCTTCTCCCACGGCGGTGGCACGATGCCGTACCTGCTGGGCCGCTACGAGCGTCTGGCGGCGGAGAGGAAGGACGCGTGGCTGACAGACGGCGCGGCCCCGCTGCTGAGGAAGTTCTATTACGAGATCGCGCAGGCCAATCACGCTGGGGCGCTCGACGGCCTTCTGGCGCTCGTCCCGATCTCGAACGTGCTCTTCGGGACCGACTACCCGCTCCGTCCCGCGGCAGAAGCCGTGGAAGGGATTGCGGCCTACAAGTTCACGGATGCCCAACGCAGCGCCATCAATCGAGGCAATGCGGAGCGGCTTGTGCCGAGGCTCAGGGCGTAGACCATTTCAGCTTGCCCGCCTTGGCTTGCTCGACACCGATCTCAATCTTGAGCCGCAAGTCCGCTATCCACGCGTCATGCTCATGTCCGCCGATTGGCCGCTCTGCGCCTTCACTGTCTGTCATGATCTACTCTGGCCCCTGCTCGCCCTTCGGCCGATCGAGATGTTGGCGAATCGCCTCACGAACCGGACCAGGTCGCGGGAAATCGTCTCCCCAAATGATAGCGACGCTGACGCCGAAGTACTCGTGAATCAGAACATTTCGGATCGCCTGCAGCTCCCGCCACGGCACCTCGGGGAGTTGCGCGGCGGTTTCGGCGTCGAGATGTCGCGCGGCTTCGCCGACGACTTCAAGGTTACGCACGACGGCATCGACTGTGCGGGTGTCCGCATTGAAGGACTCCAGCGAATGCGAACGCGTATATTCGAGGATGCGATCGATGGCGTCCACGATGTCCTGCAAGCGTAGGCTGGCGTCTCTACGCGGCACGAACGGCCTCGCGCAGAATCTGATCGCGAAGCTGCGGCTTCAGCGCGTCGCGCGTGACCAGATCAACGGGCCGTTCAAGGAGCGATTCGAGCTTCCAGCGCAAGCGGACGAATTCAAACAGAGATACCGGCCTGCTGAAATCCACCAGGATGTCGACGTCGCTCGCTGGCTGCATCTCCTCCCGGGCAGCGGAGCCAAAGAGCCACAGCTCTCGAACCGCGTGACTTCTCAGATCGGGCACGGCTCGCTGAATGCGCGCGATCAGGTCTTCCCTGGTCGTCATCAGTAGCTCCCTGGCGATGATAACGCTGAACGACCGGATTAGGCCCGAATCGGCACGACCTTCTTTACGGCGCCCTGGACGCACCCCAAGTTGTTCTTCCAGCCGCCTTTCCCCGAGTGCAGGAAGGTCTCAACAGGGGGAGGGGCGACGATAGGAAGAACCACAATCGTCGAAGTGACAACCTGCGAGGACCTGGTCTATACCCTGAGGGTGCGACCCTACGCCGACAGCCGCGAGGCCAGCCTCGGGTCTCTACCCGTCGGTGGGTTCTTCTCCGACGGCCCTCTGGGAACCACCATCATCCACGAGCGGAGCGAGGTGAATTGGGGGGAGAAAGAAGGGGAGCGTAAAGCGCGTGAAGCGCCGGAGCCGGTCAATTTGAGCGATCTCCAGTCGGCGGCCTTGCAAGAGCAAGAGCGCGCGGCGAGCGATCCCGTCGGCTTCCAAAAGGGATTCCTCGCGTGCGTGCAGGCTCAGCAGGCGCAGCCTGCCAAGTAGATGCCATCAAGCGCGCTATCCCCAAACGTGATATCGAACCGCCCGGGCTCGAACAGCGGAGAATTCGCCTCAGAAGTTACTTCGATCCAGGCCCGGCGAGGCCGAGAAAGACAACGACAGCGCGATTGACGCGAACGATGTCTTCGTCCGAGAGCCGCCCGACGTCGCTCTCCAGCTTCGTCTTCGAAACCGTCGTAATCTTGTCGATCATCAACTGACTCGCAGCTCGGAGACCGTTCCGCACCGAGGGCTCAATCGAGAGGCGCATCAATGGTGCGTCGACGACGTGAGTCGTAAAGGGGCAGATCGTGATCGAGGCTGTCGCATCGAAGGCGTCGTCTTGCAGAATGAGCGCCGGCCTGGGCTTGCCAGCGTAGTCGGGCCCACCTGCGACTGTCCAGATTTCCCCGCGCTTCACTCAGGAGGCCACTCCGAGACGGCGTCAACGAAGCCCTGGTCTTCACGTCCGAGCTTGTCGGTCCCGATCAACAGTGACTGGCGGTGGGCCTCGCGCGCAAAGCTCCGCGACCGAACGTCAGGAACCCAGATCTGAATCGGCCTCAATCCGCGGCGGCGCAGCCGCGCCCGATGAGCGCGAACCTTGTCGCGGGACTTCACTGCCTTCGTTGTGGGCATGCTCCCCTCCACTGGGTTACATGTAACGTACCATAGTCGACCGTGCGAGGATAGGCCGAAGCAGTCGCGCAGCGCATTTCAGGCGGCGGACGGCAACCCAGTGTCGCCACCACGAGGGGGTGATGAGACGATTGAGACAATGAGATGATCGTGATACGATCTGTCTGGGCGTGGCTGAGGGATTGATTACCGTGGAGGAGGCGGGGCGAGCGCTGGGCGTCTCACGCTCGACCGTCTGGCGGCTGATTCAGCGCGGGGAGCTGCCGAGCGTGCGCCGAAGGGGACGGCGTCTCGTCCAAGCGACCGCAGTTCGCACGCGGACACGGCGGCGCCGAGCCGCCGGAATATCTGCGTTTTCTCACGACCATCCGATCTTTCGTCTCGTAGGCGCCGGACGCGGCGGGGGCAGGACGCCGGGCGCCCGCGACAAGCACGCCATCCTCGATCGGTGACCCGCACCGTCCTCTGGGATTCGAGCGCCATCCTCGCTCTGCTTGACGCAGACGACGCGGACCATGGACGCGCGGTCACCGTGGCCCGCACCATCGCGTCCGAAAAGCGTCCGAGCTTCATCACCAACTATGTCGAGGCCGAGGCTCACGCGTTGCTGGTCAGGAAGCTCGGGAGGACGATTGCCCGTCAGTGGCTGCTGACAGGAGGCCTACCGGTGCTGCCAGTGCTCCCTGCGGAGGAGCAAAAAGCCAAGGATATCCTGGCTCGACATACCGACAAGGACTGGACCCTGTGCGATGCCATCTCGTTCGCCGTCCTGGACGCGCGACACGTCCTGCGAGCCTTTACCTTCGACCATCATTTCCGGCAATACGGACGGCTTCAGGTCCTCGGCTTGGAATAGCAGCCGCTGGGGCTTCCGAGGTCCTCGGAATTGTCACGCACGCCGAGATTGACGATCTCGTAGCAGGCCAGATGCACGATCCGAACGCGTGACGTTCTTCCTGGATCAGGAACAATCGACCGGTTCGTTCGCGCTGTGCGTGGAAGACGGTGGTCTGGAGGACCTAGAGGATTACCTTGACCCCTCCGACGTGTTCGTTCCCGAAACCAGCCGGCAATCTGGTTCCAACTGGAGTCCGACAATGGCGACGGCCGAGGACGATGTGATGTACGGCAGTGTCGGAACTGTCGCGGTTCTTCGGAATCATCAGTCGCATGTTCGCGGAAGTCGGTGCCCCGCACCACCGACCTCATTTCCATGCCGCGTACCAAGACACAATCGCGACGTTTGCCTTGGATCCGATTGAATGCATTGGCGGCACGCTCCCTCGCACGCAGCAGCGCCTGGTCCAGGCCTTCGGCGCTTGCAATCTGGTCAGCCGCCGCTCAAGATCGAACCATTGCGGTAAGGGGCTGAATCATGACTCATCACGTCTATCGAATCGAGCATTTCGAAATTGTGGCGCCGTACACGTTGCGGTTTCGATTCAACGATGGCACCGAACAGCAGATCGATTTCCGGCCGGTGTTGGAAGGCGAAGTCTTTGGGCCCCTCCGCGATCTTGCGGTCTTCAACGCAGTCGAACTCGACACGACGTTCGGCACGGTGCAATGGCCGACTGGGGCTGATTTCGATCCAGAGACACTTCACGACTGGCCGACATACCGAGACGAGCTGATCGCGATGGCGCGTCGCTGGTCGTCGGTGTCTTCCCAGAATCCCAACGGGCGGGTTAACAAGGCGCTAGAGCCGACGCGAGACTGACGCTCCGCGCCGCGGCTCAGCGCTCAGCGATTCCGCGATCCCGCGATCCCGCGATCCCGCGATCCCGCGATCCCGCGATCCCGCGATCCCGCGATCCCGCGATCCCGCGATCAACGGAGTTGCCAAATAATTGCCGATTTCAGATCGGTCGATTGCAGATTGTTGTCGAATGGCGATTTTCGATTGCCGAACGGAGGTTCGATTGACCCTGAATCCCTCGATCGGCAAATCAGTTCTCACAATCGTCATTCGAAAATCGTCAACAATCGTCAACCAACCAATCAGAAATCTGCAATTAGCCCCCAGCCAGGGCGCCGACGATGAGAAACGGCTCCGCTCCCGACGCGACGGCCTCGGGGAGCGGCGCGTCCGGCGGCTCGTGCGACAGGTCCTCCTCGCAGGCAAAAAACCGCACGAACGGTCGCCGCTTGCGCGTGGCGTGGTCGCGAATCGCGCCACGCAGCACCGGATAGCGATCCTCCAGCGCGTCGAGGACAGAACCGAGCGTTGCAGGACCGTTGACCTCCAGCGCGACTTCGCTTCCGACACGCGCCAGCGTCTGCAGATGCTGCGGGAGCACCACCCGAATCATGTGCCTGCCTCGCCGAAGCTCGCACCCATCACCGTGCGAGCGAAGGCGGGAGCGTCTGAACCTCCACGGACAGCACGGCCGGCAGATCGCGCACGATTGGCACCCAGGTGTCGCCGCTGTTGGCTGATGCGTACACCTGCCCGCCGGTCGTGCCGACATACACGCCACACGGATCCAGCGAATCCACGCTCATCGCGTCTCGCAGCACGTTGACGTAGCAGTCGCTTTGCGGCAGGCCCTTGGTGAGCGCCTCCCACTCGTTTCCGCCGGTGCGACTCCGGTACACGCGCAGCTTCCCATCTGGCGGGTAGTGCTCCGAATCGCTCTTGATCGGAACGACATAGATGGTGTCCGGCTCGTGGGTGTTGACGTCGATGACGAACCCGAAGTCGGTGGGAAGGTTGCCGCTGACCTCGCGCCACGAGTCGCCCGCGTCGTCGCTCCGCATGACGTCCCAGTGCTTCTGCATGAACAGCACGTTCGGCCGCGACGCGTGCATGGCGATCCGGTGGACGCAATGACCCACCTCGGCCGTCGGATCCGGAATGTGCTGCGACCGCAGGCCCTGGTTGATCGGTCGCCACGTGGCTCCTGCATCGTCGGTTCGGAATGCGCCGGCGGCGGAAATGGCGATGAAGATGCGGTCGTCGTTGGTGGGATCCAGCAGGATGGTGTGGAGGCACAAACCTCCCGCACCCGGCGCCCACTTGGGGCCCGATCCATGGCCGCGCAGTCCGGGAAGCTCATGCCACGTGCTGCCTCCGTCCGTCGTCCGAAACAATGCGGCATCCTCGACGCCGGCATACACGACGTCGGGATCCGTGAGCGACGGCTCCAGATGCCAGACCCGCTTGAATTCCCAGGGGTGAGGCGTACCGTCGTACCACTGGTGCGTGCCGGGGACGCCGTCGTACTCGAACTTGTTGCCGACCGCTTCCCAGGTCTTTCCGCCGTCGCTCGAGCGCTGCATCTGCTGCCCGAACCACCCGGAGGATTGCGAGGCATACAGGCGATCCGGGTTCACGGGCGATCCCTTGAGGTGGTACATCTCCCATCCGCCGAAGTGGGGACCGCTGACGTCCCACTGCGTGCGCTTTCCATCAGCGCTCAGAATGAACGCGCCCTTTTTTGTGCCGACCAGTACGCGTACGCCGCTCATTGAAGCCTCCACATCAGTCTTTAGGCTTTAGGCTTTAGGCTTTAGGCCTTTGGCTTGTGCTTGGTGCTTGGTGCTTGGTGCTCGGTGCTTTGTGACTTGTGACTTGTGACTTGTGACTTGTGACTTGTGACTTGTGACTTGACCACCTCCAGGTTCTCCAAGTTTCAAGGGTATAGACCGTCGCGGGCCGTCGGATTCATCGGTGCCACTAAACGTCGTTGGCGTAATTCAAAATGCAAAGGTCAAAATGCAAAACCATGTGAAATGTTCGGAAATCCCGGCGTTTGCATTTTGCACTTTGCATCTTGCATTCAGGTTGCGGACTTTTTCCGCAACCTGCAACCTGCTACAGCTGAGGTGGCAACCCGAACAGAGGGAACAACTTCTCGGTGTCGAGAAACGCGTTCCAGGCCGCGATGCGGCCGTCGGACAGCTCGAGGACGGTGAGCGACCACGGTCGATGAGCCCCGTCTGGCGAGAGCCGGTACTGCCCGAACGCCGGCAGGCCGCACGCATGCGTCGGCACGAGGCGCGACCCACGGCAGCCGCTCCCACGACCCAGCAGCCACGTGCGAATCGCGTCGGGTCCGCGCAGCCACAACGTATATGGTGGCATCGACAACGTCGCCTCGTCTCGGAGCAGGGCGACGAGCGCATCGACGTCGTAGCGCTGGAAGGCATCGACATAGCGCTCCAGCAACTGTGATTGTGCGTTGGTGAGCGATTCCTCCGAGCTCGTCCGCTTGCGGAGAGCCATCGTCGCACGCGCCCGCTGCAAGGCGCTGTTCACCGCGGCCACGGACATATCGAGGCAATCTGCAACCTCCGTGGCCGACCAGCCAAGGACCTCGACAAGCAGCAGCGCGGCACGCTGGCGCGGCGGCAGATGCTGCAACGCGGCCACAAACGCCAGCCGGATGCTCTGCCGCAGGACAGTCAGATGGAAGGGATCCGCATCGGCGGGAAGCGCGCGCGCGTCCGGCACCGGCTCCAGCCAATGTGTGCGCGGCCGGGTCTCGAGGTCGTCGTCCACCGAACCGACAGGACTTTCCTCGATCGGGCGCGCCCGGCGGGATGAATCCGACAACGCGTCCAGACACACGTTGGTGGCGATTCGATACAGCCACGTCCGAACCGACGCGCGACCCTCGAACCGATCGACGCTGCGCCATGCACGCACCAATGTCTCCTGGACGGCGTCTTCGGCGTCGAACGCCGACCCCAACATGCGGTAGCAATGACCGGTCAGAGCAGCGCGATGAGATTCCAGCTGAGCGACATCGATGGACATTGCTAAACCTGATATCACCGTTTTTTCTGTCTCGTCAACGAACACCAATGTACCGGGATCCGGGAGCCGGGATTCGGGAGCCGGCCAATGCGTTCCTGATTCGTTCGATCTCCAATTTCCGGGTCCCGGGTCCCGGATCCCGGATCCCGGTTCGCGAGCTGTCACGGTTTTTTCACACGGCAGACTCGGGATCGAGGTTTACATTCGAGACATGGACGCCAAGATTCGGGCGCTGAATCGATTTGGTCTTGGGGCCCGCAGCGGCGAGTCGCGGACCATCGGCGACCCGCGCGGATGGCTGCGCGCTCAACTCGAGGGCGGTGCGCCCGTGCGAACGGCGCCGGACCTTGCATCTGCCGCCGCGATCGCCGAAGCCGTTCGCGCCTTCCGCCAGGCAGGCCAAAGCGACCCGCAGCAGCGACAGGCTGCACGGCGTCGGTTGGTCGAAATCGCCTCGGCTGAGGCGCGCGCCGCGCTGGAGGCGCGCGCGACGAGCACCCGACCGTTCGTCGAGCGGCTCGTCGCGTTCTGGTCGAACCATCTGTGTGTATCGGTTGCGGCAAAAGTGCTCGTCGCGCCGTTTGCCGGAAGCTACGAGCGCGATGCGATTCGGCCTCACGTGCTCGGCAGATTCGAGGACATGGTCCTGGCATCGGCGAAACATCCCGCGATGCTCGTGTACCTCGACAACTTCCAATCCATTGGCCCGATCTCGCGCGCCGCGCAGCTCGCGCGGCGGCAGCAAGGCTCGCGAGGGCTCAACGAGAACTATGCGCGGGAGCTGCTCGAGTTGCACACGCTGGGCGTCAACGGGGGCTACACGCAGCAGGACGTGCAGGAGCTTGCGCGAATTCTGACCGGCTGGACGATTGGCGGCCTTCTCGGTCCTGGGCGTGCGATGCGCATCGCAGGTCGCGGTCGAGCGCAACAGACACCGCCGCGGCGCGACGATGACGGCGGCATCGGCTTCCAGTTTCAGGATGCACTGCACGAGCCGGGCGCGAGAACGGTCCTCGGCATACGGTACCAAGAGGGCGGCGTAAGCCAGGGCGAGCGCGTGATACGTGACTTGTGCCGCCATTCGTCCACCGCGCAGTTCGTAGCCACCAAACTCGTCACGCATTTCGTCGCCGACGATCCCCCGACCGCTGCGGTTGCGAGGATCGCTCGCGTCTTCCGTGAAAGCGACGGCAATCTCCTTGCCGTCTCCCGCGCCCTGATCGACCTCCCCGAAGCGTGGAACGCGGACACGCGAAAATTCCGCCCCCCGCAGGAATGGCTCGTTGCGGTGCTGCGCGCGTTCGATGTCGAGACGGTCGGCGACATGGTGATCGGCGTCCTGCGCCAGCTTCGGCAGCCGCTCTGGTCGCCTCAGGCGCCGAAGGGCTTCGCGGATTCGACACAGGAATGGGCCGACCCGGATTCTCTGTTGAACCGTGCCGAGCTGGCGCGCACGTTCGCGCGTCGACTTCGGGTTCGCGACGACCCCCGCGTGCTGCTCGAGGTGGTCGACGTCGCCGACGCCGACCCGGTGCGAACGCTGCTGTCAGACAGCTCGATTCCTGCGGCCGATCGCCTGGCGCTCGGCATTGCTGGGCCGGTGTTCCAGTGGAGGTGAACATGAACCGCCGCGCGTTCGTCAGAAGCATGTGTTACGGCGGCCTCGCGACATTCGCGCTGCCGCACGTCACGTTCGCGCAAGTGCGCCACGGCGGCCGGTTCGTCTTCGTCCTGCTGCGTGGCGGGTTCGATGGTCTGGCCGCCGTGGTGCCGCACGGCGACGAGCAGTATGAGTCGCTGCGTGGATCGCTCGCGTTTCAGGCCTCGGAGCTGGTTGAACTCAACGACCTGTTCGGACTGGCGCCCGGCCTTGCGCCGTTGCGCGAGGCGTGGCACAGCAACGAACTGGTCGTGCTGCACGCGATGGCCATCCCATTTCGAACGCGAAGCCATTTCGACGGCCAGGCGATTCTCGAAACAGGGCTCGACCGCCCGGTCGGGTCGTCGGACGGTTGGCTGAATCGGCTGCTGCAGGTGATGCCGGGCACGCGATCCGGGATCGCGATTGCCGCGGGATTGCCACGGTCGATGAGCGGCTCGTTCGAAGTGCAGACGTGGTCGCCGGTCCAGCTCGGTGTCGTGGACGACGAGTACCTCGAGCGGCTTGGTGTGCTGTACCGGGCGGACAACATCCTGCACGGCCGGTTCGAGGCAGCGCTCCAGCAGCAGGACATGGTCGGCGAAGAACCAATGGCGGGCCGCAACGCGCGACGCGGCGGCATTGCGCCCATGATGCGCGCGACCGCTCGCATCCTGCGCCAAGACGAGGGACCGAACATCGCGGCCGTGGAATTCAGCGGCTGGGACACCCACGCGAATCAAGGCCTCGCCGGAGGCGCGCTGGACCGGCTGCTCGGGCAGCTTGCTGAAGGGCTGATGGAGTTCCGCACCGAAATGGGACCCGCGTGGACAACCACCACCGTCGTCGTCATGACGGAATTCGGGCGCACGGCGCGGCCGAATGGAACGCGCGGCACCGATCATGGCACCGCGGGCGCAGGGTTCGTGATTGGGCCGACGGTCGCCCGGTCGGCCGTACTCTCCGACTGGCCGGGGTTGAACGATGGTGCGCTGTTCGAAGGGCGAGATCTCAAGCCGACGCTCGACACGCGCGCGGTGTTGAAGGCGGCGATAGCCGGAACGTTCGACCTGACGGCAGCCCAGGCCAGCCGGGTGTTCCCGGGATCAGATGCCGTGCGGGGTGCGTACGACCTGATGGGGTGAGACCGCAGGCGTCGCGGCGTCTCGCTGCGCTGGGAATCGATAGGCCCCAAGACGCGAGATGAGAATGCTCGCGCACACCAGCGCGCCGGCGAGGCCTGTGAGCGCCACGTTGTACGACCGCGTCATGTCGAAGCAGACCGCCATGAGCACCGGGCCGAATCCGGTGCCGAGCGTGAAGATCGCAAACAGATAGCCGTACACCTCGCCGTACGCGCGCAGCCCGAAGTACCGGCTGACGAGAAATCCAATCACGTCCACCTCGGCACCGAGGCCGAAGCCGAGTGAGATCGCCGCAAGCACCGGCGCCGCGCCCGCAGCGCCTGCGGTCAACAGGGAAATCGCGATGAGCGGCAGGAGAAACAGGCCGGCCGCGACATACGGCGCGAAGAAGCGATCCAGGAAATAGCCGGACGCCAGGCGGCCGGCGATCGTCGACACACCAACGGCCGACAGCGTCGCCGTGGCCTGTCCGATATCGAGACCACGGTCGGTCAACATGGGCACCAGATGTCCGACGATGCCATTGATCGTCGTGACCACGAGAAGGACGGCAGTCGCGATCAGCCAGAAGGTCGACGACCGCAGAGATTCGCGCACGCCGAGACCTGCCAGCGCTGCGCGCCCGCGATTGATTCCCACGCCTGAGGATTTCTTCGCCGGTTCTTCGGGTTCGCGGACCAACAGCGCAACGGACGGAAACGCCACGCAAAGGGTCAGCGCACCAAGGGCTACGTAGGCGGCGCGCCACCCGAAGGCGTCGATGGCCCATCGTGCGAATTGCGGAACGACGGTCGCACCGATGCCGATGCCAGCCATTGCAATCCCGAGCGCGAGGCCCCGGCGCTCGTCGAACCATGCCGACACCGCTTTCGCATAGGCCGGAGGCGCCTGGCCGGTGCTGATGAGACCGCACACGCCTGCCAGCGCGATGAACACCGCTCGGGACGGCGGGGTCAACGAGAGGGCGGCCGTTGCGAGCGCGAACAACGGAATGAATGTGAGGGTGATGCGACGGATCCCGTAGCGGTCGATGGCGCGGCCCATGAACGGGTAGGCGAAGGCTGCGAGCGTGTGCCCCACGAGCAGCGACGAAGAAAATGTCGCGCGGTTCCAGCCGAACTCGGTGGTGATCGGGCCGAGAAACAGCCCGAAGGTGAAGAAGACGACCGGCCCGTTGGCGACGGTCAACCCGAGCGTGGCGCCCAGCACGACCCACCATGGATTACTGAATCGGCGCGTGAAAGGCCGAGAGCCAAAAGCCGAAAGCCCATAGCCATCTCGGCGCATCACGGCTGGGCGCGCCTCAGATTGAAGAACCGTTCCACGTTGGCCGTGAAGATGTCCTGCTTCTCTGCCTCGGTGCACGTCGAATTTTCAACCGCCGCGATCGACTCGCGAATCGACGATCGTCCACCCGTGGCATCGAACGGAGCGTCGCTGCCAAAGAGCAGATGATCGGCGCCCAGAAAATCGCGCGCCACGTTGACGGCACCGGACGAGAATGCGCCGAGGTCGCCGTAGAAACGCCGAAAATATTCGAGCGGCGGTTGTGTCAGCCGCCCCTCGCTCTCGAGCTTCAGGTCCTCGCCGAACATCTCGAACATCGACTTCATGCGTCCGTGGAAGAACGGAATCATCGCCGCCGTATGGTGCACCAGGATCTTCAAACCTGGATGGTCCTGCACGATGCCGCTGAAGACCAGCCGCATCGTTGCGGCGCTGGTTTCGTACGGCCATCCAAACACCTGCCAAATCAGGTATCTCGATTCGCGTTCGGCGCTGTAGTCAGCGTGGGTACGGCCGCGGGCCGGATGCAGCAGAATCGGGACACGCCGTTCGGCGAGCGTACGGAAGACGGGACGGAACTCAGGCGCATCGAGAGCCCGGCCGCTCACATTCGTGTACACCTGCACCGCGCAGAGACCAAGCGCGCCCGTCGCGCGCTCGATTTCCCTGCACGCACGATCCGGATCGTTCATCGGCACCGCGGCAGCGGCGCCGGCAAATCGGTTCGGGTACTTGGCCACGAGCTCTGCGAGCTCGTCGTTCGCAATGGTCGCGAGCTCCACGCTTGCATCGGGCGCAATGTGCTCGGGCGGCGGCCCGGCAAGGCTGATGATCTGACGATAGCCGTCGAACTCGTCCATCATCCGGAAGCGTGCGTCGAGGCTGGTCAACCCTTCGTAGTTCGGCGCTTTGCGGCCGGTGCGCACAAACTGCAGGTGCGCAGGGCTCCCGGCGGCGAACTCGTTCGATCCGGCGCGGGCCCATCGCGTCTCTTCATATTTCGGGGGCAGGATATGGCAGAAGGCGTCAATCACGGCGGCGATTATCGCCGATCTGGTAACGTTTGCTTCGAGTCCTGATGGCGCAGCACGTTGCGGTTGTCGATCGGCCGGTCAACACACCTGGCCAGGTGCTGTTCGCGAGCATGATCGGCACCACAATCGAGTTCTTCGATTTCTACATCTACGGCACCGCCGCGGTACTCGTCTTTCCGACCCTGTTTTTTCCGGCGATCGACCCCGCAACAGCGACCTTGGCTTCGCTGGCCACTTTCGGGATTGCTTTTTTCGCACGGCCCATCGGCTCGGCGCTCTTCGGTCACTTCGGCGATCGTGTCGGCCGCAAGACGACGCTTGTTGCCGCTCTTTTGACGATGGGGCTGTCGACAGTAGCCATTGGACTGCTGCCCACCTACGCGTCGATCGGACTGGCGGCTCCAGCGCTGCTCGCGCTGTGCCGCTTCGGGCAGGGACTCGGCCTCGGCGGTGAATGGGGCGGGGCCGTGCTGCTGGCGATCGAGAACGCCCCGCCAGGCAAGCGCGCCTGGTACGGCATGTTTCCCCAGTTGGGTGCGCCGATCGGATTCCTTTTGTCAACGACGGTGTTTCTTGCGCTTTCGGGCCGACTCGGCAACGACGAATTCTTCGCGTTCGGCTGGCGGATTCCGTTTCTCGCCAGCGCCGTCTTGGTACTGGTGGGCCTTTACGTGCGGCTCAGGATCGAAGAGACGCCGATATTCACGGCTGCGCTTCGGCGGCGCGAGCGCGTGAAGGTGCCGATGCTGGTCGTCTTTCGCCGCTATCCAGGCATGCTCGTCCGCGGGACGCTGCTGTCGCTGGCCACGTTCGTGGTGTTCTACCTGATGACGGTCTTCACGCTCTCCTGGGCCACCACCACGTTGGGGTTCAGCCGCGAGCAGTTCCTGCGCATTCAGCTGGTGGGGGTGGCGACGTTCGCGGTGATGATCCCCGTTTCCGCGGTACTTGCGGAACGCGGCCGGCGCCGCGTGTTGATTGGCGCGACCATCGCAATTGGAGTGTTCGGTCTGGTGATGGCGCCGCTGTTTCTCATGGGGACGATCGGCGCCATCATGACGCTTGCGATCGGCCTGGGCCTGATGGGGCTCACCTACGGTCCGCTCGGCACCGTGCTCTCGGAGCTGTTCCCTACTGCGGTCCGGTACACGGGCAGCTCACTCGCATTCAACCTCGCGGGAATCTTTGGCGCATCGCTTGCCCCGTACATCGCCACGTGGCTGGCGCAGAATTACGGCCTCGAGTACGTCGGCTACTATCTGACCGGCGCCGCACTGTTGACGCTCATCGGGTTGATCGCGACCGGCGAAACAAAAGACCGGGCGCTCTAGGTTTGCATTTTGACTTTTGCATTTTGAATTATCCAAGGCGCATTTTTGAACTGCCTGCCAGCGCCCTTCGCGGCACATAATCGGGGGTCATGACCGCCAGAACACGCTGTCGCGTCGGCGCCCTCGTCGTGCTGTTGGCCACGAACGTGTGGGCGCAGACGGGAGCCCCGAGCCCCGGGCCGGCAGCGGGTGGGCTTCCCTCCGTCATTCCAATCTTTCCCCTCGAGAGCCCGACGCTCTTTCCAAACGCCTCGTTCCCGCTCCACATCTTCGAGCCGCGGTATCGCGCCATGATTGCGGACGCGCTAAAAGGCGACCGCATCATCGGGATGGTGATGCTGCAGCCGGGCCACGAGTCGGAGTACGAAGGACGCCCACCGATTTTTCCAATCGGCTGCGCCGGTTTGATTACCGATTACGAGCAGTTGCCGGACGGGCGGTACAACATCGTGCTCGGCGGTCTGGTGAAGTTTCGCGTGACGGGTGAGGACAACAGCAGACTCTACCGGCTTGCACGCGTCGAGACGATCCCCGAGGTGCTCGATGACCGGGGCTCAGCGGCGTTGAGCAAGGAACGGCAACGGATTGGGGCGCTGCTCGCGGCGCTCTACGATCGATTCGGCATCTCGGAGCCGCCTCCTGGAATTCCTGACGAGCAGGTAGTTGACGAGCTATCCGAACACCTGCCGATGACTCCGATCGCACGTCAGCGGCTGCTCGAGCAGGAGAGTCCGCTTGCACGCGCCGGGGCGCTCGTCGATCTGCTGGAGGGGATGGTGAGGTTGCCACGGTAACAAAGAACGGATACTACACGCCTGTGGCGCGAACCCTTCGGGTTCGCGAGGCGAGCCTAACCCTTCGACCCGTCGGCAGGCTCAAGGGCGCCCCACACCTGAAGACGGACACAACGACATCGAGGCTAACGCACGTCACATCCCGCTCGAAGTACTGACGGTGGGAGCTTCCCGCCTAATTGCCCATGTGCACCCGCCGCGCTACACTGCGACCGTCGCAGTAACAGCTGCCTATAGAGTTCTGCCGATTATTTGTTGACCGCTTGGAGGTTCATGGCAGCGGAGTTCGCAAACCTCGAAACGGAAGCTTCGAACGATTCTCCGTGGTTACCGCGACTCGTTTTCTGCCAAGAGCTACAGCGAGGAAAACGACGACTCGGATCCGTTGATGGAGGTCTTCGGGATCACTCCTGCACTCAAGCGAGAGAGCCGTCAGTACTGGGGCCGAGAGCTGGGTATGTGCTGGCAATTGCTCGTCACAAGCGTTTTCGCGGGTCATTGCAAAGAGTACTTGCCGGCGATGCGGATGGAGGACGACGAGCCTTGTGATTGTTTTGTGGGGTTCGATCTCGCGGCGTGGCTGGACGAATCCAAGAGGAGCACTGAATTCTTTGTGAAGAGGTCTTAGAGATCGATGCGACTGGATTCGAACCGCGTGATCTTGGGCGACTGTCGGACGGTCCTCAGCTCATTTCCTGAAGCCTCTGTGTCATGTTGCGTCACTGATCCTCCCTACAATTACGAGTTCATCGGTCGAAAATGGAACCACGTGGAGATCACTCGTCGGCTCGACCGAATCCAGCAGAGCTCCACAAGCCGGTGGCTTTGATCCGAAAGCTGCTCGACATGTTTGTACCGAGGGACTCCGCGCACGTGGTGCTAGACCCGTTCGCAGGATCCGGAACTACGCTGGTAGCAGCGAAGCAGCTTGGGTACTCGTACATTGGAATTGAAATCGAGAAATCGTACATTCCCTTGATCAACCGAAGACTTGCCGGTGTCAGGCCGATTGGGAAACGCTCCCTGTTGCCGCTGTTGGACGCGGTCTAATTTCCGTGATGCTGGCCATCGAGGTTAGGCTCAAAGGGGCTCAATTGTTCTCGATGATGAGCACTTCGCCGGTGGCCTTCGTGCAACCCCCGGGAGGCATCGCGGCACCGCACTTGATGAACTCCCCGGTCATCGCGCCAAAGGGACGACCGTCGCGCAGCGGAAAGAACGTCACCGTAAAGACCGTGCCGTTGGGAAACGTCTTCGGTGAGATGCCCCTGCGCGCCATTGCCGCCGCAGATCCAGTTTCAACACCCCACTGAACGGGTTTCCCGTCCTTGTCAATCATCGGCTTGCCGTCAGGGCCGAGCACCTCGAAGACGAGCTGTGCATGGTTCGACCCTGGGATGTACCGCGTGAGCTTGCCGGTAAGTGTCTTGGTCTGGTTCTGGTCGTACATTGCAAAAGAGTGGTGGGCGGAGACAGGTGCCATCGACATGGCGACCCACAGCAGGCCCGCTCCCGCCAATCCTGCGAACCGACAAGTATTCACGGGTTCCTTCCTCACCACGTCCTCCCTCGTCGTCAGTCGGCCGGCTTCTCCCAGCCTTGCTCGAAATGCTTTTCCCAGTTCTGCGCCCAGGGGCGCCCGAAGTAGTCGATGTAGCCGTCATCGACGAACGTGAGCTGAGTCGGTCTGCCGTCAGGACCGTTGATGATCGTGCTCTGTACGCGACATTCCACGTACGTGAATCGCGTTTCCGGATCGTCGGGGCCGGCCTGCCTCTCCCACGGCGTGACGATATGCAGCGGCTGGAGGAACGCTTCGGGATCGTAGAACGTCGCTTCAACGGTGATCGTCTTGCCATCGGCACTGGGTCGGAACACTTCGATGATTTCGAGCGAGCTGCTGAACTCGAACATCGAGTGCGACACCGTCCACCCCTGTACGTCCGCCGTCCATGCGACCAGCGTGTTTCCGTTCCAGAAGCCCACGGTTTCGCCGTACCACTGAGGGACCTGCTGGACGTGCTTGCGGCCGATCAGCACTTTGCGGAGCAGGTTGTCGGCAATGCCGCTCAGGAACTGCACCTGGTTCGTCGTCATCATGATTTCAATCGGCCCGCCGAGTGTGAACTGTGACCACCACCGCAGCAGACCTTCCGGATAGCAGAATGCGGCCATCCACTGCGGCGCGTTGCTCACCGCCTCGTGGTAGTTCATCTGCACCATGCGCTTCTGATACTCGGGCGTCAGCAGCGACACCATTGTGGACGTCTGGAGGTTGCGTCCCCAGATCCATTGCTCCTCGGGAGCGCCCCGACGGTACCATCCGTCCCAATTCGGCAGCGTCTGGCGTGTGTGCGTCGTCGGCCCCCCGGCCTTCTTCGTCTCGGCCAGCAGCGCCTCATAGTGTTCCTGAGCCGTCTTGTACGGATACGGGCTGACGATCCTGGCGACATCACGATCGAGATTGCAGTCACCCCACTGGCCAACGCGGTCGTCCCGCCACATGTCGGTGAGCTGCCGCGGCGTGTTGCACCGCGTATATCGCCGATCGACCCAGTACTTCCGATCCAGGTAGAAGTTCTTGCTCGTGAACAGGTCGATCGGCAACGGCTGGACGCCTGTGGGGGGACGCGGCGCGGACGTGCCCTGCTGCGCGCCGAGCGTCAAACAGAGTCCTCCTATCGACATCGCCAGCGCAGCAGCCGCAGATATTCTCGTGCGCACGGAAGTCATCAGCCCGTCCTCCTCGTTAAAGCAGGGCCGCCCTGAGGAACACCGCTATACGATACCCTGGCGTCGTTCGCGGATCGAGACGCGGGCGACGGCTGTGCCTCTCGGTGCAAAATGCAAAATGCAAACGACGGGACCTTGGAACATTTCCCATGGTTTGCATTTTGACTTTTGCATCACTCTTGTCCAAATTAGCCGTACACAAAACAGGGGTTGAGCGCGCCGCGTATGATGCTGATGCAGTGACCAAACTTCATCACATCACCGT
>Ga0209640_10000072_pt1 | contig 59666 bp, 65 predicted proteins | sample RifCSP10_1_FD_184018 | JGI IMG/M metagenome (GOLD analysis project Ga0209640, IMG submission 184018) | Soil microbial communities from Rifle, Colorado - Rifle CSP2_sed 10_1 (SPAdes) (version 2) | ecosystem: Environmental > Terrestrial > Deep subsurface > Rock core/Sediment | place: Rifle...
GAGATGAAGGAGCGGGTCATGTCGGAGCTCAAGAAGGTGTTCCGGCCCGAGCTCCTGAACCGGATCGACGAGGTCATCGTCTTCCACAAGCTCGAGAAGTCCGAGATCCTCTCGGTCGTCGACATGATGATGAAGAGGGTTCGCGCGGAGATGGCGAAGCATGGCGTCGTCATCGAGCTCACGGACGACGCACGCGAGCTGCTCGTGGAGCAGGGCTACGACCCGGCGATGGGCGCTCGCCCGCTTCGCAGGGCCATACAGCGGATGATCGAGGACCCGCTCGCCGACTTCATCCTCGGACGTGAGCTCACCCCAGCCTCGACGATCGTCGTCGACCGGCGCGAGAACCCTGTCGACGAGGAACCGCCGGTCGAGATCCGGGTCATCGAGGGCGCGCCGGTTCCGGCGGCGGTCGGTGGGCCGGCGGACGAGCCCGACGCCGACGAGCCCGCGGACGACGATACGCCCGTCGAGTAGCCACGAGGCTGGCTACGGGTCGGCGAGTGCTCCCTCAGCCGCCTTTTGCGTAGTTGCTCGCGCCGAACCAGTCGACCACGATGACGGGCTCGTCGCCGACCACCCAGGCGTCGTGTCCGCTCGGGAGCGACGTGACGTCGCCCGGGCCGGCGACGAGCTCCGTTCCGTCGTCCATCCGGATCGCCAACTGCCCGCTCACGTGGTATTGGAAGTGTGGCGCCTCGCAGCTGGCCGTTCCGGCGATCGGCTTGACGTCGCTCGACCAGCGCCACCCTGGCTCGAGTACGAGCCGCCCGACCTCGCCGCCGCCGATTCCGAGGATTTCGGCGCGGCCGTTCGGAAAGTCGCGGGTCTCGTCCGGCGTCTGAAAGCTCTTGTGCTCGGTTTCCTGCACGGTCGTCTCCTCTGCGTCTTGGCGTTTGGCGCGGGGTTGCGTTTCGGTACTCTTACCTACTAGTAGGTAAGGAGTCAAGGACGGCTCGTATGTGAGGATCGAGGGATGGCAGAAAGGGAGCAGGAGCGGGAGTCGGATACGCGATCGCGCATTCTCGACGTCGCCGAGCGTCTGGTTCAGACTCGAGGATTCAATGGCTTCAGCTACGCGGACATCGCGGCCGAAGTGAGGGTCACGCGAGCGAGCCTCCATTACCACTTCGCCGGCAAGGCCGAGCTCGGCGAGGCGCTCATCACGCGCTACACGCGGCGTTTCACAGACGCCCTGGCAGCCGTCGACGAGTCCGCGGTCGACGCACCCACCCGGCTGGACGCCTACGTGGGTCTGTATGCGGACGTGCTCCGCGGGCAGCGAATGTGCCTCTGCGGCATGTTGGCAGCCGAGTTCGAGACGCTTCCGAAGCCGATGCAGGACGCCGTGATTCGGTTCTTCGACGAGAGTGAGGCATGGCTGGAGAGCGTCCTGGAGGAGGGTCGACAGGAGGGGGCGCTGCAGTTCGCCGAACCCGCGAGCGAGGTGGCGCGGCTGATCGTCAGCTCGCTCGAGGGAGCCATGCTCCTCGCACGGCCGTACGGCGACGCGTTGCGATTCCAGACGGCCGCGAGTCGCCTCGTGGCCAGCCTCGCGAGAGCGGCTGAGTGAGCCTTCCTCGCTCGAGACCGCCGCGCCGCGGGTCCGTGCCCACTCGGGCTCGCGAGTAGGGTTCCGGCGTGGCCGTCACGATTCGCCATGCGAAGCCGTCCGACTACGGGCGGGTGATCGGGCGCGTAAACGTCTGGTGGGGTGGGCGTGACATGGCGCCCGTGCTGCCGAAGCTCTTCTTCCTGCACTTCGAGGGGACGAGCTTCGTCGCCGAGGACGAGGAGGGCGATCTCGTCGGCTTCCTCTGTGGGTTCCTCTCGCAGACGAACGCGGACGAGGCGTACGTCCACTTCGTCGGCATCACGCCTGACCATCGCGGCGAGGGGCTCGGACGGACCCTCTACCAGCGGTTCTTCGACGAGGTTCGCGCCCACGGGCGCACGGTCGTCCGCTGCGTCACCTCACCGGTGAACCAGGAATCAGTCGCCTTCCACGAGGCGCTGGGCTTCGAGGTCGACCGCGTCATCGCAGACTACGACGGCCCCGGCGAGGACCGCGTCCTGCTCGTCAAGCAGCTGAGCTGAACCCGCGGCGCTTTCGCCTCAAGAGCGGCGCTTGGCTCGTGCGCGTCTCGGCCCAGCTCAGGTATGTCCCGAGTGCCAGCACCCCCGCGACGGCGACGAATGCGTAGCTCGCCCAGGTCGAGTTGGCGTCGGTCAGGCTCTTCAGGACCGCGAGTGCGAAGGTCGCGGTTCCGAGGGCGAACGTCACGGTCTCCCACGGCACCTCTTCGGACATCTCCACCTCGGTCATGCGGACGAGCACGACGAGGGTGACGGTGGTGATGACCAGCAGTGCGATCAGCAGCCCCCAGGCGTCCCAGCCGTCCTGCGGCTGATCCGCAATCCCGGCCGGCCCGTAGTCGATCTCGAGCGTCTGCCAGTTGAAGAACAGGCTGAAGAAGAGCACGGGGCCGGAGGCGAGTACGAGCTTCGTGCCTCTCGAGAAAGCCTTGATCCTCCCCATGGAAATCCTTTCGGCGGTACTGAGACAGCTTCGGACGGCCCGACTACACCGTTTTTCGTACTCGTCAGAGAGTACTCCCGAAACGACCAAAAGGGGTATTTCCTGGGTCTTTTCGCGGACCGCGACAATCGCCTCGAGGGATCGCCCGAGCGCCGCGTGGTCGATCTCCGCGTGGAATCCGCGGATGACGCCGCGCGCGCGGAGAGCTCGCACGCGCTCGAGGCACGCCGAGGGCGCGAGGCCCACCAGCTCGGCGAGGTCCTTGTTCGAGGCCCGTGCATTCTCTTAGACGCCGAGGACCTCTGGGACGATCTGGCGCACGCGCTCGCCGCGGCGCGCACGCGCGCCGCGGCGTAGCGACAAGGGCGGGCTAGGTGTCCCGCTCGGTCGACGGCTCGTCTGTGTCGGCGTCTGGCTCGGAAGCGGTGGGCTCGGGCGCCGCGGCCTCGCTCATGGTCGGCTCAGCTGAGGGTTCCGGTGCGGCGGCAGCCTCTGCAGCTGCAGCCGGAGCGGCGGCGGCTTCCGCGGTCGGGGCTGACGTAGCGGTGCCTCCAGCGGATCCCATGCTGCTGGCCTCGCTCTTCAGCGTCTCGACCCCACCGGCCTCCTGCACCGTCTGGAAGGCGCCGACGGCGATCAGAATCGCCAGTCCGAGCCCAATCCAACTCCAGATCGTCGACTCGTCGCCAAGGATGGTGAGGATCTTGATGACGGCGAAGATGAGGATCAGCGTGCCGATCAACGCCGCGGTCATCGCCGTCGAGACGGGCAACGGGATGTTGACCGAGGCGATACGCACGATGATCCACGCGATAAGCACGATCGTCAGCAGTCCGAGGATGACGCCCGCGAACCCACGCCAGCCACTGAACGATGCGTCCACGCCGAGCGCGTCCGCGACGCCCCCGAAATCGAAGTCCTGCCATGGCAGGAAGAGGTCGATCAACAGGAGCACGGCTCCGACCAGCATCAGCTGCGTCCCGCGCCCGAGGGCATTGAACCTTTCCATTCGGTCCGTCCTTTCAGTGGTCGCCTGCGGCAGTCACCAGCACTCTTAACCAACCGCGAGCGAGTTACAAGGGATTCGGCGCACTTTCGTTACTGGCGGCGTCGGACCGCGCTCCTAGACTGGCTCGGTGGCCAAGGTCACCGTTCAGTTCACCTGCACGGAGTGCGGCACCACGAGTGGGCGCTGGCTCGGGCGCTGCCCGGGGTGCGCGGCGTTCGGCACACTCGTCGAGGAGCTCCACGGATCGGACGTCGGCACGGGCGCGGCGCAGGCGCTGACACCGGTTCTCATCGGTGACGTCTCGGCCGACGAGGCCCAACGCATCCCGACGGGGGTCTCCGAGCTCGATCGCGTACTCGGAGGCGGTCTCGTGCCAGCCTCGCTCGTGCTCGTCGGGGGCGAGCCCGGAGTCGGCAAGTCGACGCTGTTGCTCACGGCGCTTGGTGCGATCGCGCGCAGTGGGCAGCGCGCGCTGCTCGTCACCGGGGAGGAGTCGGTCGCGCAGGTCTCACTTCGAGCGGCCCGACTCGGTGGCGCGGACACGGTCGAGATCCTTGCCGAGACGGAGCTCGATGCCGTCTGCGCAACCCTCGAGAAGGAGCGTCCGGACGTGTGTGTGATCGACTCGGTGCAGACCCTTCATGCCTCCGCGCTCGGCTCCGCGCCGGGCTCGGTCGCCCAGGTGAGGGAGGCAGCCGGGCGGCTCCTGCGGGTCGCGAAGGAGGCGGGCGTCGCGACGATCCTCGTCGGGCACGTGACGAAGGACGGGGCTGTGGCCGGCCCGCGCGTGCTCGAGCACCTCGTCGACTGTGTCCTCCAGTTCGAGGGCGACCGCTACCAGGAACACCGCATCCTGCGCGCGACGAAGAACCGCTTCGGGTCGACCAACGAGCTCGGGGTCTTCGAGATGACGGCAGGAGGGCTCGTCGGCGTTCCAGATCCCTCGCAGCTCTTCGGATCGACCCATCCGGGAGAGATCGGAGCTGCGGTCGGCTGCGTCCTCGAGGGCACCCGGCCGATCCTGCTCGAGGTGCAGGCGCTCGTTGCGCCCACCGACCTTGCCATGCCGAGGCGCGTGGCCACCGGCGTCGATCCCCGTCGCCTCGCGATGATCGTGGCCGTGCTCGGCCGCCATGCGGGAGTCGCGCTCGCGAGCGCGGACGTGTTCGTCAATGTCGCCGGTGGCATCAAGATCGAGGAACCGGGCGCAGATCTGGCTGTTACGCTCGCCGTCGCCTCGGCGGCACGCGGCACGCCCGTGCTCGAGGGCGTCGCTGCGTTCGGAGAGATCGGTCTCACGGGCCGACTGCGGGCAGCGTCGCAGGCCGAACGGCGCCTCGACGAGTGCATGAAGCTGGGCATTGCGACGGTCGTTGCTCCCGCCGGAACACCCCCGCGCGAGGGTCTGCGCGTGGCCGATGCGGAGACGCTCCGAGAGGCGATCAATGCAGGTCTCGACACGCCCGTTGCCGTTCGCGAAGCCGCGGCGTAGGGTTCGTTCCGCCCTTCGCTGGTTTGCGAAAGGCCGTTGCGGTTCTGTTAAGGCCCTGTGAGAAACCCGCTATGATGTGTCCCGACGCCGGCAGGGGAGACATGCCGGCACTTTTTTCGTGAAGGCGACGGATACCGACACCGGGGAGGCTGGCTTGTTCGACATCGGCGACAAGGTCGTCTATCCGCACCATGGCGCGGGGACAGTCGTGAGAAGGGAAAAGCGCGAGATCCTCGGAGAGGTGCGGGAGTACCTGACGATCCAGATTCTCCATAACGACATGACCGTGAACGTGCCGTGCGAGAACGCAGAGCGAGTGGGCCTGCGAACGGTCATCGACCAGCGCACGGTGACGATGGTGGTCAGGACACTCTCGGGCGGTTCGACCGAGATGCCCAAGAACTGGAACCGACGCTTCAAGCACAACCGCGACAAGATGAAGACCGGGAACATCTTCGAGCTCGCGGAGGTCGTACGAAACCTCGCCGTCCGGAACAACGAGAAGGGCCTCTCCACGGGCGAGAAGCAGATGTTCGTGAAGGCGAAGAAGATCCTCGCCTCCGAGCTCATGTACGCAAAGGACATGAACGAGGAAGAGGCCGCGGCCTGGCTCGACGACGTCCTTTCGCGGGCCGGGCAGCCGACACCCAAGTCGAGAGCGAAGCCGAAGGCCGCAACCGCGAGTGCCTGAGAGACCCGGCGGTTCCGGCGTCGCCGGGGCCACCTGGGCGTTGCTCGTTGCTGCAGGCGCCGGCGAGCGTCTCGGGGTCGATCGCCCGAAGGCGTTCGTTGGCCTGGGGGGCAGGCCGCTTCTTGCGGAGAGTCTCGACCGGCTCGACCGTTGCCCTTGGGTCGACGCCATCGTCGTAGCCGCTCCTCCCGGATGGGAGGAGCCGTCCATCCTCCTGTCGGAGGAGCTTGCGACGACGAAGGTCGTCGCGTGTGTCACTGGCGGGCCCACCAGAGCCGAGTCGGTGCGCGCTGCACTCGCAGAGGTCTCGGATGACGCCCTGGTCGTCCTCGTGCACGACGCTGCCCGTCCTCTCGTTGACGACGCCGTCGTGGCGCGCGTGCTGGGCCCGCTCTCGGAGGGATTCGACGGCGCAGTCCCCGTGCTTCCGATCCCGGACACGGTGAAGCGGGTCGAGGACGGGGTCGTGGTGGAGACGGTGTCGCGCCAAAGCCTCTTCGGAGCGCAGACGCCGCAGGCGTTCCTCGCGCCGTCTCTCCGCCGCGCGTACGCGGGCAACCTCTCCGGCGCAACCGATTGCGCCTCTCTCGTCGAGCGAGCCGGCGGCCGCGTCGCGGTCGTGGAGGGTGACCGGCGCCTGCTCAAGGTGACGACGCCCGAGGATCTCGCGCTCGTCGAGTCGTGGCTCTGAAGGCCGTCTTCTTCGACGTCGGCGAGACGCTCGTCGACGAGGAGCGCTGGTGGCGCGAGCTCGCCGAGCGCTCGGGCCTCCAGCCGCACGTCGTCTGGGCGGCGCTCGGCGTCACGATCGAGCGCGGAGAGGAGCACGACGCGCTCTGGGGTCATCTCGGAATCGAGCGTCCGGACGGTTGGTGGCACGGACTCACGTACTCGCTCGACGACCTGTATCCGGATGCGATTGCCTGCCTCGAGGGTCTCCGGGCCCTTGGCCTGACGGTCGGAATCGTCGGCAACCAGACGACGGCTCTCGAGCGGTGGGCCAGGGAGGCCGTGCTTCCGGCCGACGTCATCGCGTCGTCCGCGAGCCTCGGGGTCCGGAAGCCGGACCCTCGCTTCTTCGCGTGCGTCGTGGAGCTCGCCCAGTGCGTCCCGGAGGAGGTCGCCTACGTCGGCGATCGCGTCGACAACGATGTCCTTCCGGCCGCCGCCGCCGGGCTTGTCGCCGTCCACGTCCGCCGGGGCCCCTGGGGCAGGCTGCAGCAGACGCCGCCGGAGGCCGCGCTCGGCGTCGACGACCTCACTTCGCTCCCGCGGGCGCTAGCCTCGTTCTCGTGAGCGAGCTTCGGGTCGGGATCGGGTACGACGCGCACGCGCTCGAGGAGGGCGTGCCGCTCGTCCTCGGTGGCGTCACCGTCGACTATCCGCGTGGGCTGGCCGGCCATTCGGACGGGGACGTCGTCGCGCATGCGCTCATCGACGCGCTCCTCGGGGCGGCCGACCTCGGAGACATCGGCTCGCTCTTCCCCTCCGCCGACGAGCAGTACCGGGGGGCGTCGTCCCTCGACCTCCTGTGGGAGGCGTATCGCGAGGTGCGGGAGGGCGGCTGGGAGCTCGTCAACGCCGATTGCGTCCTTATCGGCGAGGAGCCGCGGATCGGCTCGATCCGCGACGAGATGTGCGAGCGACTCGCCGCCGCCCTCGGTGTCGGGCGTGGGCGCGTGACGGTGCGCGCGACGACGACCGACGGGCTCGGGTTCACGGGCCGTGGAGAAGGCCTCGCGGCACAGGCTGTCGCGCTGCTCCGGCGCCCCTGAGTGCGGGGCGCGGTCGCAGGGCCTCGATACCGCCGCGCGTGAGCGCCGAGCGCGAAGCGAAGCTACTCTCTGGCGGGCGAAGTCACGACGTGGGCAGGGTAAAGCAGACGCGGGCGCCGCCGCCCTCCCGGTCCTCGGCCCAGATCCTCCCGCCGTGTGCCTCGACGAGGCCGCGGGCGATTGCGAGCCCGAGGCCGGCTCCACGTGTGGAGCGCGAGGGATCGCCGCGCCAGAAACGCTCGAACATCCGCTCCTGCGCCTCGGCGTCGAGGCCTTCTCCGGTGTCCTCTACCGCCACTTGCACCTCGCCCGGACGCGGCTCTACCCGAACCGCCACCGCGCCGTCGCTCGGCGTGTGCCGGAGCGCATTGGTAAGGAGATTCATGAGCACGCGCTCGACCTTCTCCGGAGCGAACCGCGCCGTCACCCCCTCCTCGACCTCGGCCGCGAGCCGGACGTGGCGACTACGGGCTTCCGCCTCGACGCCGCGGAGGCTGCTCGACACCACCGGTGCCACAGGGAGACGGTGCATCTCGAGCGTGAGCGCGCCCGCGTCGATGCGCGCGAGCTCGAAGAGGTCGTCGACGAGCAGCGACAGCACCTGCACCTGCTCCTGGAGGACGGGAACGTACTCCTCCGGCGCGCCGAGGCCGTCTTCGAGCGCCTCGAGCATTGCCTGCATGTTCGCGAGCGGACTCCGGAGGTCGTGACTCGCCCAGGCCACGAGCTCACGGCGCGTGTCGAAGAGACGCCGGAGGTTTCCGCCCATCTCGTTGAACGAGGCTGCGAGCTCGGCGACCTCGGTGGGGCCCCCTTCAGGCGCGCGTGCGTCGAGGTTGCCGCTCGCGAGCTCCACCGACGCCTCGCGGACCCGGTCGACGGCGTCTGCGATCGAGCGGGCGACGAGAAGGGCCGCGACGATCGCAGTCAGCGCAGACGCCGCTGTGACGGCGAGGATCTTCACGTCGTCGCCCATGTGGAACATCACCCACCCGGACGCGAGGACGGCACCGAGTGGAAGGAGGACCGCGAGGACGGCGAGCCCGGCGAGCTGGAGCCGTACGGTTGGCAGGAGGCGAAGCAGGTATGCAAGCGCGATTCCGACCGCGAGGGTGGCAAGCGCGACGATGACGGCGGTGGCGATCACGCGGCCAGCCTGTAGCCGATTCCCCAGACTGTCTCCAGGTACTTCGGCTCCGACGGGTTGTCCTCGACCTTCTCGCGCAGTCGCCTGACGTGCACGGTCACCGTGCCGGTGTCGAGCGCCGCCGTATAGCCCCAGACACTCGACATCAGCTGGTCGCGCGAGAACACGCGCCGCGGATGGCTGGCGAGGAACCAGAGGAGGTCGAACTCCTTGGCGGTCAGGCGCACCTCGGTGCCGGCCTTGCGTGCCTCTCTCGTGGCGCGCTCGAGCTCGACGTCGCCGAACGTCAGCCGCTCCGCCGCCTGGTCCGCCGGCGCCGCACGTCGCAGCACGCTGCGGACCCTCGCCGCAAGCTCGCGCGGTGAGAACGGCTTCGTCACGTAGTCGTCCGCCCCGAGCTCGAGCCCGACGATCCGGTCGGCCTCTTCTCCTCGGGCGGTCAGCATGATCACGGGGAGCTCCGACCGCGCGCGGATCCAGCGGCAGAGCTCCAACCCGTCCGTGCCGGGCAGCATGACGTCGAGCACGACGAGATCGGGATCCGCCTGCTCGATCGCGCCACGTGCCGCATTCCCGTCGGCGGCCTCGAGCGTCTGGTGCCCCTCGCGAACGAGGTAGCGCACCACGACTTCGCGGACGATCGGCTCGTCGTCGACGACGAGAACGGTTGCCATCGCCGCATTGTGATCGTCGATCGGTTACGAAGGGGTGAATTCAGGAGTCGTTCACCAGGGCGTGAGGACTTCGTAAGAGTTGGCCCCCTACCGTCGGAGCAATCGACCGACGGAAGGAGAGATCGATGAAGAAGGGCCTCGTAATCGCCGCGATCGCCGCGTGTGCGGCGATCGTGTCCGCGCTCCCAGCGCTTGCCGCTGACGGGCCGGTGAAGACGTTCTCCCAGGACGTGACGCTCGGCTTCTATCGCGGCCAGGTCGTCTCGTACCTCGACTTCGGCCCGGTCAAGCTCGAGCCGGGGAACAAGACGGCTCCGATCTGGGCGTTCACCAACGGAGACGAAGGTCAGCGCAACATCATCGACACCGTGCCTGGGCGGAAGGACTACACGCCGCTCTGGGCGGTGCGCACGGTGACCTGGAAGGACGGCGCCGACGTGCGCGTCTTGCGCTCGGCTGCGGCCGTACGTGCGGCGCAGAAAGCCGGCCAGGTGACGGTCGCGAGCGTGCCGATCGTCGTCAACTGCCCGGTGTTGTAGACGCAAGCCCAGGAATCCGCTCGCGCGGATGCACTCGCTTGCTGATGCTGGGGGAACCTCCCTGTTCCCCCAGACCCCCTCCACTGGTCCGCTTCGCGGACAAGACGCTCCGCGCCTTCCCTGAAGGCGGCCACTTCGTGGCCGCGCGGCCTCGTCTGATCGATCAGTGTGGCAGTGCGACAACTCCCTCCTCCACGACGACGAGGCCGTCTCGCTCCAGCGAGCGGACGGCCTCGTCGTCGAGCGCTGCAAGCGGCCGAGAAACGTCGGCGACCGTGCGCAGGGTGGCCGCCCGGCGCTGGCGGAACGAGCCTTCGAAGGGCCCTTGCTTGCGCGTGGGCTCCTCGCGAATCCCGCGCGACGGGCAATCGCCAGCGAGTGGGCACTCGCCGCAGCGCGGGATTCGGGCGAGGCAGATCGTGGCGCCGAGATCCATCACGGCCTGAGCGGCAGCCGACGAGAACGACGTCATCGTGCGCCGAAGAACGCGCTCCACGTTGACGTCGACGGGCAGCACGTCCTCGCCGAGGGCGAAACGCCGGACTGCGGCTGCCGTGTACGTGCCGACTCCAGGGAGATCGGTGAGGTCGTCCGGCCAGCCGCTCGCGGTGACGTGTCGTGCTGCGCGGTGGAGGTTGAGAGCGCGGCGGTTGTAGCCGAGGCCCTGCCACTCGCGGATCACGTCTGCGGTGGAAGCTTCCGCGAGCGAGTCGACGGTTGGCCAGCGCTCGAGCCAGGCGAGATAGCGCGGGACGACGCGTTCCACCTGTGTCTGCTGCAGCATCAGCTCGCTCACGAGGATCGCGTACGGGTCACGCGTCCTCCGCCAGGGGAGGTCGCGCCCGTTCGCCGCGAACCACGCCAGGAGGAGCCTCTCCACGCGGTCGATCGTACGTGGCCCACCTACGGGGATTTCTGGATGCTCGCACCGGCCGGCCGCGGGATGCTGACCACGAAGAGAGGCGAGAGCGATGAAGCTCATGCGAATGCGGAGGTGTTGCTGCTCGCGCTGAGCCTCGGGACCGCCGTTGCGATCGCGGTCGGCGCGCAGGGTGCCGCGGGAGCTCCTGCGAGGCTTCCGACGCGCGAGTGAGCGGCCGCTACCGGAACGCATTCGGCATCTGGAGTACCGAGACAGGTGCTGCCGGCCAGGGGCCTGCGGGCGGGCGCGGAGAAGACCTCCGATCCGCGCCTGAGCGGGGGGTACCGGGGCACGATGACCTCCTACCAAATCCGGACGGCGCACGCACTTCTGGGGGGCGTACACCCTCGAGAACGCGCTCGGCATCTGGAAGGGGAAGTGGTACGCCGTCGTGACGCAGGACCGCCGGTACTCCAGTTCGTCGACGCGATCGGAACGTGTGCCTTCGAGGGGCTCCGCTACCGCCACGTGGACACCGGCAGGTACCCCAAGTCGGGCGCGAAGACGATCACGCTTGCCGTGAACGGCTGGATCGAGTCGGTCAAGCCCGCGAGGTAGCGGCCGCCGACTCTGACACGAGAGCCACGTCACGACTTGTAATTTGGCTTTCCTCAGCCAGAACACGAGACGGAGAAGGCGGCCGGCACAGCGACTACTGTTAGCTCCCGCGATGCTCCTGTACAACTCCGCGGTCTCGGGCAACTGCTACAAGGTGCGGCTCCTGCTGGCCCACCTCGGCGTCGAGTACGAGACCGTCGACGTGAGCGTCTCGGACCGTTCGGGGCGCAGGGAGCTCCTCGGCGCCCTGAATCCAGCCCTCCGCGTGCCGACCCTCGTGCTCGACGACGGGCGCCCGCTGGGAGAGTCGAACGCGATTCTCTGGTACTTCGGAGACGGGACGCGGTTCGTGCCCGAGGATCCCTACGAGCGGGCGCAGGTTCTCCAATGGATGTTCTTCGAGCAATACAGCCACGAGCCGTACATCGCCGTCGTGCGCTTCTGGCTCCGGTACTCGGGCGCTCCTGAGCGCTTCACCGAGCTGGTGCCCGAGAAGACGAAAGGCGGCTACGTCGCGCTCGATGCGATGGAGCGGCACCTCGATGGCAGGACCTTTCTCGTGGGCGAGCGCTTCTCGATCGCCGACATCTCGCTCTACGCGTACACCCATGTCGCGCACGAGGGTGACTTCGACCTCGGCCCCTACTCGGCGATTCGATCCTGGCTCGAGCGCGTCGCGTCTCAGCCCGGGCACGTCACGATCGACGCCTGAGCCCTAGAGTCGCGCCATGGATGTCCGGGTCCGCTTCGCTCCGAGCCCGACCGGCTCGCTCCATCTCGGGAACGCGCTGACGGCGGTCGCGAACCGCCGCTTCGCCGATGCGGCCGGCGGTGTCTTGGTTCTCCGGATCGACGACACCGATCCGTCCCGAACCGTCGAGGGTGGGGAGGATGCGATCCGCGGCGACCTCGCCTGGCTAGGGGTGACGTTCGACGAAGGGCCGGTGCGCCAGAGCGGGCGAGGCGCCCTCTACGCCCAGGCGGCAGAGCGGGCTGTCGACTCCGGTGCCGCCGAGAGGGACCCCGAAGGGGCCGTGCGGCTCGCGCGAGACGGCACGACCCTGCTGCGCGCAGACGGCACGGCTACCTACCAGCTCGCCTCCGTCACGGACGATCTCGACCTCGGGATCACGCACGTGATCCGCGGGAACGATCACCGCCCGAATCTGGACGTGCAGCGGAGGATCGCCCGCGCAATCGGGGGCGAGCTGCCGGAGGTGATCCATCACGGGCTCGTGCTCGGCGCGGACGGCAAGAAGCTCTCGAAGCGCCACGGGCACTCGTCCATCGCGGAGCTGCGAGACGAGGGCTTCCCACCGGAAGCGGTGCGCGCCTACCTCGACGAGCTGGACTTGCCCGAGCACGACGTGCACCTGGATCTCGCACGGCTCCGCCGGCTGGCCATCGACGCGATCGCCGCCATGCCGGACGAGACGCTCGCCGCGGCAACCGGTGCTCCGGTGGACGCCGTGGCGGTGCTGCGTGGTGCGCGCTCGCTCGTCGAGGCGCGAGAGTTTGCGCGCCTCGTCTTCGAGCCGGAGCCGGCAGAGCTCTCGGCCGACGCAGGTCCGACGCTCGAGCGCTTCGCCGAACTGCGCGCTCCGGCCCCCGAGCGGCTCTCCGCCGACGAGTCGCGGGCCGTTCTCCGCGAGCTGAAAGCAGTCGGTGGCGACATGCGCTCGCTCCGGCTCGCGTTGACCGGCGCCGCGACCGGGCCCGAGCTCTGGGCGGTGCTCTCTGCGCTCACGCGCGACGAGGCGCTCGCGCGTTCTTCCCGCGCCGTCGCCTCCTGAGGGCGCCGATACGATCGGTGTGATGCGCGTCTACGACACGCTCACCCGCTCGCAGGTCGAGCTGCCGCCCCCGCCCGCGACGATCGGGATGTACGTCTGCGGGCCGACCGTCTACCAGCGCGCCCACATCGGCAACGCCCGGCCGTTCGTCGTCTTCTCCTGGCTTCGGAGCTGGCTGCGCGAGATCGGCTACGACGTGACGTTCGTCCACAACATCACCGACGTGAACGACAAGATCTACGACGCGGCGCCCGGCCGGAGCGCCGAGCTCGCTGCGCAGGCTACGGCGTGGTATCTGGAAGACACCGGCGATCTCGGGCTCGGAATGCCCGACGAGATGCCGCTGGCTACCGAGACGATCCCGGAGATCGTCGCCCTGATCGAGGAGCTCGTCGCGGCGGGCCACGCTTACGCGGTCGAGGGAGACGTCTACTTCCGCGTGGCGGGCTTCTCCGAGTACGGGCGGCTCTCGGGGCAGCGCCCCGACCAGGTCGAGGAGCAGGAGCCGAACGTTCTCAAGGAGGACCCGCGCGACTTCGCGCTCTGGAAGGCGAACAAGGAGGGCGAGGACACGTGGTGGGAGTCGCCCTGGGGGCGCGGTCGGCCGGGCTGGCACATCGAGTGCTCCGCAATGGCGGAGAAGACGCTCGGGCCGGAGTTCTGGATTCACGGAGGCGGACTCGACCTGGTCTTCCCGCATCACGAGAACGAGATCGCGCAGTCGCGCGCAGCCGGGCGAGGCTTTGCGCGGATCTGGATGCACAACGGCATGCTGGAGCTGGGCGGCGACGAGATGCACAAGTCGCTCGGCAACGACGTCTCGCTCCGGAACGTCCTCGACACATGGGGCCGGGAGGCAACGCTCGTCTACTTCCTCGGAGGGCGCTGGCACGGGCCGCTCGACTTCTCGGACGACGCGATGGCCGCTGCCGCTGCGCGTGCCGAGAGCTTGCGCGAGGTCTTCCGCAATCCGCATGAGCCCGCGCCCGAGGGTGCCTGGGCGCGTTTCACCGCTGCGCTCGAGGACGACTTCAACACGCCCGCCGGGCTCGCGGTCATGCACGAGTGGCACGATCACGAGCTCCTCCGGCGCGCCCTCGGAGTGTTCGGTCTCGCGTCGCTGACGGAGCAGGACGAGGCGCCCACAGAGGTCATAAAGCTTGCCGAACGACGGCGGGCGGCTCGTGTGGCACGCGACTTCGAGGAAGCCGACCGCCTCCGCGCCGAGCTCGAAGCAGCCGGTTGGGAGGCGCGCGACGAGGCGGGCGGCTACCGGCTCGTCCCGCTGCGGTGACGCGCGAGCTCGTCTACGGGCGCAACGCGACCCGCGAGCTCTACCGCGGGCCGCGCGGTGTGCTCGAGGTCTGGGTGACGGAGCGCGCCGCCGCACAGATCCCCTGGCTCGATTCAGGGCCTCGTCCGCAGGTCAAGCCGGAACGCCTCCTATCGGAGGCAGTCGGAACGCGCGACCACCAGGGGATCGTCGCCTGGTGCGAGCCCTTTCGGTATGCGGATGCGTACGAGCTCGCGGGCGTGGAAAGCCCGCTGCTCGTCTGCCTGGACCAGGTGACCGATCCCCACAACCTCGGCGCAGTCGCTAGGAGCGCGGAAGGTGCGGGCGCAACCGGTCTCATCGTTCCCGCCCACGGATCGGTGCGTGTAACCCCTGCCGTCTGCCGCGCCTCCGCCGGTGCCGTCGAGCATCTGCCCATCGCTGTCGTCCCGAACCTCGCCCGCTACCTCGGCGACATCAAGGGACCCGGCCTGTGGGCATACGCCGCCGACTCCGAGGGGACCGTGTCGATGTGGGACTCCGATCTCACGGGAGGTGTCGCCCTCGTTCTCGGCTCCGAGGGGAGAGGTGTCCGGCCGCTCGTGCGCCGGACCTGCGACGGCGTGATCGCGATCCCACTGACCGGGAAGGTCGGCTCGCTCAACGTCAGCGTCGCCGCCGCCTTGCTCCTCTTCGAAGCGCGCCGCCAACGTGACACGAAGTAGCGCAAGTTACAACTTGTAACTTGGTACGGAACCCCGCGCCTGCACAATGGTTCGGGCGATACCCATGGCCGAACCGACGCTGTACCTCTTCGACGGGTACAACCTCCTGCACGCGGGCGACTTCTCCGACCGCGGAGAGCTCGTGGATACGCTCGCGAGCTTCGTCGCCACGCGCGGAGCCCGTGGTGTGGTCGTCTTCGACGGCGTGGGGGAGGAGCGCGAGATCGGACCGCTTTCGGTCCGCTTCGCAACCCACGCCGACGATCTTCTCGAGCGGCTGGCCGCGGAGCACCGCGCGTCGGAGCTCGTGTGCGTCGTCTCCTCGGACGCGGCCGTGCGGAGAACCTCGGGCCAGGAGGTTCGCAAGCTGACGTCCCGCCTCTTCCTAGCCGATCTCGAGCCCGTCCGTCATACGGATCACGAGCAGAGAGGCGCCGGTGGCCGCGTTGGTGACCGCCTCGACCCCGAGACACGCGAGCGGCTCGAGAGGTTGCGGCGCGGCCGGTAGGTGCGCGCCCAGTTCCCAGGGCGAACATATGTTCTGAGCATTCTGGAGTTTTCGCAAAGCACTTGTAACGCTCGGCGGATGGTGCTAGCTTCTCCCTCAACTTCAAGGTGAGACTTGCCCGATGGCGCTTGTTTGTGTCTGATGGGGTGAGCCGCACAACGACGCCGAACATACGGGGGTATCGCGATGGCCGTCCGCACCGCCGCAGCACCGAAGACCGCTCAAAAAGCTCAACGAGAGCTTGAAGATCTCCAGCTCGTCCTCAAGGCTCGGAACGGAAGCCAGGAGGCACTCGACGGGCTCATGCGGAGGTACACGGGCTTCGTCCGGCTCAAGGCGAGCTCGTACTTCCTGGCGGGCGGCGATAGCGACGACCTCATCCAGGAAGGGATGATCGGTCTCTACAAGGCGATGCGCGACTTCCGGCCGGACAAGGAGACCTCGTTCCGCAGCTTCGCCGAGCTTTGCGTCACGCGGCAGATCATCACCGCCATCAAGACGGCCACGCGCTTCAAGCACTCACCGCTCAACACCTACGTCTCCTTCAGCCACACGCCCGCCGGCCAGGAGTCGGAGGGTGATTGCACGCTCGGCGACGCGCTCCCCGGTCCGAGCGTGAACGACCCGTCGGTCCGCGTGATCTCGACCGAAGAGCTGCAGAGCCTCGTCGGGTGTCTCGGCACCGGTCTCTCGTCGCTCGAGTCGGAGGCGCTCACGCTGTACCTCGAGGGGAACTCCTACGAGCAGATGGCGGAGGACCTCGCCTGCGACACGAAGACGATCGACAACGCGCTCCAGCGGGTCAAGCGGAAGATCCTCGCGCACCAGAAGACGCGCGAGGTGCTCGCGTAGCCTGCGACGCGACGCGACCGATTTCGTACGGAGCAGCATGTCGGACGTGCTTTCGCTGGCCATTGCGGCTGGCCTCAACCCGTAGCGCCGCCCTTGTCCTTGTTGATACCGCTTCGATCGGTATCAGGTACACCCCATCCGTCTCCGGGCAGTGGACGGCGAAGCAATCTACCTCGCCGATGTAGTCTCGCCGCGCCGTACTCGGCCGGAGATGGTGTCCATAGGTGCTGCAGGTTGGAAAACGGACGGCGCCATCGCGCAGTCGACCAGTCTTGCACTGCACGCGGCTCAGGCCGTTACCGTCGTCGATGACGAGGTCGTACCGTGTGTTCTCGCCGAACGGCACCGAAATCGCATAGCCAGCTTCACGCAATGCGAGCATCACGGCCAGGGTCGTTCGGTCGCCGACGTCCTTGGGATGCTCCACGATCCGAGCGTAGCTCGTTGCTCGGACGGACAACGGTATCGAGAGCCGGAGGCGGGACTCGAACCCGCGACGCCAGGTTTACAAAACCCGTGCTCTACCAGCTGAGCTACTCCGGCGCACGACGGATGGTAGTCACGCGACACGCGTGTGCCGCCTCTGCTGGCCGTGAAGTGTGTCCATTTCGCACCGACCTGTGCATAATCGCGCCGTGTCCGTGACGGAAGGGACGCAGGCCGAGAGGATCGCAGCGGCGCGGGCGCGCTACGTCGCCCCGGGCGCGACGACGCCTCGTCTCGTCGTCGCCGAGGCCGAGGGCGCGCGGATCACCGATGTCGACGGCCGCTCGTACATCGACTTCGCGGGCGGGATCGGCTGCCAGAACACGGGCCATCGCCACGCGGCCGTCGTCGAGGCCGTCAAGAAGCAGGCCGACCGCTACCTGCACCAGTGCTTCATCGTCGGCACGTACGAGCCGTACGTCGAGGTCTGCCGCCGGCTCGCCGAGCTTTCCCCGTGCGGTGACGGCGAGCAGCGCACCCTCCTCGTCAACTCGGGCGCCGAGGCGGTGGAGAACGCTGTCAAGATCGCGCGCTCGTCCACCGGTCGTCCGGCGGTCGTCGTCTTCGACGGCGCGTTCCATGGGCGGACGCTGCTCGCGATGACGATGACGAGCAAGGTGAAGCCGTACAAGGCCGGCTTTGGCCCCTTCGCGCCAGAGGTCTACCGGGCCCCCGCGCCGTACCCATACCACGGGATCTCGGCCGACGACGCGATCGCCGCGCTCGAGCATCTCTTCAAGGCTGATGTCGACCCGTCGACCGTCGCCTGCGTCGTGCTCGAGCCGGTGCAGGGCGAGGGCGGCTTCGTCCAGATGCCGCCCGACTATCCGGCCCGCCTGCAGGAGCTCTGCCACTCGCACGGGATCCTGTACGTCGACGACGAGGTGCAGTCCGGCGTCGGCCGCACGGGGACGATGTGGGCGATCGAGCAGTACGAAGGCGTCGAGCCCGACCTCCTGATCTCCGGGAAGTCGATCGGCGGCGGCCTTCCGCTCGCGGGCGTCACCGGCCGCGCCGAGGTCATGGACGCCGTGCCGCCCGGTGGCCTCGGTGGCACGTTCGGCGGGAACCCGCTCTCCTGCGCCGCCGCGCTCGCCGTTCTCGACATCGTTTCAGCGCCGGAGTTCCTGGCCGGCGCGCGTCAGCTCGGCGAGGCGCTCCGTGCGCGCCTCGACGCGCTCGCCGACAGGCATCCCGAGATCGGCGAGGTGCGCGGGCTCGGCTCCATGCTCGCCTTCGAGTTCGCCGAGCGCTCACCGGACCGTGCGCAGGCAGTCGTTTCGGCGGCGTTCGAGCGCGGTCTCGTGCTCCTCTCCTGCGGCCTCTACGGGAACGTGATCCGGCTGCTGCCGCCGCTCAACATCACATCCGACGAGCTCGACGAGGGTCTCGCGATCCTGGAGGAGTCGCTTGACGCTTGACGGTGTTCCGGACATCAGTGTCAAGGGCCTGACCAAGCGGTATGGAGATGTCGTCGCGGTTGACGCGATCGATCTCGACATCTCGGCCGGCGAGTTCTTCACCATGCTCGGGCCGTCCGGCTCGGGAAAGACGACGACGCTGCGGATGATCGCCGGCTTCGAGATCCCCGACGAGGGGACGATCGAGCTCGCCGGGGAGGACGTCTCGAAGCTGCCGCCGTACGACCGCCCGGTCAACACGGTCTTCCAGGACTACGCGCTCTTCCCGCATATGACCGTGCAGCAGAACGTCGAGTACGGGCTCATGGTGAAGAAGGTCAAGAAGGGCGAGCGGCGGCAGCGGGCCTCAGAGACGCTCGAGATGGTTCGCCTCGGGTCGCACGGCGATCGCAAGCCGTCGCAGCTCTCGGGCGGGCAGCGCCAGCGCGTTGCCCTTGCGCGTGCGATCGTCAACCGCCCGAAGGTGCTGCTCCTCGACGAGCCGCTCGGCGCACTCGATCTGAAGCTCCGCCAGGAGATGCAGATCGAGCTGAAGAGCATCCAGCGCGATGTCGGGATCACGTTCGTCTACGTGACGCACGACCAGGAAGAGGCGCTGACGATGTCGGATCGGCTCGCGGTCTTCAACCAGGGCCGGATCGAGCAGGTCGGGCCGCCGGCACAGGTCTACGAACACCCGGAAAGCGAGTTCATCGCGGGGTTCGTGGGCGTCTCGAACGTGATCGAGCGGGATGGGCGGCGCTACACCGTGCGGCCCGAGAAGATCAATCTTCTCGAGGATGGCGATAAACCGCAGCCCGGCTCCCATGTCGAGGCCGGCGTCGTTCGCGACGTCCAGTACGTCGGGCCGGTAACGCGCTACCACGTTACGCTCGACCGTGGTGGCGAGTTGCAAGTGCTTGCTCAGAACCTCGAGGAGGGCTCGAGTGAGGTGCTCGAAGTGAAGGGGCGTCGCACACGCGTCGAGTGGCGCCCGGAGCAGGAGTCGATCATCGACGAATCGGAGGGAGGATCCGAATGAGAGGACGCAAGGTACGCGTCGCCCGATGGGCCGCTTTCGGCCTGCTCGTGGCGGCGCTCAGTGTTGTCGCCGCGGGCTGCGGCGGCGGCGACGACGAAGGCGGTGCCAGCACCGAGATCGAAGGCCTCGGCACATCGCTCGAGGAGATCCAGACACTGGCCCGGGACGAGGGGGAGGTCAACATCGTCCAGTGGGCGGGCTATGCGACGTTGGTCGACGAGTTCACCGCCGCTACCGGCTGCAAGGTCAACACGAAAGACGGAGCGACATCGGACGACATGATCAGCCTCATCCAGACCGGTGCGTACGACGGTGTCTCCGCTTCGGGTAATGCAAGCGTCCGCCTGATGACGACGGGAGATGCCGCTCCGGTCAACACGGACTTCATCCCCAACTACGCGGACGTGCAGGAGGGCATCAAGAACAAGGACTACAACAGCCTCGACGGGCAGCCCTACGGCGTGCCCCACGGGCGCGGACCGAACTACCTGATGTTCCGCACGGACGTCGTCCCGGAAGCAACAGACAGCTGGGACGTCATCTGGGACAAGTCGGGCCCGTACAACGGCAAGCTGTCCATCTACGACGACTCGATCTTCATCGCCGACGCGGCCGTCTACCTCAAGGCGACGCAGCCGGACCTCGGGATCGAGAATCCCTACGAGCTCGACGAGGAGCAGTTCACCGCGGCGGTCGACCTGCTCAAGAAGCAGGCCCCGAACGTCGGTGAGTACTGGCCGGGCGACGTTGCCAAGCAGATCCAGTCGTATACCAACGGCGACAGCGTCGCTGGAACGACGTGGCCGTACCAGTACGTGCAGCTCACCGCCGCCGACCCGCCGGTGCCCGTGAAGGCGATCAAGCCGAAGGAGGGAACGACCGGCTGGTCGGACACCTGGATGGTCTACTCCAAGGCTGCCAACCCGAACTGCATGTACCTCTGGATGGACCACATGATCTCGCCGGAGGCGCAAGCGGCTGTGGCCGAGGGCTTCGGTGAGGCGCCCGTCAACCTCAAGGCGTGCGAGCTCACGAAGAACGCGAACCACTGTGCCGAGTACCACGCCGACGACGAGTCGTGGTGGGAGGACGTCTACTACTGGACGACCCCCGTCGCGGACTGCGGTGACGACCGCGGGGAGGTGTGCAAGACCCAAGAGGATTGGGAAGCTGCTTGGACGGAGATCAGGGGGTAGTGACCTGATCCATCGGGACGCATGACTTCGGTCCCCGTCGTTGAGCCGCCGCCCCGGGAGAGTCCGGGACGGCGGCTCTCGACGTTCTTCTTCCGCCATTCACGCGTACGACTCGGCGTGCTGCTCGCCCTGCCGCTCGCGTGGTTGGTCGTCGTCTACTTCGGGTCGCTCTTCGTGCTTCTCCTCTCGTCGTTCTGGGACACGGACCCGTTCACAGCCGAGGTCGTCCACGACTTCACGTTCGAGAACTTCCGGCGGATCATCGAGACGCCGGTCTTCCGTGACGTCGCGTGGCGAACCATCCAGATGGCCGCGCTGGTCACGGTGGCCGACGCAGTTCTCGCCTTCCCGATCGCGTACTACATGGCTCGGGTCGCTTCCCCGCGCACGCGCGACATTCTCGTGATCGCCGTTCTCATGCCGCTCTGGGCGAACTATCTCGTGAAGGCGTATGCGTGGAGAACCATTCTCTCCGAAGGTGGCGTCATCAACTGGGCGCTCGAGCCGTTGGGGCTCCACTTCGACGGCTACTCGACGGTCGGGTTGTGGCTCGTCTTCACGTATCTCTGGCTTCCGTTCATGATTCTCCCGATCTACGCGGGTCTCGAGCGCGTTCCGACTTCGTTCCTCGAGGCCTCGGCCGATCTCGGAGCGCGGTCTCTGACGACGTTTGCGCGGGTCATCCTCCCTCTGGCCTTTCCGGCGGTCGTGGCCGGCTCGATCTTCACGTTCTCGCTGACACTCGGCGACTACATCGCGCCGGGCTTGATCACGAACGAGCAGTTCATCGGCACCGTCATCTACAACATCCGCGGCGAGGCGCTCCCGACCGCCGCGGCGTACTCGATGGTCCCGATCGTCGTCGTGATCACGTACCTGTTCGTGGCGCGGAAGCTGCGCGCGTTCGAGTCTCTCTGATGGTCGAGTCCCGAGTCACCCGGATTCTGCTGCGGCTCGGCGCCGGGGTGACGCTCGCCTTCATCTACGTCCCGCTGCTGATCATCGGCCTCTACGCGTTCAACAGGAACGTCACACAGGCCTGGCCGATCGAGAACTACAGCACTCGCTGGTTCTCTGTCGCATTCCACGACGAGAAGGTCAGGGATGCGCTGAAGCTCTCGCTGCTGGCTGCTCTCGGGGCCACGACGGTCGCGCTCGTCCTCGGGACGCTGGCCTCCATGGCGGTCGCGCGCTACCGCTTCTTCGGCCGGGAGGTGATCACCTTTGCGGTGATCCTCCCGATTGCGCTTCCGGGCATCGTCACCGGACTCGCGCTGCAAGCGACGATCATCGACGTTCTCGGGCCCCTGGGTGTCAGCTTCGGGCTCACGACCATCATCGTCGGCCACGCGACCTTCTGCGTCGTCGTCGTCTACAACAACGTGATCGCCCGCATGCGGCGGACGGGGGGGTCGCTCGACGAGGCTTCAGCCGACCTCGGTGCCGACAACTGGCAGACGTTCCGGTACGTCATGTTTCCGCAGATGCGTACTGCGCTTCTCGCCGGCGCGCTGCTCGCGTTCGCGCTCTCCTTTGACGAGGTGATCGTGACGATCTTCACCTCCGGCGCGCAGCAGACGCTCCCGATCTGGATCTTTGCCACGCTTGCGCGCCCGGCCCAGCTGCCGATCGTGAACGTCGTCGCCCTGTTCGTCATCGTCGTGTCGATCATCCCCGTCTACTTCGCTCAGAGGCTCGCGGGAAGCAGCGGCCTGACGGGTGAGCGGCCGAAGCAGGGCGCGATAGCGGCATCCATCGAAGCCGAGCCATAAGGGCGAGGCTCGCCTCGCCCGAGAATCAGCCGGTTGCGGCGACGCCGGTGCCGATGGGGCAGGCGACGCCCGTGCCGCCGAGCCCGCAGTAGCCGTTCGGGTTCGCCTCGAGGTACTGCTGGTGGTAGTCCTCGGCGTAGTAGAAGGTCTGCGCTGCGGCGATCTCGGTCGTGATCTCTCCGTACCCCGAGCGCGAGAGCTCCTGCTGGAAGCGGTCGCGCGACGCGAGCGCTGCATCCCGCTGGCCCTCGGTCGTCCAGTAGATCGCGGAGCGGTACTGGGTGCCGACATCGTTCCCCTGGCGCATGCCCTGGGTCGGGTCGTGGCCCTCCCAGAAGATCCGCAACATCTCCTCGTAGGTCGTCTTCGCGGTGTCGAAGACCGCGAGGACGACCTCGTTGTGGCCGGTGCGCCCCGAGCAGACCTCCTGGTAGGTGGGGTTCGGCGTGAACCCGCCCGCGTAGCCGACGGCCGTCGTGTACATGCCCGGCGCGCGCCAGAACATCCGCTCGGCGCCCCAGAAGCAGCCCATTCCGAAGATCGCCTGCTCGGCGCTTGCGGGGAAGGGCGGGCTCAGGGGTGTTCCGAGGACGCGGTGCTTCGCCGGCACGCGCATCGCCTCGTCCCGGCCGGGAAGTGCCTCCTCCGGCGACGGCATCGCGGTCGACTTGCGTGTAAAGAGCATGCCCGTACGGTACCGGCGGCGGTGGGTTTCGTTACGGCTTCGCCGCGGCCTCCCAACCGTCGTACTCGCCCGCAAACTCGCCTGCTATTTCCTCGAACCACGCACGGAATGCCCCGACCGTCGAGGCGCCGACGACCCGATTTCCCTCGGCGCGCACCGACCACTCAGCGATCGTCCCGTCCGGGGGGTTCACGATCGTCTCGTACCCGGCTTTCCCGATCGTCTCCGCGGCGCTGCGGGCGTCGGCCTCGTCGGCGAAGTAGAGGAAGTGGATGACGTGGCGAGGCTGCGCGAGATCCGCGCCGCGGCCCACGAGCTGCCGGATCACGAGCTGATCCGCCTCGGCAGGAGTTGCAGGTGCTCCCTTGTTTCGGATTCGATCGAGAAAGCCCATTACCCAGGCGCAAGACCGGAATCCGGCTCGCGCGGACTCCGGTCGGTGGTTGATGCTGGGGGAACCTCCCGGTTCCCCCAGACCCCTTCCCCTGGTCCGCTTTGCGGACAAGGCGCTCCGCGCCTTCCCTGAAGGCGGCCGCTCCGCGGCCGCTGGGTTGGCTTGCAATGAGAGAGCGCCTGGTCGAGGTCGGCCCAGAGCGCATCTGCATCCTCGAGGCCGATGGAGAGGCGAAGCAGTCCTCCAGGCACGCGCGCCCCCTCCCAGCGCGAGCGCGCCTCGATCCGCGAGGTGACGCCGCCGAGGCTGGTCATGTTGACGATCAGCCGCGTCGCCGTCTCCACGCGCAGCGCTGCGGCGGCGTCGGCGACGTCGAAGGAGAGGAGGCCTCCGAATCCGGGATAACGGACGATCTCGACGGCCGGGTGGGCGCGAAGCCGCTCGGCGACCGCGATGGCGCTCTCCGTCTGGCGTGCCACGCGCAGCTCCAATGTGCTGAGACCGCGGAGGAGCAACCAGGCGGTGTCGGCGTTCACGACCGGCCCGGTTCGCGAGCGAAACTCCAGTAGCCGCGCGGTGTCCTCCGCGTGCTTGCAGACGACGGCTCCCACGAGGGCGTCGTCGTGGCCGGCGAGGTACTTCGTCGCGGAGTGCACGACGAGGTCGCAACCGAGGTCGAGCGGGCGCACGTGCAGCGGCGTCGCGGCGGTTGAATCGCAGATCACCGGCGCCGGGTGCGCTGCGGCCGCCCCGAAGTCCGGCATCGTGAGGAACGGGTTCGACGGCGCCTCGAGCCAGACGAGGTCGACGCCAGCGGGCGGTGGCCCGGTCTGGTCGAACTCGACCTTGTGCAGACCCCACCGCAACAGCTCCTCGAGCAGGACGCCGGTTCCGTAGTAGGCGCCCGCGGCAAGTGCAACCGTCTGCCCGGGCGAGAGGAGGGCAAGGATGACGCTCGTGGATGCGGCGGCGCCGGACGCGAAGAGGAGCGCTTCGCCCCCGTCGAGTTCGCCGAGCCGCCGTTCCGCCTCCGCGACCGTCGGGCTCGAGAACCGTGAGTACGTGAACTCCCCCGGCTCGCCGTCCTCGTAAGGCCAGGTTGTGGAACGGTCGAGCGGGGCGGCCACGACCCGACGCTATCAGCGTGCGATCACCGGTTAGGCTCCGCGACGGTGGGAGAGATCCACGACACGACGGGGGCGAAGCTCCGCTGGCTCCAGGAGCTTTCCGAAGAGTCTCTGCATCCAGGGAGTGAGAAGCACGTCGCGCGGCAACGCGAGCGGGGAAAGCTCCTCGCGCGCGAGCGGCTCGAGAAGCTGCTCGACCCCGGCTCGTTCGTCGAGCTCGACCGCTTCGTCCGTCACCGCGAGGTCGAGTTCGGGATGCGCGAGAACCGGCCGTGGGGTGATGCGGTCGTGACCGGGTATGGGACGATCTTCGGCCGCAAGGTCTTCGTCTTCTCCCAGGACTTCACGGTCTTCGGCGGGTCGCTCTCCGAGGTCTTCGCGGAGAAGGTCTGCAAGGTGATGGACCTGGCCGTGAAGTACGGCTGTCCCGTGATCGGGATCAACGACTCCGGCGGAGCGCGCATCCAGGAGGGTGTCGTGTCGCTGGCCGGGTATGCCGAGATCTTCTGGCGCAACGTGCAGACCTCGGGCGTCGTCCCGCAGATCTCCCTCGTCATGGGGCCGTGTGCCGGCGGCGCCGTCTACTCGCCCGCGATCACGGACTTCGTGCTCATGGTCGAGGAGACGTCATACATGTTCATCACCGGCCCCGACGTCGTGAAGACAGTGACCGGCGAGGACGTCAGCTTCGAGGAGCTCGGAGGTGCGGGGACGCACGCGACCAAGTCCGGGGTGGCGCACTTCACCACGCCGGACGAGGAGACGTGTCTCGAGGAGGCGCGATACCTCCTTTCCTTCCTCCCGCAGAACAACCTCGACTCGCCGCCGTACGCACCACCTTCGGATCCGGTCGACCGGGAGGACCCGTCTCTCGACTCCATCGTCCCGGACAGCCCGCACAAGCCTTACGACATGAAGAGCGTCATCGAGCGCGTTGTCGACGGCGGCGAGTTCCTCGAGGTGCATGGGCACTGGGCCGAGAACATCGTCTGCGGGTTCGCTCGACTCGGCGGGCATGCGGTCGGCGTCGTCGGTAACCAACCTGGGGCGCTCGCGGGCGTGCTCGACATCGACGCCTCGGTGAAGGCCGCACGGTTCGTCCGCACCTGCGACGCGTTCAATGTCCCGCTCCTGACCTTCGTGGACGTGCCGGGCTTCCTTCCCGGGACGGCGCAGGAGTGGGGCGGGATCATCCGGCACGGCGCCAAGCTCCTGTACGCCTATGCGGAAGCCACCGTGCCGAAGCTGACGGTAATCACGCGAAAGGCGTACGGCGGGGCCTACGACGTCATGTCCTCCAAGCACATCCGGGCGGACTTCAACGTTGCCTGGCCCACCGCCGAGGTGGCCGTGATGGGGCCGGAGGGGGCCGTCAATATCGTCTTCCGCCATGAGCTCGCGGAGGCCGACGATCCCGAAGCCCGGCGGGAGGAGCTGATCGCCGACTACAAGGAGCGCTTCGCGAACCCGTACACCGCGGCCGAGCGCGGCTACGTCGACGACGTGATCGAGCCGCGGCGCACGCGGCCGGTCTTGATCTCGGCGCTCGAGACTGCGCTCTCGAAGCGCGAGCCGAAGCCGAAGCGTAAGCACGGGAACATCCCGCTCTAGGGCCGGGGCGCGCTCCTGCGTCCTGTGGCCGACGGGCTGGCCGGCCGCGCCGGCAGTCGAAGGCCGAGGCGGTCTCTGGGAGGCGACGACGAGCGCGCTGTGGAGCTCCGTTTCAGCGATCGGCCGCGCCGTTGGTCGCCCCGGCGAGAAGGTGGAGGCGGGCCGCGCGTGCAGTGTCTGACGCGAACGAAGGATCCGCGTCCAGGAGCAGCGGCAACGCAAGTCGCGCCTGCTCGCGCGCGTCGCTCTCGCGCCCGAGCGCGCCGTATACCTCGGCAAGCTCCTCGTGGAACCAGCCGTCTGGGGCGCCTTCGCTTTCGGCCCAGGCGACGGCCTGCTCGAGCAGCGGCACCGCCTCTGCTGATCGACCGAGCGCGCGCAGGGTCTTGCCCACCGCGTACCGGCCGATCTCGATCGCAGATGCGTTCCCTGGATCTCGCTCGCGTGCGCGCAGAGCGCGTTCAAAGGCGTCAAGGGCGTCTGCATACTCCCCGGCCTCGTAGTACTCCCACCCGAGGTTGTTGAGCAGCGGCCCGAGCCAGTATCTGGCGTCCTCGCTCGAGTCGGCGAGCTCGATTCCGCGCTTCGTCCACGCGACGAAATCGTCGCGGTCGGAAGCAGCGAGCGCGGCCATGTGCGCGGCATCGGCGGCGATGAAGACCTCGCTCGCTTCGAGCGAGGTCGCGAACGCCGACTCGAACAGCGGCAGCGCGGCGTCCACGTTTCCGCTCGAGCGGCGAAGCCGGCCGCGCTCGAGATCGATTCGCGCCCGCGCGACCTGGTTTGCGCCGGCGATCGCCTCCGCCTCCTCGATAAGTCGCTCGCCCGCGTCGAAATCTCCCCGAAGCCCCTCGACGCGAGCGAGCTGCGTGAGCACCTCGGCGCACCCCTCGTCTGCTGTCTCGCGCGCGAGTTGGGCTCGAAGGTGCTCCTCGGTGGCGTCGAGATCGTCGAAGTTCCATAGCGGGCGCAGGCGGTCGTCCACGCTGGAACTCTAGAAGCGTGCCGCGCGTGGGGTCCCGAGCGGCTTGACCATCATCCCTAGATCCTGTAGTTCTTAGGCAATGCCTAAGCAGACTCTTACGGCCGCGGAAGCGGCTCGCGCTCTTGGGATCTCGCTCGACACGCTGCGGCGCTGGGACCGGGCCGGGAGGATCCGAGTGGAGCGGGACTCCGCGAACCGGCGCCTGGTGCCGGCATCGGAGGTCGAGCGGCTCAAGGGCTCGCAAGGGTCGGAGCAGCTCTCTGCTCGCAACCGGTTCCGCGGTGTCGTTCGTGCGGTGACCGTCGAGGGGTTGCTCGCACAGGTCGAGATCGACGTCACCGCGCCGGCACGCGTCGTCGCGATCATCACGCGTGAGTCCGCAGAGCAGCTCGGCTTGAAGCGCGGGATGAGCGCGACCGGCGTCGTGAAGGCGACCTCGGTGATGGTCGAGCGGTGATCGAGGCGGGCCGAGAAACCGCGAGTCTGCAACGGGAGCTCTCGGGAGCCGTCGCCGACCTCGGCGTCCTCGTCCCGATCGCCGTTGCGCTCATCGTCACGAACGGCCTCTCGCCGACCGCCGTGCTCCTGCCGGCTGGACTGCTCTACGTCGTGGTCGCGCTCGTGTACCGCCTTCCCGTCGCAGTCCAGCCCCTCAAGGCCGTCGGTGCGATCGCGATCGCTCAGGGACTCGGGGCGGACGAGATCGCGGCCGCAGCGCTCATTCTCGGTGCGACGTTCGTCGTGCTCGGCGGGACCGGCTTGATCGACCGGATGGGACGGGCATTTCCACGCGCACTCATCCGCGGCGTGCAGCTCACTGTCGGGCTCCTCTTCCTGAAGGTCGCGTGGAGTCTCGTCGCGCATCCTCCGTCGTCGTTCGGAGACCACGCCCTCGCGCCGGAGTGGGCGATTCCACTCGGCGCCGCCGTCGTCGTCCTGGCCGTGCTCCTCCGCAGCAGGCCGATCGCACTGGCTCTCGTCGCGACGGGCGTCGTTGTCATGCTCGTCGAGACGGGTGGTGTTCCGTCGCTCGGACCGTCAGCGCTCGAGCTCCCGTCGCTCTCGGGAGCGACCCTGGCGGCCGCGTTGACCGCGCTCGTGGTCCCCCAGCTGCCCCTGACGTTCGCGAACTCGTGTCTCGCACCCGCTGATGCTGCGCGGACGTACTTCGGCGAGCGCGCCCGCCGGATCAAGCCCGGTCGGCTCGCCACCACGCTCGGATCGGCGAACCTCGTCTCGGGCGCCATCTCAGGCATGCCCGTCTGCCACGGCGCGGGCGGGTTGACAGCGCACTACGCATTCGGTGCGCGGACGGGAAGAGCACCGCTCGCCATGGGATGCGCTCTCCTCGCCGTAGCGCTCGCGTTTGGGTCCGGGCTTGCCGTTCTGCTTACGGCGTTTCCACTCCCGATTCTTGCCGGCCTGCTCGCGACCGCCGGGTTGCTGCACATCGCTCTCCTTCGAGATCTTCGGGGTGTCCGGGAATGGGGTCTGGCCGTAGCAGTCGGAGCGATCGGGTTCGGCTGGAACCTCGCGATCGCGCTCGCGGTTGGCCTCGTCCTCTGGTGGGGGCCAGAGCTCGTCCTACGGGTAGGCTCGCGCAGGTGGACATCGAGGTCGTCCCTCCGCTTCCTGCGCCAGAGCGGCAGGCCCTGAGGCAGGCGCTTCTGCGCGTCGGCGTGAAGCTCGATGGCCGGCCTGAGACCTACTCCAGCGAGTGGCGGCGCGCCGCCACGCGTGAGGCGACGGACAACGAGCCGGTTCCGGCTTGCTACACGCCTTCGCCGCGGAGTACGCGCGGCGCCACGCGTGCGTAGTCGAGGCCGGAGACCCACGTCGCCACCACGGCCGCGAGTAACGCCCACCAGGCCACCTCGTCGTTCCACGCTCCTGCGGCTGCTAGGCCGGCGATCGTCGCGGCAGCCGCCTGCGCCCATGTCTTGACCCGTCCGAGGTCGCGGGCGCCGAGGACGACTCCCCGCTCGACGGCGGCCAGCCGAAGCCCCGAGACGAGGATCTCGCGGACGATGATCAGCGCGACCATCCAGGCGGGGGCGACGCCCTCTCCGATCAACATCACGAGCGTCGCGAGGACGAGAACCTTGTCCGCCACCGGGTCGAGGAGCTTCCCGAGAGGTGAGCTGATCCCGCGGCGGCGCGCGAGCCAGCCGTCGATCTGATCGGTGGCCATTGCGACGACGAACACTGCGGTTGCCCAGTAGGCGTGATTGGGGAAGTTCCAGGCGAAGAGGAGCACCACGATCGGGACCGCGGCGACCCGAGCGACCGTGAGCTGATCCGGGAGGCTCACCGTCCGGGAGAATACGCTTCGCATGGCGCCGTTCACCAAAGTCCTCGTTGCCAATCGCGGCGAGATCGCCGTGCGGATCTTCCGGACGCTCCGCGAGCTCGGAATCGGCACGGTCGCGGTCTACTCCGAGCCGGACCGGGGGAAGCTCCACGTCGCCGTCGCCGACGAGGCGTACCTCATCGGGCCCGGCCCACCTGCCGAGTCGTACCTGCGCGGGGATCGAATCATCGACGCGGCCAAGCGTGCCGGGGCAGAGGCGGTCCATCCTGGCTACGGGTTTCTCGCGGAAAACGCCGCCTTCGCTCGCCAGGTGGAGGACGCCGGACTGGTCTGGATCGGTCCCCCGCCCGAGGCGATCGAGGCCATGGGCTCGAAGATCGCCGCCCGTGAGCGCATGCGCTCGGCCGGCGTTCCGATCATCCCCGGAACGACGGAGCCTGCTGAGACAGTGGAGGACGTGCTCGCGGCTGCTGGCGAGATCGGGTATCCCCTCGCGATCAAGGCGTCCGCCGGCGGTGGCGGCAAGGGGTTCAAGATCGCCGCGTCGCCCGATGACGTCGAGCGTGCATGGGACTCCGCGCGGCGCGAGGGGGAGGCGTACTTCGCCGACTCGGCGGTATATGTCGAGCGATACCTCGCCGATCCCCGCCACGTCGAGGTGCAGATCCTCGCGGACGCTCACGGAAACGTGATCCATCTCGGTGAGCGCGACTGCACGATCCAGCGACGGCACCAGAAGCTCGTCGAAGAGACGCCGTCGCCAGCCGTGGACGCTGCGCTGCGTGGGCGGATCGGCGCGATCGCGGTGGACGCAGCGCGGGCCGCCGGTTACCGCTCGGCCGGAACGATCGAGGGACTGCTCGCCTCGGACGGCTCGTACTACTTCCTCGAGATGAACACGCGTGTCCAGGTCGAGCACACGGTCACCGAAGCCGTCACCGGGATCGACATCGTCCGTGAGCAGGTCGTGATCGCGGCGGGCGAGCCGCTTTCCCTCGCACAGGTGGACATCGTGCTGCGCGGGCATGCGATCGAGTGCCGGATCAACGCCGAAGACGTCGCGCGCGGATTCCTGCCATCCCCCGGGGTGATAACCGGGTACCGCGAGCCCGCTGGGATAGGGGTGCGCGTGGACTCCGGCGTGCGCCCCGGAGACGAGGTCTCGGGTCTGTATGACCCACTGATCGCCAAGCTCATCGTGCATGACGTCGATCGCGAGCGCGCACGATGCAGGATGCTCCGCGCGCTCGAGGAGTTCGTCATCGAGGGCCCGGCCACGCTGATCGGGTTCCACCGCGCACTCCTCTCCTCCCCGTGCTTCGTAGCGGGCGAGACGTGCGATGGGATCGTCGAGTCCGAGGAGCTTGCGGAGCGCGCGCAAGAGCTGAGGCAGTTGTCGCATGAGACAACGAGGGTAGCTCTCTCGCCGGACGGCAGGGCAGCGACCCGCGAGCGGCTCGTCGCCGTCGAGATCGACGGCCGCCGTCATGAGGTGCGCATCCACACGGCTGAGCCCCCCTGGACCGAGCTGGGGCGCCGGCACAAGGAGCGGAGCAAAGGTCTCACGGGCGAGGAGACCGGCGCGGTGGTGAGCCCGATGCAGGGAACAGTGCTCGAGGTCAAGGTCGGTGACGGGGACACGGTCGAAGCCGGTGGCCTGATCTGCGTGGTCGAGGCGATGAAGATGGAGAACGAGATCGTGTCGCACCGGGACGGGATCGTCTCCGGGATGACGGTGGCGGCCGGGCAGCAGGTCGCGCACGGCCAGCTCATCTGCGTCGTCACCGGCTCGTGAGCGGCGGGCGTTGCTCGGAGCTGTCTCGGACTGCGGGTGAGTCGCTCGCTGCGACTGCGACGTTCGCCGAGCGCTGGCTGCTCGTCGAGGTGCCGGGGAGTTGGCCGCGCGATGTCTCCGTCCCGGGTGTGCTCCCGGAGCAGGCGCAGCAGGCGGTTTCGGCATGGCTCACGTCGACTCCCTGCTCGCGGCTCCTCTTCATTCGGCGTCCAGGCAAGACCTCCGGAGGGCCCGTCGCCTTCGCTGTTCACGCCGGCGAGTCGGAGACGGAAGTACGACGGATCGGGCTCGAGGCCCTCGAGGATCTCGCGAGCGTCGACTTCACGACCGACGGCGACGTCCGCGATCTCCACCTCGCGCTCGTCTGCGGGCACGGGAGCCGCGACGCGTGCTGCTCTCTCCGCGGGACAGCCGTGTTCGGCGCCCTCGCGGGACGGCTCGGAGACGAGGAGCTGTGGATCTCGTCCCACCACGGCGGACATCGTTTCGCGGCGAACGTTCTGGTGCTTCCCGCCGGGCTCCACTTCGGGCGCGTCGATCCTGACGAGGCGCCGCTCGTCGTCGCCCGCGCGTTCGCGGGCAGGATCGAGCTCGGTCGTTACCGTGGGCGCACCTGCTACGAGACGGCGGTGCAGGCGGCCGAGCGAGCGGTGCGTGACGCTCTGGACCTCCAGGGCGTTGCAGATTTGCGCGTCGAGGGGGTCGAGGGCGCGACGGTTCGCTTCCGCAGCTGGGACGGGACGGGGTGCACGGCCGTGGTCGAGGAGGTCGCCGGTCCGAGAGTTCCCGCGAGCTGCGGCGCCGACCCGGAGGTTCAGAGGGCCTTCAGAGCCAGATGGTTGATCGGTAATTGCCGTCGCTGCGGGGATGGCTGAGACCAAGCCGGGGACGCCGCCCGTCCGAGCGCGTATCAGGAATACGGGCGAGGACGGGCGGCGCCGCCGGCGCCGTGTCTCAGCCACCTCCCGCGCGGCGAGGTATTGCCGATCAACCATCTGGCTACGCGAGCCCGACGCGGCGATCCTTCATCGACGCAGCCGATACGCGTGGTCGGTGATCCAGACGACCACGTCGTCGAGCTCGTCCGGCGGCTTGCCCACTGCGATCAGCGTCCCGAAGACCACGCGCACCCAGCTGTCCGCGACGAGCGCGCCGCTCGCAGACATCTCTCCCTCCCACGACGCGTCGGGCTCGAGGATCCTTGGCAGCTCTGGCTCGTAGCGGGTTGCCGGCCTGACGGCCGGGAGTGTGCCGCTCTTGTTGCGCTCCTCGAACTCCTCGAGGTCACCGGTCGTGAACAGCCTCAATCCGAATGTTCCGTCGGGGATTGCGCCCGGATCCACCTCCCACGCGACGGACGAGTCGTTCGCGAGCCCGAGTCGCACTCGCCAGCCACTGCGCGTGATCTCGACCGAGTCGACTGTGAAGACGAGCTGCTCACCTGGTGGCCCATACGTCTCCCGCCACCCGAGATCGGCGGTCTGAGGGCCGGCGGCGACGCTCGTGTCTATGGCAGCGTCGTCCCCCCTGAACCGCTGGGCGTTCGACGCGAGCGCGAAGCCTGCGAGCGCGGCTCCGAGAGCGACGAGAACGATGATCGTGGTGCGGCTCACCCCGCGGCATGCTCGCACACGAGGTCGCCTACCCCTGCCCGAGTGGAGGGAGGCACCGCGGCCGCTCTGCGGCCGCGAACGTTCCCCCAGCATCATCCGGCGCCGAGGTCGGTAGACTCGCCCGCGCTTTGGACCTGTACGAGTATCAGGGGAAGGAGCTGTTCCGGCGCTACGGCATTCCCGTGTCGGAGGGGCGGCTGGCGACCACTCCTGCGGAGGCGCGTACGGCCGCGCAGGAGCTCGGCCCACCCGTCGTCGTCAAGGCGCAGGTGCTGACGGGCGGCCGTGGCAAGGCCGGGGGCATCAAGATCGCGAAGAGCGCCGCGGACGCGGAGGCACGCGCCGGCGAGATCCTCGGGATGGACATTCGAGGGCACACGGTGACCAAGGTCTGGGTCGAGCGCGCGTCCGATATCGAGCGCGAGTACTACCTGTCGCTGACGTTCGACCGCGGCGCCAAGAGGCCGCTCTTCATGTTCACGACCCAGGGCGGGGTCGACATCGAGGAGGTCGCCGCGACGAGCCCGGACGCGCTCGTCCGACTTCACGTCGATCCGCTGGAGGGCTGTCACCCGTGGCACGGGAGGCGCCTCGCCTACGAGGCCGGCGTCCCCGATCCCGGCGAGCAGAAGCAGATCGCGGCGATCGTGGGGAAGCTCTACGAGGCCTTCGTCGGATGCGATGCGATGCTCTGCGAGATCAACCCGCTGATCGTCACCCCCGAAGGGGAGGTGCGCGCGCTCGACTCGAAGTTCACCGTCGACGACAACGCGCTTTTCCGGCACCCGGAGATCGCCGAGATGCGCGACACCGGCGCAGCCGATCCGCTCGAGGCGCTCGCGCGTGAGAAAGGCGTGACGTACGTCAAGCTCGACGGCGAGGTCGGGGTTCTCGGGAACGGGGCGGGGCTGACGATGTCGACGGTCGACGTCGTCACGTTCGTCGGCGGGAGGCCCGCCAACTTCTGCGATCTCGGGGGCGGGGGGGACGCCCAGGGTGTCGTCGATGCGCTCGAGGTGATCACGCGCGACCCCCAGGTGCGGGCGATCTTCTTCAACATCTTCGGCGGGATCACGCGCTGTGACGAGGTCGCCCGCGGGATCTTGCAGGCGCTCGGGCAGATGGCGATCGAGTACCCGATCGTCGTCCGGCTCGACGGCACGAATGCCGAGGAAGGCCGTCGAATCCTCCAGGAGGCGGCGGCGCCGAACCTCCACACGGAGGCGACGATGCTCGACGGCGCTAGGCGCGCGGTGGAGCTGGCTGCTGCCTGATGGCGATCATCGTCGACACGGATACGCGGCTTGTCGTCCAGGGTCTCACGGGCTCCGAGGGTCGGTTCCACGGGCTCCGCAACCGCTCGCACGGGACACACGTCGTTGCCGGTGTCACGCCGGGGAAGGGCGGTCAGGACGTCGAGGGCATCCCCGTCTTCGACACAGTCGCGTCGGCGGTCGCCGCGACCGACGCGAACACGGCGATGGTCTTCGTTCCCGCACCCTTCGCCGCCGACGCGATGTACGAGGCGATCGACGCGGGGATCCGGACGATCGTCTGCATCACCGAAGGCGTTCCCGCGCACGAGATGCTCGGGCTCCACGCGTACGTCCACGCGCTCGACGTCACGCTCATCGGGCCGAACTGCCCCGGTGCACTCTCTCCGGGTAAGGCGAACGTCGGGATCATCCCCGCTGAGATCTTCCGTGAAGGCGCGGTCGGGCTCGTCTCACGCTCCGGGACGCTGACGTACCAGATCGGCCATGAGTTGACGCAGCTCGGGCTCGGCAACTCGACCATCGTCGGGATCGGCGGAGACCCCATCGTCGGCGCGTCGTTCCTCGAGATCCTGGCGCTCTTCGAGGCCGACCCTCAGACCGAGCAGGTCGTCATGGTCGGCGAGATCGGCGGCGAGGAGGAGGAGAAAGCGGCCGCGTTCATCGAGTCGGAGATGACCAAGCCGGTCGTCGCGTACATCGCGGGCTTCACGGCGCCCCCCGGGAAGACGATGGGGCACGCGGGTGCGATCATCTCTGGCTCGGCGGGAACGGCGCAGGCCAAGAAGGAAGCGCTCGAGGCGAAGGGGATCCGCGTCGGTACGACCCCGACCGAGACCGCGCAGCTCGTCGCCGAGATCGCCGGCGGCTGAGCGGCGCGGCCGACCTCGGCACGAGTACCCTCCTCGCGTGACCGTGATCTCCTTCGCTCGCGGGGCTCCCGCCCCTGAGTTGATCCCTGCCGAAGAGCTCGCCGAGTGCGCGTACGCCGTGGCGCAGCGAGAGGGCGCGAAGGTCTTTGCATACGGTCCGGGCGGTGGGTACGCGCCGCTGCGCGAGTGGGTCGCGGAGCGGCACGGAGTGGATTCCGCCAGGGTCGTGCTCACCGTCGGCGGGCTCCAAGGGTTCGCGTTCTATGCGGCCGAACAGCTCGCTCGTCGGCCCGGGCGCGTCCTAGTCGAGGCGCCGAGCTACGACCGCCCGCTCAAGATCCTCGCTCGCGAGGGCGCCGAGATCGTGGCGCTCCGAATGGACGACGAGGGGCTCGACCCCGACGCGCTCGAAGATGAGCTTCGCCGGTCGCCCGAGCCGCCGTCGTTCCTGTACACGATCCCGACCTTCCAGAATCCGAGCGGACGATCTCTCTCGACTGAGCGGCGGCGTCGCCTCGTCGAGATCGCATCGACCCACGGGCTCGCCGTTCTCGAGGACGACCCGTACGGCCTCGTCCGCTACGAGGGCGAGGCGCTGCCGAGCCTGCACGAGCTCGAGGGCGGCGACCTCGTCACGCACACGTCGTCGTTCTCGAAGACCGCGGCCCCTGGCCTCCGAGTCGGGTACTTCGTGCTCCCCGCGGTTGCGGCTGCCTCGTTCGAGGAGCGCGCCGTCTCGACGTACATCTCGCCGCCGTTCCTCGCGCAGGCGACGATCGCGGAGTTCATCGCACGCGGACACTTCGGGCCGAACCTCGAGCGCGTGTGCGCAGACCTGAGGGCGCGGCGCGACGCCATGCTGGACGCGCTCGCGCAGGACTTCCCGGCGACTTCGTCCTGGAGCCGGCCCGAAGGTGGGTACTTCCTCTGGCTCGAGCTCGGTTCCGGCGTGAGCACGAACGAGCTGGTCACACGGGCAGAGGCGGCTGGTGTGGCGTTCGTGCGTGGCGAGAACTTCTTCCCGCGTGGATCGGGGGGCGGTGCGAGTGCCGCACGGCTGGCGTTCAGCTACGAGTCACCGGAGCGGATCGCGGAGGGGATCAGGCGGCTGGCCGAGCTACTGCGCTGAGGTCTGGCGCCTGCGGCGAGCGCGCATCTTCTCGAACACCCAGCCGGCTCCGAAGCCGATCCCGAGGCAGAGCAGGATCAGCACGAGCAGCGAGATCTCGGCGGTGAAGAAGACGAAGCTGACCTCGACCTGGTCGCTGTTGAGCAGCGCGACGAGAATCGCGTAGACCGCGAGGACGCCGAAGAGGATCAGCGACCACGGCGTGTCGCGCTTCTTCTTCGCGGCAGCCGGGCCATGACCTTCCATGCGCGAGATCCTAGTGCTTCGCCCCGGACGGAACGCTGCACTAGGCTGCTCGTCCGACCGTCACCGGTTGGAGCGGCCGCGGCACGAGGCGAGGCTGCATCGGGGGTGTGAGCGCCCCGGCAGTCGCGGCGCGGAACGTCGGGCACGGCACGTTCCCGGAGAGCGCGCACAACCCCTCGCGACGGAAGTAGCAACCGTCGCAGGTGACCTCTGTTCTCTTCGTCGCCGCCATGTTGGTTGGAGGTCGCCCCTCGCCGACCAGCCCGCATTGTGGCGAGCAGGTCCTCGGCGGACAAGCCCCTTCCGCAGGAAATGGCCGCAAATTGCGCCTGTTGTCAGGAGGGGCGAAGTACCTGCAAACTCAGCACTTTACGTCCGAGGTTGTCAGCACGCGCAACGCCTGTTGAAAACTCTCAACAGGGACGACGCGGACTCCGTCGGCTTCCTTCTGCGCCCCTTCGGCATTCTCGCCCACCGGCACGAGGAAGAAATCCACACCCGCTCGTCGTGCGCCGATCGTCTTCTGCTTGATGCCGCCGATCGGTAGGACGGTCCCGTCGAGCGCGAGCTCGCCGGTCGCCGCGATCTTGCATCCATGGGTGACGTCGCGGCCCAGCTTGCGCGCGATCTCGAGTGCGAACGGGAGTCCAGCGGACGGACCGCCCACGCGGCCGAGGTCGATGTCGACGTGGATCGGCAGCTCGATCTTCGCGTCCTGGTCGACCTGGATGCCGACGATCGGCTTCGTCGGGTCGGCCGGGTTCGGGACCGTCCGCACGGTCAGGTCGAGCGCCTTCCCGTTGCGCCTGACCGTCAACCGCACTCCGTCGCCGGGCTTCCGTCGGGCGATCTCGCGGCGGAGCTCCGCCGGCGTCCGCACCGGAACGCCGTCGACCGCGACGACGACGTCGCCGGGGTCGATCTTCGCGGCGGCGGGAACATCGTGCGCGACGCCGATGACGAGCGCACCGCGCGGCGTCGCCGCGACGTCGTATCCGAGAGCCCGAAGCGCCACGACCGACGCGATCTGCTCCGATCGCTCCATGTCGGCGACGTTCTGCCGGTCGCGCTCCTCGTCCGAGGTGCCGGGCGCCAGGAGGGCCTGCTCGGGGACGACGGTCGAGCCTTCCGGCCGCGTGAACGGCAGCAGCTGCTCGAGGAGATTGGCTCTTCGAACGTACAGGTCGACGTAGTAGACGTCGCCCGCTCCCGCCGGGCGACTGCCTTCGACGACGACGCGGTCCCCGAGGGGCTTTGCCTCGTCCGGCGTGAAGATGAACTCCTCCGCGGGCAGCGACCAGAGCGTGAAGCTCGTCGCTATCCCGAGCGCGCCGAGGACGATTGCGGCGATTGCGAGACGCTTCACCTAGCTAGACCACTAATAGAGACCGCGGGTCAGGCCGCCGTCCACGGTCAGCAGGGTTCCGGTCACGTAGGCCGCCCGGTCGGAGCAGAGGAACGCGACGACGTCGCCGATCTCGCGCGGCGTGCCGAGGCGCCTGAGCGGGATCGCCTGGAGGTCATCCTCCGTTGGCCCGTCCGGGTACACCTCTCGGATCCGCTCCGTGTCGATTCGTCCGGGCGCGATCGAGTTGACCGTGATGCCCGTCGGCCCGAGCTCCCGCGCCAGGGTCTTCGCCCAGCCGATGACTCCCGGCCGGACGAGGTTCGAGAGCGCGAGATGATCGATCGGCTCCCGCACCGAGCTCGACGTGATGTTGACGATGCGTCCTGCCACGCTCTGCTCGAGGTGGGGGAGACAGAGCGCCGTCAGCCGTACGACGGAGATGAGCAGCAGTTCGACCGCAGCCTCGACCTGGTGTGCTCCGAGACCGACCGCACGCGTCCTCGGGGGGCCTGCAGAGTTGTTGACGAGGATGTCGATGCCGCCGAACGTCTCAGCAGTCGTTCGAACCAGTCGCTCGAGATCGTCTGCGCTCGTCACGTCACCGACGACGGCGAGCGCCCCGAGCCTCTCGGCCTGGCGTTCGAGCTCCTCCCTGCGCCGCGCGAGCATGACGACGTGTACGCCCTCTCCGGCGAGAGCCTCGGCGATGCCGAGCCCGATCCCGGCCGACGCGCCGCAGACGATCGCAGTGCGGCCTGCGACGCCGAGGTCCACTACTACTTCTTCTTGAGTACGCCGACGACGTCGCGGACTGCGGCTGCCGACTCGCGCAGCATCTTCTTCTCCTCGGCGGTCAGCTTGAGCTTGACGATGTCCTCGACGCCCGCTGCGCCCAGCTTCGCCGGCACTCCCATGTAGAGACCGTCGATCCCGTACTCGCCCTCGAGGAAAGCTGTGCACGGAAGCACGCGTTTCTCGTCGAGGCAGATCGAGTCGACCATCTGCGCCGCCGCGGCGCCCGGCGCATACCAGGCCGAGGTGCCGAGCAGGTTGACGATCTCGCCGCCACCGAACCGAGTGCGGTCGACGAGCTTGTTGATCCTGCCTCTCGGCATGAGCTCGCCGAGCGGGATCCCGCCGACGCTCGTGGCCGAGACGATGGGAACCATCTGGTCGCCGTGGCCGCCGAGCACGACGGTGGTGACGTCCTTCACCGAGACGTCGAGATCCTGCGAGATGAACGCGGCGAAGCGGGCGGTGTCCAGGATCCCGGCCATGCCGACGACCCGCCTCTTGGGAAACCGCGAGACGGCTTTGGCGACGTGGCACATCGCGTCCAGCGGGTTCGAGACGACGACGAGGATCGCCTCCGGCGATGTGCGTACCGCTTCCTTCGTCACCGCGGAGACGATCGCCTCGTTCGTCGTGACGAGGTCGTCGCGGCTCATGCCCGGCGAGCGTGGCTTGCCCGCCGTGATCACGACGACGTCCGAGCCGGCCGTCTCGTCGTAGCCGTTCGAGCCGGTGATCGTCGGCTCGTAGCCCAGCACGGCGCCGGCCTGGTTCATGTCGAGGGCCTTGCCCTGCGGGAAGTTGGGGATGATGTCGACGAGCACGACGTCGGCGTAGTCGCGCCGCGCGAGCTCCTGGGCACAGGTCGCGCCGACGTTCCCGGCGCCGACGACGGTCACTTTCTTACGCATCTCGGTCTCGCTTTCGTTCGGTGTCAGGCAGAGTGGACGAGCTTCTCGATGACGGCGTCCGCGTACTCCGAGGTGCCGACCGCGGTCGGGTCGTCACGCGTCGGCTTGAGGTCGTACGTGACGCGGCTGCCCTCTGCGATCACGGCCGCCACCGCGCGCTCGAGCCGCTGCGCCGCCTTTCGCTCTCCGAGATGCTCGAGCATGAGCTTCCCGGACAGGATCATCGCCGTGGGATTCACCTTGTTGAGCCCCTTGTACCTGGGGGCCGATCCGTGGGTCGCCTCGAAGACCGCAGCCTCCGTGCCGATGTTTGCGCCCGGCGCGACGCCGAGCCCACCCACGAGCCCCGCTGTCACGTCGCTCACGATGTCGCCGTAGAGGTTTGGGAGCACGAGCACGTCGAACTCCTCGGGGCGCTGGACGAGCTGCATGCACACGGCGTCGACGAGGACCTCCCGAGACGCGATCTCCGGGTAGTCGGGGGAGACATCGCGGAAGACGGACAGGAAGAGGCCGTCCGTGAACTTCATGATGTTGGCCTTCGTCACACATGCGACCTCGCGGCGGTGGTTCGCGCGCGCGTAGTCGAATGCGAAGCGGATGATCCGTTCGGACGCCGCAGCGCTGATCGGTTTGACGGAGATGCCTGACCCGGACGCGATCTGCTTCGGCTGAAGCGCGTTCAGCGATTCGATGACCTTCTCCGCCGCGTCGCTTCCCGCCTCGTACTCGATTCCCGCGTACAGGTCTTCCGTGTTCTCGCGCACGATGACGATGTCGACGTCCTGGTAGCGCGTGCGGACGCCGGGATAGGTCTTGCAGGGGCGCAGGCACGCGTACAGCTCGAGCTCGTGACGAAGGGCCACGTTGACCGAGCGGAACCCGGTGCCGATCGGCGTCGTGATCGGCCCCTTCAGCGCCACGCCGTTTCGCTTGACCGACTCGAGCGTCTCCGCGGGGAGCGGTGTTCCCGCCTCCTCCATGACGTCGACACCCGCGTGACGCACATCCCAGTCGAGCTCCACTCCGGTGGCTTCGAGGACACGCCGCGTCGCCTCGGTCAGCTCGGGGCCGGTCCCGTCGCCGGGGATGAGGGTGACGCGGTGGCCCATTGGCGCGCCCGATCGTACCTGTGCACGGCTGGAATCCACGTCAGGTAGCGTCCATGCGAGATGAGCCGCCCTGTGTCAACCCCGGCCTGTATGCCCGTTCCTCGGACGTCGCTCGCAGTGCCAGGCCGCGGCGGAGGAGCCGTGGCCGGCGAGGAGCGTGCATGAGCGAGACGACGGACTTCAGGCCGGGGCTCGAGGGTGTCGTGGCGGTCGAGACCGAGATCGCGGAGCCTGATCGCGAGGGTGGCGCGCTTCGCTACCGGGGTGTCGACATCGAGGAGCTCGTCGGACTCGTGCCGTACGAGAGCGTGTGGGGGCTGCTGGTCGACAACGACCCGAGTTCGAAGATGCCGGATCCGGAGCCGTACGATCCGGCTCGGCTGACCGGAAACGCGCCCGCCGATCTTCAGGCCGAGACTGCGCGCCTCGCCAGCGAGTGGAAGCTGGGCAAACTGAACGAGATAACGGACGAGCAGGCACGCGAGGATCTCGGCCGGCTCTCGGCTCAGATGATGACGGTCGTCGCGCGCTCGGCGCGCGTTGCCGACGGTCACTCCGATCCGGTCTCCGACGAGGTCGTCGCGGGCGGCGAGACCGCCGCGGAGAAGTTCCTCCTGCGCTGGCGCGGCGAAGCCGACCCCCGCCACGTGAAGGCCATCGACACCTACTGGATCTGCACCGCCGAGCACGGCCTGAACGCGTCGACCTTCACTGCTCGAATCGTGGCCTCGACCGGTGCCGACTGCGGCGCGGCGCTTTCGTCGGCCGTCGGTGCGCTGTCGGGCCCGCTCCACGGTGGGGCGCCCGCCTACGTCATCCCGATGCTCGACGAGGTGGCGGCGATGGGGGACCCCGAGCGCTGGGTGAGCGAGGCGCTGGCAAGCGGTAAGCGGATAATGGGATTCGGGCACCGCATCTACCGCGCTGAGGATCCGCGGTCACGGATTCTCAAGAGCACCGCGAGGGAGCTCGGCTCGCCACACGTCGAGGTCGCGGAGGCGCTGGAGGAGGTTGCGCTCGAAGCGCTGCAGGAGCGCCATCCGGAGCGGGTGCTGGCCACGAACGTCGAGTACTACTCGGCCGTCGTGCTCGACATCGCCGAGACTCCGCCCGCACTTGCGCCGGCCATGTTCGCCTGCTCGCGTGTCGCCGGCTGGTCTGCGCACATCCTCGAGCAGAAGAGGACCGGCCGCCTCTTCCGCCCGTCCGCGCGCTACGTCGGTCCCGAGTCACGGTCGCTCTCTTCACTCGCCTGATGGGCCTCGCCGAGGCGGCGGTCCAGGCGGACGCCCTCGCGCAGGCCGGTGACGAGCGCGCCCTCGCAGTCCTGCGGACACAGTGGGACGAGGAGATCGAGTCCGACGCGCGCGATCCGGACTACCGCGTTCGTGCGCAGGCGTACCGGGCGATCGCCCAGTTTCGCTTTCGCCAGAAGCTCGAGCTGCTGCGTCGCGGGCTCGAGGACGAGAGCCCGGCCGCCCGCGGCTCGGCGCTGATCGCGCTCGAGGGCCTTTCACGGAGTCACCCGGGCGACGTCAACTCGTTTCGCCCGCTGCTCCACGAGCTCGCTGCACGGGACCCGAACGCCGCAGTGCAACGACTCGCGGTCATCTGCCTCAAGAACGGCACCCCCCAGCGCGACACGATCCAGCTCCTCGAGGGGATCGCGGAGTCAGAGGACGCCGATCCGGAGTTGCGCAAGACCGCGCGCGTCGTGCAGTCGGCGCTGAAGAAGAAGGCGATCGCGAAGTGAGCCCGCTCGTCGCCTTGATCATGGGCTCGCGGTCCGACTGGGAGACGATGGAGCACGCCGTCACGACGCTGAAGAAGCTCGAGATCCCGTTCGAGGTGCGCGTGCTCTCCGCACACAGAACGCCGGATGCGCTCGAGGAGTACGTGGCCGACGTCGAGGCCCGTGGAGCGCAGGTGCTCATCGCTGCTGCGGGCGGGGCTGCGCACCTGGCGGGTGTCGTCGCCTCGAAGACGCTCCTGCCGGTGCTCGGTGTGCCGATGGGGACGCAGCTGGGCGGGCTCGACTCGCTTCTCTCTACCGTTCAGATGCCCGCCGGGATCCCCGTCGCCACGCTCGCGATCGGGCGTGCAGGGGCGGTCAACGCCGCGCTCCTCGCCGCCGCGATCCTCGGCCGCTCGGACGAGGAGCTTCTGAGCCGTCTGCGGCGCTACCGCAAGGAGCAGTCGCAGACCGTGCTCGACGTGGGCGACCCGAGCGCGTAGGCGAGCGGCGTTTACGACGCCGCTTCGATGACCGCGAGCAGGTCGTCCCCGTACCGCTCGAGCTTGGCCGGGCCCAGGCCCTTGATCGATGCGAGCTCGCCGTGGGAACGTGGCTGAACCGCCGCGAGCTCGCGCAGCGTCGAATCGTGGAACACCACGAAGGCGGGAACGCCGTCCTCTCTCGAACGCTCCAGGCGCCACTGCCGCAGGCGCTCGACGAGCCCTTCGTCTGCGTCAGCGACCAACGCGGGGCCTAGAGGCTTGATGTGAGAGACGAGCGCTGCGGCCGCGAAGCGGCCGCCTTCAGGGACCTTCGCGCGAGCGGAATCCGCGTGAGCGGCCGCTCTTGCGCCAGGTACGAGCCGGGGGCGGGGTGCGTCGGCGTCCGCGAGGAGGACGCGATATCCGTCCGCGGTGGTCGTCTCCAGGAGCGCTCCCGAGCCCTCGAGGGCCTGCACCCAGCGTCGAGCATCGGCCTCCGACGAGGCGGCGAGGATCCCGTACGCTGCGGAGCGGCGCGCGGACGGCGGGGCCTTCAACGACCCGCGAAGCGTTGCGACGAGGCTACGGCGCCCGAGAGGCCACCGGAGCGCCTCGACAGCTCGCACGATCGCTGCCGCGATGTCGTCGGGAAGCGGCGGGACGGCAGCGGGCCCACGCGGAGCCGAGGGGCGTGGCGAGCAGACGTCGCATGCGTCGCATGGCGCGCAGAGCTCCTCGCCGAAGTGCGCGGCGACCTGCGCATGCCGGCACGAGTCGCTCTCGGCGAACGCGACGATCCGGTCTGCGCGGGACTCCGCGGCGAGCCGGGCGCGTTCGAGCAGGAGCTCGACTCGCTCGCCTGCGTCGCTGGGCGCGGGCGAAAGCTCGACCCGCATGCGGCGACCCTCGTTGAACCCGCGGTGGACGAGGCCGGCCTGCTCGAGCATCCCGACGAGGACGCGCGGATCGCGGTCCGGAGCGGCGGCGGCGAGCTCGTCGGGATCGACGGTCTCCGCGGCATCTCGAAGAGCGCGATACACGGCTCGAAGCTCCTCGGCGGCGGGGACGTCCGAGACGGCGAATCGCCGAAGCGCGACCGCGTCGCTCGGGCTTGCGAGGAGAAGCGTCTCGCTCGGCGCTCCGTCGCGGCCTGCTCGGCCGACCTGCTGGACATAGCTCTCCAGGGAATCCGGGAAGTTGGCGAGACAGACGAGCCGTACGTCGGGCTTGTCGATGCCCATCCCGAACGCGGTCGTCGCTACGACCGTCTGCGCATGCCCGCTGACGAACTCGTTCTGAACGCGTGTGCGGTCCTGAGGCTCCATGCCCGCGTGGTAGTGCTCGGCGCGAACGCCGTGACTGCGCAGAACGCGCGCGAGCTCCTCGGTCGAACGGCGCGACCGCGCATAGACGATCGCCGAGCCGATTTGGGAGCCTCCGAGCCGGCCCACGAGGATCTCCAGGCGGTCCTCGGCGTTCTCGACCCTCTCCACGTCGTAGCGGAGGTTGGGGCGAACGACACTCGTGTGGACGACTTCGAGCTCTCTGCCCAGAGCTTCGCTGATGTCGAGCGCGGTCTCGGGTGTCGCCGTGGCGGTCATTCCGAGCAGCGTCGGGTCGCCGAGCTTCTCGAGCGCGCGCCGGATGAAGAGATAGTCGGGACGGAAGTCGTGCCCCCACATGCTCACGCAGTGCACCTCGTCGACGACCACGAGGCCGATCCCGAGTGCGCGAAGCGTCTCGACGAATCCCGCCTGGCGCAGCCGCTCGGGCGCCGCGTAGACGAGCCGCGTCCTGCCTGCGGCGACCTCGGCGAGGCGTGACGACGTCTCCGTCGCGGAGAGCGAGGAGTTGATGAAGGTCGCCGTGGGGGCGATCGCCGGCGGCAGCTTGTCGACCTGATCCTTCATGAGCGCGATCAGCGGCGAGAGCACCAGCGTCGGCTCGGGGCGCAGCATCGCGGCGAGCTGGTACGTGAGCGACTTGCCCGATCCGGTGGGCATCAGCGCCAGGGTGTCCCGACCCTCCACGGCCGCGCGAACGACCTGCTCCTGTCCGGGCCGGAACGCGTCGAACCCGAAGAGCTCGCGGAGAGGGGTGGTCAGGTCCGTCAGGCGGGCGAGTATAGGGGGCGCGTCGAACGACCCCCGAGGCTGTTGCGGAATGTTTACGCCGACGTGTCGGAGCGAGGAGACTTCCGCTTCGCGTGCGGATGCGCCTGGAAGTACACCTCGCGGCGCCGGCGATCCGAGACGTGCGTGTAGCGCTCCGTCGTTCCGAGATCCGCGTGCCCGAGCATCTCCTGGACGGAACGGAGGTCGGCGCCGCCCTCGAGCAGGTGCGTCGCGAAGGAGTGTCGGAGCAGATGGGGGTGGACCCGCGCCGGCTCGAGCCCTGCCTTGTCGGCGAGCTTTCGCAGGATGAGGAATGCGCCGGCACGCGTCAGTGGGCCGCCACGTGCGTTCAGGAACAGCTCGGGCCGGTAGCGTCGGTCGAGATGGGGACGACCGAGCGCGAGGTAACGCCGCACCGCTTCGGCGGCTGGGCGTCCGAGAGGGACGAGTCGCTCCTTGCCACCCTTTCCGACCACTCGGACGATTCGCTCCTCGAGCGCGACGCCGCTCTTGTCCAGGCCGACCGCCTCCGAGACACGCAGGCCGGCCCCGTAGAGGAGCTCGACGAGCGCTCGGTCCCGAAGGGAACGTGGCGTGGTGCCCGCTGCCGCGTCGATCAGGCGCTCGGTCTCGGCCGGCGACAGCGCGCGCGGAAGCTTGCGCGGGCGGCGTGGTAGCTGAAGCGAGGCAGCGGGATTCTCGTTCCTGGTGCCGATAAGGACGAGGTGACGGAAGTACGTGCGCACCGCCGAGACGCGCCGCGCGACCGTCGAGGGCGCGAGTCCCTTGGCACGCATTGCGGCGAGCCAGCGCTCGAGGTCCTCGAGTCCGGCGTCTCCGACATTCCCTTCGCGGAAGGTCGCGAGGGCGGCGAGGTCGCGCCGGTAGGCGTCGACGGTTCGCGGGGAGCGCCGCGCCGCAAGGAGCAGCAGGAAGCGCTCGACGTCGGGGTCCGAGGCAGTCACGGCGCGGAGCCGGATTCGGCGGACAGGCGCCCGCTCCTCCGCACCGCCGTCGTGCTCGCAGCTCTGTTCGTCGCCTTCGGAGCGCTTCCGAGCGTCGCGCACGCCTCCCAGCTCGTCGCCCGGAACACCTCCACCGAGACGCTCGCCGTCTCCGAGGAAGGGAAGGCCCTGCTCACCTTCCACTCCCAAGGTCGGCTGCAGCGCGTCCTCGCATGGGGAGCTCTGAACGCTCGAATGCCCTCGAGCGCCCGGCCGCAAGCCCAGTTCAGGATCGATTACTCGGGTGGGTGGGGTACATACCGCCGCCCGGTCTGGAAAACGCTCCGCAATGCGTGTGGCCCGTACACCGGCCCCCAGCTTCCGTGGCTCGTAGCTGCATGTACCACGCCGGACGGCTCTCACTGGGCGCTCCAGCGGTGGAGGAGGCACCAGGCGAACTTCGGCCTTCCGCCGTGGAAGTCCGGCCACGGGGCCTGGGAGCTTCGCCTCTCCCACTGGCGCGGGCCGCTCCCGAGGCTCGAGGTCTGGCTCGACTGGAGCTACGGTGGCCGCTGGCACCATCTCTTCGGACGTCTTACGTACCGCGGACGTCCCATGCACGGCTTCGCGACGACGCCGGACGGCGACCCGCTCGATCGCTTCGGCCGCGTCCTCTATCTCGACACGCTCGACTCCGCCTACGGGCCGGGCTGGCGCCGCGAGAACGGCTTCGTCTCACGAAACCCCGATGGAACGTTCTGCTACGGGTTCGTGCCTCATCGGACGCGCACGGATGAGACCCGACCGCCGGGCCACGGGCGCCGTTATCGCCTCGCCGTGAGCGGGCCGGGTGTGACCCCCGACGTCATGTGGGAAGGGCCTGGCCTCCACGATTTCCGTCCGGACGATCCGGGCGATCGCGCGTACGAGGCGAGGATGAACGAGCTCCAGGGCGAGCTCGCCACGGGCTCCAAGCCTTGTCACACGTAGACCTCATGAGCTAACCTCATGCTCATGAGGTTTCTCATGATCTCGAAGGGCGGACAGATCTCGGTACCTGCCGACGTGCGCAAGCGGTGGCAGACACGGCGGCTCCAAGTCGAGGATCGCGGCGACGAGCTCGTCATCAGACCGGCTCCCGAAGATCCGATCGCGGCTGCTCGAGGTGCTCTCAAGGGACGCATCAGATACACCAGCGCGGAGCTCCGTCGCATGGAGCGCGAGGAAGAGGCGTTGATCGAAGAGCGCAAATGGGAACGCTCCTAGACGCGTACGCGCTGATCGCGTTCCTGGAGGACGAGCCGGCAGCCGCGGAGGTCGCCGGTCTCATTGGTTCAGGGAACTCCGCGATCTCCGCAGTCAATCTCGCAGAGGCCGGGCAGCGCATGCTGAGGAACGCCGACGTGACGGCGGACGAGCTACAGCAACTCGTCGGCTCGATGCCACTTGGCGTGGTCCCGTTCACCGAGGTTCATGCGTGGCGCGCGGCCTCGTTACGAGCGCGCCACTACCGCCGCCGGCGGACCGAGATCTCACTCGCGGACGCCTGTCTTCTTGCGGTCGCCACCCCGGTTGACCGTGTGGCCACTGCGGACCCGGCGGTGTTGCAGGTGGCAGAGGCAGAGGGCATCGCCGTCGTCGAACTGCCCGGCGGTTAGCCCGATCCGGGCTAGTCCACGTCGTCAGCTGCGCGGGTGCGAGCGGTCGTAGACACGCCGGAGGCGGCGCGCGTCCACGTGGCTATAGATCTGCGTCGTCGAGAGTGACGAGTGCCCCAGTAGCTCCTGGATCACGCGGAGGTCGGCGCCGCCCTCGAGCAGGTGGGTCGCGAACGCGTGGCGCAGACGGTGCGGGTGCCGGAGGAGCCTCCGCACCGTGCTCGTGTCGAGCCGCCGCCCGCGCACCGAGAGGAACAGCGCGTCGACGGCTCCACGCGCGAGCGGGGGCCGGCCGTCGCGCAGGTACCGCGCGACATGGTGGGCGGCTTCCTCTCCCAGCGGCACGACGCGCTCCTTGCCGCCCTTCCCGTGAACGTGCACGGCTTCTCGCTCGAAGTCGACGTCGGCGAGATCGAGCCCCACGGCCTCGGCGCTCCGAAGGCCCCCGGAGTAGAGGAGCTCGAGAAGCGCCCGGTTTCGGAGCGCCAGGGGCGACTCGCCTGCGGCGAGCTCGAGCAGCTCCTCGATCTCGGCGACCTTGGGAGCGTCGGGGAGCCGCCGAGGGCGTCGCGGAGAGAGTGCCGCCTCGGGGACGGCCGCGGGCCCGGAGGTGAACCGGAGACAGGCACGGATCGCGGCCAGGCGCCGCGAGATCGACGCGGGAGCGAGGCGCCGGGGTCCTCGCCCCAGCTCGCCCACGTAGTCCGAGAGGAGGCGGGCGTCGACGGCATCGAGCCCGAGACCTTGTTCTTCCAGCCAGTCGGCGAAGGCGTGGAGATCGCTGCCATACGCGCGCCGGGTCGCGTCCGATAGACCTCCGCTCTTCAGGAAGCGGCCGATTGCCACGTCGGTGTCCACGGACCTGTATTCGCGTTCGCACCCGCCGCGCCTCCGGGGAGCCGCGTCCGGTGCGGACACTTGCGGAGTCCGGAGAATCGGCGTACGCTGAACGTATGACAGTTCAGATCCCAGTACGTATCCCAGACCGGGATGTGGAGCTTCTCGACGAGGCCGTCGCACGCGGGCGCTTCGCAAATCGGAGCGAGGCTCTGCGCGCTGGTCTCGCCATCGTGCTCCGCGAAGAGCGCGAGCGTGAGATCGAAGAGGCGTACCGCCGCGCCTACACGGAGCATCCGCAAGAGGACTGGATCGGCCAGGTTGGATTGTGGGCTCTGACCCAGATCGTCGCCGCCGAGGAAGAGGGACAAGAGCCGCTGTGAACCGAGGTGACGTCTACGACGCCGCTCTACCGATCGGGCCCCATCCTGTCGTCGTCGTCACGCGAGACAGTGCCATTCCCGTTCTGCGGAACGTCTGCGTCGCAGTTGTCACGAGCACGATTCGAGGCGCTCCCACGGAGGTTCCCGTGGGACGCGGCGAAGGCCTGAGCCGCGACTCGGTGGTCAACTGCGACGACCTCGTGACCACGACGAAGAGCGGCCTCGGTCGGCGGAGGGGCTCGCTCGGCCCGGAAGCCACGCATCGGCTCGACGAGGCTCTGAAGATCGCTCTCGGCCTGGACTGACGGCGGGCAGGCAGGCTTAGGGGATGCCGGGCCGCCGCTTCGAGTCCTTCGCCTCCGCCGAGGATCCGCCCGAGAGGCCCGCCGACCCCGCGGTGCGCAAGGCCAACCTCCGGCGGATCATCCGGCTCTTCGGGCCGTATCGGCGCCGTCTCGGTGCCGTCTGCGCGCTCATCGTCTTCTCCGCAGGCGTCGGCGTCATCTCGCCGTTCCTGCTCCGCGAGGTCCTCGATGTCGCGATCCCCGAGGAGAACGTCGGCCTGCTGACTGCGCTCGTGGCCGGCATGGTCGCGATCCCGATCGTCGCCGGCGTCATCGGCGTCTGGCAGACGCTGCTCTCGAACCAGGTCGGCCAGAGCGTGATGCACGACCTGCGCACTCAGGTCTACCGGCACCTCCAGCGCCTGTCCCTCGCCTTCTTCACGCGCACCCGCACCGGGGAGGTGCAGAGCCGCATCGCGAACGACATCGGCGGCATCGAGAACGTCGTCACGTCGACGGCGACCTCCGTGCTCGCCAACGTGACGACCGTGCTCGCGACCGTCGTCGCGATGGTGCTGCTCGACTGGCGGCTCGCGGCGTTCGCGCTAGCTCTCCTGCCGCTCTTCGTCTGGCTCACCAAGCGCGTTGGCGCCCAGCGGAAGAAGGTGACTGCGGAACGGCAGGCGTCGCTCGCGGACGTCTCCTCGATCGTGCAGGAGTCGCTCTCGGTCTCCGGGATCCTCCTCGGCAAGACGATGGGCCGCGCGGACGACCTCGCGGAACGATTCGAGGCCGAATCCGGGCGCCTTGCGGAGCTCGAGGTGCGGAGCCGCATGACCGGCCGCTGGATGATGGCCGCGATCCAGACGACGTTCGCCGTCATGCCCGCGCTCGTCTACTGGTTCGCCGGCTGGACCATCGCCCAGGGCTCCGAGACGATCACGATCGGAACACTGGTCGCGTTCACGACCCTGCAGACGAGGCTCTTCTTCCCGATCGGGAGCCTCCTCAGCGTCCAGCTCGAGGTACAGAGCTCGCTCGCGCTTTTCGACCGGATCTTCGAGTACCTCGACCACCGCGTCGAGATCGTCGAAGGGACGCGCGCGCTCGAGGAGCCGCGGGGAGAGGTGCGGCTCGACTCCGTCTGGTTCCGCTACGACGACGCGGCCTGGACGCTCCAGGACGTGACGTTCCTCGTTCCGCCGGGAACGAAGACCGCGCTCGTCGGCGAGACCGGCTCGGGGAAGACGACCTCGGCGTACCTCGTCGCGCGGCTCTATGACGCGACCCAGGGCACCGTCTCGATCGACGGCGTCGACATTCGTGACCTCACGTTCGACTCGCTGACGTCAGCAGTCGGCGTCGTCTCGCAGGAGACGTACCTCTTCCATGCCACGGTCCGCGACAACCTGCGCTTCGCCAAGCCGGACGCCACGGACGAGGAGATCGAGGAGGCCGCGCGAGCAGCGCAGATCCACGAGCTGATCGCGACGCTCCCCGAGGGCTACGACACGATGGTCGGCGAGCGCGGCTACCGCTTCTCGGGAGGCGAGAAGCAGCGGATGGCGATTGCGCGCACGATCCTCCGGAATCCGCCGGTGCTCGTGCTCGACGAGGCGACCTCTTCGCTCGACACGCAGACCGAGCGGCTCGTGCAGGAGGCGCTCGAGCGGCTCTCCGAGGGGCGGACCACGATCGCGATCGCGCATCGGCTCTCGACCGTGCGCGATGCGGACCAGATCGTCGTTCTCGACCGCGGTCGCATCGTCGAGGTCGGGACGTACGCGGAGCTGATCGCTGCCGGCGGACGCTTCGCTGCGCTCGCCGCCCGGGACGATGTGCTGCCGGACTCGATTCTCGCCGCGGGCGTACCATAAGGCCGTTTGTGTGACGACGACCTGACGAAGAAGGAGCTCGGATGATCGCGACGATTCCCGACCGCGGCTCCCTCGTGGGGCACGGAATCGCCGTGCGCGGGAGGATCTACTGGCAGCCCACGACCTCGCAGCTCTATGCGCACGCCCTCGCTCGGGGTGAGGCGCGACTCGCTGAAGGCGGTCCCCTCGTGGTCGACACGGGGGCCCACACGGGGCGCTCGCCGAAGGACAAGTTCATCGTCCGCGAGGCCGGCTCCGAGGGCCGGATCTGGTGGGGTGACGTGAATGCGGAGATCCCCGAGAGCTCCTTCGAGCGACTGCGGGAGAAGGTCACTGCACGTCTGGGCGAGAGCGACGTGTACGTCGTCGATGCGTTTGCCGGCGCGGATCCGGCGCACAAGATCGCCGTGCGTGTGATCACCGAGAGCCCGTGGCACGCGTTGTTCGCGAAGACGCTCTTCATCGATCCGACCGACGGCGAGCTCGAAGAGTTGGAGACGGATGCGCTCGTTCTCCACGCGCCGTCGGTCACGGCGGTGCCCGAGGAGGACGGGACACGCAGCGGCACGTTCGTCTGCCTCCATCCCTCACGCGCCGAGGTCCTGATCGGCGGGACGTACTACGCCGGAGAGATCAAGAAGTCGATCTTCACACTCATGAACGACCGGCTTCCACTCGAGGGCGTCTTCCCGATGCACTGCTCGGCCAATCTCGGCGCGAAAGAGAAGGTCGCCGTCTTCTTCGGGCTCTCGGGAACCGGGAAGACGACCCTCTCGGCCGACCCCGAGCGTTCCCTCATCGGCGACGACGAGCACGGCTGGGGCCACGAAGGAGTCTTCAACATCGAGGGTGGCTGCTACGCGAAGGTGATTCGCCTCTCGCCCGACGCGGAGCCCGAGATCTACCGGACGACTCGCACGTTCGGGACCGTGCTCGAGAACGTCGTCATGGACGAGCACGGCATCCTCGACCTGGACGACGACTCGAAGACGGAAAACACCCGCGCCGCGTACAAGCTCGAGCAGATCGCGCACGCGCTCCCGGAGAAGCAAGCGGGGCACCCGAGCGCAATCGTGATGTTGACGGCCGATGCGTTTGGCGTCCTGCCGCCGATCGCGCGGCTCACCCGCGACCAGGCGATGTACTGGTTCCTCTCCGGGTTCACGTCCAAGCTCGCCGGCACCGAGATCGGCGTCAAAGAGCCGCAGCCGACGTTCTCGACCTGTTTCGGAGCGCCCTTCCTGCCGCAGCCTCCAGCGGTCTACGCGGGGCTCCTCGGCCGCAAGCTGGACGAGCATCCTCACGTCGAGGTCTGGCTCGTCAACACGGGCTGGACGGGCGGCTCGTACGGCGAAGGCCGGCGCATGCCAATCAAGGCCACCCGAGACCTCCTGCATGCCGCGCTTTCCGGCAAGCTCGACAGCGTCGAGTACCGCGTCGATGACCTCTTCGGCCTCGAGGTGCCCGTCGAGGTCCCAGGTGTCGACCCGACGTTGCTGGACCCGCGCTCGACGTGGGCTGATCCGGCTGCGTACGACGCGAAGGCCCGTGAGCTCGCACAGATGTTCCGCGACAACTTCGAGCGCTTCGAAGACGTCGCGCCCGGCGTCGCCGCCGCCGGGCCCCGCGCGTAGCCTTGCTCTTGCGCTTGTGGCTCTGAGCCACAAGGTGTCTCCGATCTCCCCGGGACGTGTCTCCGATGTGTCCGGAACGTCAGGCATGTGTCCGGAACGATCTGTCAGGGATGTCTCCGGAATGCACAAGAGCGCGGCACCTCGGAGCTTGAGCGTTTCTTGAACGCGTCCACCGAGAGTTCGGGCGTCGATCAACGGAAGGAGAAACAGATGCGTCGAATCCACGCTGCGACTTCGGCAGGGCGTGCATGGATCAGCTCCGCAGCCCGTGTCGCATTCGCAGCTTGTGGGACTCGGCCGAGATTGATGCGGGGCATGCGTGTCGTGGTCGTCATGGCTCTCGGCCTCGTCGTCTCTGCCTTGGTCACGGCACTCGCGTCGGGCAGCCCCCCGTGGGGCGGTCCTCCGAGCGCGTGTGTCCCGCCCGGGCAGGGTCATGGTCCGCCTGGCGGGCAGTACGGCGGAGGTGGGCCCACGCCTCCGACCGATCAGTACACGCCGCCCGGAGCGGGAAGTGGACCTCCGGGTCAGCCGGCCGGCGTGCCGGCGAGCCAGTATGGATGCCCACCGGGCCTCCAGTACGGAGGTTCGCGCTGACCGAAGCGGTCGTCCCTGTCGAGCCTGGCTCCGCCGCGGCCCGACGGTCGGCGGCGGAAGCCAGGCTGAAGCGAGTGTGTGCGCAGGCTTCGCGCGCGGAGGCGCGCGCTGCCGCCGTTGGCTTCGGCGTTATCGTGCTTCCCGGATTCAACGACGGCGGGTACTACGCACGCTGGTGGGCTTGGATGGCGCTCGGTCTCGCCGCACTCGCCACGCTTCAGCTGATCCTCGGTCGTAGAGCCGCATTCGGCTCGCTGGAGTGGGTCTCGATCTCAGCGCTCGGCGCGCTCGTTCTGTGGATGCTCTTGTCTGCTTCGTGGGGTGTGCCCGGGACCGAGGCGATGCGCGAGGCTGGGCGTGGCCTCATGTATCTGATCGGCCTCGTCGCCTTTCTCCTGGTTGTCCAGGCAGGGGCCATTCGCGCATTTCTCGAGGGCATCCTGGCCGGGATCGTCGGGTTGATCTCGTACGGGCTGTACGACCGGCTCGCACGAGCTCACGTCCCGGATCCGTTCCAGGGGTCACTCCTGGCCGAACCGGTCGGATATGCGAATGCCCTGGGCGTGCTCGCCGCGATCGGCGTGCTCCTGGGAGTCGCGATGCTGTGGGGCGAGCAGCGCCGGTTTGGGAAGGGGCTCCTTGTGGTGGCTGCGGGCGTTTGCGGCATCGGGCTCGTTCTGACGTCCAGTCGCGGTGCATGGGTCTCCACCGCGGTCGGGATCGCCGTGCTCGGTGTCCTGCGCCCGCGCCGCAGGAGCATCTTCCGTCGCGGCCGCGTGTTCGCCCTTGGCGCGATCGTCTTCGTCGTCGTCGGACTATGGGTGGCGGCCTCGGCGCCGCTGCCCGCGATGGGCGACAGGCCGTCGTTTTGGCGCGTCGCACTCGAGGACGCCGGCATGCACCCACTCCTCGGATCCGGCGCAGGGAGCTTCGACGACGTTTGGATCGCGCACCGGCCCATTGCTGCCAACGTGCGCGACGCGCACAGCCTCTACCTCGAGGTGCTGGCCGAGCTCGGCCCGGTCGGGCTGGCGCTCCTGCTCGCGATGCTCGCTGCGCCGCTCGTTGGGGCCGCGCGCGCACGTGGCACGCCGGTGGTTGCCGCCGCAGCTGCCGGGTACTCGGCGTACCTCGTCCATGCTGGACTCGATTGGGACTGGGAGTACCCGGTGGTGACTCTTGCTGGTCTCGCCTGCGGCGCCGGCTTGCTCATCGCGGCGCGCCCTCGCACCGAACCATGGTCGAATGAAGGCGCAGAACGATCTGTCAGGGATGTCTCCGGAATGCACAGAAACGTGTGTTCGCTGATCTTGAGCGAATCTTGAGTGCGGTCCCAGACGATGGGGTGCGATTCGTACCCCGATAAGGAGGGGATCATGAGGAAGACCGCTACGATCGTCGCTCTCGTCGCAATGCTCGTGGCGATGCTTGCGATCCTCAGCGGTACTGGAGCCGCCGGACAGTCGGTCTCCGTAGCGAGGTATCAGTACGGAGGCCCTAGCAATGCAGGCGGCCAGAACGGCCGCATCGTGTTCCAAACGAACCGGGATGGCAACGAGGAGATCTACACCATGAACGCCGATGGCACGAGTCGCGTCAATCTGACACGGCATCAGGGTGGGGACGTCGATCCGCACTGGTCGGCTGACGGTCATCGGATCGTCTTCGCCTCGAACCGCGACGACGACAGCAACTTCGAGATCTTCACGATGAACGACGACGGCAGCGGAGTCTCGCAGCTGACGTCCACTTTCGACATCAATCGATGGCCGAGCTGGACCAACGGCGGCCGGATCCTGTTTCACAGGGGCACGTTCCCGAACCGCGATGTCTATCTGATGAACGCGGACGGAACCGGCGAGGTGAACCTCTCGCCGGGTCCGCAGGACAGCGCATGGGCAGCAGCAGCTCCCCGAGGGCCCTCGATCGCGTTCAGCCGCTACACCGACGCTGAAGGCCAGCGTCTCTACACGATGAACACGATCTCGGGTGTCACGAACCTGGTGACCCCGGCTCCGCGCGAGCTGGCGGACGTTCAGGCGAACTGGTCTCCGAACGGGAACGACCTCGTCTTCGTCCGGCTCGGCGACACCGGCAGTGAGCTGTTCGTCGTGCACAAGGACGGCACCGGCCTCACGCAGCTCACGAACACGTCGGGTCGGCTGGAGGGCCAGCCCGGCTTCTCACCCGACGGCGAGAAGGTCGTCTTCGCGGCCTGTCGTGGGCGCGGCACCGCAAACCAGCACTGCGCCAACTACATCATGAATACCGACGGCACCGGTGAGATGGAGGTCTCCACGCCGCGCATCCCGTATCTCGACACGTTCAGTGACACACGCATCGACCCGTTCTGGTCGAGCGGTACGTTCAACGGCACGGGGCCCACCATCACCGAAGCAAGTGGGCGGCTCGAGATCGACGTCCCTAGCTCCACTGAGAACGGCCCGGCCGGCTACGCGACCTCGGATGCTCTCTCTGCTTGCCGGCTGACGGGAGACTTCGACATCCAGATCGACTATGAGCTCCTCGCGTGGCCGTCGCTGGACCTCGGTGTCAACGGTGTCAACCTAAACTTCGGGGTGAACTTCACGCACACGCTCTTCGTGCACAACGCGAGCGGAACCACCGGTATCTCCACCTACTTCCCCGACCCGGCGGCGAACGTCTTCGCGCCGTTTGGTGATACGAGCGGCGGGCTCCGGCTCGTGCGCTCTGGGGAGACCTTGACCGGGTACTACCGGAGCGGCGGAAGCTGGATTCCACTGCTCAGCGTGCCCTTCACCGTCCCCGAGGCGTTCGTGCAGCTCTCCATCTTCACGAACGACCCCCCGGACAGCCACGACGACATCAAGGTTGCGTTCGACAACTTCCGGATCAGCAGCGGCGCAATCAGCTGTCCGTCAGGGTGGTACGACAGCGCTCCCGACTGGCAGCCGATCGTCGAGTAGCCGTCGCTACGACCGCAGATAGGCGAGCACCGCCAGCACACGGCGGTGCTCGTCCGTCGCGGGCATGAGGCCGAGCTTCCCGAAGATCGAGTTCACGTGCGTCTCGACGGTCTTCGGGCTGATGAAGAGCTTCTCGCAGATACCGCGGTTCGAGAGCCCCTGCGCCATGAGTTCGAGCACCTCGCGCTCGCGCGGCGTCAGCTCCTCGAGCGGATCGTTTTCGCGGCGTCGGCCGACGAGCTGGCCGATGACCTCCGGGTCGATCGCCGTCCCACCACGACCGACGCGCCGTACGGCCTCGAGGAAGTCGTCGATCTCGAGCACACGGTCCTTGAGCAGGTAACCGAAGCCCTCCGGCCGCTCGCTGAAGAGCCGCATCGCGTGCGCAGCCTCGATCACCTGCGACAGCACGAGCACCGCCACGTCCGGCTGCTCCGCGCGGATCTCGACCGCCGCCCGCGCACCCTCGTCGGTATGCGTCGGCGGCATGCGGACGTCCACGATCGCGATGTCCGGCTTGAAGCGCCGCACGGCCTGCCGCAGCTCGTCGGCGTTCGCGGCCTGCGCGACGACCTCGAAGCCGCCGTCCGAGAGCACGCGGGCGAGCCCCTCGCGAAGGAGGACGGAATCGTCTGCGATCACGACGCGCACGGAATCTCCCCAGTGATTCTCGTTCCCGAGCCGGCTGGGCTCTCGACCCGGAGGCGACCGCCCAGTGCCTCGACGCGGTCGGTTAGACCTCTCAGCCCGGATCCGTTCTGAGCCGCCGCACCGCCGACGCCGTCGTCTGAGATCTCGACGACGAGCAGCTCGCCGGCATGAGTTGCGCGAATCGACGCCCTGGTAGCGCCGGCGTGCTTGGCGACGTTCGCGAGACCCTCCGAGGCCACGAAGTAGGCCGTTGCCTCGATCTCCGGCGAGAAGCGCTCCTGCGTGGCGTCCACGGAGACCGGAATCGGCGACCGTCCCGCGAGCGACTCGAGCGCGGCTGCAAGACCGCCCTGAACGAGGATCCCCGGGTGGATGCCTTGCGCGAGCTCGCGCAGCTCCTCGACCGCCACCTGGAGCTCGTCGGCCGCTGACGCGAGCAGGCCCTCGAACTCGGGATCGAGATCCTCGCCGAGCCGACGTTGGGCGCTCCGCAGCTCGAGGGCGAGCGCGACGAGCCGCTGCTGGGCGCCGTCGTGGATGTCGCGCTCGATGCGCCGGCGCTCCTCGTCTGCCGCCGTGACGATGCGTGTTCGGGACTCCTTCACTTTCTCGAGCTGCGCGCGCACCTCGGCGTGCAGGCGCGCGTTCTGGAGCGCGAGCCGCGCTGCCGCCGCGACACCCTCCACCAGCTTCGGCTCCTCGCGCAGGGTCGGGTCGTGAACAAGCACGGCGAGAGGCTCTCCGTCTTGCTCGAGCCGCGTAACCGCGCGCCTCGGCCCATCGTCGGGCACCTCGAACGGGTCGCCGTCGGAGCTCACGAACTCGCGTCGCTCGGGGAGCCAGAACGCCACCTCGAGAGTCGGATCCTCCAGAGCACGCGCCAGCTCGTCCCGAAGCTCCCCCGCGGAGCTCCCCTCGAGATGGACGACGAGCTCTCCGACGTGCACTCGGGCGAGCCGAGCGCGGAGAAGGCCTGCGAGGAGCGCCATCGGAAGTGCCGTCAGCCCGATGATCTGCCACCAGAAGAGGTCGTACGTGATGCCGGGCGGCGACTCGGCGAACGTGAGGGTTCCGTTGAGCAGGGCCCACAACGCCGCGACGACGGCCGCGAGGAGGAGCGGAGCCAGCACCCGGCGGGCTCTCGGTGTCGCGCGCATGAGCTTTCGGACGACGAGCAGGACGAACGCGCTCGCCAGCACGCCGTACGCAATGACCCCGTACGCGTCCTGCAGCTGCCCGACCAGATCGGCGTCGCCCGAGACCAGGAGCAGGCTCTCGCGGAGGAACGGGTCGAAGTAGCGGAGCCGCTCGGTGGCGTCGTACGTGAGCAGGATCGCGAGCGGGAACGCCAGAGCAACGGTGTACGCGACTGCGAGAAACGTCTTCTCGAGGCGGTCGGTCACGCGGCCGGAGGGGTAGGCAAGGGCGACGTGTGTGTAGAGCACGTAGCCGAGCTCACCGACCAGGAAGAACACCGTGAACTCGAGCGAGTCATGGCTGTATCGGAACTGGCGGGCGAGGAGCGCGAAGCACGTCGCCACCATCAGCGGGCCGAGCCTGTTGCCCGGCCTTCGGAGCCAGGCGATGAGCCCCGCCGCGAGGAACGACCAGGCGGCGACGACGGTGGCCATCGATCGGAGCGGCGTCGTGAGCGGCTCCGGGAGGTTGTCGACCTGAACCTGGTACGCGAGGACGCCGAGGACGACGCCGGCAACCGCCAGTAGCGCGAGGGTAATTCGCGTTGCCCGCTCGGTCATCTCGTTCTGATCGTCACAGATCGAGGCCGCCGACACCACCGGGAAGACCCGGGGGCGAAGACCAGGGCATACGCGGAGAGAAGTCCAAGGCCAGCCCGGTTTCTGCAACGCCGCACCGGGCCTAGCCTCGGCGCATGACGAATCTCACCCCATACACGTGGCTTCGCGGCGCTCCGATGAGCGCCCACAGCAACAAGCGCCTCGCGCGGAAAGCCGCCGAAGTGGCACTCGCTCTCCTGGTTGCCGCAGCTCTCACGGGCGCGTGGCTCGCGTTCTTCACGTTCGTCCCGCTCGACTTCACCCCGCCGAGGGTCCGATGAACAGCGTTCTCGTCAACGACGTCCACTCGCGGCTCAACGAGACCGCGGTCGACGAGGTCGTCCCGGTCGGCTCGCTCGAGGAGATCGGCGCCGCGCTCGATCGCGCTCGCCGCGCCGCCACGCCGATCTCGATCGCCGGCGGTCGCCACGCGATGGGCGGCCAGCAGTTCTGCTCGGGCGGTGTCCTACTCGATACGCGACGGCTCTCGTCGATGCTCTCAATGGACGAGGAGCGCGGTCTGGTCGAGGTCGAGGCCGGCATCCAGTGGCCGGCGCTGATCGACGCGCTCGCCGGCAGCTCCTGGACGATTCGCCAGAAGCAGACAGGCGCCGACGACCTCTCGATCGGCGGCGCGGTGTCGGCGAACGTACACGGACGCGGGCTTACGTATCGCCCGTTCATCGCGGACATCGAGCGCCTCGTGGTGGTCGGGCCCGACGGCGTCGTGCGCCCCTGCTCGCGGGACGAGAACGAAGACCTCTTCCGCCTCGTCTGCGGCGGCTACGGGCTCTTCGGCGTCGTCTACTCGGCCGCGCTCCGGCTCGATCGCCAGCGCAAGGTCGAGCGGGTCGTGCGGCTGGCAGAGGCCGATGAGCTCGAGGATCTCTTCGAGCAGCGGATCAACGAGGGCTATCTCTACGGCGATTTCCAGTTCGAGATCGATCCCGCCTCGCCGCGCTTCCTCCAGCACGGCGTGTTCTCCTGCTACCGGCCCGTCGCCGACGACACGCCGCTCGGCGCGGCGACGAAGCTGACGGCGGAGGACTGGAACACGCTCCTCCACCTCGCGCACACGGACAAGGCGCGCGCGTTCGAGCTCTACACGGCGCACTACCTCGCGACCTC
>Ga0209640_10000073_pt1 | contig 59633 bp, 108 predicted proteins | sample RifCSP10_1_FD_184018 | JGI IMG/M metagenome (GOLD analysis project Ga0209640, IMG submission 184018) | Soil microbial communities from Rifle, Colorado - Rifle CSP2_sed 10_1 (SPAdes) (version 2) | ecosystem: Environmental > Terrestrial > Deep subsurface > Rock core/Sediment | place: Rifle...
ATGCAATGTGGTGACCTAATTATCTAAGGTGCGGGCGTTAACAGTGTTGACCGTAAATAAAACGATGATCGAGTTAATAGCGATGGAATCGGTCGCCGTAGAGATGCCAGCGCGGGCGCCGGTGAGGCTGTTCCATTACTATCTGGACAAGCTCGGCGTCAACCGGGTGGCAGTGTTCAAGACCGTCAAGTATGCCGGCATTAGGTATGACCGGGTAGTCGCAGCTCGACGGCTGTTTGACAAAGACGTTGCGCGCGGAAACGGCTATATGTACGACGTATGAAGCTATTGACCTACCTCTTCAAAGTAGCTACAGATAGCCACCAGGAGGGCAAGGCGATGATTAAAACGATTCTGGCGGTATCCCTAGCTGTATTCCTGGCTGGCTGTACGGTGGTTATGGTTCACCCAAAAACAGGGGAAAGGGTTGTTTGCAAGAGCGGGCGAGGCCATCCTTTGATTTTGTATATTCAGGCTTCCGACTGCGCTAATCAGTACGAGGCGTTGGGCTTTGTTCGAGCCGGGAATCTGACGCCTCAGCAAGCGGCCATGGTTTCAAAGCCAACAGCGCAGAGAGTCGAGCAGGATATTACGATCAGGCAGGAAAGGGTTAAGTCACCTAGCCCATAATGCTCGCCGCTGAACCGCAAGAAACCATCATTCGATATTGGCCCGGTCCCACGGCGAGGCTGGCACATCAAGGCAGACTCAGGGTCCGTTACGCCTGGGGTCCCATCCGTACCGGCAAGTCGGTCTGGCTTTGTTGGCGGTTCTATTATTGTGCTGTCAGGGCTGCCAAGCTTGGCATCGGGCTCAAGGGTGTTATTCTCCGTGATACATATCGGAATCTCAAAGACACCACACTGGACACCTGGGACACCTGGTTTGCCGCGTTGTGCGAGACTACGGAGTCCACGCCACGCACGGTTAAGCTTCACCTGCCGGACACGGACATTACCTCGGAGCTTCAATTCCGGCATGGGCAGACAGCCGCCGAGGCATCGAACTTTCTCAGCCGTGGGGTTGGCTGGATCGGTCTGGAAGAGATAGCGCCAGCCTTTACCCCTTCCGGCATCATGTCACCGGGTATCGCCGAGGAAGTATTCAACATGGCGCTCACTCGGTTGGAGCAGGCCGGCATCGACGACCCAGAACTGTGCATGACATCCAACCCGCCACCGATACCGCACTGGGCATCGAAGCGATTGATTGACGTTGCGCCCGACAAGCTCAAGGAGCAGAATTGGGCGCATTACTGGTTCCCGCCCGAGGAGAACCAAGCTAATATCCGGCCCGGCTTCTACGAAGAGCTGCTGAAAATTCTTCCTGAAGACATGGCGAAGCGTTTCATCAAGGGCGAGCGCGTTGCGATGTATCCAGGTCTTCCTGTATTTCAGAAAGACTTTAGCGAGAGAATGCACGTCGTTGATGGTCTCAAGCCTATCCACGGGCTCCCGTTGATTCTGTGTGTTGACAGTTCGGGCTGGACACCTGCAGCGCTATTCACTCAGGTCGATCACAAGGGGCGATGGCTCTGGCTTCGGGAGCTTCAGGGCGGCTATGTCGACGGCAAGCTGGCTGAGCAGGTAGGCCCGGTGAGATTTGCCGACGAGTGCAAGACGATCGCGAAGGAGCATTTTCCGGGGTTCATGTTTAAGACTGGTTGGGGTGATCCGTTCGCGCTAACCGCCAAGGCGTCGACGGGGCCGAACAAGAGCGATGAAAAGTCATGGCAGGATATTTTCAAGGCGCAGGGGTTCAATCTTCTGCCGGGAATCCCGTCGATTACAGACCGCATTGAAGGTGTCAGGGAGCGGCTGGTTAAAATTGTCGAAGGTGTGCCAGGTATCCAAATCAACAAGCAGGGTTGCCCGTTATCAATCGAGGCGCTGTCGGGTGGATACCGTTGGGGCATGGATCAAACGGCGAATAGGATAACCGGAGCAGAGCCGATAAAGGATTCCTTCAGTCACACCATGGACGCCGCAGGCCACGCAGCAAGGAAGATTTTTCCGCTTGTGGTTCAGTGGCAAGACAAGAACAAGCCGGCGCCGCGGATACCGCCAAGCGCGATGGCGAGTTAAAAATGACACCGTCCGAGTTTCTTAAAATTAAGGTTGCAATGGAACAGGTCATTACAGACGCACGTAAGAAAATATACGATTCGCGCGTGCTGACGGAAGGTACTCCGCCTCCCCGAAACCGCAGACCTGCCACGCCGAGAGATATAATTATTGGCTCTATAATCTGGCATGAGCGTGATCGGGATTACGGTGGGGACTTTTGGAATATAGTGGAGGAAGTGTTACGACCAGGTGACGCATTCAAGGCTTACAATGCCGATGACGGCTGCCGATATGGGTTAGATGGTGCGTACATCGATATTGACTAACCCCTAAAAGTGGAACAAGGTAGAGCAAAATGAACTACCCCCAAGCAGTCGGAGGTTCAATGGATGAAGATAAACTCTGTCTCAACGGCGATCGCGCCAAGCCCTTTATGAAAAAGCGCATTGGCGATAGGTGTCCGATTACTCTTGATGCCGTGCTTATTGGCATCGGTATGAGGCCCGATTATTCAGGACCGGAGCCGAAGAAGGGCAAGCGACCGGAGAAACCTTACGTTGAGTTTGTTCTTCGCTCGGTTAACGGAAAATCGGATAAGGCAGACGGCGACGAGCCCGATTACAAAAACATGAGCAGCGACGACTTCGAAAAGGACGTTGCGAAAAAGAAAGGCTACCATGGCTAGAAAAACCGAATCGTCCGAAGAATCGGAACCGACGGCGCTACCCGGCGAGATCAATCATTCCCTCGGGGTTCCCGTCTCGCTGTTCGCCTTTCAGGTTCCCGATTCCGACCTGCCAGTTTTCATGTTTGAGGTTGACGTGAACGGGAAAACCTATCGGAGCGACCCCATAGCGGGGCCTGCCGATCTAAATGAAGCTCGGGCGGCACTACTGAGCGCGGCTAAGGCTGTCATTGCGGGATCGGTCAATACCGGTGGCTAACAAGCCCATTCCCGACGAGACCGTTATGGTGTTAAAGCAGCGTGTTGAGTTAATCGCTCAACACAGTACTGCCGAAGAAAATGCGGCGATGGCCGATTATCTGGTTCGCAAAGAAGGTGCCGATCCGTCTATCTTGGATCGCGAATTTCAAGATACCTGGACTTACGGCTGGAAGGTCAGGCTGGGTAAGGATCAGTATGGCGACTTTGTTACCATGACAGACCCTGAGTTTGAATATGCTAGGGGCATTTTGCTCGAACAGGCAAAAATTGTTATAGATCGAATTCAACGCGGTCTTGTTAATGATAAAGCCGATGTCTAAACCCACTCCGATCCGTCGCGCTCGCAGTGTCGTCACGCCCAAGCGCGATCCTAACATGGATACCATCGCGCAGACGATTGATACCATGGAGGGGAAAAACAATCCGCTCAAGCGTGATCTCCCCGCCATGGATCAGGGGCAAGCCATGCAATCACTGATTCTCGTCACTTCCAAAGAGCCGTGCTATCTCTGTCATGGAGTTCCGCACGCGGTAAAGATATATCGGGTGCCCAACGGTCTCAATATCCTCGGCCAACGGCTAATTCTTTACACGCTCTGTTTCGACTGCATTGCGGATGTCACGAGCAAGGGGAAAGTGGAATACAAATTGGTCAAGCATCTCCAGACCGAAAATGGAATGGCGAATTGATGCCTAAAGACATGAAAGGCGTCATGAAAGAGTACAAAGCCGGCACTCTTCACAGCGGCAAGGGCGGCAAGGTAGTTAAAAAGCGCAGTCAGGCCCTAGCCATCGGTATGAGCTACCAGCGCAAGGGTAAGAAGAAACGACACTTGGAAGATTATTAATGCGTCTTAAAACCCTCATAGAATTGCGTCGTCATATCCGGGCCATCGATATTGTCCTGAAGGATGAGATTGACCATGAGAAGGTCGATAGTAAGCTAAATATCCCTTCTCCTGGCGTTGGTTCCATGAGAGAATGGTGCGGGCATCCGACTTGCGATCCGTTGATACCATGCCGGCATGCGGAAAGGTATCAAGAGTTGGCGAGGGCGGCAAAATGAGTAAGAAGGAAATACTTGATCAAGCCGTGAAACTTGCGACCGAGGGCTGGGCCATGCCAAGTCTAGAAGGAATCTCTACTAAGCCATCGCCCGAACATTGGACGAATTGCGGACAAGACAGGCTAGCTTGGACGATAATAAATCGAATTCTCGAACCCGGTGAATCTAGTATTGGTTTGGCAAGTCCATTGCCAGATATCAGCTATGATGTGCGATCCGAGGCAATACCCGCCTCTGCATGGATAGAAGTTCCGGCGCATCGCATCCTGGTCGTGTCCTATGCTTTTTTTCAGACCGACTTTGACAAGATCGGTCACAACGGCGAGGTTCTTTCCCAATGCCAAGAAGGCGGAATAGCCTTTCTCGTACGCAAAAAAGACGGTCGTAGATTTAGGGCAGCCAAGTTTGTTCCCCGGTGGGAATGTGAAGAAATTGCCAAGAGTGAAGTCGTGGCGCCGGTGTGCCTAGAGGAAATTTAATGGACACACGATTTATTGAAATGCGCCGAATAGATACTGCCGTTGCCGTGTGCCGACATATCTGGAAACAGCTCCCCGACAATTCCAACTGGCCGCGTGATGAGCATTTTCGATGCTCTATTTGCGGGCTAACTGAGGTTGTCTCGGGTCATTCTACTATCAAGGAGTCGTATGTTGGCGCTAACCTCTAGGCAGGCAACGGTTATCAAGTATCGAGCCAATGGGCTTATTTATCGTGAAATTGCTACGCGCCTTGGAATATCGGTCAAAAGAGTCGGGCAACTCAACCGAATCGCGCGTGACAAAATTGAGAGAATGGAAAGTGGAACAATTTTGAGCCATCCAGTGTTTTGCATTCCAGATATAGGCATGCGATTACAGAATTGCATCGCCAATCTGGGTAATATCGAGCGCGGATCGTGGCAAGCGTATGAGGTAAGTGAAACAATAAAGCGTATTAGTTTGGAAGATGCTAGAGACGCTATTGGTTGCGGAATAAAAACTATCGCCGCGCTTAGAGTCTTGAAAAAGTCGTATGGAATAAAAATTGATTCAGCCAGTACGCTCACACGCGAACTTGCCGAATCGATGGCAGAACATGCGATTATTAAGCAAATGGAAGAAATTTAATGGATGCAAGCCTGGCGAGAGTTTGGATAGGCCCGTCGTTTAGGGGTGAAGGCATCGGTAGGCTGTCCGCTAAGTATCGCTACAGGGAAGCGCGGAGCAAGGAGCGATATTTAAAACGCGATGATGCCATAAAGGTGTCATGTATGCCGCTTCCCGGTATAATTGGCAGGTATTGTCATATTAAATTTATAGAATCGAGGTAGTCTCCCCCTAAAAAGGGTCCACATCTAACATGAAGTAGTGCCTCTCAACATCGATCCTCGCGAGTTAGTATCTCTCCAGAAGGGCCGTCCCGCCTTCCGCGGTCGCGGTGCCCGTGAAAAAAATGAGAAGTTGGAATCTCAGGGCTCCGAAGTCGTCGATCAGATAACGAAAATCCGCGACTGCACGCAATCCAACTACAAGACTACGACCCTCTGGCGCGATGCCGGCGTAGAGTCCTACAACTTCATTGAAAATAAACAGTGGGACGAAAAAGACCTTGAATACTTAAAAAAGCAAGGCCGTCCCGCGATGACCTTCAACAAAATTCTGCCTCAAGTCCGTTTACTCAGCGGCATGGAGCGCCAGAACCGGGAAGAACTCCGCGTATTCCCGCGCGAGGGCTCCGACACTCAAGATGCCGACGTAATGACAGGGCTGGTCAAATACTGTCTTGATGAAAACCTTGCTCCTTGGCAGCTTACCCGCAAGTCGAACGATGTTTATATCTGTGGCCGAGGTTGGATTAAAACCGACATCAGCTACGATGAGAACATCAACGGTGACTGTACCATCCAACGTCTAAACCCATTTCGGATATTTTGGGATACGATGTCAGATGATTGGTCCGGGGCTGACATGCGATGGGTACAAGACTCCCCGTGGATGACCGAGGATGAAGCGAAAGAGCTTTGGCCCGAGTTTGCCGACATTATAAAAATAGGCGATTGGCTTTCCGGTAGCACTCCGTTTTTAGTGTCCGGAGTACAGACGGGCGATAAAAACTGGGAGGATAAACTTTTTCTCGATGTCGAGACTAAACGGGTCCGGTGCCTCGAACATTGGTACAAGATTCGCCAACCTATCCTTTTGGCCGTGAATGCGTCTACCGGCGATATTAGGAACGCCGAGGATGAAAGTTTCGTAAAAGAATTGGAGGGGTTGAGCGGCCAACAGAGGGGTGCTTTTCGGTTCGTTCGCCAGAACAAGACCATTATTCGCGTTGCCACCGTGATGAACTGGATAATCGTCCAGGACAAGCCCAGCCCCTTCAAGCATAACAATTTGCCGATCATTCCTTACATCGGTTTACAGTTTATGGGAGAGCCGAACGGGTTAGTAGAGTATCTCAAAGATCCTCAAAGGCTCGGTAATAAGTCCATTTCTCAAACCCTGAATCATCTTAACCGATCGGCGAATAGCGGCTGGTTGAATAAAAGCGGAACGGGAGCGAATCATCAACAGTTGGAACAATTCGGGTCTGCTGCTGGCGTTGTAATTGAATATGAGGAAGTAATGCCGGACAGGATTGAACCGGCTAGGTTGGATTCCGGTCACATGACACTAGCTCAGGCCAGTGATGGGCTGATTCGGGAAATCTCCCTTTTGAATTCTGAGCTGTCGGGGCTGGGCACGCAAAAAACCGTATCAGGCAGAGCAATAGAGGCTAGACAGCGCGGCGGCATGACCGGCAACGAAGACTTTTTCGACAACATGCTTTTGGGCGACAAGATCCTCGGTTATCAACTTATCTCTAACATCCAACAGACCTACACCCAGGCGAGAATTATCCGCATCCTCGGCGCGCAGAGCGTGAGAAATTCCGATGAGTTGGGCGCGAAGATGTACATGGAGCTGAAAAACGATACTGATAAACTCTTTCAAGTCGTGGATCGTTGCTTAAAGGCAGAATATGATTATGTGGTTGATCGCTCGCCGCAGTCCGTGACGATCCGACTGGCTCAGTTTGAAACATTGTTAAAAGCGGCGAAGGATTTTCCAGGGTCTATCCCCCCGGATGTGATCGTGGACATGTCGGACTATCCCGAGAATGCGAAATCGCGAATCAAGCAACATCTACAGAAAATTCAGCAAATGGAAGACATGGCGAAACAGGTCGGTATGGGTAGCGGGGTTGCTTTACCGCCGGTTCAATAGTACAAGGAGATCAATATGATAACTCCGATTCGTTGGTTTCTAACATATAGACGGGAGCGTAGACTTCGCAATCTTAAGGTCAGCATTGCGGGACTAAACAGGCTTCGCCAACAAGTGAACGCGCTAGCTGAATATCACGGCGGCACATCAATCCGCGATTGTGACATTCTGAGAAATACAGCCAAGCAACTCGGAGAGGCCGAAGAGTTGCTGAAATTGGAATTGGGAAACTAACAATGAGCGATGCGGTGTTGAACACGGATAAACAAATTTGGCGTAAACCTCCGGGTGATTATTACCAGCCGAGTATCCATGTCACACAAGGCAACGGGGTCGGAATTAATGTCGGCGGTCACGTCATAGTTGCGCCTGTAGAAGACTGGCATCAGGCCGGGGAAACCTTTTTCTGCGTAGATCCTAGGTTACCATGGTGGCGCTGGAAACTCGCGATGTGGCTTCTTGCCAGGCGGCCAGTAAAAAATAAAGAGATTCGTGAGAGGGGGCAATATGCTCAGATTTATTAATGGCGAATTGGTTTTCATAGAACCGCTCTTGAGCGCTCAAGCCGACGAGGGCAACGACGATCAGGGCGGCGGTGGCACCGATGCTGGGGCCGATGATGCCGGGGACCAGGGCGCAGCAGACGACAAGGGCGATGAAGGCGGAGGCGACGTTGGCAAGACAGACAATACCGGGAAAGATGCTGGAAGCCAAGCTAAACCGGATTGGCGCGTCGAGAAGTACGGGGAGGACTACGAGAACAGCGTAGCATACTGGAAAGATACCTCCAGCTATTGGCGCGGCGAGACGGACAAGGAAAAAAAGAAACGCCAAGGTAAGGCACCTCTCGAAGACTTCAAGGCCGCCGATACCACGGTAAAACCTGCCGGGACTAACGGCAAAGAAACTATGAAGGCTGGTACCGAAGGCGAGCCGGAATTTAAAACCGTTCAAGACCTGCTTGAACACGTCAAGAAAAATCAGGAGCAATTCTTTGAATCGAAATTTACCGAACGTTTAACCGAGCGCGAACGGGAGAATAACTTTCGTAGCGCCATGCAGAGAGCGAGAAAAGAACAAACGGGAGACCCGGAAAACGGGATTCCGTCCTTTGCGGAACTGGAGCAAGACGTTCTGATTCCGTTGGTAGAGAGTAACCCGAAAGTGCTGACGCTACTCAAGGAATTGGGCGGCGACCCGGCGGAAAACGCTTATACGCTCGCAATCGTGGTCAAGAGCCGCAATATGGACGGCTTGAAGGCCATGTTCGAGCGCAGGGGTCGTGAGCAGTTCGCCAAGAAACTTGATGATGTCAGTAAAGAGGCCGTGCGCGTCAAAGGGGGTCGAACCGGCCCGACGACTACGAAGATCGGCCCGGATGATATTTGGAAAATGTCGTCCGAGGAATTCGAAAAGCACGTAGCCAAGGAAACGGGTAGAGCCTAGTCGAAAGACTTTTATCTTTGGCTCGCGGTGGCTTGCCTACCGCTTCCCTTAGATAGAACCCAGATACGGTTGTCTCGGCAACCTACTCTGGGAACTAAAATCTAATTCCGAAAAACCAGCCCGCCTCTTTTGAGGTTTCCTGGAAATGTTTCCCGTGAAACACGAAAGGAAATCTCGTCATGCCGACTTCATTATATGCGACGATGGAAGCCACCGATCAGGCATTTTATGATCGGAAACTTCTCGAACGTGCCTTGCCGGAATTGGTTCACACCCATTTCGGTCAGGACAGACCACTTAAAGACAAAAGCACAAAATCAATCATCTTCCGGCGCTGGGAATCGCTGAGTCCGAACACGGTCGCGCTCATTGAAAGTATCACCCCGCTCGGAACTTCCCTGTCAAAGACCGACATCACGGCAACCGTGGCCCAATATGGCGACTATGTTACCGTATCGGACATTCTCACCTGGACTTCTCGCGATGAGGTTCTGAACGAAGCCGCTGATGTTTTGGGTGAACAGGAAGGTCAATCCCTCGACCAGGTCTGCCGCGACATCATAGTCGCTGGGACTTCGGTGTTTTGCGCCACGGACGATTCAGGTGCAACCGGTACGACTCGGACCGACGTTGATGGACTCATCAACGCAGTGGCGATGAACAAGGTTCTACGGTTTCTGCAGAACGGTAATACCAAGCCATTCACCAAGCTCATCAAGCCGGGAACCGGAATCGGGACTCAGGGCATTCTGCCTGCGTTCTGGTCAATCGTTGCCCCAAATACGTTCTACTCACTCCGCGCCGTGTCGGGATTCGTATCGGTGAAGGATTACCCGGCGCAGCAGGAAGTCATGCCGTCCGAAGTCGGGTCGTATCGCGAGGCTCGGTTTGTGATGACGACTTTCGCAAAGGTGTTCATCGACGCTGGGGCCAACGTGGCCTCTGGTCATCAGAGCACGGGCACCGTCAAGGAAGATGTCTTCGCTACCCTGTTCATGGGGATGAACGCCTACGGTAAGGTGCCACTGACTGCGCACGCAACCGAGATGATCACCAAGCCGCTCGGGAGCGCGGGCACTGCCGACCCTTTGAACCAGCGTTCGACCGTAGGCTGGAAGGCAGCGCAGACGTTCAAACTATTGAACAACGCTTTCATCAGCAGGCTTGAACACGGAGTGTTAGCGTAAATCTAGTGGCTTCGCTTGCTTTTGTTACGCGCCGATCATGGCAGGAAATTAAAAAACCAGTTGGAGGGTTTTAAAATGAGACAGTATATTTATTTGTTAGTTTTAACCGCTGTCAGCATTATCGTTGATTCGTATCTCAATCAATGGCTGGGCTCGGCTGGCGTAGTTCTGGCCGTTACAGGTACGGGCGTGTCTCAACTTGCAGAGTGGGACGTTAAAGGCGGTCTTATGCAGTGGTGGACAGGGACCGTTGACCCAGGTTCGATTGCTGCGGCCGCCCAGGAAATTGAGACCTTTACGATTCCAGGGGCAACGGCAGGTGATCCGGTATGGGCGTCCTTAGAAGCGCCCGTAGCGAACTTGAATATTCAGGGAGCTAAAGTGACCGGTACCGACGTGGTTTCGGTTTATCTTGGATGCAATTACGGAGTGACAACAGCCGTGGATTCGACAGCCGTGGTTGTGCAGATGATGGTGCTAAAGCGGGCCATCGCCAGCAGCTAAGATGAAACTGGGTATCGGCATCCCGTATCGCAGCAGCATCAAAGTAGTAACGATGATGAGCTTGATTGTCGCGGTGCAGCGGCTCGGCGAAGGCGCGGAGATTTTTTTCTGCGCCAAGCCGGGCGCGTTAGTACACTGGAACCGTGAAGAGATTTTTGAAATTGCACGGCTGGCGGGATGCACGCACCTTTTGTTTCTCGATACTGACATGAAATTCCCGGCTGTCACGTTTCAAAAGCTGCTCGACTTGGATAGGGATATTGTCGGCGTGCTTTCATTCAAGCGCGCCTTGCCGCTCATACCTACGGTTCATGTATCAGATGAACAGGCTCCTAACGGCTGGCGAAATGCGGCAATAGAGGAAATTCCATCCAGACCGTTCAACGAAATCAGCGGGCGGTCTATCGCGGTCGGAACTGGGATCATGCTTATAAATATGGCGCGGGCCGAGCGCGTGGCGCAACCGAGATTCAAAGCAGAGTGGCAGGGACTTGGCGAAGACGTTTATTTTTGCGCTCAAGCCATTGCCGCGGGGTTAGGGGTTTGGTGTGACCCGACCATACCAATTAAACACATAGGAGACTTTGACTACTAATGACCCAAATAATTAACCCAGCTTCGGGGCTGTGAAATACCAGCCCCTCGCTATAACAAAGGAGTCTATATGCCACGGAGAGGAAGGCCGAGAAAAGATATCGGCATTGAAGACATCGAAGGGGAGAGATTTCGGGCACAGCAGAGTTTTGTCAGTGAAAGGGAAAAACAACTGAACGAAACTCACTACTGGATTACCTTTCATCGTATGGGCGAGCAGGATCAAGTTCGGGACGTATTTATCGGCGCCGCGGGAGTGAGCTATAACATCCGCAAGGGTGAACGCGTGCCGTTGCCCGAGTCCGCGATCAACGCGCTGAAGCTCGCCGTTCGCCAAGGGCTTGACCACGGTCATCCCATCGATATCAACGGGAAAAAGTATCTCAGGAAGATCCAAGAATCGGAGTACTCCTACACTATTGACGGGCAATGCAGCCCCGAGGAAGCGGCGGAGTGGAAGGCCGGTGTGAAGCGAGCGGCGGATAAAGATTCCGATATTGTGCAGATCGGCGGACCACCGGATGCCGATCTTGTGGAAGTCGGCGTGGCATGAAATTACGCGGCTTAATGGTCATGGTTCTGTGCTTTCTCTTCGTGCGTAGCGGCGATGCGGCGATGCTGTTTATCGATCTCGGGACCGATATTGTTTTCTGCGATGGCACTATGCACGAAAAGTCATGGATTAATAATACCGGCGCGTCCCTATCGTTGATTCGAGCCATACCCCGTGCCGGATTGGATTTAGGATCAACGCAGGATTTCTACCATATCATCTATCTGACCCCAGGTCCTGCCGAACAGGCCATCCCTGTAGCCATGCAGGAAGGTGACGCGAGCTATAGGCGCGGCCATGATGGCGCTTATAACAAGCTATGGGATTGGCATGAGGGGGATATTGTAGTCCCGCTAGGCTGGCGAATTTTTACCCGCTATGGCTGTGCGGCCTTTCTTGACAATCCAGATTTTAATATAACGGCACCCCAGACCCGAACAGCATTCAGGGCGTATCTTTGGTTTAAATAAATGATCAAAGACGAAGTCATCGATAGAGTTGTCGAGCTGGTATCTGATAAGTCCGGTGAGATGCGGCTACTCGTGTCTCATTGGGTAGATATCGTCTTGGCTGATATCGCATCGCGCGGGCTGCTTCATTCCCTCAAGAGGGGGGAGAATGCCTATACCCTAGTGCTCGGGCAACGTGACTACACACTGCTCTCGACTACCGATCATATTACACAGGTATTCGTGCTGGCATGGGGATCGGAGGGCAGGCTGACGAAGAAAAGCGACGACGAGTTTTTAAAGCTCGTATTAGACGAGGGTACGACTCAGGGCCGTCCTAAATATTACAATGTGTTTAGCAATCTTATTAGGTTTCATCCCGTACCGGACTTGGCTAGCGCCCCGGTTAGTCCAAGCGTAAGTGAGAAAGTAACGACATGGGGATATAGAGACATAGCCAGTATTGCCGATACAGCCGACATCCCTGAACTCAAGCTCAAGCACATTCCGACTCTGATCTACGGTGCCTATTCGTTCGGTGCAAAATTCGACTCGATACTCGATGCCGCCGATGCAACCATGAAGTACGAGCGCGGAGTCAACAGAATCATAGGCGATTCCAATAGAGACCTCGATAGACCGTCGCAGGTGCCGTATCAGGATTTGTAAACAGTGGGAATTCTAGCTCCTGATTATACGATAACCTCTTTCGCCGGAGGTGTTAATACCCGTGACCATCCCGTGGGGGAGGGTTTAGGCAGGGCCGATTTAGTGACCTGCGTGAATATGATGCCGCTCGGTAGCTCGCTTCAAGGCAGGGGCGGGCAGACAGAGTTATTCGGAACGCAAATCGACGCCAACCCTATTCGTAGTCTCTACAGGTTCTATAAAAATTCTGGAACACGAATCACGGTCGCCACTTCGGGAACCAAGGTTTACACTGTAACCGGGTCCGGTGCTACAGAAATTGATGCCGCCTACACTGCGGACAAGAAATTCTCGATTGTGAATTGGTCCGTCAAGGATAAGATCTACTGGATCAACAATTTTGAAGTACTGAAAAGCTATGATGGCACCACGGTTGCCTCAGTCGGCGGCAGCCCTCCGATCGGATCACAGGTCGAGCTCCACGACGATCGATTATGGATACTCCAAAACAACCTCGTTTACTTCTCAGACCTGAACGTTGACAATGTTTGGCCGGCGGCCAATGCTCTCAATCTTGCGGATAAGTTTGGCGGCACAGGGCAGTTTCTGAAATCGTTTGGCCGTGGACTTCTGATAGCCGGCAAGGATTCCGGCATATATCGCTTTGAGGGTTCGCCGAAACTTGGCGGGAGGCTCACCAGATACAGCGATGTCAAGTGCGTGGCGCCATGGAGCGCCGCTATCGTCCCGTCGCAAAAGGGGACGCCCGACAGCTTGATCTTTCTTGCTCAGGACGGAGTTTACGCTACGGACGGATTTAACTGTGGTCATATTTCGGAAAAGATCGATCCGTTATTTACCGGCTTTTTTCGTACCGCAGTTGGAAAATACTATCCTAAAAAGCGACAGTACTTTCTTGCCTTTTCAACTACGGGCGCGGCCAATGATCAATTTTGGGTTGCTACCTATCTCGATACTCCAAACGGTTCTTATATTTCATGGAGTCCGTACACCGGATTTAACGCCGATTCCTTTTCGGTATGGGACGGACCACAAGACAGCGGAGAAATCTACTATGGTCGGTCGGACGCTGGCAAGATTCGCCAGGCAGATATCGGGGTTCAGGATGTCGGGGTTGATTATAAGTGCAGCTTTCAGACCCGATGGGAAAATTTTGGAACCCTGACGCGCGCGAAGCAGGCCCGTTGGTTGTTTCCTGTGTTTGAGGCGACCCAGCCTGTCAATTACCAAATCGGCTATACCTTCGGTCGAAGTGTAGTCACTGGGGCTCTGGATGACCGAGGGCAAAGCGGAATTGCATGGGGACCGGGAACGGTGACATGGGGACCGGGAACGGTGACATGGCTGCTTGGCGGTCCTTTAGAAAATGAAGTGTCCTCAGTTTTGAACTTTAACTGGGGAAGGTATCTATCTTTTTACTTTGAAAATACCGGAGAAGGCAGTGGCTTTAAGTTTCATCAATTGGGGGCACAGTTAAAAATTAAAGATAGCCATCTCCGTCAGCCTTTTGCTATTGCTTCTTAGGAGTTGAATCAATGGGCGTAATTGTAAAACCGAATACTTTTACAGGTGAGGCTGCGCCTCAACTCCCATGGCTCGATGCTGATATCGATACCATCTACTCCGAATTCAACGGCAATATCGACAATGCGAACGTCAAAGCCAATGCCTTAATTGCCGAATCCAAAATCGCGAACCTCGTTACCGATCTCGCCGCTAGATTGTTATTGTCGGGAGGCGAACTAACCGGCCTATTGCATATATTTACCGCCGCCGCAACTATTTACTTAGAAGACTCCGGTGGAAAAGAATTTGCTATCGGATCGGGCGGCAATAGCATTATAATTTCCGAAAACACCGGAACGCATGCCGCGCCGGTTTATACAGAGCGTTACACATTGCCGAGCGGCGCTGGCGGACCGGCGACAGGGAACGATCTAACCACTAAAACCTATGTTGATGGGTTACACGCCTGGCTAGTTAATGGCGCGGCGCCCGCTACTCCGGCGGCGAATACTCTTTACCGTGACTTGATTGTAAAGGGGTGGTTGGAAACCAGTGGCGCTGGAGCTTGGACCATCGATGCTGATGTTAACGTGGCCTCCATTACCGACAATGGCGTTGGCAACTTTACGATCAACTGGGCTACGGCGTTTGCGACTGCAAATTATGCGGTGGTTGGATCGGGCGGATCTCTGTCCGGCGATCCTCTATACCTCCGCGAAGATCCGGCAACCCCAAAGACTGCCAGTGCAGTGACGTTAATAGTTACGGGCACATCGGGCGTTCCGGGAGACCCCGACGTAGGAGTAAGTGTGATGGCGATAGGGGCACAATAAAATGAAAGTCCGAGTGTACCAAGAACCATCCGGCAATCTGAGAATAGTTCGGATCAATCCGCGCCTTCGAGAAGTAGACGAAAGCGACGATGATTGCTTTATCAGGATTGCAGGGATGGCAGAAGCTGGCGATTCGTCGCTGCAAGGGTTATCCTTCGTGGACGTGGATGAGGCCGAAATCCCCACTGATCGCGCTGAGCGCTATAAATGGCGCATACAGGCCGGAAAGTGCGTTGTCGATAAGACCATTCCAGATAAGTTTGATCCTAGAGAAGACTTGAAACAACGGATCAATGCCGCCACGACTATTGCTCAATTGAAGGTGTTGATGAGGGAATTAGTCTAGTGCCTAGACGTGTCCAAAGTGGAGGTGAGTTCGAAGAGCAATTCAGGGAGATAATTGATACCGCCCTGGATAAAACTATTTATGCCGAAGTCACAACGCACGCGACACCGGATACCGAGTTTTCTATCGAGCATGGCATGGGTGTCATCCCAACGGGTTATATCCCGATCAAGCAAGACAAGGCGGCTTCTATATACGATGGTACAACGGCAAACACTACCAGCCTGCTTTACCTTCGCTGCAATGTGGCGTCCGTAGCAGCTAGAATACTGATATTTTAATGCAACGCATCGGATCATACCTCGACGACAAACAGGGCGAACTGCTCCTGACCGCCTACAGACTTGCCCGAAAGTCGTTTCCGAATGCCACCTCGGATGAACTTCTTGACCTGTTGGAACTTTGCCGAAAAAACAACGGGCTTTTTATTGATCGGGATTTAGAAATTGTTATGGGCGTATTTTGGTACTATCCGGGGAGTCGAATTGCGGGCAAGAAGATGGTCGATATTGTCAAAGAGTATGACTTGGACACTTTGAAGTTGTTGGATCTGCGTGAAGGCAGCGTTCTCCATATTGTGGGATACGTCGGACCCAAGGGTGCATTCCCAATGGTTAGGAAGATGATTCACGATCTTAACCCGCGTGCTGTATCGACGCATCGTGAAAAGCCGGAAGGGCGATACTTCGCTCTTAGAAAGAACACGAGTCACCATGTTTAGATTTGATATTCGGTCGTTGTTTGACTGCGAAGACTCCTTTTATATTCCTGGAATTTGCTGCATTAGCATGGGCAAAAGTAAAACAAAGAGCCAATCGTCAAGCGGGACGCGATGGAATTCCGAATTCATGAACGAACTGGAGAAAAACGCTCCGCCCATTCGATATTCCAATGAGCAAGATGGCGTCACGGTTGAAGGTGGCGAAGAAGGAGTGCCCCAACAATTCAACCTTGGATTGCCTAAATTCCGCGGCCTCGAAGACTTGGATTTTGATAAGCTGGAGAAAGGGCTTTACACCAGACAGATTCAAAATACCGATCCCCAATATAAGCAGGCCAGAGCAACGCGCCGGGAGGAACTATCGCAGTCCGGCCTGTTGGATTCTCCGGTACAGTACAGCGAGGGTGGCGCAATCGATCAGCTAGACAAGGCGTATCTTGCTGAGACGCAAAAGGCCGCGCAAGACGCATCGAACAAAACTATCGAGTTGAAGGCTCAGGAGCTAGCCCGCAAAACTGGCTTTGATATCGATATGGTGAAACTGTTCCAGACCATCATGATGCAATATGCCGATGTAGCCTTAAGAGCTGGTCAATTTGGTCAGCAAAGCAGCGTGGGCAGCGGTAGTCAAAGGGGATTTATTACATTCGGTCCCAGTAGCAGCGGCAGCACCGCCGAATGAAGATAGTTAGGGAGAGATGGGCATGGCTGAAATTCGACTTCCCTTTGGTCTTAATGATGTAGTCAGAGCCGGCAGACGGTTAGGCGGAATCAGTCCAGAGGATTATGTCAGGTCGCAGGAATTTAGAGATTTGATGACTTCTGGCTTTAAGCAACAAATCGCCGGTGAGGAACCTACCGATTTAATGAAGATCGAGGGAGAATTGATGCGTAGGGGGTGGGGGCCTAAGACATCACAAGCTTATGTTAGTGGTGTTACCGATCGTTTAAAAACTGCGCACACCTATCGCACTGTTGCCGAAGTCAATAAAGAAAATGCTCCACGGACCCAATTTGCTGAACCCGAAACGTTGCAACTTAATCCTATCCAACAGCCCGCCTCGCCGATCAACCGCCAAACCTTCGGGCTTGGCGCATCCGGCCTGGAGCAATCTGCTAAAGATCTGGCGCCATCGTTCGGGCCGATAACCGGGAGTACGCCGCGTCGGAATCTCCGCCAAGACCAGGCAATGAATATCATGCCGGAAGAGGCATGGAAAAATCCGTATCAAGTCGGCTCGTTCATGGAGGTGCCACAGAGACAAGCGCACCTAGAAGCCCAAAGAGAGAATCAGGCAGCACAGGCGCAACGTAATATCGAACAGGCGGGTAGGGATAAAACACTCAGGCGGTTAGAAGAACTAAAGGAAGAAACAATCAGGGGGTTGAGTAGCGAGCCGGGGCCAGCAGGCGAGCCTAGCCAACGGGCAATAGCCTTGTCTCCTACGGGACTGGTGCAATATCTACCACAGAGAGAAAAGACGGAAGACCCGCTGTTGGAAGAGAGGCGAAAACTTTTAGAATCGCAAACGGCAGAGAGTGGCGCGCGGGCCGGTTATTATCGTGGGCGCGAAGGCAATAGAGGCAACGCAAGCACATTAACACCAGCAGCTATTGCCACCCGTCTAAACGGAATTGGCCGCGCGCTCCAAGATCCATTGTTGGAGGATGAGGACAGAGAGGAACTTATTGCCGAAGCAAAGGCACTGCGTCAGGAATTGTTGGGCCGGACTCGGGGTGGCGCCGCCACATCGCAGCCGGGCGGTCCCAGGCCCGCAATGAATGCGCTTCCCGATCCTAAAAAGAATAAGGGGCGGATTGTCCGTGATACCCAAACAAATGACCGCTTTCAGTCGGACGGAAAAAGCTGGGTGAAGTTAAGTGCCGGCGCGCCGGCTGGTAGGGAATACTGATGGCGTTTGTTTTCGAAGATGAATTACCGAGTCAAGCTCAATCCCGCTACGTCTTCGAGCCCGAAGAACCCAAGCGAGGTGTCCTCGATCGCCTTGCCACGTCCGTAAAATCCGATCTTTCCCGAGCAGGCCGAAATATCAGCCGCGCAGTCCCGGCGGTCATCGAGGGTGGCCGTAATCTTGCAGTGACGTCTATATCTGCGCCTCCCATTGAAGATCAAATAGGGCAGGCCGACTTTTCGCCAATAGTTAGGGGAATAAAAGCAATCCCTGGGGCAGCTCTGGATATCGTCAAGCATGGCGTAGCAGCACTCCGTAAGGCGCCGCAATTTTTAAGCGAGGTGCCGGCGGATGAGCCGAGACTCTCTAACGCGACACGTATAGCGCGCCGGCTTTATGAAACGCCAGGAGAGCTATTACGCGGCTTTGGGGAAACGGCTAGCGCGGGGCTTACACGGGAGTTTGGCATTACTCCGCCACCCAAGACCGAAGGCGCTGAAGCGTTACGTACTCTAGGCGGGTTTGCATCGTTTCCGGCTATTCTGAAACGTATTCCCGGTGGCGCACCGGGAAAAGTAGCTGCTGGTGCAGCTATGGGCGCCGCTGTGCCCGTTGTAAGGGGAGAAGGAGAACAGGCCCTAGAGGGAGCAGTCACCGGCGCGGGCTTAATGGCAGGCTTCGAGTTGGCCGGTGCCGCATTCCGGCGTTACAAGGGTCGCAATCCTGTTAGTCGTGCAGAGGTTGTTCAGACGATGCGAGAGGAGCCGGCTTTTATTGAAGTTCTCAAAGAGGAACGCGCACGGCGGACCACCGGAGAAGAGCCCGCCTTTATTGAAACGCTCAAGGAGGATTTACAGGCAACGGCAGAGAAATCCCCAGAGAAACCGCGATTTGTGTTTGAGGAACCGAAGGTTGAGTCCCAAGTCGCAGTGAAGTCCGTTGAGCAACAGCAAGCGCAAGCGGCATCCCAAAAGGCTCGCCCTAAAATGGACGACTCCGAAGTCGCCGTCTCCACCTTCATTGCTCGTCAAGGCGGCCTAACTATCCCGAAAGAATTGAAGGAGGAATTCGGCGGCTGGAGTAGGCTGAACAAAAAGGGCGGGCTTGCTCCCGATGAAATGGCCGTTGAGGCTCATAACGCTGGCCTTATACCGGAGCCCACAACCAACGCACTCCTAGAAGGATTAAAAAGCGGCAAGAAATCATCGCGTATAAGCGAGGGCGGACTTGTCAGGCAAGAAGTGGAAGCGGCGGCTGAGAGCAAGATCAGAGATCTTACGGAGACACCATCGGATCTTGAATATAAAGGCAAGACGTATCACAACGCAACTCGTGAAGGTAATAACGTTAGATTGCGGGATGATACCGATGTTGTGCTCAAGAAGGCTGAGCAGATATTGAGCGTTGAGGAAAAGGTCGCTCCTGTAATTCAGCAAACCGAAGCGGGCGCGCAAACCATCATTCCCGGCGCCGAGACCCGCACGGTTCCAAGCGGGCCGCTCAGGCCGAGACGGGCACAGACAGAGACGCCAATGGATCTTGAGCAGTTCGGAATACGCGCGAAGGAGCCGGGACTCTTCGGCCAACAAAAGAAGCCGGTTCCCGTTCCCCGCGAACGGCTCTCCCCAGACGAGATAGCCGCGCAGGATGAAATGAGAGGGATGCTCGGCGGTCGTCGCTCAGCAAAGCCCCCCGACGAAGCGCCGTTTGATATTCCGCCCGCAGGCGCCGAGATGGAACCGGGCTCCTACGGCTTCCCTGAATTTCGCAAAACCCCGAAAGACGTTCCGCAGTCGGTCACACCCATGGAGCGCAACTACCAACCGCCGACACGGAAAGGGCCGCTGCCGATTGTTCGCCGTGGCGATATTATCCGCGACATGCAGGATGCTTTCCAAGTCCCGATTCGAACCGGACATGGAAACTTCGCGCAGATGAAAGCGGCGGGCTTTTTCAAGGTCAAAGAGGAAGTCATCCGGTTAAAGCAGGCCAACGACATGGAAGCGGTCGCCCACGAGGTTGGGCACTTCATCTCGAAAAAGATTTTGAACTATGAGTACAGCAAGGGGAAGGGTAGACGCCAGCCATTCCACGGCGAGCTCGAACAGATGGGTAAAGACCTATACGGCAGTCGCAAGCCTCATGGTGGATATGCCGAGGAGGGCATTGCCGAGTTTATCCGATACTACGTCGTCGATCCAGCCAAGGCGCAGACAAAGGCGCCAAAGTTTTTCAAGTTCTTTGAGGAAGCAATTGGACCGAAGCACCCCGATGTCATAGACACCCTGCACGCGGCGCGCGATAACTGGCGCCGCTACCAAGAGCAGCCCGCCGTTGCCCGCGTGCTTTCTCAAATATCGATTGGTGAGAAGGATACCAGACCAATCACGCTCGACGGACTTTATAAGCATGCCATCGACGATATTTACCCGATCAAGGTATTTACCGAGCGAATGAGCCAGGGTAAGGCGCCGCTCGATGCTTCGGATAACCCCTACGTGTTAGCGCGCCTGTTTCGCGGCTGGATCGGGAAAGCCGACCTGTTTTTAAAAGACGGTCCAATTGATTTCGACACATTACGGCCAGTCGGGGGCGCAACCTCGCTTAACAAGATTCTGGCACCGTTCTCCAAAAACCTAGACGATCTTCGGGCGTATCTGGTGGCTCGCCGGGCGGCAGAGCTCATGACCCGCGGGAAAGAGACAGGACTTGCGGCAAAAGATGTCCAGGCGACCCTTGAAGCCTACAATGGTCGGCCGGAATTTGTGAAGGCTGCCGAGATGCTTCAGTCCTACAATAATGCGCTTCTCGATTACCTCCAAAAATCGGGTGTCCTTAGCGCCGAATCGGTGGCGCGAATCAAGGAGTTGAATCAGGACTATGTTCCTTTTTATCGGTTGATCGAGGGTGAACGCACCGGCGGTGGTGCGGCTGGGACACAACGGTTTGCCAATCTCGGAAGCCCCATAAAGAGACTTAAGGGGTCGGCCAGAGAAATCATTGATCCGCTGGAGTCGATAGTCAAAAACACCTACGCCATGATCAATGTCGCAGAGCGTAATCAGGTTGGCCGCGCTCTGGTGCGCCTTGCCGAGAACGGCGAGGGCATGGGTAAGTTCATTGAAAAGGTTCCTCGGGACAAAATTCCTGTCACGCTAAAGGACATCGAACTACAGAACGTGCTCCGGCGCTACGGCAGGATCAAAGAGACCGAATCCTTTCAGACTTCCAAACAGGAACTCACGCGCGAGATCGGCGCCAGTGGTGAAACCCCAGCGAGCGGCGGGCGCGCGCAGCAGCTCGTCGAAGCTAAGGTTATGGAAGCTCTTAGAGCGCGCGGGTTCGCAGATGGCGAGTCGAAGCAATATATCGCCAGGCTAAAGAGCGCCAAATCAGAGGCCGCCGTTAATAGCATCATTGAAAAGATCGTTACTGAGAAAACTATTCGGACAGTCACCAAAGAACTCGAACTCGATCTTCCACCTGAATTGGTTGCGGCCTTTCGCCCCGACCCCAAGGTTCCCGGCATGGACAACATCCTGTCGGTAAGAACAAATGGAAAGCCCGAGCTTTACCAAGCCCATCCCGACCTCTATAACGCAATGCTCAATCTGGATCAGGGTTCGCAGAACATTCTCATCAAACTCTTGAGCCTGCCGGCAAGAGCATTGCGCCTAGGGGCAACCACGCTATCGCCGGAATTTGCAGTGAGAAATCCGCTTCGCGATCAATGGACCGCCGCGATGTATTCAAAATATGGCGGAATCAATATACCCGGAGGCGATCTTATCCGCGGGCTTTTCCACGTCATTAAGCGCGACGCTCTTTATCAAGCCTGGAAGGCTGGCGGCGGCGTTGGTTCTAGCCTTGTGTCCCTTGACCGGCGAAACCTTCAAAAGACGCTCAATGATGTAATTAGAAGTGGTCAGGCCAAAGGGATCGCTTCGACCATCGTCCGCCATCCCATTGAGTCACTTCGTATGTTTTCCGAGCTGGGCGAGTCAGTGACCCGCGTGGGAGAATTTGCAAAGGTCATTCAGAAGGAGGGCGGGTTTTCAAAGGAAAATATCCTACGCGCCGGCTTTGAATCACGCGAGATCACGCTTGACTTTGCGCGCATGGGCTCGGCAATGAAGGTGAGCGGCGCCAATCAGATTGTTGCCTTTTTAAACGCCAACATTCAGGCGCAAGATAAGATGATCCGCGCTTTTAGGGAACGACCCGCGCTCATGACGGCGCGCGGTGTTGCGACCATTACTGTTCCGTCGCTGCTTCTGTATATGGCGAATAAAGACGATCCGCGCTACCAGGAGCTTCCCCGCTGGCAGAAAGACCTGTTCTGGATCATCCCGAGCGGCACCATGACGACTGCGACATGGGGAAAGATGACCCCAGAGGAAAAAACCAGCTTCAACCGCGAGCACACGATCTGGCGAATTCCCAAGCCTTTCGAACTTGGAGTTTTGTTCGGCACGCTTCCCGAGCGTGTTTGGGATTGGATAGAGAAAAATGACCCGCAAGCCATGGCCGATTTTGCCAAGAGCGCCTTTGGCTCGTTCCCCAATCCCATCCCAACAGCTACAGTTCCTCTCATTGAAAACATGGCGAACTGGTCGATATTCCGCGAACGACCGATAGTTTCGCGCGGTAAGGAATTTGTAACGCCGTCTGAACAGTACGGACCATATACCTCTGAGACGGCCAAGAAAGCCGGAAAACTCCTTGATTACTCACCTGCCAAGATTGAAAATCTAATTCAAGGGTACACGGGAGGCACGGGCCGTAGCGTCCTTTCGATGACAGACTTACTGGCGGGATTCGGAAAAAAATCTGAGCCGCCCGAAAAGACGCTCGCGGACGTGCCAGTGCTACGGGCTTTCGTGGCGCGCTCACCCGCTGCGTCATCTCAATCGATCGAAAGGTTTTTTAAAAGGCTCCAGGAAGCCGAGACAATCCGCAACACTTTTCTCTCCTTGAAGAAAGAGCGACGTATTGACGAACTGAGGGGCTACGCTACGGAGCATAAGGAAGACTTGAAGGAATATCCAAAACTTCGCGCCGTGGCTAATCTACTCGCTAAAGTAAGAAAAAAGGCTGGTGCCGTTAGAGAAAACGACGATATCACACCGGCTGAGAAGAGAGACAATCTGGATGCCTTGAACTTCCGCATGATAGACATTGCGCGCAGGGGCTTAAACAGGGAAAATCAGCAGGTGCTTCAAGACCTCGGACTGCAATAAGGAGATTGTCATAAACTAAACCAAAAGACTCCAAGTAACTCCGGCTCTGATCAAGCCGGGGTTATCCGAATTTAGGGAAGAAAGGGCTGTCCTGTGTACACAGCGGGGCGGCCCTTTCTTTTTGGAGCCAGCGGACTACAAACCATGCCAACGAATCCAAGAAAATGTGTTTTGACGATTCTTGACGGTCAATCGACATCGGAGACAGTCGATTTGAGAATTTATAGCTGGCCGGTAATCGTGGCGGCGTTTCTGACAACCCCGGCTACCCTCACCGAAACCATCAACATAGAGACTGCGCCGGATGAACTATTCGCGGCGGGTGAGACCGGCTTATTGACCTCCGGGGGTACGGTTATCGACATCACAGTAGCAAGTAGAACCACTCCGCTGTTTCCGCTCATAACGGGGTGTCTCAGATTAAAGGCTACGGCGAACCTTGCCAGCGGCAATAGAGTCTTTCAATGGCAGTCTCAACCGGCGCTCGGTAGGGGTATTTTTCTAACATAGGGGAAATGAAATGAAACGATTACTAACATTGTTTTTGTTATTTGCATGGCTCTTGCCTGCGCCGGTTCAAGCCGCAGCAGGCCATTTTACCGTAGCCAGTTGTAGCGATGCTTCTACGCCATCAACTCAGGATACCTGCTTTCAGCTTCAGGACCGCAAATGGTACGTTTTCGACGGCACAAACTGGATCGATTGCCCCAACGGCGCCTGCGCGCTGGCCACCAAGTCCTTTTGCGATCCTCAATACACTACGAGCGTCGGGATAACCCATGCGGACGCCACCGACGGCCTGATAGTTGCTGGAGTAGCAGGCAAAAAGATCACCCCCTGCGGCGGCTACATAATCGCCGCTGGCGCAGTGAGCGCAAAATTCATTCGTTCATCGGGCGGGACCTGCGCAGGGACGGACGCCAATTTCACTGAGGCTGTGCCGCTCACTGCTCAGGTTGGCCATCTCATTCCGGCTGGTGGCAAGACGGCCCTCGGCGACTCATTCTGCATTAACTTGAGCGCCGCTATAGCTGTGACAGGAGAGTTTATCTACAGGCAAGAGCCATGAAACGCCTTCTACTCTCAATTTTGTTCATCCTTTCGCTCGCCTTCCACGCCGAGGCCGTGGACATCTTCGTTGACAAGGACAATGCTTGTCCCGGTGACGGAACGACCGGCGATCCTTACTGCACTATTCAAGCGTGTGCAGATGTAGCCGTCGCTGGTGACTCGTGTTTGATTCGAGATGCCGCGAGCGCCTATGACGAAACTGTGTCGCCTGTTAATAGTGGCACCGCAAGTCTCCCGATCACGTTCGAGCCTGACGCGGGGCACAACCCGTCGATTTCACGAGTCGCCGCAGGGTCATCGAGCGGGGCGTTTGATATTACCAACAAGAATTATATCCACATCCTAAATTTTAATTTCGTCGGCACTGGTCTCGCTACGCCTAAAGTAGCGATCCGCATCCGCTCAACATCATCCACTACTCCAACCACGGGGCACTTGGTTAGTGGCAACACGATCACGGGATGGGGCGACGGAGACAGCGACGACGACACCGCTGAAGCCGCCATGATCGAGCTTCGCGGGATTTGGCCGAATGGCGCAATCACGAATAGCACGGTCACGCTAAACACCATCGCCAGTTCGCGCACCAGAGGTATTCGCGTGGTGGCGGGTAGTAATATCAGTGGAACCCCTGACAGTGAAATCAAAATTACTAAAAACACAATAACCGGCATGAAGTGTGGTCGGCTTACCTTTTCCGGCGGCCGCCAAGTATACGGTATCTTCGTGGACAGCGAGGGCAATGCTCCTATTGTCTCTGAAAACATCATCAAGGATTTTCAAGACCCGGCAGACTGTGACATAACCGGCGCTTCATCTACACAAGTACTGACGAATGGGTTCAAGTGTGATGCCGGACCGGCGAACGGCGTACTTGAGAAGAATCATATCTCTAACTTGCTTGCTGCTCCTAGTGGACAAGGGGCAACCACTGGAGCATTTTTAGAAAGCCGCTGCAACGATTGGGTGGTCAAGAATAATAAAGTCAATGGTATAGGCTTCATCGGTCTGCAAAATGGCAGCTCTGGCTTGCAGGCCAATAGAACGAGCTGGGTTAATAACACGGTTGTAAACGTTGGATCGGCGGGCAGCCCCGCCGTGGCTATGCTTCTATCGGATGGTCAAGGCGTCAAGATCCAAAATAACTTTCTTTGTATTGAAGACGCAGAGGCGTCGATTCTTGTTAAAGATGATGCCGTCACAGACGGTGGTCACACGATCAATAATAATGTTTACTGTGACGAAGCAAGTAATACTAAAGTCGGCAAGTGGAACCACACTGGCAGTCAAGGAAGCGGGACCCCGCTCGATCTTGCGGCATGGAGAACTGCTTGCAACTGCGATGGTAATTCCTTCGCCGCAACTCCACCATTTACTAGTGCATCGGATTTAACTTTAACGGCTAGTACCTATGACAATGCTGGAGTGCCGGCTTCCGGTGTAGGCTGCAATGCTTCAAATTGTGCGATAGGAGCCTACGAACCTCCGATTGTTCCCTCCGGCAACTGCGTCGTAGGCATCGTCTCGGCGCTTCAGTTGATCTGTACACCGGAGAACAACCGCTATCCCGGCCTGCTTGCCACTGATTTTACAGATGGTTGGTCTGTCAAAAAGGACGATGTAGATAATCCAGTTACGTCCGTTACACAGAGCGGTGGCGTTCTCACCATCAACTTGACCAACGCCTTCACCGCTGGGACTAGCTGCAAAGTCACCTACAACGCGGCTACGGGCTCACTTACCGACGACGCACCATCGGCCTTTGTTAACAAGCAGAAGATGTTGTCGTTTACCGATACTACCTGCTCTGTTCAAGTTGGCACAGGCGGAACCGCTTCTTTTGTCGCGGCAGGGACGGCGGGAACTTCGAGCACAAACACCAGTCCTGCACCAGGAATGCCAGCGGGGGTTACAGATGGTGATGCCATCTATGCAGCGCTCGCAGGGCGAGATACAAACTTTACGGCGGCAATCAGCGCGGGCTGGACAGCGGTGGTTACTCCAACCCAAGACACTGGACGGATGCTGGGTTTGTGGCGATGTTTCTATCCAACCTGTAGCGCGGCCCCTTCGTGGACCATTGGCTCTAATAGCGGTGAGATCGTGGCCCAGCTTGCAGCCTTTCGCGGCATAAATCAGACGACGCCCGAGGGTGAAGTCACCACACCGTCACTCAACGTCAGCGGCAACGACATCGGCCCAATCACTGGCCTCGATCTCGCGGCGGATAACATTGTGGTCGTCGTCGGGATGAAGCGCCGAGCCTGGACTTCCGTCACGGCGCTTGTTGGTTTTACTGAGATAGGCGAGCCGGACCACGATGCTGGTGTCGGCACAGTCGGCTTGGTTTGGGACTATCTAATCGACAGCGGTTCAGGCCAGACGATTGCCAGTCAAACCTTCGACGTGGTTGGCGGAACTGATGACACCGGGAAAGGGTTCATGGTCGAACTCAACGTTGAAACTACTCCACCGGCTGTATCCCGTCCCGACGGCGCGAGCGGCTTGTTAACGGGATGCTGCAAATAGGGAGCAGGGAAGTAGGAATAGAAAGGGAGAATTTATGGCCTGGCATCTTTATCTAGTTCCGGTGATAGGTACGGGGTTCCCAATTGGCGACCCTCCGGTGAGAGACCCGCGCCGTCCTAAATACGTGGCCGATCTTGGCGTTCTGTGGGCCGCAATGGATTACGGTTTCCAGCCCGTTATGTTGGTGGCGGCGGATGTAGACGATCTCACAGATACGTCCCTACAGGTCAACGCGGATGTGACAAAAGTCCCGGACGCCTTAGATAATCAAATTGGTGCGGTGGCTATATCAATCGTTCAAAACGCATTGGAGATACGCCATCTCCCGGCTGGATGGGTGACGACGGATATTACGTATCGTGTTTTACTCCGTACACTCGCAGGCTTTTTTGCTTTCGTCCAACGTTATGCCACCGTAGCGAACACCACGGCTTTAGTTTTTGGTGGCGCGGTTGATCTCAATACTCGCGTCAATCAGCTTCCGGTGGCAGTGCGGCAAAATTTACAAGCTACTGCAACTAGTTTGGGGCTGGACGCGACGGGAATAAGCGGCTCGACAACGCTCCGGGTAGTGTTGAAAAATATAGCCGATCAATGGGGGCAAAGATCATTTCAGATCGGAGAAATCACGGTCTAAATGTCTACGATCACCGAAAGTTTTAATAAGGCGAACAATGGCCTTGGGCCTGATCTGGCGTGGACCGTTTATTTTGGGACAGCAGCCAATGTTGGTGTCACGAACAATCAAGCCAATGCTCAAGGAACGGGAGAAACTGAATCACGCGCAGATAGCGATTTAGCCAGTGACGATCACTATGTCCAAGCGGTCGTTGGAGCGGATTACGCTGTTGGTTTTGTAGGTGTTTTGTGCCGAAAAGACAGTACTGCGACAAGAACACTCTATCGTTGGTCCAAGTTCGTACCCGGATCTGGTGCGTGGGAACTGGCAAAATTCGTAGGTGGCTCAGAGACGATTTTAAGCTCGGCTTACTCTAGTACATTAGCAGCGGGTCAGAGCTTTAAAATGGATGCAAACGGATCAACGATCAGAGGGTTCCACTTAGGCACGCAGCGAGTAAGCGTTACGGATGCTGCGATTACCGGCAACCTGCGTTGTGGAATCCACTTGGGAGATAGCACAGCAGCCTACATCGATTCGTTCGAGGCTGGCGATTTGGCTGGCGGGGGCGGGGCGCCTGCAATCGGATCGTTAGGCTTACTGGGGGTGGGGTTATAATGGCGTCACTAGGATGGCTTTTGAATCAAGATTTTGCTGGTTCGGCATCAGGCGCTGCTCCAGTCGGTCCGGCAGTAGGCTCTTTATTACTTCTCGGCGTTGGCCGCATGTGGTGGCTGCCGATGGTTTGGCCTTGGATCACGGGCGCGAGTTATGGAGGCGAGATGGATTTAGCGATTGAAATAATTACTTACTTGTCGGCAATCGGCGCTGGAGCGTTGGGGTTTCACGGCTTCAATCGATATCAAGACTACCAAAAGCGTAAACACGCGCCACCGCCTAAGCCTTTTGTTGATGACAAGGTAAGGCCGCACATCATCGGTTCAGTAACTGGCATAAACCGCATTTGCCCATCGTGTGACAAGAAAAAATCGCCGCTTCGCATTCTCTCGGATAGAACGCGCGCCTGCGATGCGTGCTTGGAGGGAGTGAAATAACATGGCTGACGACGTAGTACTCAATGCTGGAAGTGGTGGCGCCACCCTAGCGACCGACGAAATCGCGGGGCCGCGTCATGTGCAGTTTGTCAAGTTAATGAACGGCACGGCGGACGCCGCCGATGTGATAGCCGGCGAGGCGACCAACGGCCTCGACGTTGATGTGACTCGTTTGCCTGCTGATCTTGTCGTCACCGATACGCTCACCGCCGACGAAGATACCGTTGCGCTGAATATCGCGCGCGGCGAAGGGGCCGTAGGGGTACAAATTCTTGGCACATGGTCCGCCAGTCTAGTTTTTGAGGCTACCCTTGACGATACCAACTGGTTTGCTATCTCGGCGCACGACGGCAGCAATCGAGTAGCCGGAACAACTAGCAATGGAAACTTTCTTATCGGCGCTGGCGGTTACTCTCAGGTCCGGGTACGGGCCGACACCTATGCCAGCGGCACGGCGACGGTTACGATTATTGCCAGCCGTGGGACTCAAGTTGTTTGCCTTGTCCTACCTCTTCCAACCGGCGCAAACGCAATAGGAAAACTCGCTGCAAACTCGGGTGTGGACATCGGCGATGTTGACGTGCTTACTCTGCCGGCGATCACCGGAACCGTCACGGCGAACGCGGGAACTGACCTCAACACTTCGGCGCTGGCTACCTCCGCCAAGCAGGACACCCTACTTACCGAGCTTCAATTAAAAGCCGATCTTACAGAGACTCAGCCAGTGTCCGCCGCTTCACTTCCCTTGCCGACTGGGGCGGCGACAGAAACGAGCGTAGCCGCGGCTGTTACGTCCCTGGCGATACTCGATGACTGGGATGAGACCGACAGGGCCAAAGTTAACATCATCGTCGGTCAAGCGGGAATTACTGCGGGAGCGGGAGCCGTAGCCGCCAACACGCCGCGCGTAACCCTCGCCTCCGATGATCCGGCAGTTGTAGCCCTACAAATTATCGACAACATTGTTTCCGGTAGCGAAGCGCAAGTCGATGTTATTACCTCGGCACTTCCGACAGGTGCGGCCACACTTGCGGAGCAGCAATCTCAAACCACCGCACTGCAAATCATGGATGACTGGGACAACGGTGCCAGCGACGGCCTGAGTGCATCCGGCGACGTTGCCCATGATGGTGTCGACGCTGGAGAGCCGGTAAAAATTGGCGGCAAGGCGAATCTCGACGAGCCGACGGCGGTAGGCGAGAATGATCGCGTTAACGCCTGGTTCGACCTGCACGGGCGCCAAGTGGTGCTGTTAGGGCATGGCGACCCTGAGCCGCCAGTAACGGCCAACGGCACAGCAGCGGGTTTGAGTGTTATCGCGGCACCCGGCGCGAGCTTGAGTCTCTACATCTGTAAAGGCAGCGTCATCAATGGGGCAGCCGCGAAGCAACTTATTAGCCTGAGAGACGGCGCGGCTGGTACGATTCGTTGGACTATTGACGCTGCCGCCAACGGGGGCGGGTCAAAATTTGATTTTGGTGTGCGTGGCTGGAAACTCACAGCGAATACCGCTCTGGTAGCCGATATTGCGGCGGCTACTGGGTACGTGAATGTAGAAGAATACTACATCGCGCCCTAGAGGTGACTTATTCTTGGCTGGATCGCAAATTTAGATTTTGCGGGCTCGGGGGCGGATGCACCGGCTTCTACCGCCTCCCGCAAGCTTATCACCGTGAACACGATTGACAAAATTGACGTGGTTTTAGGAGAACTGATTCTCTGGCTGATTCTTAAGGTACACCTATGACTCCAGAACAACTTATCACAGCGGCGTTGATCGTAGTCTTCGGTGCGCTCGTGACGTTGCTCGTTAAGGCGCTGAGAAACGAGGCGATGCAACGGTTTAACACCCTAGACAGGGATATAGCCCTTTTAAGAGACGATTGTAAAAGCGATAACGCGGATCTTAAAGACCAAATTTTAAAGGTTCGCGACCGACTCCACGATCTTGAAGGCGCGCCAACCAAAAAGCAGGTCATTGCCATGCTTGAGGAAATGGACATCGACTTTGGTAGGCGGACCCAGGTGCAAGCCGCTAGTGCTATTTTGGTGGCCGCTGAAACAGCAGAGAAGAGGTTAAAACAAGCGGCGCTAGAGGCGGCAGAATTGATAAGGCAAAAGACAGAAGAGTTGCCCAATGTTGGAAAACGACCATGACTGACGCGCAACTTGAAAAATTAAAAGTCCTCCAGGACGGCATTGTGCGCGAAGTGGACGGCTGGGACCGGCTACGGCAACAGATGATTTATTCGTATCTGCGCGCGATCGGGATTCAGATAGAGAATATTCATCACAACATCGACAAAGAGGCGGAAAAGCTGTGAGACTCGCCGCTTTATGTCTTTTGCTTGCCGGATGCACTCAGGCGGGGCCGGTGAAACTTGATTTTGTGTGTAGGAGTAGGCCGCAAGGAAGCATGATCGTCACGGAGTGCGCAGATCCGGCGACGTGGGATGAGTGGATTGAAAAACACAAACGATCTAGTGCAGACATGGAGATGTGATTTTATGAATCTCGACATTTTGAAACTCGCTGGCTATAAGACGTATCTCATTGTTGCGGTGGGTGTGCTCGTCTACGGCGCGGAGGCGATGGGTATTTTGGAGAAGGGCACAGCCGATAAGCTCGAAGGCTTGCTTACGATCCTCGGCGTTGGCACGCTCCGGGCAGGCGTTTCCAAGGCTACAAAGTGAAAGCCTGCCTTATCACACTCGGTATCCTCGTTCTTGTAGGCATTGGAATTTACTTTGCCGCCGTGGTCTACTGCGTTCAAAACTTCACGCTGTGGTCGCGCGCGGCGTGTTGGGGGTTACAATGATTGAACTATTAAAGCTTGTATTTTTGCCGAGCCTTGGACTTACCTTGCTGTGCCTTCTTGCGCTTTGGCTACTTTGGCGTAATCCCAAGACTCGGCATCTCGTGAAGTGAAGGATTGGAGCTCTATGAAACACATCATCGTTCTCGCGCTGTGCCTGCTCGTGAGCGGGTGCGCCTTCTTCCAAGAAAAAGTATTACTTGATTTGCGTCAAGCGGAAGCCATCGCTCGGAAGTACAAAGACCCGGTGGGCGAGAAATGCTGGGTCTACATTGAAGCCGAGGTCAACTCGGCTGGCATTCTCGACGAGGATATAAAGGGTGTGGCATCGATAGTAGAAGTGGCGAGAATTGTCCGTCTCTACGGGCCGCAAAGGCGCAAGGAGATCGTAGCGGCTTGTGGCGAAGTGGTAATGGATATCATGATCGAGTTGGCGAAAAGGGCGAGACGGTGAGTAGAGCATTACGACGCCATCATGCGATTCGCTGCATGAACCGGCGGTTGAAAGAAGACCGCAATCAGCATCGCGTGTTAGACGAACGCTCTCGCAATTGGGGATGGAGCGTTTGTTCATGTTGGACCGATCCTAAAGCCATGGCGCGATTTAAAGAACAGCCGCAGATCTGTAGCGGTGTTTGTTGTGGAAACCAACGACAATATGCAGGCCCTACGCTTCAAGAACGGCGCGCGCCTGTGGTTGGGGAATATCTGTAAGGCGGGGAAGGCGCCGTGATAGAACCCATTCTCAAATGCGATCATATACTTTCTGGTGTTAGCGAGACAACAGATGGAAGATTTTGGGGAACCTGTATCAAGTGCGGTAAGGGGCAGTGGTGTGATATCAAGTGGCCGCTGACAGGCTATGACGATAGCGGAACAGGGCCCCCTCTTACGATTTGGAAGCCATCATGATTGAGCCTATTGACCTTTTGACGCTAGTCATCCGCCCTGTGCTGATGGATCTCGGGCTTCACACTACTAAGGCCGAGCTGCTTATCCTGGGCACGGCCTGCGCCGAGTCGGACTGCGGGCGATACTTGAAGCAGCGCGGTGACGGGCCGGCACTGGGCATTTTTCAGATGGAGCGGGCGACTCATGATGATTTGTATGAGAACTTCCTCTCATTTAGACCGCTCTTGCGCGATAGGGCGTGGCAATACGTTACGGATGGCCGCCAAAATGCAGAAGAGATGATCGGCAATCTTTATTACGCCACAGCGATGTGCCGCATTCACTATCTCCGCGATCCTGAGCCTATTCCTGACACGCTGCCGGGACAGGCCGCTTACTGGAAGCGCGTTTACAATACCGAGGCGGGCAAGGGCACCGTGGAAAAGTATATCGCCAAGTGGAATCAATTCCTCGGTCAAGGCGGGATGATGCCGTAGTGGGCCTCATCAAACTCAAAGCAAAGCACAAAGTAGCGGTCGTTCCCAGAACTCGCTGCAAAGGGCCGAAGTGCCATGATGAGATATTGTTCCCGTTGGAGGGCTTATCCCAGGCTACGGCGTTCACCTGTAGCCTCCCACTTGGGCACAGGGGGCGCTGTGAATTCGAATCAACCCATCGACAGCCCGACGGCACGATTAGGCGGTATCATATTGATTGGAGCGCGCCGCTGACTCAGGCTCCACGACAACACAAAACAGAATGGTTCTACTGGAGGGGACAAGATGAAAAAAAATACCAAGATTAGAATCTGGGGCGCGCTATGGGTGCTCCTACTGTCAGCGGGGCCGGCGCTGGCCGTCGATGCAGATTTGTCGTGGACAGACAACGCGACGAATGAAGACGGTTTTCGTGTCCAGCGAAAACTCAACGGGACGGCGCTTTCGACAATCGAAATCGTTGGGGCGAACATCGTAACGTTCAAAGACCAATCGCTTGTTCAGGACAAGTTTGTCAACAATGTCTACTGCTTTGCTGTCAGTGCATTCAACACGGGAGGTGACAGCAGTTTGTCTAACGAGGGGTGTAAGACGGTGGCGCGCGCGGCGCCGGACGGTGCCCCGAATAACTTGACTGTTAAATGAGATGCACCATGCGTGATTGAAATCTCCGGTGCGGAGATTACGGTTGTCAGGTTTTTGAAGGAATAAGGAGGGCCGCTATGTAAAAATCACGGTTGCTTGTTTCGTTGACAGCTAGCACAAGGGCCGGCGCTGGATCGCCGGCCCTTTGTGTTTGTGGTTGACGGCAAAGCGAAAATGTGGGATAAAGGAAATCCTTGCAAAGGGGTCAGGTTTTCCAGCACTCAGGCCCGGTTGAGAAATCTTCCGGGCCTTTGTGTTTGACACCAAAAGGGAAATGTGAGATAAGGAAAACACGGTGAAGGAACACACAAAGGGACCTGCGGACCCCCATTTATCTGAATAGCTACGCAGGGCGATGTCAGGTAAGGCCGGGTTGAGAAATCTTCCCGGCCTTTGTGTTTTAAAGGAGCTCGAATCGCTTGCGTAGCCACCGCCACGCCCGCTTGATGCGGCGCCAATAGAACCCGCACAGCACGCGCGCGGCGAAGAGGTTGGCGGAGCGGTTGTTCACGATTCCTTCTCTATCCAATTCGCTCCGCCTTGTATACCAGGGTACTCCAGCGCGCCGGCAAGCCGTGACAGCCGACGTCGTAGCGCTGTCGGACCTTCCTGCCAGTTGCCACTTTTTAGACCCTCTTGCCAAAATTCGCATTCCCACTTTATCACTTCGCGGAGTCGCCGGATTCTGTCAAGTGCGAGATCCAGGTCGTATTTAAGATGGGCGTTCTCTTGCTGCGTTGATTGGAGCAGTTCTTCCCTCGTTGGCAACCGGCGCACCTTCGGGACCCGGATTTGCTCACCGAAAGACTTCATGGGGATGATTGGCTTTTCGTGGGGCATGGTTGTCTAGCAATGGCCGGGCCGTGACGGATAATTGACAATAACTGACTTAGATGTCGCGCTAACTCCCTGAAATTCCAGGGATTACGTTTTCCAAGGTCTGATATGATATATTCTGAATGATATTAAGTACTTAGATACACTAACTATAGTAAACTATAGTATTGTTTTCTTACTATTTCTTACGCTGTCTTGATAACGCCTTTAGTCCTCGAACTATGTCTACTTGCGTCCCCTTTGTCCTGGATTTTCGCGTTTTGTTCCCGCCCAAAATCACTCTGAGCTTTGCTCTGCGCAGTGCCGCGCGAATCTGTTTTAGGTTCATGCGGCGCGTGGCGTTGCAAGTCGCGTTCCGTGAGCAGGTCACATTCAGCCATCAGAGGAAGCAGGCGGAGAAACGCCGCGAACTGTTTCTCTAAATTACTGCCGGCGTTTTCCATTCCCTGAATCATTTGCTGATTCGTGTTCAATTGCTGCGCTAATTGGGCCTGGGTCCAGTTTTTTTCTTGCCTAATTTTCCTAATTGTTTCGCGCAATTGCATTTTTCTTTCCTTTTAGCCTAAATAATCCTTGACAGGATTTCCTGTTTCCTGTATAGACTGTTGCATATGCAACACAACACACTTTCATCACTATCGCGAGCCGAAGTCAAGGCCGAGATGAAGACCCGCAAGGGCTTCACTTTCGCCACTTACGCGCGGCTCATAAAGCGGCATCGCTCAACGGTTACTCGTTTGGCTGATGGTGAAATCGGCGGCGAACGTCGTGAGCGATTCTTGGCGTTCTTCGGATTCACGCCAGAAGACATTCCGTATCGCGGTTCGAAGGTTTACAGCGGAAGGCGGGCGGCTTAGATGAAGCGCAGCGACCCGGAATATTCTCGGGACTATTACCGCCGCAACAAAATGTGGATCGCTGGCTACAAAGCCGCACGCCAAAAATACGACATCGATTATCGACTCAAGGGAATTCTCCGCACCATCGTTCAGCGCTGCGATGATCCGCGTCACGCTACTTTTAAATATTACGGCGCAAGGGGCGTGAAGTGCTTTCTCACTCTTGATGTACTCAGGTTTATGTGGAATCGCGACGGGGCGGCGAAAATGAAAAAGCCAAGCATCGACCGCGATGATGCTAGCGGCGATTACGTATTCTCGAATTGTTGTTTCCGCGAACTGTACGACAATCAGAAGCGCGGCTGGTCGAACAAGCCCGCCCGCACCGCCGCGATCCGCACCGGCATGGAGGCTCGGTAGATGAAATTCAAACTGTCTTGCTTGGAGACCAATTCGCGCCATACGAAATTCAATGTTTTTGATCGCCGGGGCGCAAACTGCGGAACTATCGTTATTCTGACTGACGATGTTGTCGAGTTCGTCTCTAAAAACTGGAATGGCGATGTTTGGTGGAATGGACATCTTCCGAGGGGTCTGGAAGTTCGGCCTATAGACCGGAGCCGAGGTAGCCTATGAGCACGCACACGAAGGGGTTGAAAATTAGCAAGGCGAACTTGGACCCGCGGTGGTGGACGATTCGCGGTTCTAAGGGTGAGGCCATCGCCTACGCTGCGCATTGGCTGGATTCTGATCCACTCGATGAGCTGGCGGCGACTCTTCAACTGCTCGTAGATCGTTACAACTCCCATGACTCCCTTGTCGAGGCGTTTGAACGCATTGCGAAGGATACGATTCTGGATAAGCAGAGTATCGAATACTACAAGCGATTGCATCTCATACATAAGGATTGGGCCCGCGCCGCCCTTGTCTTGGCGAAAGGAAAGTAGATGAGCATGCACACAGAGACGGACGCCGCAGAAAATACAGACAAGAAGATTTGGCAGGAAAACCCTGACGATGCCTATTCGCCCACTATCCATGTCACACAACACGGCGGCATCGGAATCAACGTTGGCGGATATGTGATGGTTAAACCCGTGCGTGAATGGCATCGCGTCGGCCTTGCCCACGACTCCCTCGTCGCCGCGCTGGGCGCCGCAAGACGACTAGGCAATGTAGGGTATCTACAGGGCGAAGCGGACATTCAAGGGCGCGAGAAATGCGGGGACCGCATGTTTTGTAAGCGTGAAGAGATAGAAGCGCAGATAGACGCCGCCCTGGAGCTGGCGAAAGGCGATAAAGCGGCAGGCAAGGAGAGGTTATGAGATCTAAGCACAACCGCGTAACCGAGCAGATTGAGATGGTCGAAACTCATAATCTGGCGATCTGTCTGCGCCGGTTACGAGACGGTGAATACAGCGACCGATGGCGACGGGCTCTTTATCATGCTTTGACGATGACGGGAACCTCACGCGGCGTCGTCGAAAAAATCAGGATCGCGCTGGAGTTGCCATGATCACCCCCGATATCCGCTGGACAAAACTCCTACTCGCCGCTCTGTTAAATCCATTTACGCTGGGCGTAGATACTCATCGCCGCCGTGCCGGCTTGAAGGGCAATAGGTGGAAACGCCGCGACTACCGCGAACACCGGGCGGTGAGGCAGGCAATGGCCCGCGAGAGTAGGCGGCGAAATCGAAGTAATTGGAGGTAGCCATGATCGACGATCAATTCACCGACGTTCCCGTGTGCATCTCATTGACCGACTTCAATCGGCTACCCGACATGCTGTTTCGCGTCATGAGTACGTTTTATCTGATGGCGGACTGCGGGATGATTTTAGAGGCGTGGGCAGACGAGTGCTATTGGAGGGTTCAATGAGCGAACAGAAAAAGATTGATGACGGCGGGCCTACTTATCCACAAGGTCGGCAAATGGACGAAACTCAGTTGCTTTATCATTCCGGCGAAACCCGGCGCCAGAAGTTGGCGCGAAGTGCGATGCAGGCGTTTTTAATTAGAGCCGACACGGCAGATATAGCTCAGCTTGACAAACTCCATGAAATACTACCCTTCGCGAGCTATAAAATCGCCGATTTCATGCTCGCCTACGAGCGCGCCGAGGGGGGAAAGAAGCTATGACATTCGACGATGCAGTTAGGCTCGCGAGCAAGGGGCCATGGGAAAAGGGTCAATTTTATCAGAGTGCGCTAAGAGGAACCTTGGCTGAATGTGAGATCACGCCATCAGGAGAGGTGGGGATAATCGCTCACGTTTATCGTCCCAATAAAAGCCGAGAAATGGGCGAAGCCAACGCCATCCTGATGTCCCGCGCGTATTTGATGCGAGACGTACGGGATCAGTTGATTCGCGTACATACTCTGTTCGATCAATGGCAAGGCTTTGGTAAATATACTGAGGAACTTCGTATCCTTATCGCCCGCATCGAGGAGGGAAGTTAAATGAAACGCCTCCTTCGCATCTTTCGCCGTCGCCGAATTGTGGACCTAAGCGAATATCAGAGATTACTTGCGTTAACGATTACGAGGATAAAATGAAACAACATATCGACGGTTACCCGCCACGGCGCCGCGTCGATTGGCTCTTCCTCGGCTTCTGGGTTGGCTACTTCGCGCTCCTGTATTACTTGGTCTGCCTGCCGGCGCTCAGGTGGGCGCATAGGATGGGGCTACTATAATGGCGACACCGAAACATAAGTGTACGCCTTATTGTGAGCCGGACGACGGAACCCATTGTCTTCCATTCATGGGCATACCTGATTTAACTTTGGATAAACTTCTTATGCACTATCCAACAGTCGTGAAACTGCAACGGGAAGACGATGTGACGCCAAGCGTCGTTGATAGAGTAGTAGACGCCACGGCAATTAATAGAGGCCCTGAACATACCGTTGGCTACCTCGCGTGGCTGCGTGAGAAGGAGTCAACGTGAACCTCACCAAAGCTTTACGGGCTCACATCGTCGAGCATTTCAAAGCGGGTACAGCGATTGCCACACTCGCGCATATCTATGGCAGAACCAGCCTACAAATCGAGGCGGTAATTAGAGACGCACTGCGCGAAAAGGACGGCGTATGAAAATCACGTTTCCGCGACAAAAAAGGGAGATCATTGGCGATGGCTACGGCGCCCTATACGTTGTTATTGCGAGTTTTAATAACGACGAATGGGGCTTTGCGGATTTTTGGGATGTTCCCTATACAGCGCCAACCTATCGTGCTGCCGTGCAATACAAACGCATCATTGTGGCAAAGGCGAAAGGCTACCACTGGAAAGCAAAGAGTTTTGCAGTAATGAAAATAACGTTTTGAAGGCGCAGGATGAAACCGGACCCGCATAATTGCCGGCATGAATACGAGCAGGAACTTAATGAAATGGCTGACTTCAAAAACAAAGTGGAGATAGAAGGCGTGTTTGTGAAAGCCGAGACAGCTAAGGCTTTACTTTGTGTCATCGATGGCAAGGAACACTGGATACCACAAAGTCAGATCGATGATGATTCGGAGGTCTGGCAAAAGGATGATGAGGGAACCCTGATTATTTCAGAGTGGATTGCGACCGAGAAGGGGCTGATATGAGGCCCCTGACGTAGCGGCTCGAACAGGCTGAAACGGTTCGCGTCTGATAGCGCCCAACCGGCGAGCCGCTACATGAGGGACTAATGATTTGGGAGCGCGTAACAAAGTTTGACCGTAGAGCCTGCGCCCTAGCTGATCGCCATTATTCGCGGCGCAAGATTGGCGCTCCGCAATTCATGCCGCCGGGAGAAACGATTGTGTTGTTATCTCATGATGCTAGAGCGGTTTGGGGTTGGTGGCGGCCACATCCTAGCAGTGGGCTCAAGGCCATGAACGGTCTTGATGGTTGGACCTGCACCATATTTAGGAATGAAAGTTCAACTCTATCAAGTCTCATGGTTATAGCCGCCGAAGAGTTTTTGTTGAGTTTGCGCGTGACGATAGGGCCGGATGGCTTGTTGACCTACGTTTGGGATTCGAAGGTTCAGAGCTCTAACCCTGGCTATTGTTTTAAAATTGCAGGCTGGCAGGCGGTAGGGCGATCAAAAGATAATAAGAAAACCTTACTTCAAAAGAAAATGTGAGATTCCCATGCGCTATTACGGCAAATCCTCCGAGAACCCTGCCGGCACACCTGAGGACATCCGCCACTGCATTTCGAAAGTGGCGGACGGCAGCGCCCAATGCTCGCGTTATAGGATCGCCGCGTTGAGGAGTGGCTTAGTTCTTGAAAATAGTAACCTCTGCCACCAGCATCGGGCGATGCTGAGGAAGGGGAAGAAACTGGATATTCCTTTTGATGAGTAGGAGGCAAGTTATGGCGACAGAAACATACCAGACAGCTTATGAAAGAGGCATGACGGAAATAGAGTTTTTAACCGAGAAGCTGGAGAAATGGAAACCCGCTCTAGATGTCATTGAGGAATTGAGGCTTGCTTTCCCTGATTTGCAAATCCATACAAGTTGCGGACTTCAGCACGGCCAAGTCCAGGGTGCGCTGATACATTTGAACGATCTAATAGATATGGCCCAAGCGTTGCCGGTTGCAAAATGGCTCACGCAGCGCGGTTTCCACACCAAGGGATTTGAAGACTACCCGGAGCTCCGACGACGGACCTACGACTACGGCGATATCAAACTCATGTGCTTTTTGAAGTATGATGAGGGCGCAAAGTGTCAATGGGTGAAAGTGGGTGTTAAGGAAGAGCCAGTTTATAAATTGATGTGCGAAGATAAGCCCTTTGATGCTGCCCCCGACGAGGCGGTCAGCGTGGAGGTTAAACCTTAAACGTGCGCAACAAGGAGATCATATGGAAGCAACGCAAACAGATGAAACTACTAACACTCATGACAGCGAAGGGCCGACGTTTCTTGAGGAAGGGCCGAACCTTCCAAGAATTTTGACGCCTAACTTCGTTGAGGAATTCGAGAAGGGCATTGCGGTCTACAAGCGGTGGGTTGCCGCATGTTATCGACTCACCCGGGAATCGCACTGGATAAATCACGGCACGGCGAACGCGCCGAAGTTTTCGCTGCAAGGGCCTGGCGCCGAAGCGCTCATGAATCCTCTCGGCATAAGCTTCGAGGCGCCCAACACGCGCAAGGAGCCGTTGGAACAGAGCGGATATGCTTACTGGGTTGAGGGGTACATGGAGTCCCGCACGCTTCGGCGCCGGGGATACTACCTCGGATATTGCGATAGCCGCGATCCGTTTTTTAATGCGCGATCGGGCTGGAAGCCGGAAACTGGTCACGGCGATATCCGCAAGGCCGCAACGACCAACTGGATAGTCAACGCGGTGACTCGCCTGGCTGGGCTCCGGGATCCGGACCCTAAGCTTCTTGCTGATGCGGGGCTGGATATGTCCCGCATTCAGACAATCGACTACCGCGGCGGCAAGACGCCCGAGGAATCCACGGGGGCAATCAGCGAGCCGCAACGCAAGCGCCTGTGGGCAATAGCTAAGAGCGCTGGTATCTCCGAGGACGCCCTGCGCCCGTATCTCAAGGACTTCTTCAAAGTCGATAGCATGAAGGAGATCAGGCGCGGCGACTATGAGGCGATCTGCAAGCAGGTTGAGACCGGCAAGCTGCCCGCGGTCGATGGCACACCGCAGAATTCGGACTCACCCGTCGAATCGAAACCCGATAAACTCAAGGCCGCGATGGATTGGGTTGCTGCTGCCCCGGACGCCGACATTCTTTCGCCCGTCGAGTATCGCCGATGGAATGACGAGTTGCATGTTAAAACTGGCAGCCAGGCAGATTCGATCGCATTCCTTAAAGCGCATGAAGCGCGGAAACAAAACATCCTGGAATCGTTGAAGCGCGATTCCGGAAAGCCAGGGGAAGAGGAATAGCATGGAAGCAGAGGAAAAAATCACAGTCGAGGCGCTGTGCGCCGAAATCATGGAGAAGCGCGCCGAACGTTACGCCAGGAAGACGGCGCCCTATGCTAAATCGCAACCCACGTCTTCCGACCTTGGAGACTGTCTACGCGAAACTGTTCTCGGTATTACGAACTGGCGAGATAAGCCGAATTTCTCAGTCGAGTTGGTGCAACGGTTTAATCGTGGAGGCAAGATTGAAGACTTGGCAATCGCCGAGCTTCAGGAGTTAGGCTACCGCGTGCGTGTAGATCGCCGTCCGTTCGAGATGAAAGACAAAAAGGGGCGCGTGGTGCTTCGCGGCATCATTGACGGGTTTGTTGAGGTCGGGCACCGGCAAATATTTCCGATGGAGTGCAAGAGTCTCAACCCCAACATTTGGGGAAGGATAGACAGCCAAGAGGACTTTGATAATTACGCTTTTTTCCGAAAATACCCTCGACAACTCCAGTCGTATCTGCTTGCCGAAAATCTGTATCACGGCTTTTGGTTGCTTGATGACTGCCTCGGGCATTGGAAGCTGATTCCTTGCCACCTTGACCTTCACCGCGCCGAGAAACTTCTGAGCCACGCCGAGCAGGCCGTTGAACATATCGCCAACGGCACCTTGCCGCCATTCCACTACGATCCTTCTTACTGCCTCAAGTGCTGGGCTTTCAAAAGAGTCTGCACGCCTGATTTTTTCACCGGCGAAGGCATGAAGCAGGTCAACGACCCGGAATTTGAGGAAAAGCTCGCGCGTCGGGCTGCGCTAGACTTAGCGGCGACTGAATATGACCATCTTGACAAGGAAATAAAGGAAACGCTCAAGGCCGCTATGAAGCCGATGGATAATTGGATCATTGGTGATTGGCTTGTCTCGGCAACTGAAAAGGAGCGCCGGATGAAGGCGCAGCCGGCGAAAGAAGCGCACACAAGCAAATACATGGCCTTCGATGTTTCTCGAATCGACGAGGAAGAGGCGATCAAGAAGTCAGACGCCGACTACGAGGCGCTTGCCGGGAAGGCCTAGCCATGAGTCTAGTCATAGTTCCAAATAGCTTACGCGATGCTATCAATGAGAAAATAGACACCGCTTTACTAGAATGCCCGGAAGCAGCACCCGACCGCGACTATTTTTATTCAGTCTTACTCAACTATTTTGATGAGCATGGACACATACCGGAATTCCGGTTGCAGAAGAAGGTTTAGCCATGGACTCAATCAACGCCAAGGTAAGGGCGAAGGAAAGGAGTGACACAAATGGAACATTGGGGCATGCCGGGAATCGGCGGTAACCTTGGAAAATGCGCCGTGTGCGGCGACACTTTCCTTACTGAAATTTTGTTTGGCGAAACCGTCAGTCAAGTAGTGGTAGAAGGAATTTCGCAACAACTCAGTATTCATACCGCCCGGTGTAAGCCGAAGTTGCAAGAAGTGATGAATGCTGGCGGCGATTGGAAGTTGCTTCCAGAGGGGCCACTACGGGAGGCGTTCGCGCGTGCGGCGGAAAAACTGGGCGAGGGACATACCTAGCCAATGATCACAATAAATAAAAACTGGCAGGGAATCGGCAGGATCCCGCAAACAACGATGAAGCAGTTCATAGAGGCAGTGCATACAGCCGAGGGACTGCAAACGATTGGCGAATTCGTAAACAAGGGAGGCGCAATGAAGCAAGAAAAACTGATTAGACGTAGCCCGCAGGAAATAGCAGAACTCAGGCAGACGCAATCGGCGAAGCTGTCAGAGTACATCAAGATCGAGGCCGAGAAGACGGCGGCGGACTCCGACTACAACGAGCGGCTAAATGATCTGTGGGATGAAATCAAAGGCATTCAGACGCGGATCAACGAGGGGTAGCAATGTCGTATCTTCATATTGCGAATCTTTATCGGCCTGAAGCCCAACGGATTCTTGAATTTAAGCAAGTATTCGTCATGGAAAAAATACACGGCACCTCGGCGCATGTGGCTTGGAAGGATAATGCTCTACGGTTTTTCTCCGGTGGATCGAAGCATGAAACGTTCGTTGCTCTGTTCGCGGAGGAACAACTGCAGGCCGCATTTAGCGAGATGGCAAATCCCGATGTGACTGTCTACGGCGAAGCCTATGGCGGCAAAATTCAGGGAATGAGCAAAGTTTATGGACCCAAGATTAGATTCGTAGCCTTCGAAGTCAAGATAGGCGGTTCTTGGCTTTCTGTCCCACAGGCTTGCGATATTGCCGTGAATAGGCTCGGTTTGGACTTTGTTTGCTACGATCTGAGCGCAACCGATATTGAATCGCTGAACGAGCACCGAGATGCAAACTCGGCTCAGGCCATGAAAAACGGCATGGGCGAGCATCCACGCGAAGGTATAGTAATCCGTCCGCCATTTGAGGTCATCCTAAACAACGGCGAAAGACTAATTGCTAAATACAAAACCGAAGCATTTCAAGAACGGACACGCGAGCCCAAGATAGGCGAAGATTTGAAAACTCTCACCGATGCCGAGGCGGCAGCGGATGAGTGGGTCACAAATAACCGGATGGAGCATGTACTAGATTCGTTGTGTTCCGAATCTGTGGATGTTCAGGATATTACCGCCACGGGTGCAGTGATTAAGCGAATGTATCAAGACATAGAGCGTGAGGGCGCGGGAGAACTTGAGTTTTCAAAAATGCTTTCGCGGGCTATCGGACAAAAAACGGCCAAAATGTTTAAGCAGAGATTGCAGACGCGGATTAATGAGGGGTAGGGGATGACGCCATCTAACGCCTGGATGGGCTGCTACGAGATGGGCTGGCAAGGGCTAATTGTGCCAGAGGCATTCGCTCATCCTGCCAAGGTCTCCCGCGGACTGATCCGCCGCATCTACAAGCACGCCTTTGACGAGGGCTGGCTGAAACACGGCGATTCGGTGGTTGATCCATTCGGCGGCATCGCCGGCACAGCCTTAGACGCCATGTGGAACCGCTGTCACTGGATAGGTGTGGAGTTGGAACCCCGCTTTGTGGCGCTAGCCGAGCAGAACATCGCTCTTTGGCAACGCAAGTTCGGGAGCAATGCGGGCTGGGGCCGAGGGATAATCATTCAGGGGGACTCCCGGCAGTTGGTGAGCGTGATAGCGGGCGCGGATTTGATTTGTTCTTCGCCGCCGTTCCATGACTCGATGAGCAACAAACCAAGTGCGCAGATTCTAGCTGGTAGCGGCGGGCGCATGGGTGAAAGTTGCAAATCTAACGATATCTACGGCACCACCGAAGGCCAGCTAGGCCGCATGAAAGAAGGCACCCCGCCGAGCGTGGAGATGATTGTCGGGAGCCCGCCGTTTACCGACAGCATGAACACGCAAGACGTTAAATTTTGGCACAAACACATAACCGATATCGGGCGTGATCCCGATACACCAGGGGCGAGAAGTTTGATTGGCGATTACGGCTCCACTCCCGGCCAGCTCGGCGCCATGCCCGAGGGCAAGTTTGACGCGGTGATTAGCTCGCCGCCGTTCGAGCAAAGCAATCTCACGGTTGACAAAAATTTTATGGCCCAGGTTGAGCGAGACAAACGTAATGGGTCCCGTCTGCAGCCAGGACTCGGCACGTACGGAAAAGAGGCTGGCAACATCGGCAACCAATCCGGCTCCACTTTCTGGACCGCCGCCCGCGAGATTGTCGCCCAATGCCACGCGATATTGCGACCGGGCGGTCACTCGATTTGGGTTTGTAAGGATTTCGTTAGAAAGGGCCAGCGCGTGCCCTTCAGCGACCAATGGCAGGCGCTATGTGAGGCGGAGGGCTTTCGGCTGGTCTGCCGCCATCGCGCAATGCTCGTGGCGCATCACGGGGAGCATGGTCAGTTATTCGGTGGGAGCGAACAACTCAAAACCGAGCGAAAGAGTTTTTTTCGCAGGCTTGCCGAGAAAAAAGGTAGCCCTGCGATAGACTGGGAAGACGTGCTCTGCTTGGAGCGATGACGTTAGGAAGTCCTGAAATTCTGATGTTGGCAAAACTCTATGATGTTATCTAGTCCGCTGTGTGTTCTTTGCGGCCATACCCACGTGTATAGCGGCGTCAGATACGACGACTGTCCGTACTGCGCGTGTGAAATCTACTCGCCCAAAAATCAAACTGTGAAAAGTGGCATAAATTATTGGAGTAATAGACAGCGAGCCGTGGTTCGCCGAAGGGAAAGGGCACGGCATGGTTGAGTTGGCAATGCCTACCGCTAAGTATTATAACCCTCCCACAAAGGAGGGCGACGACATGGCAAAAAAGAAAGACCCTGGGGCGGTAAGGCTTGGCCGCAAAGGCGGGCTGGCAAGGGCGAAGAAGTTGAGCAAGGAAGAGTTGCACCGGCAGGCTGTGTTTGCTGGTAAGCAAGGCGGGCGACCGAGAAAGAAAAAACCAGTTGACTAAAGCGTAGCGCTACGGTATTGTTATGCAGCAATCCAAGCCGGGCATAAAGCTGAATCCGCTAATAGCCTCCAAGACAACGCCGATATTTGAGGCGGACCCGAAGCGATACCAGCGAATTTGCCGCTGGGTTTGGACGCAGCAAAAACGGGGCTGGCCGGACGAAGCGATAGCGGAGGCGCTCAGTCTGGCCGGCACGAACATTCACAGGGCCGATAGCTGGTGGAAATATCTGACGGCATTGTTACCGAAAGGGAAAGGGCGCGCGGCGGAAATTGAATCAACTCGCCATAAATCGGAAGTGGGAGAGATCGCGGGCGAGTTTGTTGAGTTTCTAAAGCAAAAGAGAGGGGCAAAATGAAAGAACGGATTAACCCATATAACATGTTCGTCGGCTCATTTATTCCGAACTGGCTATTAGAGCAGCCTGAACTAAGCTCGAACGCGAAACTTGTCTATGGCCGGCTTTGCCAGTTTGCCGGGAAAGATGGGCGGGCATTCCCGACTATCGAGACTCTTAGCGTGAAGACGGGCCTTTCTAAGAGTACAGCCGAAAGAGCCCTGGCTGAACTTAAAGACGCCAAGCTTATTGACGTTGAAAGACACGGGTTGAATCAGCCTAATAGCTATTTTTTTTTACGCCATAAGTGGATGGATGGGAAACCGGATACGTCACCGGTGACGTATCAAGATACTTCAACGTTGACGGATCAGGATACGTCACCGGTGACGTACATAAGAGAATCAGAAGAAGAGAATCAGTTAAGAGATCCCGCAAGGCGGGCGCCTTCGGCGGGTTCTTTAAAGAAATCAGGATCGGGAATGACACCGGAAGCGGCCAAGGCGCACCTTAAACAACTGCGCGAAGGACTGAATTGACTATCCTCGGGGGTGCTGTAGGTAGAACGGGTGTGTCTAAAATCAGGAGAATCGTCACCACGATGCCGGAAGCAAGTCCCTTATTGTTCAGAGGTAGGAAGGAAAGACTATGAGCAAACATGCAAGGTCATTAGTTCCCAGGGCAAACAGCTCAGTGGTTATTGCTCGCCTTCTGCATTCCGAGGGTTGGACCGAGCACGTGGCTGCGACGTGCCGTAGTTATTGGCGCAGGGTCGTTGCAAATCAATCGGATAAGGCGCAGCGGCGTATCGAACATATCGAGCAAGCGTTTAGGGAGACTGTCACAGCGAGCATGACAGCAACGCAAAAGCAAATCTTGGGAAAGTTTATCTCATTACGTGAAAAGGCCGCCTTTGACACTGGGTTTATAGTTGGGTTTATGACTTCTCTTTATCCTGAAGAACTGCCGAGCGCCGCAGTTAAAATAGCCGAAAAGAACGGATATTTGAAAGGGTTAAAGAAGACTTGGTATTTGTCGCAGGACCTTAGATTAACACCCTTGCAGATTTCAACGAAGATTAGGGATGCCATTGACGAAGCGGAACATGAGCAAGAAGTAAGCCAACCTCCGGCGCATACGGGAAATTAGCGAAGGGATAGGGAAGGGGGTCATATGACAGAGGATGAGTCATGGGATGAGCTTCGCGCTTTGGTCGATAAGCAGCAAGCGGAGATAGATGACTTGAAACCAGCAGCGGCTAAGTGGTGGCAGGTCTATCAGGATCAATGTGAAGGGGCGTATGTGGAAGCAACGATAGTTAAAGAACTAAAGAAAGATATTCAGAGGTTAAAGGATTCACAAGAGTTAGCGTTAAAATTTCTACTTGATACCAGACATTCATGGAATGGCCCGATTCATCGTGCGGCAAAAGAGTTGGGTTATGAAGGGATAGGGAAGTAATGCCCACAGGTCGATCAGAGGAGGAAGCGTGACACGAGAACAAATAGAAAAAGCGGCAGCCGAATTTTTCATTGATTATGAGGAAGATATTGTAACAAGCTGCCCGCTAGAGGACTTCGCCATCCAGCAAGTCAACGCGGCGCTGGAAGAGGCGGCGAAGGTTTGTCAAGACGATAGGATCTCTGCTTGGGGACAAGGGAAAAAATTTAGGCGAGCCATCCGTGCTCTCAAGGTATCCTAATGCCCACAGGTCGCCCCAAAACCGACCGCAGCCGACCGGTAATCAAACATTCGCGCCTGGGCGACCCGTTCTCGATCGCGAATCGGCGCCGGACTAGGAGCGCGATGGCAACCGGTAGAGATCTTTTGGCGCGTACGGTCACGTGCGGGGCTTGCACGGCGACGTTTCGAGATGAGTATTGGCGGGACGATCATCAGCGGCGATTTCATGGACCTAGATTTGGAGAGAATTAGGGAAAGGAACAATTTATGGAAACTGAAAAATTTGACCAGTGGGCGATCATCGAGATATTTGGTCATACGCAGATAGCCGGCAAGGTTACAGAGGCGGCTATCGGCGGCTGCTCTTTCATCCGTGTCGATGTGCCAGAGTGCAACGGCAAACCGGCGTTCACTAAATACTACGGCCAGGGAGCGATCTATTCCATGACGCCGTGCAGTGAAGAGATCGCGCGCGCGGCAGTCGAAAGTATCAGACCAGCGCCGATCAACGTGTATATGCCCCAGTTACGCGCCCTGCCTGCCAATGTGGACGGCAGCCCCGACGAGGATATGCCCGACGAGGACCGATATTAATACTGTATCTTGGTTTGGAGAGGAGGCGAGGACGTGAGCGGCAGAATTAAACATCTCTATCCGCCGAATTGGTGAATTTATGAAAAAACATGGTCACAGGGGTTCTAATTACACATCTCCAACGTGGTTTTCTTGGCGAGCCATGAATGAAAGATGCCACACGCCCGGTACAGCGGATTATCCTCGTTATGGTGGACGCGGAATTACGGTGTGCGAACGCTGGCGGCAATCCTTTGGGAATTTCCTTACCGACATGGGCGAACGTCCAGAAGGCACAACGTTGGAGCGTGAAGAAGTAAACGGGAATTATGAATCGCAAAACTGCCGATGGGCGACAAGCATGGAGCAGGGTGCCAACAAACGGAGCAACGTATATTTAACATTCAACGATAAAACACAGCACATAAGAGCATGGGCTAGGGAACTAGGGATTGATCGAACAACTATTTCGTGGCGTTTAAGACACGGGCAAACCACGGAAGAAGCTCTTACTGGGCCTATTAAATCAAGAGCGGAACGAGGGATTTTAGGATTGAAGGCTAGAGGGCTACTTTAATGCCAATGGATAGAAAGCTATATCCTCCTGACTGGGAAGAAATTTCCCGTCATATTCGGTTTGATATCGCAAAGGGTCGTTGCCAGTGCGAGGGCGAATGCGGACTGCATCGTACCACGCCCGGCCCGCGCCGCTGTATCGAGAAGAACGGCCATGAAGCAAAATGGGCGAGGGGTAAGATTGTCCTGACCACGGCGCATCTTTGCGAATGCGATCCGCTGTGCGGGAACGAGGCGCACTTAAAAGCTATGTGCCAACGTTGCCACCTTCGAGTAGATCAGGACCTGCACGCGAAGAATTCCAAGGCGACACGGCGCAGCAGGATGGCCGTGGGGGAGTTGTTTTAATGATTTTCATCGGCATAGACCCTGGGCAAACCGGAGCGGTGGCCTGGATACAGTCCGGAGAAATAGTCGGCAATTTTGGCGTTATAGATGCGCCGATTTTGACCGTAGAAAAAAACAAAAGCATACGGCACGAAATGGACCGCGTAGGTATGGCTAGAATCGTCGAGGATATTAAAAGCTTGGTGGCTCCGATGAGTCGGATTGTTGCCGCCGTGGAGCGCGTGCACAGCATGCCCGAGCAAGGCGTGGCTTCATCGTTCAGTTTTGGCATGGGCTATGGAATTTGGCTTGGTATCCTTGCGGCTTTCGAAATTCCCGTGGACCTCGTTCACCCTACGCGCTGGAAAAAGGTCATGATGGATGGCATGGGGAAAGAGAAACAGGCGTCCATGGTGCGGGCGAAGGAACTATTTCCGACTGCCGAGTTGTCCCTAAAAAAGCATCATGGGCGAGCCGATGCGCTTTTGATCGCAGAATACAGGCGCCGATTAGGATGAGCGATAACAGTTTCCGCCCCGTGGTTGCCCGGGAAGGTAACGACCCGGCTGGTTTAGATCGCCAGTTTTCACGGCCACGGGGCGGAATTAAAAACAGAGGCGCAGTGACAAGGAGGCATAATGAGGTATCCTAAAGAACTATTTATTTACGTTGTTGATAAACTGAATGACGGGACTCCATGTTTTGGGGCAGTGCCGGATATTAACGAGATTTCTGAAGATCAGGCCGGCGAGAAAATTGCCATTTACACCTTGAATCGGCAAATGACTTTTAAGGTCAAACGGGAATTGACTTAACAGTGTTGCCGCGAGGTAACTGCGATGAGACCAGGGGCCACGGGGCGGAATTCAATAGAGCGTTTTTAAACAGGAGGGAATATGGATTTTAAATTTAATCTTGGCGATAAAGTCAAGCATAACTTGACAGACTACCAGGGTACGATCATTGGCCGAACACAGTGGCTGAGCAACTGTAACACCTACTCGGTCAAGGCGCGCGAGTTGAAGGATGGGAAGCCTATCGAATCACAAGCATTTGACGAACCCGAATTGACACTCGTTCAGCCCGAGACTCACCCCGCGCACAGGGAAACTGGTGGGCCAACCGAAGCGGTGCGAAGAACCAACCGATGAGCATGATCGAGACAATCAAACAGGCACTGGCGAGATTAGAGGTCAAAGGCGATTTAGACGAGATGCATGCTGCCGATATCCATATCCAGTGCAATGCGGTCGAATGGCTCACAGCGCTGGTGGAGTTTTGGGACGCATATAACGGTCATCAAAACTTGGCAATGAATAGAGATGAGTTTGTTGTGTCGTATAACCGTCTTCAAGCCGCCCGCAAGAGGCTGGAGGGAGCCAATGGAAGATAAAGAGGTCGGGAAACTATGGAACCTGGCGCAACACTAAGACCGTGACCCCGCCGTGGAAAATTGGGAGGGAAAATGACGGAAGATGAAACGCGAGCGTATAATCGTGCGTTACGCGACGTGCTCCGTGTGATTATTGGGCAATATTGTAACGGTCATTGTGATCATGAAGTAACGCCGGATCATAAACTCTCGTGTCCAGAGGGGATACGGCGGGCGGTTTTGAAACTTCAGAAGATGGAGGAGCCGCCCGAAAGAGGCTAGAATCATGACCAAAGACGAACGTAAGACACTTGAGAAAATAGACCGATCCTTGCTATCCGCCTGGCGCGAGTTTGCTTCGGATAACGAATGGGAAAGCGCGATGGAACATTTGCGGTGGGCACGGTCAAAACTGGCTGTGATGCTGAAAGGAAAGCCATGAGCACAAGAACTTCGCCGGGAACGTGGCGAGCGTCTGAGGATACGGCGATTGAAGCCGAGTTTGAGGGCAAGCCAGCTCAAATCTTTTCGGCTGCACGAACTACGTGGGGGCAGCCAGACGGCGGTAAAAACAAACGGTTTCGTGCAACACGAGCCGCCGATATGGCCTTTGTCGAAATCGCCGACCACCACTTCGACGCCATGGAGAAGGCGCTGCGGGAGCTGTGTGAAACGAGCCTTGATACCGAAATTGTCATGGATCATGCCCGCGCTATCCTGCGCGCGATAGATGAGGAAAGGGCAAAGCCATGAGCAGTAAAATCCTTCCGCCCTTACGCGCATGTTTGAATTGCCGTGTGTTTGTTAACTGGGGCTGGCTCTGTTGGGACTGCGTCAGAGCGATGTTGGTATCAGCAGCCATGGCCAGTGGCGCGATGCTTGCCGCTTGGCTGTGGGGGTAGGAGACGCTATGACTAAACACACCTGGAAAGTGCATGCCATCGCTCAGTGTAACGATTGCGGCAAGGAATTTGCGAATTACAAAAACGCTCAAGGATTGGCCGCACAACACGCCAAGGTCTACAAGCATACAGTGAGGGGCGAAGTTGCCCTAGCGTTTGAGTATGACGGAAAGAAATCATGACTACCGACCCCGAGATCACCGACGAGCAGCGCAGGGCGTGGCGATGGATCATGCGGACGAAAAATCCTGATGTTGTTTGCACGAAACTTGATTATTTCCGTGTCGCCGATGCCTTGCTTATCCAAACGGCGCGGGTGCTGAGGGCGGAGTTTGAGCGGGATCATTCTACGACTTTGATGCGCGTAAAAGATGACCATCCGAAATTAGGTGAGCATTGTAAAAAGTGTGGATTCGTTGACGTGCCCAACGTGCCAGAAGATCATAGAACACTTGACCCCCGCCACTCCTACGATTGGGCGCAGTGGCTGGAGTTAGCGAATGAGGAGTTGAGCCGATGAAAGAACCCAAAATATTACATGAAATTAGAAAACGGGTTAAAGAATTTCGGGTTCTCATAATTGTCAGAGTCACTAGAAAATGCGGGCATGAAACCGATTATCCCATGAAAACAAAGTTGAGCGCATTGCGGCGAATGGCTAAAACCGCATGCGCGGAATGTAGAGAGGCGAACCCATGACCGCGCAAGAAATCATAGAGCGAATCATGTCTCACCATTGGGATATACAGGCGTGTCGATGTTGGATTTGCGTCAACGGGCGCGAGCTGGGGTTTAGACCTCGGCCGGAATATTTGCCGCATAACAGCAAAATCAAAGTAGCCAAGGTTCCGATGATTGAATGGGAGAAAAAGCCATGACGCGAGAACAGATCCGTGAGGCTGCGTATAGTTTAATCAACAATCTTGAGCGGGGGGCGAATGCTCATGATTTAATTGTTTTTACTATTCAGCATGTCAATGCGGCACTCGAAGAGGCGGCAAATAGCATGCGCGGTACAAATTCGTTTTCACACAGCGAGCATATCCGGTCCCTAAAGGTGAAACCATGACACCACAAGAACAAGAAGCCGCAGAAATGCTCAAGCAGATCGGCTATGATCCCGGTTGGAATTCGTCTCTGTTTAGAGAGGTCGCTGTCAAGCTCAAGGAGCGCGACGAGCGAATTGCTAATTTAGAGCAGTCCCGGAAAGTCTTGGTAGAGAAACGCGATGTCGAGATCGCCGATCTGCGCGCCAAGTTAGCCGCGGCCGAGAAGGAAGTAAAGAGGTTAAAGGCAGGTTACGAGTTAGGCCCGGTTGATTCGTGCCCCTGTCCCGGCTGTGTTCACGAACAAGGGGTGTTTATCCGGTATTGCGCTTTGCATGAGCGGATCGCCGAGGCCGAGAAGCGGGCTGATTGGTGCAATAAATTGTATGACGGGCGGGAACAATATTTAGTTAATCTAAGAGTGGAGATTTCTGAGCTAAGAGACAAGCTCGTCGCGGCAGAGGCTCACATCGAGCAGGCGTTCAGTTTGGCCGACGAAAAGGTGAGAGCCGCCGAGAAGCGGGCCGAGGCGCGGTATGTGGAGGGGATGGAGGCGATGTATAAAATCGCGTCCGATCCTGGATATGTCGTCGAAGCGACCGTATTGGGTGACATGCGCGCCGAGATCGACAAGGCGCCTGGCTGATGCATCCGCGCTGCTAAAAGGAGATTATTATGGCTGAACGGGAGCATAAAACAGACGGAACTCCGTGCTGGTGCAATCTGATCAGAGTTAGCTACAAGACTGAATATGACCTTGCTATAGCATTGGCAAATCATGTTCTGGAAAAGGCTCATCTTGATCCCGATTCGGACTTGTCCACGCTGGCCCGTCAATTTCTGCGATTGGTTGAACGGTGCCAAGCGCCGGAGCCCAAGGCTAAGGAGCCGAATTATCCATGAGCGACTTAGATAATTTTATCGACCGTGATAAATGTCCTCGATGTAAGTGTTGTGAGGCAGATTTTTATAAATGTGAGAATTGTGTTGAAGGATACGTAGGGCATGATTGCGGTGATGATACCTGTTGCTGTCTTGACCCAGAAGATAATGTAATTTGCGATGCTTGCTATGGCAAAGGGTTTTGGTTGATTTGCCGGGGGAAAGATTGCAAAGGGCAATGTGGAAAAGGGAAGTCATGAGCACCGGAATGGTAATTTGTAGCAAGTGCTTGAGGGAAGTGCATCAAGATCTCGTTGACCATACTTGGTATCATTGCGAGGATGCAACGCCACGGTGCGACGGCGCCGATTCTGTTTATCCACTCATGGGGCACGTTAAGGGCTATTGGTGCGGGAGAGATGGGAATCCCGGTGGTCCCAGCTATTGCGAATATTGCGGAGCACTTGTACCGGACGGCGGTTCTTTTTGTGATCCATATTGTACGGACTTGGGGCAAAGATGAGCGCCCCGTATCCGGTAAACATGCCGGGAGAAAACATGAGCGGCTTCGATGTTTGTGTAAAACGAAAAGGTATTCTCTATTGGTGTTTCCTTTCAGTCACCGGCATTAAATGCGGCGCTTGCAAACGTGGGAGAATTAGAACGCCATGGCTAGGATATATCTGCAAGGTTTGTGGGGCTGAAGTGATTCACAATAGGGAATCAATCAAAGGTTGCGCACGTTAATCTTTGGGAGTATCGGAGTCCAAAAGGAAATACGATGTTTGCTCGGTAGCAGCGAGGAGATCGTTGATTTGCTGCAAGACCTTTTCGGGATAGTTCGGCTGCACGATATTAGGCATGAGATTATCGGCAACCACCTTGCCAAGGATGGGAATTACCAATTTAAGAGCGTTGCGCATCGCTTCGTTTCGTGTTTCTAACTTATAAATTTGCTCATCTATGGCGGTTGCTAGTTTCATGGTCATTCTCCTTTAACTCACGCTCCACTTATAGTTAAAATAGTCACTGTCGTTGGGGTGCCATTTTATCCTCAGTACAGGCTTTGCACCACACTGCTATCGGCGACTGTTTTCGTTGACACCTGCCGTTATGTCCCACCGCGCACTGCGGGTTTACGCAGACACAGCGTAGCAGGCCATATTTGTTTTTATTTTTGCGATTCATGATTAGGACTCCTTGGCTTGTGCGATCGCGGCGCGGGCCTGTCCTTGTGCGCAATCACAAGGTATTACGTGGCAATATTTATCATGCACGGGCATAGGTGACAGAAGCCGTTTCAGCGCCTCCAGCATCGCCGCGTTGTCGCGGGCGAGCTTGGCATTGTCGGCCTTAAGGCTTATATTCTCGGCAGTAAGTACGTCTAGTTTTGCCATCGCCATCCCCGGCGAAATCTCCCAGGCATGCATCTCCAATTCTGCTGTTAGTCGTTCGTTGTCGCGGGCGAGCTTGGCGTGGGAGTTGAATCGGTTTACGATATCATCAGCCGTCCAGTCACTGCTAATATTACATGCTACGGTTATCTCTCTTGCGTTGGTCACGTCATGCCAGTGGAGATCGATTCGAGATCCGTTTTGAACTTTAAAAATAGGACCATCTATATAGGTGTGTTTCGTTGTCATGTCATTCCTCTCCTCCCGCTTGTTTGATCGTGGCGCGGGCCTGTCCTTGTGCGCAATCACTGTGTCCTCCGTTTCAATCCGTCAAATCCTCGTCATCCTCGCCGTCCCCGTCATCATCGTCCGGCTCGAGCCGCTCGAGCCGATACAGCCGCGCTTGCTCGGCGGCAATCTCGGCCTCGGTGTACAGGCCGTATTTGCCGTTTATGGTGTAGGGGCGTGTCATTATCGTTTCTCCTTTTCAGTTTGGTTAGTGCTCGCCTTGACGGAGCGAGCCCGAGGCTGGCGTGCCACCGTTCGCCACGGCCCGGAGTGGGCCGGAGAGAATTAAGCCGGTTACGAAACGCTCCATTTGTAATTAAAATAATCGCTCTGCAGGTCGCTCCGGTCGTCGTGGTTAGGAAATGCACGGAGCAGAACGGTTTCTAACTTTTTCGCTGCACTCCAATGGGTTTGATTGCGAATCTTGGCCGGCACGTTGTCGGGCATATCGGCAAAGGATTGCCCGCGGTAGTCAACGCCGTTGTAGAAATATTCGGAATCATGGCCCATATAGCCGGGGATTTTGACATCCACAGCCTGCGCCATGCTGTAGTTAGGCGCCGTCACGCTGACACCCTTGATGCCGAGCCTCTTGAATAGCTCGCGGCAGAGCTTGGCTTGCTCCTTGCGCCGGATAGAGCGGTCGGTTGACATGACAGGAACCTTGTCCAGGTTCACGCTAAAAATTTGAGTTAGAGTTTCCATGTTATCCTCCCGCCCGGCAGCCACGCCGGGCTTTGTTTTGGGTTTAGTCTATTACCGTGTCATAGTTGGATCTCAACCCGCTTTCAGGGCTAAAGGTCATACTCAGGACAAATCCCTGTTCGATGAATTTCAACGCCTGCTCATAGGTTGGTTTTGGGCTGATATCCCTGTAGCCGTGTTGATATGCAAAATCGCCATTTTCCGACAGATAGCGAGCAAGCTCTTGTTTTGTTGCAAACGGCGGGCTGACTGGTGTTCCCTCAGTTACGGTTTCATAGATCTGAAACCATGTTGGTTCGACGGCGAAATTTGGTCGATAAGATTCCCTATCGGGCGGGTTGCCATCCTGTTCCCAGTAGTATTTACACGTAGCCGGGTTTTCGCCCATTTGGTCCTCATGTTCACCTTTAGCCCACCGGATGCAGCTGTCAACCCACTGATTCGCGACTGTTTCATAGTCCCGGTCGTGCATCGGAATATATTCGCCGACCAAATTTGATTGTGGAGCATTATCCTTCGCATAGCATGGATGTTTCCAGTTGGGTGGCACCATTCTTATTTCCCGTCCCATTGTTTTTTTCCTTTCCTACGCACCTGCCACGGCGCGCTCGTTTTGGCCCGTCGTGGGGCGATATCGTTAGCCGGACATGGAGTTGAATTTTTTATCTAACCGTTTTCCTTCCCTCCATGTTCTGCGCCAGTCCGTTCACATCCGCCTGCTATGACCCATAGCGCGCTATTCGCGCTTCTGTTCTCTCTCGCCGCAATTGCGTTTTAATTTCATCAGGAGTTAATCCGCGCTGTCTTATGCGGTCTAGTGCCGCTTTGAATTCGCTCGCCGTTGGTTGCCACTGAGGGTGGCAGCTAGTCTGGATCATTTTTCTTTCTAAACACGTCCGGCATTTTGGTACTTCCGTCTCTATGGCTTTTAACGCATGATATTCATGCGCTTCTTGGTTAAAAGATTGATATGACATTTTAATTCCCTCCAGGTTGCAGAGTTAGGGGTTACATCAATCGGCGCCATTCTTCGCCAGCCTTGAGAAACTCGTCATGACCTGCGATCTTTGCTCCTTCTGGCTGGTAGCGTTTATCGCCGGCCTGCTTGCCAAAGGCTGCTTTTAGATTTGCAGACCATGCGTGATCAGCGGCTAAAAATCGCTGGTACGCCTCGGTCACTAGCTCCTTTTTAGTTTTCTCCATGGTCATTCTCCTTGTCTTAGTTCCCTCACGTCCGGGGCTCTGACGGGCATTTAGGGCATGTACATTTATCGCAATGCCAGGTTGAGCCATGCTCGATGATCGGGTCTCCGCGTACTAGATAAGTCCGGCACACGGGACAATTTTCGTTACTCGTCAGTCTTAAAGGTGTCATGGTTTTTCCTGCTCATTTCCCTCACGTCCGGGGCCTGCTGCCAGGCCCGAGGGTCGGGGACTAGATGGGCCTTACCGCGGCGTCGGCAGCTTCCCCAGTCCAGCGATTACCTGAACTGTGAGCACCAGCCTCGACGCAGCGCTCTAATTCTCTTTTGTGCGCGTTACAGGCGTTGCCGTGTTTTGCTGTTGTCCACTTTGCCTCGTTGTCGCACCAGTTGCATGTTTTCATGGTCGTTCCTCCAGGGTTCGGAGTTAGGGGTTAGGTCGCTTTTAGGGCAGTCTTAGCTTTTAGCATTTGCCGCCAAATAATTTCAGGGACCTTTGTCCCGCCGAGATCTTCGACCACGCCGACAAATTCGATCAATACGCGTCTGAGCTTTTCTATTTCTATCGTGAGCTCGTTTTCCATTTTATACTCCTATTTTTTTGACTGCTGTTTGCATTCTTTACACTTGATTGTAATTGTAACTAGATCGGGGGTTACGGATACAACACTATGATCTGTTATCGCGCCGTCGCATTTCTCAGAGTGGCAACGGCAGTAAAAATGGTCAAACATTTGTCCTCCAGGTTTTGCGCCAGTCCGTTCACGTCTGCCCCCAGCCGGGGGCAGGGTCAGGGGACTAGGCTTTTCGCTTGCCGCCGGCCACGGTGGCGAACTCATATCCGCTAGGCCGGGCAGGCGGAGTTATGATCTCTACCGCTGGGTCCAGGCAAACCCAGTGCCGATCAGATAGCGGCACTGGGGGATTGTCGTTGTTTGCCTGTTTGCAAACTGGACATATTTTCATTGTCATCCTCCTTGGTTGCGGAGTTAGGGGTTAATTCGCTCGCCCGTCTTTCTTTGCTGATTTTAAACAGGCAGCGCAAACAGGTTCCGGCGTACCGCCGTGAAAAACGAAATTTTCTCCGTTACAGTTTTTGCCGCATTCTGAACACTGTTCGTATTTTTTCATGTTATCCTCCTTGGTTGCTGAGTTAATCTTTAGCTAATTCAATACTCAAAAAAAACTACGCTGCGTGTTCGGTCAAAACTTTATCAACTGCGAGCTGTACCACGAGGGGGATTTCTTTGTTGCCACGCTCGTAATTGCTCAGTGTGACCGGGTGCACTTCTATAAGCTTTCCGAGCTGCGCTTGTGTGAGCCCGGCTTGCTCGCGTCTGGTTTTCAACTCGATTGCGTTCATGCGTGGCAATCCCTTGCGCAGTCTTGGCACACGTTAAACGTGCCGTAAGCTGTTTTGACGACTTGGATATATGCAGGTGTGAACTGTCGGCCATATTGATGACCTGGATTGCCGTTTGGTGTGCGCTTAGCTGATTCCATGTGTGCGATGTGCTCGCACTGGCATTGCGGAGAATCTATTTTTTTTGCGTTCATAATTTTCTTGACCCTCTACCCTATTAAGGTGAGAAAATCGTGCCAAGCAATCGTCAACCAAGTTGACATAGTGAGTGAATTCATGCAGTTGAGTCAAAAACTATTTTAGCGTGAGGCTAAAAATACATATTTAGTCGTATGCTAAATTGGGCGCCTGGTGTGCATATAGTTTACGTGCCGATATTTCGGCAGGGGGTCCACAGGTGCCGATATTTCGGCACTTGACCCCCGAGGGTAAGTAGCGCAAAAATAAGCCGATCGGACGGTCAAAGCCGATTCCGCTTGACAGATTCTGCCGAGTCTGTTTTAAGATGTTTCTACCGTCCTGAAATGCTACTCTCAAAGCCCAATTAAGATTGACGGCTTCAACCTTGACGATAGTTTGATAGCGTAGCGGCTGTCTATGTGTGGCGCCTACCATCGCTAGTGTCTCATCGGCTTATCATCACTACCGCTTGACATCGGACAAAATTGGGAGTAAGGACAGAATTGTGCTAAGTCCAGGGTGTCGATTCCTCCTTCGCGGTAATGGCCGGTATCTCAGCAATGAGGTGCCGGCCTTGCTGTTTAAAGACCATGAGTATCACGGCAATCAACTATCATGATCGTATCCTACCCGGCTCCAAGTGTCCGGTGTGCGGCACGATCGTATTTCCGCCGCGGCGGGTTGCTCACTGTATTAGGCGTCATCGACTCAAAATGCTGGCGCTACGAGCTTACATCGCACCGGTTAAAGCGTGGCTGGAAAGGGCTAGGCTGTAGTTGCGAAATATCGCAACATTGCATTTTGCACGATAGTTAATGTATTAAGTACATTGCATTTTGCAATAATGGTTCAACGGAGATCAACCGATGCCGAAGCTGCTATTTGAAAAGGGAAACAAACTGGGAAAGGGTGGAAAGAGGGAAGGTGCCGGAGATAAGCCCAAAGCAGTTAAGCTTGCAATGGAGCAATATAAGCTCGCGCTGGAAAAAGCGATCACCGACAATCAGGCTAAATTAGCCAAAGCATACGCGCTATTTGCGGAGACCGATGCTGCGACAGCGAGGGATTTAGCAGCTAAGGTATTACCCGCCGCCAAGCAGGAAATTGAGCTCTCCGGTAAGCTTAAGGTCGTCAAAGTAGATGCGTTCGATCCGGAGTAATGGCACAATTAAAATGCCGTTCGGCGTAATCAAACTGACTTATCCACAGTCAACACGGTTCACATTCTGTTTGTTATCAGATAGTTAATGCAAGGTATGATAATAAACATTATGTAAATGTTTAATGATTCTGCTAGGTTACAGTGCCTAAAGCCTATGCAATGTGGTGACCTAATTATCTAAGGTGCGGGCGTTAACAGTGTTGACCGTAAATAAAACGATGATCGAGTTAATAGCGATGGAATCGGTCGCCGT